>Ga0081538_10005684_pt1 | contig 11157 bp, 12 predicted proteins | sample TabmetS5T2R1_FD_71022 | JGI IMG/M metagenome (GOLD analysis project Ga0081538, IMG submission 71022) | Tabebuia heterophylla rhizosphere microbial communities from the University of Puerto Rico - S5T2R1 | ecosystem: Host-associated > Plants > Roots > Rhizosphere ...
TGGGGGGGTCGCGCGCCCGCCCGCATGCGTCGGATGACGGTGCTGGGCGGCTGCCGGCTGGGAGTGGCGCCGCTGGCGCGCCGCGAGGGCCCCCGCCGCGCCGACGCCGGCGACGACCGGAAGCGCCTTGACGGCCTTCGGCGCGCGCTTGGCGGCCTTGTACGCGGCGAAGCCCGCGAGGCCCTTGCGCGCGGCCTTCGCGCCCTTGGCGATCGCCTTGAACTTGAGGTACGTGGCGACCGCGTCGGCCGCCCGCCGCTTCTTGCTCTTTCTGCGGAGTCGCATGGCGGGAGCGTACCCGGACGTCGGCGAGACATGCGCGCCCGTCTGCCATGGTGGAACGGAGGTGCCTCGCAACGCAGCACAAGCGCGTGTGCGCGCCGCTCTGCTGGTGGGCGCGCTCCTGCTCGTGGTCGCGATCGCCGGCGCGGGGCTGCGCGGCGACGCGCCCGAGCCGGGCGTGCCGGTCGTCCCGACGCCGCCCGGCGGGGAGTCCGACGGCGCGCCCGTGCCGGACCCGTTCGCCTACGACGAAGACAACGAGGACGCGCTCGTCCGGCGGGCGGCAGCCGGGACCAGCCACGTGCTCTACGCCCGCTCGCCCGGCGGCGCCGCCGCTACCGCCGAGCGCGTCGCGCGCTGGCGGCTGCAGGTCGGCGCCGCCGCGCGCGACGCGGGCGTCCATCCCGACATGCTCGAGGCGCTGGTGTTCCTCGAGAGCGCCGGCCGCGAGGACGCGATGGCGAGCGGGCTCGAGGGCGCCGTCGGCCTGACCCAGATCCTCGCCGAGACGGCGGAGAACCTGCTCGGCATGCACGTCGACCTCGAGCGCAGCGCGCGGCTCACGCGGCGGATCGATCGCGTGCTGCGGCGCGGCGATCTGCTCGAGGCGCAGGAGCTGCGCGCGCAGCGGCGCGCCGTCGACGAGCGCTTCGACCCCTCCAAGGCACTGGCCGGCACCGCTCGCTACCTCAGGATCGCGCGCGAGAACCTCGGCCGCGAGGACCTGGCGCTCGTCTCCTACCACATGGGGATCGGCAATCTCCAGGACGTGCTCGCCGCCTACGGCGGCGACGAACCGTCCTACGCGCAGGTCTACTTCGATTCGACGCCGGCGCGGCACGCCGACGTCCAGCGCCGGCTCGCCGAGTTCGGCGACGACTCCTCGAACTACCTCTGGAAGCTGTACGCCGCGCGAGAGATCATGCGCCTGCACCGCGAGGACCCGGACGAGCTTGCGCGGCTGCAGACGCTCCACGTAGCGAAGGCGTCGGCGGAGGAGGTGCTGCACCCGCCCGAGTCGACGGCGCGCTTCGGCACGCCGGCCGTGCTGCGCGCGGCCTGGGACGAGGACGAGATCGAGGTCTTCCCGAACGACCCGCCCCGCACGGGCCTCGCGCGCGACCCGCGCATGGGCGAGCTGGCGCCGCGGATCGGCGCGGTCCCGGGCCTCTACCGCGGGCTGCGTCCAGCGGCGCTTGCGACCGCGCTCTACATCGGCGCGATGACGCGCGAGTACGCCCGCGGTGACGGCCCGCTGGTCGTGACCTCCACCGTCCGCGACGGGGAATACCAGGCGCGGCTCGCGCGCGGCAATCACGAGGCGACCCGCGGCTACTCGCTGCACACGACCGGCTGGGCGTTCGACGTCGCGCGCGACTACCGCTCGCGCCGGCACGCGCTCGCGTTCCAGTTCGTGCTCGACCGGCTCCAGGTGCTCAACGTGATCGCCTGGGCGCGCGAGCCGCGCGCGATCCACATCACAGCGGCCGGCGACTCCGACGGGCTGCTGCCGCTGCTCGAGCGGCTCGACTAGGCCGCCGCGGACTCGGGCTCGTCGGCGTCGTCGCGCTCGGCCGCGGTCTCGGCGATCACCGTCTCGGTCGCCGGCGCGCTGGCCGCCGCCCGCGCCTCGTATGCGGCGCGGGCGGAGCGGTCGGCGTCAGCCAGTGAGCCATCGATCTTCATCGCGCGCGCGAGAGCCTCGCGGACGCGGCGCGGCAGCAGGTTCGACAGCGCCCAGGTCGGCCTGAGCCGCCTGGGGATCCAGACTTCGAAGCGGTTGTACTGCAGCGCATCGATCACCGCATCCGCCACTTCCTCCGGCGCGGAGTGCGGGACCGTCGGCGTTTCGTCGATGCCGGCGATCAGCTCGGTGCGCACGAAGTACGGCAGCACCACCGACAACTCGACGCCGGTGCCGCGTAGCTCGGCCCGGACCGCCTCGGAGAGGCCCACGACGCCGTGCTTGGAGGCGCAGTACGTGGCGAGGTACGGCGCGCCACCCTTGCCCGCCATTGACGCGATATTGGCGATGTGGCCGGTGCCGCGCGGCTTCATCCGCCGCATGGCCTCCTTGGTGCCGTGGATCACGCCGTGAAGGTTGATCTCCAGCACCCGGATCGCCGTCGCGTCATCCTCCTCGTCGAGCGGGCCGACGGGCATGATCCCCGCGTTGTTGACGAGTACGTCGATCGGGCCGAGGCGCCGCTCGACCTCGTCCAGGAACGCCGTGAAGCCGGGCCGGTCGGTCACGTCGACCGGGAGCCCGACCGTGTCGCCCCCGATCTCGGCCGCGGACGCCTCGGCCGAGGCCACGTCGACGTCGCCGATCGCCACGCGGCAGCCCTCGCTCGCGAGCGCGAGCGCCAGGGCCTTGCCGATGCCCCGGCCGCCGCCGGTGACGACGGCCACCTTGCCGTGGAGCGAGCGCGGCTGCTTGGCCATGTTCCGAGTGCCTTCCTTTCCGACGCGATGTCAGTGACGCAGACACTACAGATAGGCGCCGCCGGGAAGGTACGGCCGGAACGGCCCGACCTCTCCGCGGAGCGCGATCGCGCCGCCCGGCGACAGCTGCAGCCGGGTGGCCACGGCGACGTCGATCGCCCATTGCTGGGGCGCGCCGATCCACTCGACGGCGGCCGTGCGGCCCTCCGGCACGCGCGCGAGCACGCTGCGCAGCAGCGCGGCCGCGGCCTCGTCGTCGAACGCGGCGATCGTCTTGACCTCGTAGTCGAAGTGGGCGGCGTAGCCGCGGCCCGGCAGCGTCAACAGCTCGGCGCCGCCGGCCGCCAGCGCGTCGAGATCCGCGCCGTGCGGCGCACCGCGCACCGCCCGGTCGACCGCGTCGGCGAGCTCGTGGTCGCCGGGCTCCCACGGGCGCACGTCCGCGCAGCCGACGGCGCCGACCGGCACGCCGATCGCGTTCAGCGTCGGGTGCAGCGCAAAGCCGGCGCGCGCATAGGAGCGCAGCGCGCGGCCGTCGGGCGAGGCGAGCACGATGCCGCCGCGCGCGCCGGCGCCGTACTCGAGCGAGCGGTCGAACAGCGCGCGACCGATGCCGGCCGACTGGAGCTCCGGCCGCACGACCAGCAGCGACAGGCCCCAGACGCCGTCGCGAACGATGGCAAGCGCGACGCCCGCCACGCCGTCGCCGTCGTCGGCGACCCAGCAGCCGTCGGGGTCCGTGTCGAGGATGCGGCGGAAGCGGACCTGGCCCAAGCTCGGATCCCTCGCCGTCTGCGGCTCCTCGTGGTGGAAGCGCCGGTTGAGGTCTGCGAACGCCGCGACCATCACCTCGTGGGCGGCGGGCACGTCGTCGTCGCGCATCGGGCGCAGGGCTGTCACCGGGGCCACGATACGGCCCGCGCCCGTACAGTGGCGGCCATGATCGAGCAGCCCGGGACGTTCTCCTGCCAGGACCACCGGCTTGCGTATTGCGTCTACGGCGACGGCCCGCGCGTCACCGTGCTGCTGCACGGCCTACTGCTGAGCCAGCGCATGCACGAGCCGCTGGCGCGCGCGCTGGCCGAGCGCGGCAACCGCGTCGTCACGCTCGACCTGCTCGGCCACGGCCGCTCCGAGCGCCCGCCGGACATGTGGCGCTACAACATGGGCTTCTTCGCGCAGGAGGTCGTCGGCCTGCTCGATCACCTGGACGCCGACGAGGCGGTCGTCGCCGGGACGTCGCTCGGCGCGAACGTCACGCTGGAGGTCGCCTCGCTCGCGCCCGCGCGGCTGCGCGGCATGGTCGTGGAGATGCCGGTGCTCGACAACGCGCTGCTCGCCTGCGCCGTGGCGTTCACGCCGCTGCTGGTCGCCCTGACGTTGGGCGAGCCGCTGATGAAGCGGCTGGCGCGGCTGGCGCGGCTGGTGCCGGAGGAGCGCGCGCCGTGGGCGGCGAACGTGCTGCTCGACACGGTGCGCCAGGAGCCGGAGCCCAGCGCGGCGGTGCTGCAGGGGCTGTTCTCCGGCCGCACCGCGCCGCACCGCTCGGAGCGGCGCACGTTCACGGCGCCGACGCTGGTGATCGGCCACCATCGCGATCCCGTGCACCCGTTCTCCGATGCCGGCCTGCTCGCCGAGGAGCTGCCGAACGGAACGCTGCTCGACGCCAGCTCGATCCTCGAGCTGCGGCTCGCGCCGGAGCGGCTGACGAACGAGATCGCCGAGTTCATCGAACGGTGCTGGCTGCCGCGGCCGGCGCAGCGGGCGCGCAGCCGCGCCGCGCGCGGATGACCCTCCGCTAGCCTTTCCGCCCTCGTGGCCAGTCGGCAGGAGCAGAAGGAGGCGCGCCGTCGGGAGCGGCTGGAGCGCGAGCGCAAGGAGGCGGCGGCTGCGGCGCGGCGCAAGCGCCTGCAGCTCGGCGGCGGGGTCCTGCTCGGGCTGGCGGCGCTCTCTGCCGTCGTCCTGGCGGTCGTCGTCGGGCTCGGCGGCGGCGACTCCGACTCCGGCGCGCAGGCTCCCGAGGCGAGCGAGCAGGCCGCTGCGCAGCTGCCGCCGCAGGAGACCACCGACATGGCCGCGGCGGCCAAGGCGGCCGGCTGCAAGGTCACCAACGCCGAGTTCGAGGGCGCGAACCACGAGGACAGGGAGTTCACGCCGGCGGACTACCGGACGAACCCGCCGACGTCCGGCAACCACACGCCGGACTGGTACGACGACGGCGTTTACGTGCCGGACACCACGCCGTCGCTCGGCATGCTGGTGCACACGCTCGAGCACGGCCGCATCAACATCCAGTACAAGCCCGGCACGCCCGCGGACACGGTCGCCCAGCTCGAGGCGCTCGTCGCCAGCGAGGAGATGAACGAGGGCTACCACCTGCTGCTCTATGAGAACACGACCGGCATGGACGCGGCGGTTGCGGCGACGGCGTGGACGCATTCGCTCACCTGCCCGCGGATGAACGACGGGGTGTTCGACGCGATCCGGACGTTCCGGGCGCGCTACATCGACAAGGGCCCGGAGACCGTCCCCTAGCCCGGCGGCGGGCCGGTCGAGCCGCGCGCGACGAGCTCGGTCGGCAGGATCACCTCGCGCTCCGTATCGGGCTCCAGCAGCAGGCGCCCGGCCTCCCGACCCTTCTCGACGAGCGGCTGGCGGATCGTCGTGAGGTCGGCCGCGGCGGCCGCCGGGACGTCGTCGAAGCCCGTGACCGAGACGTCGCCCGGCACGTCGAGCCCGCGCTCGCGCAACGCCTTGATGGCGCCGAACGCCAGCACGTCGGTCGTGCACAGGATCGCGGTCGGCGGCGGCTCGAGCGCGAGCAGCTCGTGCGCCGCGCGCTCGCCGTACTCCGGCAGGTTGCCGGCCGCCTCGTAGACCGCCACGGGCGCGCCCCCGTTCAGGCCGGCGCGGTAGCCCTCGAGCCGCTCGCGGCTGACCTTGCAGTCGCTCTGCGCCTGGCGCTCGGGCCCGGCGAGGCCCTCGCCGAGGTCGTCGACGAGGCGGTCGGCGACGACCGCGACGCGCTCGTGGCCGAGGCCCTTGACGTGCGCCGCGACCTGGCGCGCGCCGTCGCGGTCGTCGATGCCCACGAACAGCGCATCGGAGATCCGCGGCTCGTCGACGATCACGACCGGCAGCCGCCGGTCGTGCGCGGCCTGCACCGCGGGGTGTCCGTCGGGCATGCAGTAGAGGCAGAACGCGCCGACCACGGCGTCGCGGACCGAGACGACCTCGCGGCGCTCGCCGCGCATGCCCGGCAACAGCAGCAGCTCGTAGCCCTTCTCCTCGGTGCGCTCGGTCAGGCCCTGGAGGAGCGCAACCGCACCGGGATCGGTGAAGGCGTAGGAGAGGCGCTCGGAGAACATCACGCCGATCGCGCCGCGCAGGCCGGACCGCAGCCGTCGTGCGGCCGGGTCCGGACCTGCATAGCCGAGGCTCCTGGCGGTCTCGAGCACCTTGTCGCGCAGCTCGGGGGCGAGCTGGTCGGGCCGGTTGTAGGCGTTCGAGACCGTGGTGCGCGAGACGCCGAGAGCGTCCGCGATCGTCTGCAGCGTCACCCGGTCTGCCACCGGGACCGTTCTACCGGTTCCGGCGACACGCGGTCGGCCAAGGCGACGAGGGCGGCGGCGAGAGCCCGGCGCGGACGCGGCGCGACGACGGCCTCGCCCCCTGCGACGACCGGCGCGGCGGGCAGCGCGGAGCGGGCCTTGGAGGCGATGTAGTCGCGCGTGGCCTGCGTGTAGATGGAGAGCATCGGGGACCGTCCTTCGGCTGGGGAGAGAGGGACTGGGGAGGATCTGGATCGATAAAGTACACGCGCCTTCTGAATCGGTCAAGAGGATGTAAGCGATCTTTCGTGAACGGGCCTGAGGCGACGCCTCAAGGGGCGGCGCGTCAAACCGGCGTGGCCGGCCGGTCAACGCCGCCTCGGCCGCTCACACGCCGCGGCGGCGCCGTCACGGCCGCGGCGGGTCGCGCCACCCGCCGGTCTCGCCCTTGTAGAGGCCGTGGCCGCCGAGCACCATCGCGACCGTCCGCCACAGGATCTTGAGGTCGAGCGCGAGCGACGCGTGCTCGACGTACCAGAGGTCGAGCTCGATCCGCTCGCTCCAGGGCAGCGACGCGCGGCCCTGGATCTGCGCCCACCCGGTCAGCCCGGGCCGCACGCTCAGGCGGCCGCGCTGGCGCTCGGTGTAGCGGTCGACCTGCACCTGGACCGTGGGGCGCGGACCGACGATCGACATCTCGCCGCGCAGCACGTTGACGAGGTTCGGCAGCTCGTCCATCGACGTACGGCGCAGGAGCGCGCCGAGCCGCGTGATCCGCGAGTCGCCCTCGCTGAGCGCCAGCCCGGCGCCCATCGTCTCTGCGCCGCTGACCATCGTGCGCAGCTTGTAGAGCTCGAACGGCACGCCGTCGCGCCCGACGCGGCGCTGGCGGTAGATCGGGTGCCCGTGCGTCTCGAGCCGGATCAGCAGCGCCGCGACCGCGAGCGCCGGCGCCGCTGCGACGAGCACCACGCTCGCCACCGCGACGTCGAGCGTGCGCTTGCCGCGGTAGCTCACCGGGTGCCCTCGGCGGCCTCCCACCCGGCCGCGGTCCCGTGGCGCAGGTGGTCGTAGAGGCCGGCGGCAAGCGCCGCCGTGGTCGCGACGTAGTAACGCGCGACCAGCAAGGGGCGCAGCCGGACGCTGCCGCCCGCCGCTGCGGCCGCGAGCAGACCGAGCTGGCACAGGGCGGCGGCGCGGTAACCTCGCCCCTCACGCAGCAGCGCGATCGTCGCGCCCGCCGCCGCCAGGTGCAGCAGCGGCGACGCGTAGCGCAGCACGCGGTGCGACGCGATCATCAGCGCGTAGAGCGGCGGATAGCCGCGCGGGTCGAGCATCCCGCCGCGCAGCAGGATCGCCCACGCGTGGCTCATCATGCGGCGCTTGCGCGCGCCCTCGCCGGCGATCGTCGGCACCATCTTCTCCGTCGCGCGCGCGTCCGGCGCGTAGACGGCGCGGCGGCCGCGCTTGACGACGTTGAACGGGAACGAGAGATCGTGGCCCATGACGTCGTTCACGTGCATGTATGCCTCGCGGCGCAGCGCGTAGAGCGCTCCGTTGCCCGCGGTGACCGACGCGAGCGCCGACTCGTTGGCGCGCAGCCACATCTCGTAGCGCCAGTACAGGCCCTCCTGGTTCGTGCCCTGCGCGTTGACGAACCGGACCTGGCCGCAGACGTAGCCGACGGCGGGGTCCGCGAACGGGGCGACGAGCGCGCGCAGCGCGTCCGGCTCCAGCGTCGCGTTGGCGTCCGAGAACGCCACGATCGCGCCGCGCGAGGCCGCGACCCCGGCGTCCTGCGCCCGTACCTTGCCGGCGCGCGGCAGCGCGAGCACGACGTCGGCGCCGGCGTCGCGCGCACGCTCCGCGGTCCGATCGGCGCCGGGGTCGGCGCCGCCGTCGACGGCGACGACGACCTCGAGCCGGTCGCGCGGCCAGTCGAGCGCGAGCGCGTTCGCGACCTTCGCCGCGATCACGTCCTCCTCGCGGTAGGCGGCGACGATGAGCGAGACGACCGGCGTGCCGGGATCGCCGGACGGGGCGACCGGCGGGTTGCCGCGCGCGCGCCGCAGTAGGACGAGCGACAAGCCGTAGCCGGCCTGCGCCCAGGCGAGCTTGGCGGCGGCGCTCCAGAAGACCGCGCGTGCGAGCCGACGTGCCACGGCGCGGCATGGTGGCAGGAAGCGCGGCGCCGCCGAACGACAGGCTCGCCACCCGTGCCGCACTCGTCGCGTCCGCCACACCACGTCCACTACCGCGGTCCACAACCCCACCAGCTCGTTGCGGTCCGCCACGCGACGACCTCACCGCCGTGCGCCAGACTTGGCGGATGCCGGGAATCGTCGCCCCAAGGCTCTCCGACGGCGAGATCGGCGTGCGACCGCTCGCCGACTCCGACATCCCCGACATCGTCGCGGCCTGCTCGGATCCGCAGATCCCGCGCTGGACCCGCGTTCCCTCGCCGTACACGCGCGAGGACGCCGAGCGGTTCATCGCGATCGCCGCGACCGAGGCGGCCGCCGGCGAGGGCGTCGCGCTGGCGGTCTGCGACGCGGACGACCGGCTGATCGGCACGATCGGGCTGATGGAGCTCGATCCGCGAGGCCGCCGCGGCGAGATCGGCTACTGGCCGGCCGCCCGAGCCCGCGGGCGCGGCGCGGCGACCCGCGCCGTCGCGCTGCTCCGCGAATGGGCGCGCGCCGAGCTCGGCCTCGCCGAGCTGGAGATCCTCGCCCACCGCGACAACCGCCCGTCGCAGCTCGTCGCCGAGCGCGCCGGCTTCCAGGACACGGGCGAGATCCGCTCCGTGCCGCGCATGCCGGAGCGGATCCGCGACGGCTACAAGGTCTACGTCTGGCGCGCGCGGTGATCGGCCGCACGCCCACCGGCGGCCCACCGCTCCTCGTGCTGCTCCTGCCGTCGCGGCTCGAGGACTTCGACCAGCGCGAGCTCGCCGAGCGGCTGCTGAAGGCGCCGGGAGCGCTCGCCGTCGAGCCGCCGCGCGTCTCCTACCAGCGGCTTGGCGGCCTGCCGCCCGCGCTCGCTTACTCGGTCGCGCGGCGCCAGGCGAAGCGGATGAAGCTGCCCGGCACGCCCGCCGCGATCGCGCTGTTCGACGTCCACCAGGTGCCGCTCGCCGTCGCGCTGGCGATGCGCCACCAGGGCGCCGAGGTGTGGCAGCTCGGCCCGGACCCGGCCGAGGGGCTCGACTCAGCGCTCGTGCTCGACCTCGGCGCGACGGGCGACCTTCGGCCGGTCTGGGAGCGGGCCGAGGACCTCGGGATCGAGTCGGGCCGCCTCGGCTCCGAGCGCATTCGCTGACGGCCGGCGGTGGCGCGGCTTGCGCGCGAGCGCGGCGCCGACCGCGAGCAGCGCCCAGGTCATCGGGTCCTCGAGGAACGCCGCATACATCCACGTGTGCACGACGAGGGCGACGAACGCCGCGGCGATGAACGCGCGCCAGCGGTCACCGCGTGCACGGTGCAAGAGCCGGGAGAGCGCCGCCGCGAGCAGCGCGAGGTAGACGGCGAGCCCGATCGCGCCCTGCTCGGCCGCGACCGTGAGCGGGATCGTGTGCGAGGCCGACACCGCGTCCGATCGCGCGCCGAAGTCGTGCGCCAGGTACTCGTCCGCGAACGACCCCGAGCCCCAGCCCCAGAACGGCCGGTCGCCGGCGAGCTCGACGCCGCCCCGCGTCAGGTCGTAGCGGCCGGAGGTCGCGTCGTCCAGCGATTCCGCGTCACCGAGATCGAGCCGCAAGGCGGACGGGAAAGCGAGCACGAGCACGAGCCCGACGACGGCGCTCGCGACGATCCACGGCACGACCTTCCGGAGCGGGAAGCGCAGCAGTGCGAGCACGAAAAGGCCCGCGAGCAGCGCGGCGAAGCTCGACTGCGACAGCGTCAGCACCAGCCCGCCCCAGAGCACGACGAGCGCGGCGGCCGCGAGCCAGGTCGTCCGCGGCCGCCGCTCCCACAGCAGCACCGCCGCGAGTCCGAGCATCACGATCGCCAGGAAGCGGCCGTAGATGTTCGGATCGAAGAACAGCGAGTTGACGCGGAAGTACTCCTCGAGCTCGTTCGATGCGATCACCTTCGGGTTCAGGAGCAGCCGCCGCGTCGCGTACTCGACGAAGCCGACCGCTGCGAACGCGAGCGTCAGTCCGATCAGCACGCCGAAGCCCGCGCGCATGAGCCGCACGGACCAGTCGATGTCGCGCAGCACCGCGAACAGCAGCGCGAACGGCACGTAGAAGAAGACCGTCTGCTCCAGCGCCTTGTCGAGCGACGTCGAGTACGCGGCCTGGAGCGCGTACAGCACCATCGCGCCGGCGAGCAGCCACTCCATCGCCCGGTTCGCGCGCGGCGGATCGAAGCGCTCGCCGGCGCGGATCCGCGGCAGCGCCCACGCGAGCGCGCCGGCGGCGATCACGAGGTAGAGCGGCACGAGCAGGTTGGCCGTGTCGCCGCCGGCCTCGACCGGGACGCGGAACGGCAGCGCCGCCAGCGCGGCAAGCGGCAGCGCCGCGCGGCGGCGCGCGAACAGCAGCGCGAGCGGCACCACGACCAGCGCGGCGACGACGATCCCGCCGGCCAGCGCCGGCAGCGTGTGGTCGCGCACGAGCTCCAGCTGCGGCGACTCCCAGATCGACAGCAGCAGCAGCACCGGCGTCAGCGCGAGCGCGCCGAGCATCGACCACGCGCGCGCGCGCGAGCTGGGCGCAAGGATCGCGGCGGCCGCCAGCGCCGCGGCGAGGACGATCCCGAGTACGCGGATCGCCTCGGGGCCGGCGGCGGTGTCGGCCTCGACGGGCATCAGCGAATGCTCCCGCCTGCGGCGCCGCTGATCGGGGAGGCGGTCATTCGAACGTGCGGATCTC
>Ga0081538_10005685_pt1 | contig 11156 bp, 20 predicted proteins | sample TabmetS5T2R1_FD_71022 | JGI IMG/M metagenome (GOLD analysis project Ga0081538, IMG submission 71022) | Tabebuia heterophylla rhizosphere microbial communities from the University of Puerto Rico - S5T2R1 | ecosystem: Host-associated > Plants > Roots > Rhizosphere ...
CTCCCTCAAGAGAGCGAGGATGTACTGCCTTGAGAATCCCCTCGGGATCGCGCTCCCGACCCTTGACAGCCATTCAGATATCATATCACTAGTAATATCGCTAGCGAAATAAAAAGCTTGTGGAGGAGAGCTCCGGTTGCCCCGAGTTATTGATCTTGCTGAAGGAGCAGCAATGACGTTTTCAATCGCACATGCAGAGAAGATAATAGAATTCACCATAGAATTTTAATAGTTGCTGTTGCCCTGTTTTGGAGGATATGCCTAGTTTTTGCTAAGCAAGGACAGCTATGAAAAATTTATGCGCGAAATTGAGAAGCAGATAGACGAGGCCGATAAGGAGGCCAAGCAAAAAGCTGGGAATATCCTTCATGCAATCACAGACCATTGCAATGCGGCAATAGTGGAGACGGTTGCATACGAGCTCCAAATGGCTGAGTCCAAACAAAGCGTGGGAACGTGTCATCAGAAGCAGAATGGCATAAATTGACGGCCGAATTATACTAGTCAGTGCTTGGCGCAACCAAGTTAAGAGGATGATCCATGACTGCCAGCACGAAAGGTCAAAAAATAATAGTAGTCGACGATGAGCAGGACTTGGTGAATGTTGTAGAGATTTACCTCAAGAAATGGAAATTTGCAGTTGACTCTTTTTACCAATCCTGTCGACGCGATTGCGCGGTTCAAAAATAGCCCCTTCAGCTACTGCTTGTCATCACTGATATCAGGATGCCACAGATGTCCGGCTTGGAGCTTGCAAAATCGATACTGCGCGTCAAGCCTGATGCCAAAGTAATAATCATGACTGCCTTTGAAATAAATACAGAAGAGCTTGAAAGTAGCCTGCCAATAATCCAGCATAAAGACATTTTGAAAAAGCCATTCAATTTGGTGCAGATCTGCGGCGCAGTAAAAAAGCAGATGCAGGCAGCCACCTGACTGCAAATTTTCCTGTGTAATTTGCTACCAGAAGATGATGTAACATCATTGCAGCACATTTTTTTATATCTGCATCGCCTGGGAGTTCGGACAAGAGTGCATTGCAGAAAAAAGTCTATACTGGTAGTCGACAACAAGCCTGACGTCAACGTCTTGTTAAGGAAAATGCTTGAGCTGAAGGGCTATCAGGTGACTGCCTATGCTGACCTTGTAGCTGCCCTTCCAAATTTCAAGACCGGCCTTTTCGATCTAGTCGACTTCAAAATGAGGAGCATAAACGGCTTTGAGCTGTACGCCCGGGTTGCAGAAATAGACCACAGCATCAAAGCGCTGTTCGTGTCTGCTGACACAGCGAACATTACGCAACGTACAAAAAGGAATTTGTTATCATGCCGATAAGTCGCGCACGTACTTGCACAAGCCTGTCCGCATGTACGCTCTTGTAAAACAGATAGCGGACATGTTGGAATAATGACGGCAATCGAAGCCGCGCCGTGAGGCCATCCTGAAGAGCATCGCAATAATAATAATCTGGCATAGGCATTATTAACGCATATCAATCTGGCTGAATTTTTTACCCTCCGGAGATGCTGAAATGTTGACTCGAAAAAGTAGCAGGTAGGCAATTACCGTTCCTGTTAAATATTGTACCATCTGTCGCATCTACGATGGAAATAGGACCGTGCAAGTGCGATCAGTGCCGTTCTCAGGCACATACAATGGCGGATTGTATCAATGGGCAATGTGATTGCTGTGACCTCGAGGATATGTTCGTAATGCTCACCGGCGTTGACGTTGAACTGATAAAAGCCACGCCGTAGACGCTCCACAATGGGAAAGGGTGCTGCGGTATATGCCTTGCTGGATGCGCACCCCTCCCGCATGTGAGTGAAGTATTTCTCATGCTGAAAAGCACTTCAGCATGAATGCCTGTGCTGCAATACATCTCTTACCCTTTGTCTGCTTTGCTTATGATTGGTTCAAACGCCTTTTGAGCATATGGATAACCCTTGCTGATTGCTACAAGACAGCTCGGCAGGTTCCATACCGGCGTTGCCCCGTCTGCTTGCGCGGTCAGCACTGTTAATGTAATAACCCTGTGTAACATGCGCCATGAACATGTTTGAAACGATCGCATGGATAGCGCTTGGATTTGGGTCCACCATCGCTGCAATGGAAGCAGCATGAAAGATACACACTCCTTGGCGAGAGAAACGAAAGAATAGTAATAGAGGTAGAAGCATGATGGTAGCTGCCACAGAGTATCCAAAGCACCTCTTCAACAAAGGAGTCCGGACGCAGGACGGAAAGCACAACGGCCATGTAACGAAGGGAACAGGCGACACGATAGTCATTTTTGGCAAGCGAAGATTCAGATTTGACGTCCCCAAGTCGACGATAATTGCTGTCGGAAGAAACGTGATCCTTAGGATGAACTATGCCGGGGTCTTTAGGTATCGCGTTGACAGGAACGCACCGCTTCCGCAGCAGGATCTATTTGCGAGCTAAGCGTTTTATAGAAATGAGCCCAACCTAATCGGGTGGCGACTGAGCAGCTATTTGTCAGCATCGTCATAATTCTGGTCGCAGCCCGGGTCCTTGGCGAGCTGTTCCAGCGCTTCAGGCAGCCGCCGCTTGTAGGCGAGATACTAGCCGGCGTCATAATCGGGCCGTCGGTCCTTGCGCTGGTGGCCCCGAGCGCCGACCTGCGGGTGCTTTCCGACCTTGCGGTGTTCTTTTTAATGTTCCTTGCCGGCCTTGAGATGGACCCGCGCGAGATAAGGAAGGCTGGCAGGTCAGCCATAGTGATATCGCTCATCGCGTTCTTTGCGCCGCTGCTCGCCGGCACGTACGTGTCGCTTCTGTTCGGGCTCGCGACCATGCAGGCCCTCTTTATGGGCCTGCTGTTGTCGATAACAGCGGTGCCTGTCAGTGCCATAGTGCTGATGCAGTTTGGGATTCTCAACAGCAAGCTGGGCAACACCGTGATAACAGCCGCGGTCATTAATGACATAATGTCGCTCATCTTCCTGTCGATAATACTGCAAATGTCGGCAGAGGACAGCAGCGGCAAGCTGAATTTGGAAGACCTTGCGATGTCTGGCGTCAAGATTGCGGCCTTTCTTGGCGGCATCTTTCTCTTTGACATATTGTTCAGGAAAACTGCCAGCTGGCTGCCAAGCAGGGTCGAGCCGATCTTCAAAAAGCTCCAGACAAAGGAGGCTGCCTTTGGCATACTGCTCATAACCACGATCACGATATCGCTCATAGCACAGGAGATCGGGCTCCACTTCGTCATTGGCACATTCTTCTCAGGCCTCGTGGTCTATAAGGAAATGATAGGCCGGCAGAATTTTAGCAGGGTCTACGGCATCATTTCGGCAATAACGTTCGGGTTCTTTGCCCCGATATTCTTTTCGCTCATCGGGATCGAATTCAACATCCGGTCGCTCGTCAACGCAATCCCGCTCTTCATCGCCCTGCTCGCAGTCGCAATAACCACCAAGATAGCTGCAGGTTACGCCGGCGCAAAGCTGGTCGGCTTCACAAAGGACACTAGCCTTGCCATAGGATTCCTCATGAACGGCAGAGGGATGGTCGAGCTGGTCATAGCGACTATCGGCTTTGCCGCAGGGATTCTTGACCTGACTCTCTTTTCAATAGCCGTGGCGATAGGATTCGTGACCTGCCTTCTGGCGCCCATAACATCAAGGCCGTTTGTGAGCAGTGCCAAGTCAAAGGGCAGCGACGCCGTCGCCGTCGTAGAAGAGTCGCGAAACGACCAGAACACCACAGTCACATAGACCGCTCTATAGCAGCAACTGCCTTATCCTTTCTTCTACCGGCGCAGCCTGCCTCCATAGCGTGTCAAATACGTGGCGCTGCTGGCGCACAAGCTCCCGCTCGTCGCTTCGCACGAGGCGCACCAGCGAGTCGCCCCACTTGACGCCTGCCACGTATTCGGTGTCGCTCACTGCAAAATTCCCCCTAACGCCGTCAAGGTGGCGCAGCTCGGCAAACTCCATTATCTCCCTGCAGTACCGCAGGTTCTTCCTTGTAATTTGAGTGATGTACATTATCTTGACCCTGCGCCTTTTGGCAGCGAGGTAGCCTTCCTTCACCTTGCCGACTGAAAATGACGGCAGCGAATGATCGACGCAGGCGCACCACACCTTGGTAGTGCTGGCCTGGAACTTTCTTACCGCTTCAATGATCTCTTTTTCGTCTGTCAAAACCGTGGTACTGCCCGCCAAGTCATGGAATCAACCGGTATGCCTTCTTATAATCTCAACATTCTTCGAGGGTAAATTACTCAAGGCTTAAAAGAGATTTGCCAATCAACCCTTTGTTGACGACGGTGGCAGCTGCTGTGCGCATTATTGCGCTCGACGACGACCAGCCATCCTGAGGGTCGTCGAGCTTTCGCTCAGAAGGTGAGGCTATCACGTCAAGAGCTTTACCGATCCCGTGGTTATATCCCCAAGCCCGTGTAACTGTAAAAAACCATGCAGCTTAAGTATGGGCATGAGCGAAGAGGAAAAGCCGACGCTTGAAGATTATGAAAGCAAAGGCAAGAGCGAAAAAAGGGAAGTATATTATATACCTCGCACAGATAGATAAATTTGAATGTTTTTAGAATTTTTTAATATTTTATTTAGCTTCTTTAACATTAAAGATACATCATATAACAGCAATAACTGAAAAGCAAAAATATTACATTGCAGTATAGTAGGCATGCTACCGCAATCTTACGATCTTGTAAGGTACAGGGGGGTCAAGTACGGAGCAATCGCCGGAATAATCGCCACATGGTCAATCTCGACTGCAATAGCAGCCTCGGAAGTTGAACTGGGTCTGCCGATAAGCACGTTTTATTCGATAATGGGTATGAGCCTTGGGTACGAAGATTTCATCGCCGCTGCTTATCTGGGCTTTGGGCTGCATTTGCTGATTGGTACTCTGCTGGGCGCCATGATTGGGCTGACGTCCGTCCGGTGGATGAAGATAATGACCAACCCGTACAAGGCCACAGCGGCCGGCGTAGTGGCCGGGATCGCAGTGTGGCTGGTGCTGTTTGTGCCAGTCACAGTACTGCTGGTCCAGCCATCGCTGGAGCGCGTCGTCGCGCTGATGCCAGGGAACCTGCAAGAAACAATGCTGTCTGGAAACGTCAGCCAGTTCGTCGCAGGGATAGCGACAAGCGCAATAGTCTTCCACATGGTGTGGGGTGCAATATTCGGGTTCATCGCAAGCTCGCTCATGAGAATCAGCGCAGTCCGTGCCGCCAAGGCCGCAGCAGGAAGAGACATGCCGCAATGAAAGTGAAAGACAGCGTGGGCATGCTGCAGAGGATCAAGCCGCGGCTTGCAGTGGCCGGCTTGGGGCTTGCAGCCGGTCTGATCTCATCGCTTGCGATAAGCGCCCTCATACTGCTCGTGGAAAAGCTCGCAGACCTGCCGGTGGGCACATTTTACCTCGTGCTTGCATCGGTCGTGCTGCAAACACAGGCCCACACTGTTGACACAATCGCGCTTGGCTTGCTGATGCACCTTGCTGCAGGCAGCGTGATCGGCCTTGTCATCTCGATACCATTTGTCGTGTCCAAAAGATTGCTTGCATCTGCTGATAGGTACGCACCTGCGTACGGTCTTGCGGCAGGGTTTGCCCTGTGGCTTGCGCTCTTCCTCCCGATCACTTTCGGGGTGATGCTTCCGCTGCTCAATTCGCTTGACAGTCAGCTTATCAGGCAGCAAGTGCCGACGGGCGAAGTATCGTCGATCGCGACAGACGAGCTATTGTCCATAATAGACAGGGTGATCGCCGGCTCGCTGGCGTTTAACATGTTCTACGGGCTCTTGGCGGTCATTCTGACAAGGTTGCTCTCTGAAGCGTATATGCGCAGGCATCAACAGGTAATTTTATAAAACTATTGCCAATTCAACAGTGTTGATGCGGAAGAACCAGAGGCGCTTCCTGAAAAACCAGAGAAGAGTTGGCGAAGGGATAACCATTGCAAGCGGCATTGGCGTCACGGTGCTTGGCTACTTTCTCGGGATCCCGTTTGTGGCATACGGCGGGCTGTGCATAGCCGGCCTAGGCGTCGTTTCAGTCTTTTGGAGATAAATTAAATCATGGCAAAAAATAACAGCAACAAGAAAATCGGCATCATTGCCATCGTTGCGGCAGCAATCCTTGCAGCCGGAAGCGCGGCAGATCTCTATTCTACCAGCGCAGTGACGCCCCAACCTCCTGCTGCCACTGCCAGCCAAGAAGACGACAGCGCTGAAGAGATAACGATGAAGTTCCTCTCGCCTTCCAGAGCGCTCCTGCACTTGGAAGCTCTGACGCCAAGGTAACGATAGTGGAATTTCGCGATTACCAGTGCACCTAGTGCATAAGATTCTATGAAAATACCAAGGACCAGCTATTGCCAACTATGTGGACACTGGAATGGTCAGGTTCTTGTCCAAGGACTATCCTATAAATGACCTTAGCGACAGGGCTTCTTTAATAGCCGCGGAGGCATCTTACTGTGCAGCCGACCAAGGCAAATACTGGGAGTATCATGACAAAGTGTACAGCACCATCGGTTACCTTTACAATAACCATCTGGAAGACAAGAGACCGCCGGCTGGTTAAACAAAGACAGCATATAAAGCAGTTTTTGCCGCTGACAGTGGCACAGCCGACATGGACAGCTTTTCCAAGTGCGTGGACTCGGGCAGGTACGCCGGCCTTGTTATGGACAGGTACAACCTTGCCCGGGGGATAGGGTTTGACGCGCCTTCCAGCTTTATCGTCCTGACGGAAGGTGAGACTCCAAAACTCCTCAGGGGTGCCCACCCGTACTTGACTTTTGAGCGGGTCATAGACGAGGTTTATGATGCAGCCAGCTAGCTAGTACTGGATTGAATACCTCTGGCCTGTTAGCTCATACAGGATCCCACCGGCTTCCTTTAGCAGCGAGTCCACCTCTGCGCTTTTTTCTGCTATCTGGCGCCTCTGCTGCTCCTGAGCCTGCCTGATCCTTGCCAGCTCTTCGGCAAGCTGAGCCGTCTTTTCTTCCATCTCTGCGGCCATGAGCACGGCGTTGCCGCTGCTGTAGCCCTGCCGCAGGGAATCGATCTTTTCCTCTATGCGCTGCGCCCTTCCATGAAGCTCCGGCAACGACTCCACTATAGCGTCAAGGTATTGCAGCATTCTGTCGGAATCTTTTAGCTGGATGCTGCCAGAGCCTATCGACTTGCGGATCTCAAGCAGAAGCGAAGAGTACAGCGATATGTCGCTTTCGCATAGCACCTTCCACGGCTCGTCAGACATCATCCGCAGGCGCGCTTCAGTTTCTCTCGAAATGCCATACGAATACTTTGTAAACGCCCGGGAGGCGTGGGAAAAGAGGTCGCGCACTTCGGAGCGAAGCTGCTCCTGCTGCCTTTCGGCCTCGGCAACCTTTTGCGCAATTGCTGACGCCTGTCCAAATTCCGCCGACTCCTTCAGCGCGGCCAGTTCGCCCTTCAGGCTTTCGAGCTCACCTTCAATGCCTGCAGCCTCTTTTTCCGCGCGCTGCAGGTACGCCTCGCTAGACCTGATGGATGACGCCTTTTGCGAGGCCGTGTTCAGTATGCCGCTGCATTTCACGAGCGGCTCACGCTTTTGATCGAACCCTGACATTATCGCCTTTGTTTCGTTCAGCAGTTTCGTCAGCGCTTCAAACTCGTCCTTCATCCTGCCGGCGTGCTTTTTCATAAAGCTGTTGAGCATCCTGCTGTGCGAGCCGCTGACCTCTCCAAAGCGCTTCATCATCGTTTCAAACCTTTCCTTGAACTTTCTGGCGTCATTTGCGGACTGGGGCAGCGGAAGCTCGGACGACGCTTCGCGCCTGAGCGACGCCACCACCGTCCTTCTGGAGTTTTCAACCACTGACTTGAACCTCTGCTCGAGGCCCTCGAACTTGATCTTTTCACGCTCCATGTCGCCTGCTATCTTGTCTATAATTCTGAGGGACTGCGCAGCGGACTTTTTTACCTGCACAAGGCGGGCCGCCAGCTCTTTTGCTCTTGCCGATTCGATCTGCCGCAAAAGCTCCTGGGCCTGCTGTATGGATAGAGCACCTGCAGCAGGTGCAGAAACCGCCGGCACCTCTGGCGGCGCATTGCCTTCCTTCTTGTTGAAAAGCCCGAACAGAGGCACTATGGTATAGTTTCTCGCCGACTGACTCAAAAAACCTTGCGATCGCGTAACGCTTAATGCGCAGCTACTCATTATATATTGTGCCATGGCAACAGGATTTTCTGCTCCACAGCGCACAAGGAAAGGAACTTTGAGCAGAATGTATCCTTGGTTCTACCGCAATCAGTCAAGGCTGTTTGCGCTTGACATCGTTTGCATCACGCTCTTGTTCTTCATGTACCTTTTCACCTCGACCTTCCAAGTCGTCAACCCAATAATCGTAAACGTCGTTCAGGCAAGCGCGATAGTGCTTGTCGCATTCGTTGCCCTGTCGGTGGTATGGAAGGGACTGGTGCCCCTTGTCATATGTGTACTGGGCATTGTCCTAATGCACAACTCGATAATCCTGCCGTATTACTCGACTCCCGAGCAGGGCGAGGCGTACTTTGGAAATACCCGGTTTACGTGGACGCTGTATTCGCCGGGGACAGTGGCAACAGCTGCCAATATGCACTTTTTCCTCGGAGCGTCTATGGTGGCATTTAGCATAATAACGGCATACAGGCCGTCGCTGCTCTTTGCCAGAAACAGGCCCGAGTCGCTCGACTCGGAATGGTCCAAGTACCCCGTGTGGCACGACAACGCCCTGCTTGAAGGCGGCCACTCTGAGCCATCGGTGCCGGTGAAGAGCCTGATGACTGACCAAGACCGGTATTTGCTGTGGCGCTACGAGTACGTCCTTGCTAGCATCTACGGCACGCCCCACCTCGTGAGGCCGGAAGGTTTGGTGCCAAAGGACTCTACCGCTATCTTTCGCGATAAGGAAAGCGGCAGGATGATAGGCAAGGCCAAGTACGCGGGCTATTTCATGTGATCATATCGACGAATCTAGTGCATTTCTAAACAAGCGGCTTGCCGTATCTAATCAGACGATAGAGATCATATAGCTGAAAAGCCCACCAGCCGATGGCAACACCTAGCATCACCGGCGAAAATGCTAATACCCAGATCGCGCCGATAATGAATGCGTTCATGAAAATCGTGTTGCCTCTGGCGACTTTACCAATATAGCACCATGTGCCCGGCGCCCGTAATGAAGAGTTTAAGCACATATGCCAGTGTTCTTCTATCATTCGATATAGTCGCAGGTGAAGGAATCGATGCAGCTGCTGTTGTTGGTTTTGCGCAGGCGGGACAAAATTTAGAGCCTAATGCCATTCTTGTCCCGCAGTTTTAGCAGTAAATCCGACCCCCAGCTTCTGCCATCAAACACAGAGAGAGAGAGAGAGAGAGATAGAAAATGCCTAATAAAGAAGCTAGAAGAAAAAACAGATCTTTGCTACTACTTCTAAGTAGGAAATTTCACTTCTGCTCACCTGTCAAGGTGCAAGACTTTTTAGCCTTGAAACTGCGCTCCTTCTTCGTTGGCCAATCTAGACGACAGGGCACGCTCAAGCGCCGAGCAGATAATAAGAGCGGAAATTACTAGACTGGCAGATAACCCTTCTATTGTCAAAGGCAACGGCTGCGCTGCGTGTCATGTGCTGTTCAAGGTCAAAGAAGCCATGCAGGTAAGCGAGCAGGATGCGGCAGACCTCCTTTCAGAGGTTCTGCTGGACAATCAGCCTCTAAATGATGAGTTCATTTCGATGGTCGAGCAGATCCATATGAGAGCCCGCATGATGGGAGTAACCTTTGCAATCAAGACCAGAGACGCCAAAGACCGGTATATCGATGCTAACTTCAAAAACACGCTAAGCGAACTTGTATCCGATGCTTCCGTTTACGGCACCGAGATAGCAATGAGGAAGCTGGTTTTGTCGCATATTGCTCTCAACATAGCCCAGAACCTAGGCATTGACTATCATGCCGCAACAGAAGAGCTTTATTATTACATGAGGAAGAACGACATGCAAACGCATGACGAGATGATGCAGTCTATTAGGTCATTGCTGACCAAGAGAGGGGTCGAGAAGCCTTAACAACGGTGACATTTATATGAAAACCGTCAAGAGTATGGAAAACATCCACATGAAGCAGAAGATGATGGGCGTAACCTTTGCAATCAAGAGCAAGGAAGCGAAGGACAGGTACCTTGACTCACAGTTCAAGAACGCGCTGGATGAGCTCTTTGCCGACATTGCAAACTACAGGGTCGACGTGGTCTTTCGCAAACTCATAATGTCGTACATAGCGCTTGAAATTGCGCAGAACCTAGGCATTGACTACCACGCTGCCACCGAAGAGCTGTATTACTACATGAGAAAGCGCGACGAGGAGACGCGTGCCGCGCTGCTAAAGCTGGTCAGGTCCATCATTGATAGGAGCAAGTACCGGAGCTGATGCTATAATGGGCGAAGAGAGAGTCTTTGATTTGACAGGCCTGCTGTCAGAGCTCGACAAGGAAGGCGGCTACTTTATCGACTTTTTGAAAATACGCGATCTTGAAGCCGGGGTCCTCCGCTTGCACTTCGGCGAAAAGGACACACAGGAGCCGCACTCGGCCGACGAATTGTATTACGTCATAGAAGGAAGCGGATTTATCGAGCTCGGCAAAACAGGTATGCCTGTGAAAAAAGGCTCGATAATATTTGTGCCTGCCAAGATGCACCACAGGTTCTACGGCAACAAGGACGAGCTGATAGTCCTCTACATGTTTGCAGAATGATAACAATAGAAAGGTAGAAAAGAGACTTTGCCAGCATCAAAGAAGAGCAACAAATATGCCAATTACGGATGCCACCAAGAAACAGATAGCCCAACAGCGCAGGCTGTTCTTCAAGATATGTTTCAAGTGCGGAGGCAAGAACCCGATCTCTGCCACAAGGTGCAGGAAGTGCCGCGGCAGCCAGATGAGGCTAAAGAACAGGACGCTGGGAGCCAAGAAGTAATAATATTTTCTCTCCAGCGCCTTTTGCTAATCTTGCGTAAAAGTGGATGGGGAGAGATTCGAACTCTCGACCACCTGTGTGTGAGACAGGTATCATAACCAGGCTAGACTACCCATCCATCTTCTGCCTTTCTTCTGTGTTTTCGGCACTACGATAATT
>Ga0081538_10005686_pt1 | contig 11155 bp, 7 predicted proteins | sample TabmetS5T2R1_FD_71022 | JGI IMG/M metagenome (GOLD analysis project Ga0081538, IMG submission 71022) | Tabebuia heterophylla rhizosphere microbial communities from the University of Puerto Rico - S5T2R1 | ecosystem: Host-associated > Plants > Roots > Rhizosphere ...
AGGCGTGGCGGTTGAGGAAATGAAGGCCCTCGCCCTGGGTTGGAGCGCCAAGAAACAGATCCTCGACAAGGATGTCTACAACGACAGCAACGAGAAGGCCGGTAAGGTCGAGGACCTGATCATCGCGCCGGACAAAGCGGTGTCGTATGCGATCGTCGGGGTAGGCGGTTTCCTGGGGATCGACCGGCACGACGTCGCCATTCCGGCAGGGCAGCTCAAGATCCAGGGGGACAAGCTGACGCTACCAGGGGCGACCAAGGAGGCGCTGAAAGCGTTGCCCAAGTTTGAGTACGCGAAGTAGGGCGGTAGCAGAGCAGCGAAAGCGGCGGCGCGTAAAGGCGCCGCCACTTCGTATCGCTCACTGGGATATGTAACGCCGGATATCCAGGTCATCGAGCCGGCCGGCAAACGCGCCACGACGGCGTTCCTCACCGGGCTGCGCCTGCAGATGCGCTTCTAGCAGATGACATGGGTTAACGCGCAGACATTGCGAAAGATCAAGCAGTTGGCCACCATGCAGCGCCCGGCGATCCATCGGGAGCGGTTTACCGGATTGATGGGGTTGATGGGGGCAGCGCAACCCAGCGTTGAGTCGTTCACGCCCCCAGCCTGACCATCGTGGCGCGAGTTTTGACAGAACCGTTGGAGGCCGTGCCGTTAGGAGCGATGGATCGTGAACGCCGGCGGCACGACGCGGTTTAGATCATACCCACCCCAATGCCAGGCGGGAATGGCCTCCCAGGCCCGATGCACGGCGCGCTGCGCCTGGGCGTACACCTCGGCCTCGTCGCAGACGACGAACTTGCCCTGCTCCACCAACGTCTTGCCATCCACGATCACGGTCTCGATGTCCCGGCTGTCGCCATAGTCAATCAACGCTTTGATCGGGTCGTGATACGGCGCCGAAGCCATGTGATTGAGGTTAATGATCAGGATGTCGGCCTTGGCGCCAGGGGCCAGACGACCGAGATCCTGGCGTTGGATGAATTTGCAGCCGGCGAGGGTGGCCGAGTTAAAGATGTCATGCGGGCGCCCGGCCTGGAAATTCCCCTCCACGACGCGCGCCAACACCGCCGCCCAACGCATCTCGGCGATGAAGTTCATGGGATAGGTATCGGTGCCCAAGGCCACGTTCACCCCAGCATCGAGGTAGCGCTGGTAAGAGTGCAGGGTCATGGCCATCTTGGCGTATTTGTACGGACAATGCCCCACGGTGGCGCCGGTCTCCGCTAGGAGTTTCAGGTCATCCCCGTAGGGATAGGCGCTCCACGGGTGGGCGGTGGTGAACACCACGTGGCCTAGCAGGGTCATCTCATCCAGGAAGCCGATATCGGCGAGATAGTGCACCGGGGTCTTCCTATGCTCGCCCATGATGCGGTGGAATTCCACCAGGTTGCCGCCGGCGTGGGTGAAGATGGGGGCATGCAGCTCACGTGCAGCCTCTTTCGCCGCACGCAGCAGGGGCTCACTGCAGGTTTCGACCTGTGACGGACAGAGCATGCCGCGCAGCCGGCCACTGGCCGCCCCGTCGTAGGTCTTGATGAAGGCGATCGCCTCGTCCAGCCCCTTGCGCCCCGCCTCCTCATCGGCGTCGTAGTACAGACGCCCCTGCGCATCGGTGAAGGTGTTGCGATCGCGGAAGGGAGGACTGCCGTAGACCCGGCAGCCCATTTCCTCGATGATCCTCACGTAAGAGTCCCAGTTCCCGCGCATTCCACCGACGTCGATGATCGTCGTCGATCCCTGCTTCAGGGCATGTAAGAGCACATAGCGCCGGATCGCCGCGACGGCTTCGGCGGTCGGCGGCGGCATCTTGCCCTTTTGCGGAGCGGCGTAGGCCATATAATTGGCGGTGAGGTAATCGCTTTTGGACGCGTCGTTAAGCAGGTAATCCCCCGCATTGCCTGACGGATGCACATGCGTGTTGATGAATCCCGGCGAGATCAGTTTCCCCGTGGCGTCGATACGAGCATCGACGGGGCCGGCGTAGGCCCCACCCGCGTGGATGATGTGATCGCCTTCGTAGACGACCGTGCCGTTATCGTAGACCTCATGATCCTCGCCGTTGAACGCCACCACCCAACCGCCCTGAATTAAGGTCTTCATCAGGCTCTCCTTTCCTGCGTAGCCACCGAGCGAGAAGCTCATTCTAAGGGGGTCGCCGCGTGCGGTCAAGAAGGGAAAAGGCGGCCGGACGCTTGACATGCTGAGTCTAGGCGCTAGACTTAGGCCATGCTGTTGACCGGCCGCACTGTCCAGAGCGTTCCACAGGGGAATAGATCTATGGGAAAAACGATCGCGGTACTTGGGGCGGGGAATGCCGGGACCACCTTCGCGCTGCTGGCAACGCACAACGCCAATGTGGTCCGGCTGTGGACGATTGAAGAGGACTTGGCCAAGCAGATGCAGCGGATGCGCGAGAATCCCAAATACCTGCCGGGGATAAAGCTGCCTGAGACCATAACCATCGAGACCGACCTGCAGCGCGCTGTCGCGGGGGCCGAGATCGTCATGCTGAGCGTCCCCTCGCATGTGGTGCGGCGTCTGGCCAGAGCAGTCGCTCCGTTCCTGACACCCGATCACATCATCCTGGACGTGGCCAAAGGCATCGAAGAGAAGACGTTCTATCTCATGTCGGAAGTGATTCACAGCGAGCTTCCAGAAGCGATCCGTCAAAACGTGGTCGCACTGTCGGGGCCATCGATCGCCCGCGAGATGAGTCGAGGTGTCCCCACGGCGGTGGCGGTGGCGGGCTTCACACGGCGGCATGCCGAAACCGTGCGGCAGGCGTTTGAAACCCCGACCTTCAAGGTGGAGGTCCTCGATGACATGACCGGGGTGCAGCTTGGCGGGGCGCTGAAGAACATCTATGCCTTGGCGGCTGGGATGTGCGACGGCCTGGAATACGGGAACAACACCAAAGCGGCGCTCATCCCCCGGGCCTTATCGGAAATGGTGCAATTCGGCGTGGCGCTCGGGGCCAAGCCTGAGACCTTCTATGGACTGGCGGGGGTGGGGGATCTGGTGGTGACCTGCCTGGGGCCGCAAAGTCGCAACCGCACCTTTGGCGAAAAATTGGCGCGTGGGCAAACGCGGGAGCAGATCTTGAAAGAGAGCGTGGAGGTCGCCGAGGGGGTCCAGGTCACCAAAATCGCCCACGCGTTTGCCCGTCTGCTCCGACTTAACCTCCCTTTGCTTGAGGGCATTTACGCCATTCTCTACGATGACGTGCCGCCGCGTCGGGCGCTGCACACCTTTCTGAGCGGCTATGCGTAACGCAGTATGGCAAGACTTCAGAGGATCGGCATGGACTGGATCGAGCTGCTAGGCGGTATCGCCATTTTCATCTACGGCCTGCAACTTGCCAACGACGGCCTGCAAAAGCGCGCCGGCGATCAATTGCGCCGCTGGCTTACCGCCCTCACGGAACACCGTTTGAGCGGTCTTCTGTCAGGCACGCTGCTGGCGGCGGTGCTGCAAAGCAGTACCGCCACCGTCATGATGCTGGTGGGATTTGCCAACGCCGGACTCTTGTCGCTGCCGCAGGCGATGAGCCTCCTGCTGGGTGCCGGCATTGGCACCACCCTGGTCGTGCAGATCATGTCCTTCAGGGTATCGCACGTCGCCATGCTCATGGTGGTCGTCGGGTTTGCCGTCATCTCCCTGAGCCAGCGTGGCCGGACGCGGGCCGTTGGACGGGCGGTGCTCGGGTTGGGGTTGGTCTTCTTAGGCATCCAGTTGACCACCGAGGCGACCTCGCCACTGCAATACAATACGCTGCTCTTGCAGGTGATCGAGGCCTTTGGGGAACATCCCGTCTTGGCCGTCATGGCTGGGGCTGGGCTCACAGCCATTGTACAAAGTAGTGCGGTCACCCTTGGACTGCTGCTGTCCCTCTCATTCTCCGGCCTCTTGACGGCGCATGCCGCATTGCCGGTGGTCTTAGGCGCCAACCTGGGGAATTGCGCGATGCCCATACTGTCGACGGTCCGGTCAGGTGTTGAGGGCAAGCGGGTGGCGTGGGCTTACCTCCTATTGCGGGCTGGTGGCGTGGCTGGGGCATTACTTCTGCTGACCCCGTTCACAACGCTGGTCTCGTGGACGGCTGCGAGCGTGCCACATCAAATCGCCAATGCGCACACGTTATTCAATGTCCTGCTGGCGGTTGTCGCCCTACCGTTCTTACCCTTGGGCGCTGGCCTGGCCCGCTGGATCGTCCCGGTGCCTCCGGACGCCGGCGCCGCAAAACTGCATGTCGAATACCTGGATGAACGTGCGCTGGATACGCCCTCCCTGGCTTTCGCCCAGGCCACCAGGGAGATCCTGCGCATGGCCGAAATGGTCCAGCAGATGTTGGCGAAGGTCATGACCGTGTTCGAGACTAATGACCGCGACCTCGTGGATGAGATTTCTGAGGGGGATGACTACGTCGATTATCTCGAACATCACATCAAGCTCTATCTCACCCAGCTGTCGCGCAGCGCTCTGACGGATGAGCAAGCGGCGCGGGAGTTGGAACTGATCGCCTTCACCCACGACCTGGAGGCCATCGGTGACATCGTCGACATCGACCTGATGCATTTGGCAAAGAAAAAAATCCGCAAGGGCATGGAGTTTTCAAAAGAAGGGGCGGTGGAAATCGACGGCTTTCACGCCAAAGTCATGGAGAATTTCGAGCTCTCGATCGCGGCCTTTACCAGCGGCGACGTCGATCTGGCACACAAGTTACTCCGCCACAAGGTGAAAATCGCTGAGATGGCGCAAGACCTCACCGAGGCTCACATCCAGCGCTTGCATCAGGGGCTGCGCGAAAGCCTCGAGACGAGCTCGATTCACCTGGACCTGCTGAGCAATCTGAAGCGCATCAACTCTCAGCTTTCCAACATCGCCCACCCCATCCTCATGCGCGCGCGCCAGCCGGAATAGGGTGTCTAGCACGTCGTCGTGGCGATGCCGAGTTCGCGCGCCAGGCCCATGATCTGCTGCCAGGTGGCATCGTCCAGCACGATGCCTTCGCCCTCACGCCGTTGCTGTGCTATGGCCTCAGGCTCACCCGGATACACGATGGCCGCAACTCCCGGAGCGGTGGGGGCGCTCTTGACGTAGGCTAAGAGGTCGTCGATTTCGGCGTGAAAGCTGCTGACTTCGACGAAGGCGCTGATGTCGATGACGACGATCCAGGTGCCATTGCTGAAGCGCTTCGCTCCCTGCCCTCCATACCCACCGCGCGCCAGGACGCCGCTGAGAATCTCGACCACCATGGCCAGCCCAAAGCCCTTGTGGCCCGCCAGCCCCCCTAACGGCAGAATCGCCCCGCGCGGCTCTTGATACAGGACATTCGGATCGGTGGTCGGGCGCCCCTCATGGTCGATCAGCCACCCTTCCGGCGTCTGCTCGCCACGATGGCGTCTGGCCCACACCTTGCCCTCCGCCACAACGCTCGTCGCCATATCCAAGACAAACGGCGCGGAGCCGCCGGTGGGGAAGGCGATGGAAATCGGGTTGGTGCCCAACCGTCCAGCCGTGCCACCGAAGGGAGCGACGAGGGGAGAGGCGCCGCCGGCGTTCACCGTCATGATCCCCACCAGGTCTTGCTCAGCGGCCATGCGGGTGTAATCGGCCAATCGCCCGACATGATAGAGATTGTAGGCGCCGACTGAGCTGATCTTGGTTTCCTTCGCCTTACGTATCGCCAGTGCCATGGCACGCTGAGCCACCACCTGGCCGAGCCCTCGATGGCCATCGATGAGCGCGAGCGATGGCGATTCCTGGGTGATCTCGAACGGGGCTCCCGGTTGGATGAGGGCTGCGCGAATCGCCTGGGCATATTGCGGGATGCGGATAACGCCGTGCGAGTCATGGCCAGCGAGGTCGGCGCGAACCAGTGATTCAGCCACGCAGGCCGCCTCCTCAGGCGGCACCTGCAGGGCTTCGAACAGGCGCCTGGCCAATGACCGTAGCTCCCCTGCCTGTATGCACGGCATAGCTCCTCCCGTTCGAGGCGATGATCGACGTAACCCCATCAGGCGACGACAGGATGCACCAGCGGATCGGCCGGCGAGCGAGCGCCGGTCGGCACCCCCCAAGCTCGGGCCAGCACTGTACGCCGGTGATGGGTGGGTGTCAATACTCGACTTTTTCGCCGATGTTCCGCAGGCGCTATGGTACAATACACGGGATTTCGACAACGGTGGCGGACGCACCCCAGCCCCGCGGCACCGGAGCACGTCGGCAGCGGGGATTATCAGTGCCTGGCCTGACGTTGGCCCGTGACACGTCAGCGGGAGAAAAGGAGAAGATCGTGGCCAGTGAGCAATCACCAGTGGGAGAGAATCGACCCGAAGATGAGTTCGTTTTCATCGATCAGTCGCGGCCGCCCGACCGCTTGCCTATCTTCCCACTTCCCAACGTCCTGCTATTGCCGAACATGGTCTTGCCGCTGCACATCTTCGAGGAACGCTACAAACGCATGGTGAGCGACTGTCTGCAAGGGGATCGGCTCCTGGGGTTGTTCTTGCTGCAGCAAGGCTGGGACGAGGAGGGCGCCGTCCCGACGCCGTATGACGTGGGCGGCATGGGTCGCATTACGCGCGCGGCGCGCTATCCGAATGGGAGTATGGACATCCTGCTCTCCGGCCTGGCACGTGTCCACGTGCTACGCTACGTCCAACAAAAGCCCTATCTGATCGCCGAAATCGAGATGTGGCCCGATGAGCCGGATGATTCCGAGGGTGTTGAGGCGCTGACACGTCGCATGGTGGGGTTATTCGAGCGTTTTGTGATCGCCAAGGTGGGCGAAGGACACGAACTGCTCAAGAATCTGAAACTGCTGGCCAGTCCGATCGATCTCTTGCATCTCGTCGTCACGAATATGCCCCTCGACGTCCATCAAAAGCAGGAAATTCTCAACTTGCGTCCCATCGATGAGCGCATCACCATGATGATCACCTTTCTGAATCGCGAGCTATCATCCCCCACTCGACCGCCCGAGATCGAATAGCCCGTGGCAACGTTGGGCCATGAGACCTTCGGCGGGCGGACGTCACCCCATCCGCAGACCACAACGGCGAGGAGGGTCTCGCTGCGCTCATCAGAACAGTCCCGGTCACGGCGAAGAGGGGTGGACGCTGGAGCTCGGAGCGCAGCGCTGGGGTGCAGCCATTTCCCCTGCCTGACGTTCAGGCGACGGAACCGTCTTAGTCCTCTTTAACGCCGATGCAGCCATCCGGCACCAGATACGTGTATGCTTGCAAGCTACGACGATAGCCCCCCAGCATTTGCTGCGCCACCCGCTTGGGGATACTTCCGTTTCGGGCCTGGGCCTGCACCTGAGTCGTGAAGCGCCGCAGCAGCTCCTTCACATCGTAGCGCACGTATTGCAGTACATCCTCGATGGTATCACCAGGGATAACCTGTTCGATCTGCGGCTTGCCCTCGTCATCGACCGCGATTAAGGCCTCGTGAACCGTCCCGAACAGGTTATGGAAATCGCCGATGATATCCTGATAGGCCCCCAGAAACAACACCGCCAGGTCGTACGGTGCATGACCCAGCGTATGGAATTCCAGCATGTCTTTCACGTCTTTGAGATCGACGAAGCGGTCGATCTTGCCGTCGGAGTCGCAGGTGATATCTCCCAAGGTGGCGACCTCCGTCGGCAGTTCATCCAGGCGTTGAATCGGGATGATGGGGAAGAGCTGCTTGATGGCCCAGAAATCCGGCACCGATTGAAACACTGAGAAATTGCAGATGTACTTGGAGGCGAGGGCTTTCTGCAAGAGCTGGAAATCGTCCGAGACATCCTCCGCCCGTCGAGCATAGCGCGCCGCTTTGCGACACACCTCCCAGAAGAGGGCTTCGCCGCGAGCCCAATCTTCGAGGCTCAGATACCCCAGGTTGAACAGCGAGAACAGCTCCTCCTGCAGCTCGATGGCGTCGTGATACGACTCACGGTAGTTTTTCGGCGACAATTGCTCGAGCAGTTCCGTCAGGCTGACGATGACCTGCGAGGGCTCGCCGTCGCCCTTCCCATCCTTGAATGGTTGCGGCGGATACACCGCGCGTTGCACGTTGATGACCAGGAGGGAGTGATGGGCCACCACCGCCCGTCCGCTCTCCGACACGATGGTCGGTTGGCGGGTGCCCTCTTGCTCGCAAATCTCCTTAATGGTATACACGACGTTATTGGCATATTCCTGCATGGTATAGTTGATGCTTGAATCAGATGGCGTCTGGCTGCCATCGTAGTCGATCCCTAAACCTCCTCCGACGTTGAGGTACTCGAGCTCGACCCCCGACTTGTAGAGTTTGGCATACACCCGTGCCGCCTCGCGCACGGCGTTCTTGATCCGGCGAATATCGGTGACCTGCGATCCCAAATGGAAGTGCAACATCTTCAGGCTATCGCGGAGGCCGTGTTGCGTCAGCGTTTCGAGTGCTTGCAGCACCTCGCCGATCTGCAAACCGAACTTCGACAGCTCACCGCCCCCCTCCTCCCATTTGCCGCTGCCGCGAGAGAAGAGCTTCACACGAATGCCCAACAGCGGTTTGATGCGCATCTGTTTGACCACCCGAATGATCCCCGCCAGCTCCCCCAAATTTTCGAGGACGAGGATGACTATCTTCCCGAGCATCCGTCCGTAGAGAGCCAACTGGATAAAGGTCTCGTCCTTCAGGCCGTTGCAGATCAACAGCGCGTGCGGATTATCGTGTAAGGCGAGGGCCGTGGCCAGTTCAGGTTTGCTTCCCACCTCCAGGCCGTAATCATAGGGGCGGCCGGCGCGTAAAATCTGGGCCACGACTTCCCGTCGTTGATTGACCTTGATGGGGAAGACGCCCCGGTATTGCCCGCGGTAGCCCCCCTCCGCGATGGCACGGGCGAACGCCTCATGCAACTGGTTAATCTGCGATGAGATGATCTGGGGAAACCGTAACAGTAAGGGCGGGTATGAACCGCGCTCCCCCAGCGTGTCGACAATGGCCTTGATGTCAATGCCAGGGGCCTGGCCCGGTTGCGTATGAACCGTCAGATGGCCCCTGCGGCTCACACTGAAGTAGCCGGCCCCCCAATTTTCGACTCCGTAGATCTCCTCGATGTCGCGGCGGCTGATGTTGCTGATGCTCATGAACGATCCCCTGACCAGTGGAGCATTGTCTTGGCTCGATGGCGGCAACCCGCGATCTTGGGGTGCGCTGTCAACAGCTGAACGGTATCTCCGCATTCTGGAAAAAATTCCTCACTATTCTAATGATTGTGTGGGAGTTGGCAAGACACAAACGCGTGAAATTTTCGTCGCTGACGCGATGCTTCAGGTGAGCTGAGGGGCATTGACCTCGGGTGTGGCGGAGGGAGCCAGGCGGATGGGGGGAGTCGACGCGGCGACGACTGGCGTCAGAACCTCATGCATCGTGCCACGCAGGGAGATTTCCTGAGGCCCGGTCGCCCTCCTGTAAGTCGCATACGGCCTGGGACGGTCCCCTATGGGAACCGTCCTGGACCCTATTCTGACGATGGCGGGCCGTTCAACAGCCGAAACATCGCGGCATCTCCCGGCAGCACCAGCAGCGTCTCCGGTGTCAGAACATCATCGTAGGCTTCCAAGGTGCGTACGAAGCCGTAGAAGCGTGGGTTTTGCTCGTAGGCACTGGCGTACACGGCGGTCGCCGCCCCGTCTCCTTCGCCTTGGAGGCGCTGGCTGCGTTCATACGCCTGGGCGAGAATGATCTCCCGTTGTTTATCGGTCTCGGCTCGGAGTTTCGCCGCTTCCTCCTCGCCTTCCGAACGGTAGCGCTTGGCGATGCGTCCGCGCTCCGCCACCATACGGGCGAAGACGCTCTGTTGCACTTCGCGAGGCAGGTCGGCGCGCTTGATGCGCACGTCGATCAACTCGATGCCGAAGGCCCGGGTGCGCGCCCGGGCGGTATTGGCGACCTCGTTCATCGTAGGCTCCCGGTGCTCCGAGGTGACCGGTGCGAAGTCCTGCCCGGAAATAGCCTGGCGCAATTCCGAGAACACGATATCTTCGATGCGCGCCCTGGCCCCATCCAGGGTGCCTACGCTGATGAAGAACGTCAAGGGGTCTTTGATCTGCCAACGCGCCACATAGTCGACGACGAGACGCTTTTTGTCGAGCGTGAGATACTCCCCAGGCTCAGCATCCGTGGCCAAAACGCGTTTATCAAACCGGTGCACGGTCTGCACGAAGGGGAGTTTGACGTGCAAACCGGGCTCGGCAATGGTGCGGATATAGGCGCCGAACTGGGTGATGATGGCCTGCTCGCGCTCATCGATGGTGAACAAGGTTTGCGGTACCAACACCCACAGGGCAGCGAACACCACCAGGATACCGATCACGGCCTGCTTCATCGGACGGCCCTCCCTGGCTGCGGAACGGTTTGGGTGGGCGGCGCGTTTTCCGCTGCGCCGCGCTTGCCATCGGGGCCTGGCGGGACAAGCACGCGTGGTGCTTGATCGCGCAGGGGCAGGAACGGCAAGACGCCCCCCTCCAGTTGCGGACTGATGACGATCTTCTGGGCTTTGGGAAGCACACGCTGCAAGGTTTCCAGATACAGCCGCTGCTCGGTGATCTCTTGCGCGCGCTCGTACTCCTTGAGGATGGTGACGAACTTAGCGGCGTCCCCCTCCGCACGGATCACCCGTTGGGCCTTGTAGGCCTCAGCCGTCCGCACCATCTGCTCAGCTTGCCCACGTGCTTTAGGGATCACATCCTCCTGATAGCCGAGGGCCTCGTTGATCAGACGTTCACGGTCTTCACGGGCGCGTACCACCTCATGGAAGGCATCTTTGACCTGCTCGGGAGGATCGACCACCTGGAGCTTCAATTCGGTCACCATCAGGCCGGATTGATAGGTATCCAGGAGCTGCTGCAGAAAATCTCGCGCGCTGTCCTGTATGCGGACCCGGCCCACCGTCATGGCCTCGTCGATGGTGGTGCGCCCGATGACGCTGCGCAGGGCCACCTCGGTCGAATCCCGCAGGGATTGATCGGGGTCGCGTACCCGAAACAGGTATGCGCCGGGGTCTCTGACTCGATACTGCACGATGGCCTGGGCGTCCACAATGTTCTCATCGCCGGTGAGCATGAGTGCTTCCTGGGGGATGACCCGATACCGTGGGTCACTGCGGAAGCCGACT
>Ga0081538_10005687_pt1 | contig 11152 bp, 12 predicted proteins | sample TabmetS5T2R1_FD_71022 | JGI IMG/M metagenome (GOLD analysis project Ga0081538, IMG submission 71022) | Tabebuia heterophylla rhizosphere microbial communities from the University of Puerto Rico - S5T2R1 | ecosystem: Host-associated > Plants > Roots > Rhizosphere ...
CTTCCACGAGGGTTTTGGCCTGAGCCAGGTTCTCACGGTGACGCGCTGCCTGTTCCCGCAAACGCGTCAATTCCGCTTCCGCAGCGGAGGCACGCTCGTGGTCGGCGGCGTCGAGCGCGCGATCGTAGCGCTGCTGGGCACGCTCAATTCGCCGCTCAACCTGCTCAGATTGGAACCGGCTCCGTACCACGTTCTGCAGGAGCAGCCTCCGATGCTCCTGCCGCGCATCCCGCCGCTCCGCAATCCATTCCTCCAGATCGCCAACGAAGCTCCGTAGCCGGAGCAGGACAGCGGCCTCCACAACGTCGGCAGGGACCTGCGGCAGATCGCATAGACCAGTGTGGAGCCGGACATTCCTGCAGATGTACTTGCGGGTCTCCTTTCGCTCGGAACGCAGGTACATCGGTGCGTCGCAGCGGGCACAGGAAACCAGCCGGCGGAGCACATGTCCCTCCCGGACCTGTATCTGACGGACGTGCTTGTGCGTCTGGTTCTTCAACGCGCGCCTTTCAAGAACAGAGGGCGCCGCCGACCGTAGCCGACCGCTCCCCACCGAGTCTACGTGCCCGAAGGGCGCGCCTATCGCTTCCGTCGCAACGTCTTGCGGATCCAGATACCTTGTGCTTCTATGCATAGGACTGTGAGCCTTGGAGGGCGGGTATGAACATCGACAAGGACCTGGTCGCAGCTTCGGCGACACCGCTCGTGCTCGCAATCCTGGCGGAGGGTGAGAGCTACGGCTACGCGATCCTCAAGCGGGTACGTGCGCTCTCCGGGGGCGAGTTCGAGTGGACCGACGGGATGCTCTACCCACTGCTACACCGCCTCCGTCGGCTCGGGTACGTGACGACGGAGTGGCGAACGCCGCCGGAAGGGCGCCGCCGCCAGTACTACAAGCTGACCGACGACGGACGAGCAGCGCTCGCCGACCAGCAACGGCAATGGGTCGCCGTGACCCGTGCGTTGAATGACGTCTGGCCGGGGTCCGGTGGGCTTCTGACGGCGCTCGGCGAGGCCTGAGCCATGGAGAGCGTTGAGTCACAGATCGCAGAATGGCGGGCCTACGTCGCAACCGCCCCGGGCGTCAACGGCCACGACGTCGATGAGCTGGAGGATCATCTTCGTCACCAGATCGCCGAGCTGAGAGCGGCCGGCCTCACGGCCGATGAGGGGTTCCTGGTCGCCGTGAAACGGATGGGGGATCTCGACGCCCTCTCCCGAGAGTTCGCACGCGAGCACAGCGGCCGACTGTGGAAACAGCTCGTCCTGAGCGGTGACGATCAGCCGGCGCGCGCGGCCGGCGGCTGGGTCGAGCCACTCGTCTTCGCAGTCGCCGCGGCTGTCGTGATCCAGGTCGCACGCCTCGCTGCGGACTTCCCCCATGAGGAACCGAGCTGGCTCGCTCGAAACAGCAGCTTGCTCGTGTTGCCGTTCCTCGCCGGGTACTTCGCCCACCGCCGGCAGCTCGACCCGCGGCGATGGGTGCTGACGGCGGTGCCGTTCGTGCTCGCTGCGCTCGTGGTCAACCTCTACCCGTGGGATGCGGACTCGGCCACCGAGGCCCTGGTCGCGCTCCATCTGCCCGTCGTGCTGTGGTTCGTCGTCGCCTACCCGTACATGAGCGGCACGCTCCGATCACACGAGCGGCGCATGGACTTCGTCCGCTTCACGGGCGAATGGTTCATCTACTACGTGTTGATCGCGCTCGGCGGTGGCGTGCTCATGGGTTTGACCGCGGGAATCCTCGAGCCCACTGGGGTCGACGTCGAGCGGATCGCCGAGTGGGTGCTGCCGTCAGGAGCGGCGGGTGCCGTGATCGTGGCCGCGTGGCTCGTCGAGTCGAAGCAACGGGTCGTGGAGAACATGGCGCCCGTGCTCACGATGCTGTTCACGCCGCTGTTCGCGGTGATGCTGGCCGCTGCCGCCGTCGTCTATGCCGTGACCGGGCTCGGCGATGCCTTCGACCGCGACCTCGTCAGCGTCTTCGACGCCCTGCTGGTGGTCGTCCTCGCACTTGTCCTGTACGGGATGTCCGCGCGGGAGCCGTCCACGTCGCCGGACTGGATGGACCGCATCCAGTTGGTCGCCGTCGTCAGCGCGCTCGTTCTCGACCTGATGGTGCTCGGCACGATGATCGCCCGGATCGGCGACCTTGGCTTCACCCCGAACCGAACGGCAGCGCTCGGCCTCAATCTCGTCCTACTCGTGAACCTGGCCGGGGCCGCCTTGCTGTCCGCCCGATTCCTGGCAGAACGCACCAGGCTGCACCGGCTCGAGCGGTGGCAGACGACCTACCTTCCCGTCTTCGCCCTCTGGGCCGCCACGGTCGTGCTCGCCCTCCCACCACTGTTCGCCTTTAGCTGATCGCAACGCCTCCGGAGCGGAGAGGGTGGGATTCGAACCCACGAGGCAGTTGACCCGCCCACACGATTTCCAGTCGTGCACCTTAAGCCGCTCGGTCACCTCTCCAAGCAGCACCTAGCCTAGCCTCGAGCCTAGCCCGCGGAGCTCAGAGCCCGAGCTCGCGAACCCCGCGTTCGTGCCAGCCGAGGTGGTGCGCCAGCTCGTGGCGGAGCGTCCGCTCCACCTGCGCTCGAAGCAGGTCGGGGTCGTAGCCGAAGTCGCGCTCGAGGGTGTCCTGGTAGAGCACGATGCGGTCCGGGTAGTTGTCGCGCGCGACGGTGTCGCCGAAGTAGTGGCCGTAGGCGCGGTTTTCGGTCCCGCGGTGGGAGACGACCACCGGCGTGGTGTCGAGTAGGCGCTGGAAGTCCTCCGGCAGGCGGTCGATCGCCTCGGCCACCAGCAGGTCGAACTCGGTCGCCTCCGCCCGCAGGGCCGGCTCGCGGGCGAGCTCCTCGCTGCGGCGCACCAACCGCTCGAACTCGTGCTCGCTCATTCCGTCGCGCCCGGTCAGCGCGACCGTACCCCACGCGGTCACCAGCAGCAGGAGCAGCGCGCCTCCAATGACCGCGGCCATGCCCTCCGCCCCCGACAGCGAAGGCGGATTGAGGAACAGGAGTACCAGGCCGACCAGGAACGCGGCGGCGAGTGCGGCTTTTACGGGTCCCCGGAAGGCTTCCTGCACACCTCCGAGGGTACGCGGTCAGGTTGCGCCCCGGCTCACGGACCCGGCTGGTCGCTCAGCTCGTCCTCGTCGGCTTCCACGCCGGGAATCGGCTCCTCCTCCTCCCCCGGCCCCGGCTGCGCGCCCGGCACGGCCGGATCCCGCTCCTTCGCCTCCCACTCGTCGCGTGCCTCCTCGATGTCGCCCCCGACTCGCTCGGATTCCTCCTCCATGCGATCGGCCTCCTGCTCCATCCGATTGGCCCGCTTCTCGTGCTCCATGGCACGCTCTTACCCGCCGCGCGCCCGCCGGAAAACGGGCCCGGGAGACGGCCGAGCCCGCACCGCGAGGCTCAGCTCGAAGCGGGCGGCCGGATCCTCGAGCGCCTCCCCGAAGAGGTCGCGCAGCTGCGCTACGCGGTAGCGCACGGTCTGCGGGTGCACGTGGAGGGCCGCGGCCACGTCCGGCACGCGTCCCTGGTGATCGAGCCAGGCGCGCAGGGTCTCGAGCAATCGCGCCTGGGCCTTGTCCGTACGCCCGTCGAGCGGTGCGAGCACGCGCTCGGCCAGCTCCTCGAGCAGCCGTTCGTCCCCGTGGACGATCAGCTCCGAGAGCTGCTCATCGGCCACCGCGAGCCGATCGTCGGCCAGGAACCCGGCGCGAGCCAGACGAAGGGCGGCCAGCGCGCGGTCGGCGCTTCGCGACGCCTCCGGCCATGGCACGACGGGGCCGATAGCCGCCGGCCGCCCGCCGAGGGCTCGCGTGACGTCGGCGCGACGACGGGGTGCGTCGGCATCCGGGACGAGCGCGCACTGGGTGTCGGCCTCGAGCGTCGCGCTTACCGATCCGAGCGGGAGCCGGGCGGCCGCACTGCCGTCGGGATCGTCCTGCCAGATCACGGCGGCAAGGCTCGGGGGCAGCCTCCAGCCCGCGTCCCGGGCCGCGGCCTCCACCGCGGCGCGCTCCGCCGGAGGGGTCTGGATCAACAGGTGCACGAGCGCACGGCGACGGCTGGCCGCCTCCCCGGCGGCCACGGACTGCTCGAAGGCGTAGCCCTGGGCCGATCGCGCCGAGAGCTCGTCGATGTAGGCGAAGATCGCCTCCGCCAGCAGCGAGAGCGTGTCGGCCCCGAAGCCGGCCTCTCGCGCAGCCTGAACAGCACCACGCCACGCCACGCGTGCTCCCACCCGGTACGCGGCGAGCAGCGCCTCGAGCGTGCGGCCCTCGCGCGCCTCGTTGCGGCCGAGGTCGAAATAGAAGTCGCGGGCTCCGGGAGGCGCGGGCGCGCTTCCCTCGACCTTGTCGAGGAACTGGGACAGCGCGTACGCGACCGCGGTGCGGAAGCCCTCCCCGAACGCCCCTTCCAGCGGCAGCGCGTAGACCGGCACAGCGGCCCGGATCGCATCGATCACCTCGTTGACAGTCGGCTCGAGGGCGGGCCGGAGCGCTTCCGCGGTCTCGGGCGGCAGCGTTTCCCACGGCTCAGCCGGAATTTGTTCTTCAAGTGAGTAGTTTTGGCTGGGTGATGTGGTCATTGACCGCAGAATCCTTGGGAACCGCTCACCAAGATTAGGGCCGTGGCGGTGGCGACGGATGCGGTGGGGTTCTCCCTTGCGCTCTCGGACGAGCAGAGCGACGTACGCGACTGGGTTCACGGCTTCGCCGAGAAGGTGATCCGACCGGCGGCGGCGGAGTGGGACGAGCGCGAGGAAACCCCCTGGCCGGTCATACAGGAGGCGGCGAAGATCGGCCTCTACGGCTACGAGGCCCTGGCCCAGTTCTGGGCGGATGAGAGCGGACTGTCCCTGCCCATAGTCAACGAGGAGCTGTTCTGGGGCGACGCCGGCATCGGCCTGTCGATCATGGGGACCTCGCTCGCGGTGGCCGGCATTTATGCGACCGGCACCCTCGAACAGCTGGGTGAGTGGGTGCCCCAGTGTTACGGCAGCGTCGAAGAGCCGGCCGTCGGTGCCTTCTGCGTGTCCGAGCCCGACGCCGGCTCCGACGTGTCCGCCCTTCGCACCAGGGCGCGCTACGACGAGGCCAAGGACGAGTGGATGCTGAACGGGCAGAAGGCGTGGGCAACCAACGGCGGGATCGCGGCGGTGCACGTGGTGGTCGCCTCCGTCGAGCCGGAGCTCCGCTCCCGCGGGCAGGCGGCGTTCGTGATTCCGCCGGGCACGCCGGGGCTCACGATGGGCACCAAGCTGAAGAAGCACGGCCTGCGCGCGTCGCACACGGCCGACGTCTTCCTCGACGATTGCCGCGTGCCCGGCTCGTGCCTGCTGGGGGGCAAGGAGAAGCTCGACGAGCGCCTCGCCCGCGCGCGGGAAGGCACGCGCGCCAACTCACAGGCGGCGATGGAGACTTTCGAGCTCAGCCGCCCTGCGGTCGGGGCGCAGGCGCTCGGGATTGCCCGTGCGGCTTACGAGTACGCGCTCGACTACGCCAAGCAGCGCGAGCAGTTCGGCCGGCCGATCATCGAGAACCAGGCAATCGCCTTCGCGCTGGCCGACATGAAGATGGAGATCGACGCCGCTCGGCTGTTGATCTGGCGCGCCTCCTGGATGGGGAGGAGCGGCCAGCGGTTCGAGGCGGCGGAGGGGTCGATGTCGAAGCTGAAGGCCGGCGAGGTGGCGGTCTGGGCGACTGAACGGGCGATCCAGATCCTTGGTGGCAACGGCTACACGCGCGAGTACCCGGTGGAGCGAATGCACCGGGATGCGAAGATCTACACGATCTTCGAAGGCACATCCGAGATTCAGCGGCTCGTGATCGCGCGGGCCATCTCGGGTATGCAGATTCGTTGAGGCGTTAATCGAGTCGCGACCGGTTTTGCGGGAGCCAATGCCTACACCCAGCGGCGCCCTCGCGCCGTCCGAGCCGGTATCCCCGGTCAAGCCGAGGCTGCGCGGCGTCGTGCATAAGTGGTCGTTCTTCGTGGCGCTCGCGGCGGGGATCGCACTCGTGGTGCTGGCGCCGGCCGGGCGAGCCACCGCCGCGTCCGCCGTCTACGCGGCGGCGCTGTGCGGGCTCCTTGGCACCAGCGCGCTGTACCACCGCATCACCTGGCGCCCCGCGGTTCGCGCCTGGATGCGCAGGCTCGACCACTCGATGATCTTCGTCCTGATCGCGGGGACTTACACGCCGTTCGCCGTGCTGGTCCTCTCGGGGACGATCCAGGACGTCGTGCTCGCGGGTGTGTGGGCCGGCGCAGCGGCCGGCATCGTATTCACGCTGGTGTGGATCCGCGCACCGAAGTGGCTCACCGCCACGGCGTACGTGTCACTTGGCTGGTTCTCACTCGTCGCCCTACCCCAGATCGTGGATCGCACGGGCGTCGGCGCGCTGGCCCTGCTCGCGGCCGGGGGCGTGGCCTACACGGTTGGAGCCGTGATCTATGCGCGCCGCCGTCCCGATCCGCGGCCTGCGGTCTTCGGCTACCACGAGCTGTTCCACGTGCTCGTGGTGGTCGCGGCGCTCGCGCACTTCGTGGCGATCGCCGCGTACGCGGTTCCTTCGGCCTGACCGGCCCGCGGTCTCAGGCTCAGGCGGTCTCGACGGCCGCCTTGCTCGCCTGTCGCTCGGGCTCGATCCGCACGACATCCCACACGAGGCCCGCCGCCTCGAGCGCGCGGATGACCAGCGCGCTCGGATCGATCTCCCAGCGACGCAGGCCGTGGTAGGCGGAAGTCGGGAAGGCGTGGTGATTGTTGTGCCACGACTCCCCGAACGAGGGGAGAGCGAGCCACAGGAGGTTGCGCGAGTGGTCGGAGGTGGTGAAGCGGCGCCGGCCGAAGAAGTGGCAGAGCGAGTTGATGCTGTAGGTCACGTGGTGCACGACGAGCATCCGCACACCACCGCCCCAGAGCAGCCCGGTCAGGGCCGCGAGCCAGGTTCCGCCGATCGCCCAGCCGAGGCCGAAGGCGACCGCGAACCCACCCAGCGCCCACACCACGAAGGTCCGGTCGACGAAGCTCACGATCGGGTCCTTCAGAAGGTCGGGCGCGTAGCGGCCCCTCGCTCCCCTCTCCGTATGGATGAACAGCCAGCCGAGGTGCGCGTGCACCAGCCCGGAGAGGGCGCCCTTCCAGCCGCCCCCGTGCCCCACGTGGGGACTGTGCGGATCTCCCTCGCGGTCAGAGAAGCGGTGATGCTTGCGATGGTCGGCCACCCAAGAGATCACCGGCCCCTCGATAGCCGCGGACCCAAGGACCGCGAGGATCGCCCGCAGCGGCCGGCTGGTCTTGAAGCTGCGATGGGTCAGGTAGCGGTGGAACCCCACCGTGATCCCCAGGCCGGTCGCGACGTACATGATCACGAACACCGCGACGTCGCTCCAGTGCAGCAGATTGGCCCACGCCTGCCAGCAGACCGCGCCGAGTGCCAGGAAGGGGACGATCGTCACGATCCCCGTGATGATCCGGTCGCGCGTCTCGTGGAGAACCGGCTCGGTCTCCCGCCCGCGGCCGCTAGGGCGATTCATCGCAGCATTGTCGGCGTCTTCGGTCACGACACTCCTTGCCCCCGGATTCGTCGCTCGCGTGACAGAAGACGCCACCCGCCGCGACTGAGCCGCGGCGCAGCCTACTGGACAAAGGCGCCTGAATGAAGTCTCGGCTTCTGTCGCTTGACACTTACGTAAGCCAACCCTTACGCTTATCGCGAATATGCAGGATGCCATCGAGGCCATCGCCGAGCCGCACCGGCGCGAGATCCTTCGGCTGGTGCGCGCCGAGGAGCTCCCGGCTGGAGCCATAGCCGCCCACTTTGCTGACGTATCCCGCCCGGCTATCTCCCAGCACCTGCGCGTGCTGCGAAAGGCAGCCCTTGTCAGCGAGCGCCGGGACGGCACTCGCCGGCTCTACCGCGCCCGCCCGGAAGGCCTCGGCGACCTGCGCGACTTCCTCGAGCAGTTCTGGGACGAGCGGCTCGAGACACTGCGCCGAGAGGCAGAGCGAGATGAAAGGAAGAGACGACGTGGAGGCAGTCGGAGCTAAGCCGATAGTCAAGGAAGTGCGCATCGACGCGAGTCCGGAGACGGTCTTCGAGTTCTTCACCGACCCGGACAAGCTGACCCGCTGGCTGGCGAGCGAGGCCACGCTCGATCCGCGCCCCGGCGGGATCAACCACCAGACGCATCCCGGCGATGCCGCCAACCCCGGCGGGCCGTATTACATGCGTGGCGAGTTCGTGGAAGTCTCGCCCCCGTCGCGTGTGGTCTTCACCTGGGGTTTCGAGAACAGCGACGTCGGGGTGGACCCTGGCGCGAGCACGGTCGAGGTGACGCTGGCGCCTGACGGCGACGGCACTCGTCTTCGTCTCGTCCACCGCGATCTCCCGGAGTCCGAACGCTCCCCACACGACGGCGGCTGGGACGAGATGCTGGGCCGCCTCGCCATCGCCGCCACGGGTGGCGACCCGGACGCCTGATAGCCGTCGGCGCCCGGCGGCTACGATCGCCGCGTGCAGGCGATGCAGGCGGCGGTGGTCCACGAGCCCGGCGGTCCCGAGGTCCTGCGCGTCGAGCAGCTCCAGATGCCGGAAGCGCGACAGGGGTGGGTGCTGGTCCGGGTGCGCGCGTTCGGCCTCAACCGCTCCGAGCTGGTCACGCGCCGGGGCGGCTCCGGCGACGCGGTCAAGTTCCCGCGGGTGCTGGGGATCGAGTGCGTGGGCGAGGTAGTGGATCCGGCCGACACCGACCTCCGTCGTGACCAGACGTTCGTCGCCGTGATGGGCGGAATGGGCCGCGACTACGACGGCGGATACGCCCAGTATGCGCTGCTGCCCGTCTCGCAGGTGATCCCGGTCGAGACGAACCTCGATTGGCCGCGACTGGGCGCCATCCCCGAGAGCTTCGGGACGGCCTGGGGCTCGCTCGACAAGATCGGCCTGCAGGCGGGCGAGTCGCTGCTGGTTCGCGGCGGCACCTCCTCGGTGGGAATGGCCGCGATCACGATCGCCAAGGACCGGGGCCTCACCGTTTTCGCCACCACGCGGCAGGAAGGCAAGCGCTCGGCGCTCGAGGTGGCCGGCGTGGATCACGTCGTCATCGACGACGGGAACGTACCTGCGAGGGTGCGGGAGATCGCGCCCGCGGGCGTCGACGGCCTCCTCGAGCTGGTCGGGCCGAGCTCGCTTCTCGATTCGCTCACCGCCGTGGCCGACGGCGGCCGGGCCTGCATCTCGGGCTTCCTCGAGGGCGACTGGAACGTCGACCCGGCGCGGGCGGAGGCGGAGCGGCTCGGCATTCCGCTGGCGCGCTTCGGGAGCGGAACGATCAACGTCGACAGCTACGGCGACATCTTCCAGGGCATCGTCCGCCGCGTCGAGCACGGCCGCTACCGGGACAACCTCGACCGAACCTTCGCGCTGGCCGAGATCGCGGAGGCGCACCGCTACATGGAGGCGAATCGCGCGGTCGGCAAGGTGGTCGGGCTACCGCCGTAGCTCGTGGACGGACGCGCCTCGCACCCAGACCACTTCCGTCGCTCCCAGTCGGTGGGTTCGGCGGCGAGGATCCGGCGTCGTGTGCCCGTGCAGCAGATAACGCGGCCGATGGCCGGTCACCCAGGTGCGCAGGGCGGCGAAGCCGACGTGCGCAGGGTCGTCCGGCTCGTCGTTCACCCCGAGTGGCGGGGAATGACAGAGCAGTACTTCCGCGGGCGGTAGCCGCCGGACGAGCCCAGCCGCTTCCTCCTGCGTGTACTGGTGGGGGCCGTCGCCGTACCGCACGCAGCCCTCGAACCCCGTGAAGCTCCAACCTCCGACCTCCGCCAGGGAGAGATGCACGTCGTCTATGCCGAGCGTCGTCAGGTCGTTCTCGCCGTCGTGATTGCCGTGCACACCGAGACACGGCACATCGAGCGCTCCCAGCGAGGCGATCCAGGTGGGGTCGAGGTCGCCGAGGGTGACGACGACGTCGGGGTCGTTCAGGGCGACCAGCTCCGCCGCCTCCGTGGGCGGCGCTTCGTCGGCGAAGGCCAGAACGCGCACTCCTCAGAGTGTGAAAGGATGCGCGCGGTCACTGGCCCCCCGACCGAGAGGATGGATCGTGAGAGCACTCAAGCTGCTGCCGCTCACGGCTGCGCTGGCCCTTGCCGCCGCGGCGCCCGCGAGCGCACAGTCGGTTGACGACATCGACGTAATCGCCGAGGGTCTGGACAATCCGAGACACGTTGCGGTGTCGCAGGACGGCGACGTCTACGTCGCCGAGTCCGGCCGAGGCGGCGACCCCGAGACCTCGCGCTCATGCTTCGACAGCGCCGAGGGCCCCGCGTGCACGGGCGCCACGGGCGCCGTCACGCGTATCTCACGCCACTGGTGGCGCTACCGCCAGGAGCGCATCGCGAAGGGCCTCGCGTCGTTCGCGCCCGAGAGCGGCGACAACGCGATCGGCCCGCACGGGGTGTTCGTCAAAGGAGACGACGTTTTCGTGACGAACGGCGGCCCCACGGCCCCAACCCGCGGGGACCCGCCCGTGGTTGTGCTGCGCGATCCGACGCTGGTCTCCGAGGAACCGGTGTCGGCGCTCTACGGCACGCTTCTGGAGCTTCGCCGCCACGGCCGCCTTCGGCTGATCGCCGACATCTGGCGCTTCGAGCACGACAACAATCCCGACGAGCAGGTCGGCAACCCGCTGATCGACAGCAACCCGGTGGACGTCTACGCCGACCGCGGGCGTTTCTTCGTGGCGGATGCGGGCGGCAACACGGTCCTCCGCGTCTCTCGCGGCGGCCGGATCAGCGTCGCCGGCCTGTTCCCGAACGTCGACACTCCGGGTCCGGGGGGTGAGATCATCCCGATGAACGCGGTGCCGACCGGCGTCGTAAAGGGCCCGGACGGCGCCCTCTACGTTAGCCAGCTCACCGGTTTCCCGTTCCCAGTGGAGGGTGCGAACGTCTTCCGCCGCGATCCGATGACCGGCGAGTTCTCGCCCTACGCCTCGGGTTTCACGAACGCCATGGACCTGGCCTTCGGCCGTGACGGCACGTTGTACGTGCTCGAGATCGACAGCGATTCGCTCTTCACGCCCGTGGGTCCAAGCATGGAAGGCGGCATCTGGGCGGTGCCGCCCGGCGGCGGGAT
>Ga0081538_10005688_pt1 | contig 11151 bp, 12 predicted proteins | sample TabmetS5T2R1_FD_71022 | JGI IMG/M metagenome (GOLD analysis project Ga0081538, IMG submission 71022) | Tabebuia heterophylla rhizosphere microbial communities from the University of Puerto Rico - S5T2R1 | ecosystem: Host-associated > Plants > Roots > Rhizosphere ...
TCAGCGTCTGCAGGCGGAAGATCGAGAACCGAACGAGCGGCTCGCGTTGTCTCTGCTCCCAGGCCGCGAAGGCACCGAGCAGCACGGCCGAGGCGGCGAAGACGCCGAGCGTCCGCGCCGAGAGCCACTCCCACTGCCGCCCCTGCGTGATGCCGAGTACGAGCAGGACGAGGCCCGAGGTGACTAGCACCGCTCCCGGGACGTCGTGGGATTGGCCGTGCGCGTCTCGGCTCTCGGAGATCAGGATCGGCGAGAGGACGAGCGCTGCGACGCCGACCGGAATGTTGACGAAGAAGATCCACTCCCACGAGAGCAGATCGGTGAGGATGCCGCCCATCAGGACGCCGGCCGCGGCGCCGAAGCCGCCGACCGCTCCCCAGGCGCCGAGCGCGACGTTGCGCTCGCGTCCTTCGGTGAAGGTGGTGGTCAGGATCGAGAGCGCCGAAGGCGTGATCGTGGCCGCGCCGAGGCCCTGGATCGCCCGCGCCACGATGAGCGCGTCGTCACTCCATGCCAAGCCGCAGAAGAGCGAACCGACCGTGAAGACGACGAGGCCGCCCACGAAGACGCGTCTGCGTCCGAGGATGTCGGCAAGGCGGCCGCCTAAGAGGAGGAAACCGCCGAAGACGAGGGCGTAGGCGCTGAGCACCCATTGCAAGTTCTCCTGCGAGAAGCCGAGGTCGGTCTGGATCGACGGCAGCGCCACATTCACGATCGAGACGTCGAGGATGACCATGAACTGCACGGCGCACAGAAGCGCCAAGGCGAACCATTTCGTTCGTTCGGATGTGACCATCGGATCTCCCTCCTGCGCGGTGTCGACAGGACCACGAACGGGAGGTGCGGAAGGGGACACCTTCCGCTGAGAAGCGGTACTCGCTAGTGGCTGACTTCGGCGACGCGCCGCCGCAGGAAGCGGCGCTCGGGCTCGGTGTGCGCGAGCTCGAGGGCGCGCTCGTACTCCGTCCGTGCCTCGGCGGCCCGGCCTAGGCGGCGGAGCAGCTCGGCACGCGTCGAGTGGAAATACTGGTAACCGTCGAGCTCGAGCCGGTCGACGAGCGCAAGCGCGGGTTCGGCCCCGTCCGCCTCGGCGACGGCGATCGCCCGGTTCAGCTCCACGACCGGAGAGCCTGTTAGCCGGACGAGCTCCCCGTACAGGGCGGCGATCTGCGGCCAGTCGCGCGGCTCCTCCATGTGCAGCGACGCGATAGCGGCCTGGATGGCGTACGGGCCCCGGCCCGGCAGCGCGAGCGCGCGGTCGAGAGCCGCACGCCCACGAGCGATCTGGCCGGCGTTCCAGCGCGAGCGGTCCTGGTCTGCGAGCAGCACGAGCTCGGCACCCTCGAACCGAGCTTCGCGGCGCGCATCGTTCAGGAGCATCAGTGCGAGGAGGCCGTGCACCTCGGACTCGTCCGGCATCAGCTCGGCGAGCGCCGCGCCGAGCCGGAGCGCCTCGGCCGCCAAGTCGCCGCGCCCGCCGTAGCCCTCGTTGAAGATCAGGTAGACGACGGCGAGGACTGCCGCCAACCGCTCGGGCAGCAGATGGTCGGCCGGAACACGGAAGGGGATGCCTGCATCCTTGATCTTGCGCTTCGCCCGCGAGAGCCGCCGCTTCATCGTTTCCTCAGGCACGAGGAACGCGCGGGCGATCTCGTCCGTGCGAAGACCGCCCAGCGCGCGCAAGGTCAGCGCCACCTGGGCCTCGAGCCCCAGCGCCGGATGGCAACAGGTGAAGATCAGCTCGAGCCGTTCGTCGGGAAAGATCGTCCCCTTCATCTCGTCCTCCACGGCTTCGGGCATCTCGAGCAGGCGCGTCTTCTCGGCGAGCGCGCGGTTGCGGCGCAGGCGGTCGATCGCGCGGTTGCGCGCGGTGATCGTGAGCCAAGCGCCCGGATTGGCCGGCGTGCCGTCGCGGGGCCAGCGCTCGGCGGCGGCCGCGAACGCCTCCTGAACGGCCTCCTCGGCTAGGTCGAAATCGCCGACGTAACTGACCAAGCTGGCGAGGACGCGGCCCCACTCGTCGCGGAAGACCTGCTCGAGCAGCGCCTACCTCTCCACGAGCGGTCGCACCTCGACGGCGCCTCCCATCCGTGCGGCCGGAATCCGCGCGGCGATCTCGAGCGCCGCGTCGAGATCGTCGGCGTCGACGAGCAGGTAGCCGCCGAGGTGTTCCTTCGCCTCCACGAACGGCCCGTCGGTGAGAATCGTCTGTCCGTTCTCGACGCGGACTGTGGTTGCAGTCTCCGCCGGCTGCAACTGCTCACCGCCGATGACAGCAGGCGACTGGTTGATCGCCAGGTATTCGCCGACGACCACGCTCTGCTCGTCCTCGGACAGCCGCTCGAACTCGGCTGCCGCGCGGTCCGAGTAGATCTGCAGTAAGTACTTCATGGCGTCCTCCTCCGCGGCGGGTTCTCGTCTCTACGACGAACGTACACCGTGAAGGGGGACACCCGCGCCCGTCAGGCCGGCGTTACTCGTTCTCTTCGGTCGACGCCGGTGCCAAGCTCGGGGTCCCGACCGGTGATCAGGACGTAGTGCTCGGAGATGGTCGCCCGATATAGACGGAAGAGCGAGGGCGGCTGCACATCGTCCAGCGCCCACATGCGGCCGACATCATCCGCGGACAGCCGCCCGAACACCTCGACGCCGCCGTCGAGCTCGGCGCCCGTGAGCTCCTCCGCCGTGCCCGCCATGTACACAGCCTGGGCGCCGCCGACAGGCACCGTCGAGTCGAAGATCGCGATCGCGACCTCCGGCCGTTGCGCGATGTTCCGCGAGTGTCGCGACTCGGGCGACGAAACCCAGTGGAAGCGCGTGTAGTCCTCTGAGGCGAACCACACGGGTGTCACCCAGGGCTGGCCGGCCTGGTCGGCCGTTCCGAGCACCATGTACCTGTTCGAGTCGACGATCGTCCGTGCCAGGTCGTTCAGGCGCGCTTGGCTCATGCTGCTCCTTTCGCTAGTCGATCAACGCGCCGCAGCTGACGTTGACGATGGCAGCGGTCATGGTGCGGGCCCGATCCGAGGCAGCGAACGCCGCCGCGTTACCCACGTCCTCTAACGTCCCGGCCCGCCCGAGCAGCGTCTGTCCCTCGATCATCTCGGCGATCCGCTCGCGACCTTCGAAGCCCTCGGGAAACGACTCGGGCACACCGCCGCTGGAAAGGGTGACGAACCGGATCCCGTGCGGCCCGAGCTCGACCGAGAGCTGCCGCCGCATCGTTTCGATCGCGTCGAAGGCGACCTGTGTCCCTCCGAGGTAGTAGTCGCGCATCGGGCCGCTGCGGTCGCCGGGGCCGCCGAAGGCGAGGATCACGCCGGAGCGCCTGGGGATCATGTGGCGTGCAGCAGCGCGCGCGGTGATGAAGGTCGTTCGCGCCGCGGTCTCCACCGGCGCCATGAAATCGTCGGCCTCCATCTCGTGGAACGGGATGCCGTGCGTGTACGGGTGGGTGATCAGTTGAAGGAGATGTCGATGCTCCCCGCCTTCCCGACGACTGCGCCGGCGTGGCGGTCGACGGCGTCCTCGTCCAGCGCATCGACGGCAGCGGTCTCTGCCTCGCCTCCCGCCTCACGAATGTCGTTGGCTACCTCGGTGAGCTTGGCCTCGGTGCGACCGGCGAGGAACACGTGCGCTCCCTCGCGGGCGAAGGCGCGCGCGACAGCGCCGCCGATCGAGCCTCCTCCGCCGTAGATAACCGCGTTCTTGCCTTCGAGCAGCACAGCGTTACCTCCTCAGCTTGTGGTTCTGCAACGTAGACCGGGCGAAGGGCCGGAAGTCACCGTGCGAAAGGCCTTTGGTGCTATACCGCCCCGAGATGGGCGCCATCACCCACCTCTTCGCCGGTGTGCCGGTATCCGATCTCGATGCCAGCATCGATTGGTACACGCGGTTCTTGGGCCGACCCCCAGACCTTCGCGTCGGGGACGAGGTGCTCTGGGAGATCGACGAGCACGCCACGCTCTTCATCGAGCCCAACGCGCCACTGGCCGGCGCGGGCCGGATCACGCTCGCCGTCACCGGTCTCGACGCGCTCCTCGAGCGCCTCGCCGCCGAGCGCATCGAACACGAACCGATCGAGACCTACTCGAACGGCGTCCGCCACGTGAACATCCCCGACCCAGACGGGAACGCGATCGCGTTCGCCGAGCCGCCGGACGCCGCGAGCGCGTGATCCTCATCGGCCGGAACCGGGGCGCTCTAGTCGTCCAGGCTTCCCATGCTCAAGTTGACAGTCGTTCCCGTCATCCCGCTCGCCTTGTCGGAAGCCATGAAGACCGCCATGTTTGCCAGCTCCGCGAGCGTCGAAAGCCGTCGCGGGTGGGTCCTGCTTGCACCCAACTCTTGGAACTGTTCCAAGGTCATTCCCGATGCCTTCGCGCGTGGCTCGAAGGCTTCCATGAGCGAGTCTGTCCCCGGGATGCCCTGCGGTCGCAGGCCGACCACGCGAATGCCGTGAGGAGCGAGCTCCACCGATAGCTCTCGAGTGAGCGCCTCCTTGGCGGCCATCGCCGGACCGAAGCCTCCCGCCGTTGGAAAGCCCGTCCGCGATTGAAGGGTGGTAACGGTCATGATCACCCCTGATCGATTCGCGACCATCCGCCGGGCGGCCAGGCGTGCGGTCAGGAAGTACGACCTCGTGTAGGCAGCGATCGGCAGAGAGAACTCGTCGACCCCCAGCTCAACCAGAGGCACACCCAGGAGCTTCGTCGCCGGGATCCCGACTGCGTCGAACGAGACGTCGACACGGCCCGCCTTGTCGATCACGGACTGTAAATGCCTATCGATGGCCTGCTCGTCGAGCGCGTCGACCTCGGCCGCCTCGGCGGATCCGCCGGCGGAAACGACGTCCTCGGCGACCGCTTCGACCGGTCCCCGTGTGCGCCCGGTGAGAAAGAGCCTGGCCCCCTCAGACGCAAAGGCGCGGGCAACAGCGCCGCCGACCGCGCCTCCGGCTCCGTAGATCACCGCAACTTTGTCCTTCAGCATCATCTCTGGCTCCTTTCGCGCGGTTAGGCCTCCCGGACGACCTCGTAGGTGAGGAAGACGACGTCGCCCTCGAAGGTCTGGCTGTCGACGAGGCGCATCGGTTTCGTGTCGCTCGTCTCGCCGAAGAGGCGCTCCCCGGCGCCGAGCGCGACCGGGTAGATCTTCAGCCGCAGCTCGTCGACGAGGTCGTGCTCCAGTAGCGTCCGTACGAGCTGGAAGCTGGCGGGGACGACAATTTCCCCGTCTAGCTCCTGCTTCAGTTTCGTGACCGCGTCCACCGCGTCGCCCTTGAGTACCGTCGAGTTGTTCCAGTCGGGATCCTCGAGGGTCGAGGACACGACGTACTTGGGCAGGCTGTTCAGCCTGTCCGCCAACTCGCCGCTCCGGGACGGCCACCGCGCGGCGAACCACTCGTAGCTCCGCCGACCCAGCAGCAGGGCCTCGGTGCTCAGGGCTTCGTCGAGCGCGAGCTTGCTGATTTCTGGGCGGTCCTTGATCAGACCGACCCAGCCGCCGACCCTGAAGCCTTCGTCACCGGCCGGGTCTTGCACGACTCCGTCGAGCGTGACGTTCTCGCTGACCACGATCTTTCCCATCTTGATCTCCTTAGTCATTTGGGACGGGAACCGGGAGGCCCTCGAGCTCGGGCGGCGCTTTGCGCGGGCGGCCGAGGAGCAGGAGCGCCAGCGCCACGCCGACTCCGGCCAATACGGCGCAGGCCAAGAAGGCGAACTGGAAGCCCTCGTTCAGCACGACGAGCGGGTTCGCACCGTCGTTTGCCGCCAGGTAGTCCTCAGACCGGGAGAGGAAAACCGTCGTGACGATTGCGACGCCGAGTGCTCCGCCGATCTGGGTGGCGGTGTTGCTGAGGCCCGACGCGAGCCCGGCCTCAAGTTCGGCGACGCCCGCGAGCGCCGCGACGGTGGCTGTGACGAAAGCGAGGCCGATGCCGGGACCGACGACGACCAGCCCGAAGAAGATGTCTCCGAAGTAGGTGCCGCCCACGGAGACCTGCGTGAGCAGGAGCGACCCCGTGCCGATGAGCGCCATGCCGGTCACCGCGACCGGCCGGAAGCCCACCTTGAGGACCGCGGCCTGCCCGACGATCGCCCCGACCGCGACCCCAACCGCGAGCACGACCGAGCCGACCCCGAACTCGACGGCCGAGTAGCCAAGCACCTGCTGTGCGTAGAGCGTGAGGACGAATGGCACGGCGAACGCGAGGGCGCCGACGAGCAGCATCACCGCGTTCGCGCCAACGAGTGTGCGCGAGCGGAAGAAGCGGAGCGGCACGAGCGGAGCTCGGTGGCGCGACTCGATCAGCGCGAAGGCGGCCAGGAGCGCAGCCGAGCCGGCGATCAGGAGGATCGTCCGCACGTCGCCCCAGCCGGTCTCGGGGGCTTCGACGAGCGCGTAGACGAGCAGAACGAGCGCACTCGTGATGGTGAGTGACCCGGCAGGGTCGTAGCTCCGCCGCGGCAGCTCAGCCCGGCTCTCGCGCAGAAGCACCGGCGACAGCGCGAGCGCTGCCAGTCCGAGCGGAATGTTGATGAAGAAGATCCACTCCCAGCCCGGGCCGTCCACGAGCGGTCCGCCGATCAGCCAGGCCGCGGTGGCACCGACAGCGCCGAGCCCGCCCCAGATCCCGAGTGCCTTGTTCCGCTCGGCGCCCTCCTCGAACGTGGTCGTGATGATCGAGAGGGCGGTCGGGGTCATGACGGCGGCGCCGGCGCCCTGGACAACGCGAGCCGCAAGCAGCGCCGCCGGCGACCACGCGAGCCCACACAGGAGCGAGGCGGCCGTGAAGGCGAGCACACCGGCCATGAAGAGACGACGGCGCCCGATCAGGTCGGCCGCGCGTCCTCCGAGCAAGAGCAGGCCGCCGAAGGTGAGCGCGTAGGCGCTCAGCACCCACTGCAGGCCTTGCTCTGAGAACCCGAGGTCGGCTCCGATCGAGGGCAGCGCCACGAGCACGATCGTGCCGTCGAGGAGCACCATGAAGAAGGCGCCGCAGAGGAGCGCAAGCGCCCACCAGCGCCGGGGATCGGGGGTGTTCACCATGTCGCCTCCGCTTCGTGGCGAGGAGGTGATTAGCGGGTCGTCGCTCGTCTGCATGAGTCCTCCTGGGTTGTCGTTTTGATTCGTGTCAACGTGTCGTCACTGTGGCGTGCGTCGATAGGCGATCGCATCGGCCAAATGGCCGCTCGAGCGATGGGGGAGGTCTACGATCGAGGTGTTGCTCTACGGCAGGGATTCGGAACGCTCGATCATCGGCGCGCTCCTCGAGGGCGCGCGCGAGTCGCGAAGCGGTGTTCTCGTCATCCGCGGTGAGGCAGGGGTCGGGAAGTCAGCGTTGCTGGAGGACGCGCGCCAGCGGGCCTCGGGGATGCAGATTCTCGCCTGCGCCGGGGTCGAGGCGGAGTCGGCGCTCCCGTTCGCGGCCTTGCACCAGCTCCTGCGCCCGGCCCTCCACCACCTCGAGCAGGTGCCGAGGCCTCAGGCGGATGCCCTCCGAGGAGCGTTGGGCTTGGCGGCGGCTCGAGGCGACGACCGCTTTCTCGTTTCCCTGGCCGTCCTGAGCCTCCTGTCTGAGGCGGCGGAGCAGCGCCCGCTGCTGTGCCTCGTCGACGACGCGCACTGGCTGGACGACGCCTCTGCAGACGCACTCGTCTTCGTGGCAAGGCGGCTCGAAGCCGAGGGGATCGTGCTGCTGTTCGCCGCCCGCGAAGGAGAAGTTCGAGAGTTCGATGCGCCCGAGCTGGCCGAGCTACGGCTCGGGGGTCTCGATGCGGATGCAGCTGCCGTGCTGCTCGATCGTCACGCAGGCGTTGAGCTCTCGCCCGAGACTCGCGCGCGGCTGGTCGAGGCGACCGGCGGGCACCCGCTTGCCTTGCTCGAGTTGCCTTCGACGCTCAGCGAGGGGCAGCTCTCGGGTAGCGAGCCCCTCCTCACGCCGGTGCCCGTGAGCGCGCGGCTCGAGCGCGCCTTCCTGACGCGCGTGCGTGAGCTCCCGGAGGAGGCACAGACGCTGCTGCTGGTCGCTGCTGCGGACGACACGGGTGACCTCTCGACCGTACTGGGCGCGGCGGAAGAGCTGGACGTCGGGGCGGAGGCGCTCGATGGGGCCCAGGAGGCGGGGCTGGCGAGTCTCCGGGGGACCGCGCTCGAGCTTCGTCACCCGCTCGTACGGTCTGCCGTCTACCAAGGAGCGCCGCTCTCCAAGCGCCAGGCCGCACATCGCGCACTGGCAAACGTGCTCGAAGGCGACGCGGAGGCAGATCGACGCGCCTGGCACCGGGCGGCGGCGAGTGTCGGCCCCGACCCCGCGGTGGTGAAAGAGCTCGAGCAGGCGGCAGTGCGTTCGCGCGGGCGGAGCGGCTTCGTCGCCGCCTCGCTGGCTTTCGAACGGGCCGCCGCGCTCACTCCGGACGAACGCGAGCGCGCGCGGCTGCTCACGGCTGCCGCCGAAAACGCCTGGTTCGGCGGGCGGCTCGAGCGCACGCGGATGCTGCTGGAGCGAGCACGGCCCCTTGCTTCGGAGCCGTTGCAACGAGCGGACATCGACCGTTACCTCGGTCTCGTCGAGCTGACCGGAGGGGTGCCGGCGGGGGCGTGCCGATTGCTTCTTCGTTCCGCGGCGGCCGTGGCGCCGGTCGACGGTGAGCGGGCCCTCGAACTACTCAACCTCGCCAGCGTCGCCGCCTTCTATGCCGACGACGTCGCGGCGGCCGTCACGATCGCGGAGCTGGCCCGGGAGGTCGACGTGGAGGACACGCCGTTTGTGCGGGCCCTCGTAGAGCTCCTCGTCGGGCTCGGCGCGCGCTACGGGGGCGATCTGGCCCGGGCGGCCGCGAGCCTGCGCGCGGCGCTGTCGCTCGAGACCGAGCTGGAGAGCGATGCTCTGGACGCGCGGCGGGTCGCCCTCCTCTTCGGCGGGCGGGCCGCGACGTATCTCGGCGACGACGCCGCCGCACGCCGGAGCGCGCAGTTGGCGGCCGCGCAGATGCGCGCCGAGGGCGCGCTCGGGCTCCTGACGCCGATACTGCCGCGCCTCGTGCATGCGGAGATGTGGGCAGGCCGCTGGCCTGCGGCCTCCGCGAGCGCGCGGGAGGGCCTCCGGCTCGCCCGCGAGATCGGCCAGTTCGACCTGGTCGCATACCAGCTCGTGCTTCTCGCTGTGATCGCGGCCCATCGCGGGCAGGAAGACGAATGCCGGTCGCTCGCGGCTCAGGGGCACGAGCTCGCTGCCACTCGCCGCTTCACGCTCGTCGCGTCGCTTGCCAACTGGGCGCTGGCGTTGCTCGAGCTCGAGCTCGGACGCGCGGAAGAAGCATTTCTGCGTGCACGCGAAATCTCCACCACCCCCGCCGTGTTGTCCATGGCCGGGCTCGATCAGATCGAGGCAGCCGTGCGTGCAGGTGAGGTCGCGAAAGCGCACGACTGGCTTGCCCACTACGAGCCCTGGGCGGAATGCGCCGGCGCCGCCTGGGCACGCGCAGTGGCGCTACACGGCCGCGCCCTCCTCGCAGACGACGAGGAGGAGTCGAACCGCCTCTTCCAGGCTGCGCTCGACCTGCACGCCCAAGCGGCGCGTCCCTTCGACCGTGCGCGCACCGAGCTCGCCTTCGGCGAGTTTCTCCGCCGAGCACGACGAACGCGCGATGCACGCGAGCACCTTCGAGCGGCTCTCGATGCATTCGAGGTACTCGGGGCCGAGCTGTGGGCGGAACGAGCGCGCGTTGAGCTGCGCGCGAGCGGCCAGACGGCGCGTCGTCGCGTCGCCGACACCCGAGACCAGCTGACCGAACAAGAGCTGCAGATCGCCCACTTCGTCGCGCAAGGGCTCAGCAACCGCGAGGTCGCCGCGCAGCTCTTCCTCAGCCCGCGCACGATCGCCGCCCACCTCCGCAACATCTTCCGGAAGCTCGGCATCAGCTCACGCACGGAGCTCGCGCGTCTTCACCTCGAGTCTGTCGGGGCGGCCGCCGAGGACGCGGCGGACGCGACCGTTCGGCCGACGCCGGCCTAGGACGTCCGGTGCCTGGCCGCACCGGGTTCCGAGGGTGACTCACGGCCGAATGGCCCATGCGGTAACCGGCGATGAGTCTCGGCTTCGAAGACGTCGAATATGTTGATCCGAGCGTGAAGGGATCACCATGACGCTGAGCCGGCTAACGACCGCCGCCCTCGAGACGCCCGGCGCCACCGTGACCTTCGACGTGCGACCGGGCAACGGAGGCGACATACCGCTGTTTCTCATCGGCTCACCGATGGGCGCGGCCGGTTTCGTCTCGCTGGCGAGCCACTTCCCTGACCGAACGATCATCACGTACGACCCGCGCGGTGCCGAGCGCAGTCCCAAGGCGGACCCGTCCACCGAGTCGAACCCCGACCAGCACGCCGATGACCTGCACCGGATCATCCAGGAGGTTGGGGGACCAGTCGATCTCTTCGCGAGCAGCGGCGGCGCGGTGAACGCCCTGGCGCTCGTGGCGAAGCACCCGGAGGACGTTCGCAAGCTCGTGGCGCATGAGCCACCGCTTGCGTCGGTCCTCCCGGACACGGAGAACGCAAAGGCGGCAGTCCGCGCGATCGGCGATACCTACGAGCGGGTGGCTTCGGTGCCGGTATGGCGCACTTCGTGGCCATCACGAGCCACCGCGGCCCGTTCGCGGACGACATCGCTGGACAGCCCGCCCCGGAGCCATCGATGTTCGGCATGCCGACCGAGGATGACGGCTCCCGGACGGACGTCATGCTGGCCCAGAACCTCGTCAACACGACGCACTACGAGCCGGACTTCGACGCGCTCCGGGCGGCGTCGACCCGAATCGTGATCGCCGCGGGTGCCGAGTCGGAAGGCGAGATGCCAAATCGCGGCGCCCACGCGGTCGCCGAGCGGCTCGGGACCGAGCCTGTGATCTTCCCGAGCCACCACGGGATTCCTCGGCGGCGAGTACGGCTGGCCCGGAGAGCCGGACGCATTCGCCGCCAAGCTGCGCGACGTCCTCTGAACGACCCAACTTGACAGATAGTCACGTACAACCGTATGGTTGTATGGATGCAGATCGCCCTCGACCACGACCGCATCTTCGCCGCCCTGGGTGACGCCACCCGGCGGGACATCGTGCGCCGCGCGATCGACGGGGAGGAGGGAGT
>Ga0081538_10005689_pt1 | contig 11151 bp, 12 predicted proteins | sample TabmetS5T2R1_FD_71022 | JGI IMG/M metagenome (GOLD analysis project Ga0081538, IMG submission 71022) | Tabebuia heterophylla rhizosphere microbial communities from the University of Puerto Rico - S5T2R1 | ecosystem: Host-associated > Plants > Roots > Rhizosphere ...
CGCCTCGGCGTCGTTGGTTCGTCCCAGCCCCTCGCCGTGCAGACGGGTGTTCAACTTCCACTGCACGCCGGCAGTCTCGGTCATTACCGTAGGGGCGATCAGGCGCAGGCGGTTGTAGAGGCCTTTCTGCTCGGCCGCGCTGCCGAGGATCACGTCGGGCTGGGCCGCCTTGACCGCGGCCAGATCCTGCTCGGTCACCGGAGGGATCACCTCGAGACCGCGCCCCCGCGAGCGCAGGTAGGCCGGGAGGCGACCGCCCGGCACCGCGGCGCGGACCGGCGTCACGCCCAGTGCGAGCGTGTCGTCGAGGGCGTCGGTGGTGAGGGTCATCGGCCGATCGGCCTGGCCCGGCACCTTCGCCTCACCCAGCGCGTGCTGGACCTTGAGCGGTCTGGCGGTCTCGCGGCGCTCGTCGAAACCCGACTCCTGGCAGCCGGCGGCGACGGCGACAAAGGCGGCGAGGAGCACGAGCGTGAGTCGGCGCACGACCCCTATTCCTAGCGACTCCGGCGGCGATACTGCCGCTGGTGAGGGTAATCGCGCTCTTCGGGCCGACCGGGGTGGGCAAGACGGCGGTGGCGATCGCCCTCGCCGAGCGCCTGCGCGCGCATGGCGAGGACCCGCTTGCGATCTCCGCGGACGCGCTCCAGGTGTACCGCGGGCTCGAGACCCTCACGGGCGCCGCGACGCCGCAGGAGCGGGCGCGCCTCGAGCACCGGCTGCTGTCGTTCGTCCCAGTCACGGACACGTTTTCCGCTGGCCGGTTCGCGGCCCACGCTCATGCCGAGATCGACGAGGCGCTGGCGGCGGGACGGCGGCCGATCGTCGTCGGCGGCACCGGGCTCTACCTTCAGGCGGCCCTCACCGACCTGGAGCTGCGGCCGCCGCCCGATCCCGGTCTGCGCGAGCGGATCACGGCCGATCTCGCCGCGCGCGGTCCGGAGGTGCTCCATGCGGAGCTCGCCGAGCGCGACCCGACTGCGGCGGCGGCAATCGAGCCCGGCGACCGCACACGCGTGGTGCGGGCGCTGGAGCTGCTCGAGATGGGGGAGCGGCCCGCCCCGTCCGGCGATGACTCACGCCTGTGGACCGCCGCGCTGCGCCACCCGACCCTGCTCTGCGGCCTCGTGATGCAGCGCGACGCCCTATACGCGCGTATCGACGGCCGGGTGGACGAGATGGTCGCCGCCGGCGCGACGGACGAGGCCCGGTGGGCGCACAACGCGGGAGCATCGCGCACGGCGCGCAAGGCGCTCGGCTTCGACGAATTGCTGCGTGGGGACGTCGACGCCATGAAGCGACGCAGCCGGAACTACGCTCGGCGCCAGCTCACGTGGATGCGAAAGCTCCAGGGCGTGCGGGTGATCGACGTGACCGACCTCTCGCCGGACGCCGTCGCCGCCGCGGTTGAGCGGACGCTTGCCGACTAACGCCACAGATAAAGTGGCCGCGGTGCGCTTCGAGAAGTGGCAGGCCCTCGGCAACGACTACGCCATCGTCGAGGAGCGGGACCTCCCGTTCGCGCTCACGGCCGACCGCATACGGGCGCTCTGCGCGCCACACACCGGGATCGGATCGGACGGCATCCTGCTTCTGAGCGAGAGCGAGGAGCGCGGCTTCGTGGCCGAGGTCCGCATCTACAACCCCGACGGCTCGGAGGCCGAGCTCTCGGGCAATGGGGTGCGCCAGGCCGTGCTGTACCTGCGCCGCAACGGCTGGGCCGAGCAGGACAGCTTCTCGGTGCGCACCGCGGCCGGCGAGATCCGGCCGCGTATCACGGGGCCGACCACCTGCACGATCGACATGGGGCGGGCGCGCCTGCGTTCCGAGCGCCACTTCCCGAGCGGCGGCGAGGACGGCCTGGGGGCACTCACCGCCGCAGGGCGGGAGTTCCGGTTCCAGTTCGTCCAGGTGGGCAACCCGCAGTGCGCCATCGAGGTCCCCGAGGGCCTCGAGGAGCTCGAGCTCGGGCGCTACGGACCCGAGATCGAGCGCCACGAGCTGTTCCCGAACCGCACCAACGTGTCGTTCTGGCGCCGGGCCGGCGACGGGCGGATCCGCGCGCGAATCTTCGAGCGCGGAGTGGGGGAGACGATGTCATCGGGCACCGGGGCGACGGGGGCGGCGGTCGCGGCGGTGCTGCGCGGCGTGGACAGCCCGGTGACCGTCCGGCTCGACGGGGGCGAGCTCGAGGTCGAAGTGGGCGAGGACCTGCACGTGGACCTGACCGGTCCCGCGCTGCCCGTGTACCGCGCCACGCTGAGCGACGAGCTGATCGAGGAGCTGCATGAAGCCCAGTAACCGCTCGGAGCGACTGCCGCCGTACCTCTTCGCCGAGCTCGAGAGGAAGGTCCGCGAGAAGAAGGCGGAGGGAGTCGACGTCATCAGTCTGGGGATCGGAGACCCCGATACGCCGACGCCGGCGGCCGTGGTCGACGCACTCACGCGCGCTGCGGCGGACCCCGCCACCCACCAGTACCCGTCCAATCGCGGCCGGCCCGAGCTACGCGAGGCCTTCGCCCGCTTCTACAAGCGACGCTTCGGCGTAGCGCTCGACCCCGAGACCGAGATCATCCCGGCACTTGGGGCCAAGGAGTGCGTCTTCAACCTCAACCTGGCCTTCCTGGACGCGGGCGATGTGGCGCTGGCCGCCGATCCCGGCTACCCGGTCTACACCGGCGGCCCGCTGCTGGTGGACGGCGAGCCGGTGCTGATGCCGCTCGTGCCCGCGCTGGGCTTCGCGCCCGACCTCGACGCGATCGCGTCCGCCGACGCCGCACGCGCCCGGCTTCTCTACCTCAACTACCCCAACAACCCCACCGGTGCCGTGCTGCCCGACGGCCTCTTCGACCGCGTCGTCGAGTTCGCGCGGGAGCACGACATCCTCGTCGTCCACGACGCCTCCTACACCGAGACGACCTTCGGCGGTTACGTGGCTCCGAGCTTCCTCCAGACGCCGGGGGCGAAGGAGGTCGGCGTCGAGATCTTCTCGCTCTCGAAGGGCTGGAACATGACCGGCTGGCGCACAGCGGCGATCGTCGGGAACGCGGAGGCGGTCGCGGCCTACTGGCGGCTCAAGACCAACATCGACTCGGGCATGTTCGAGGCCGTGCAGCTTGCGGCGGCCGCCGCGCTCGACGCCGGGCCGCCGGCGGAGATGAAGGTCGTCTACCAGCGGCGCCGCGACCTCGTCTGCGACGCCCTCCGTGCCATCGGCGTGAACGTCACGCCGCCGAATGGCACGATCTACATCTGGGCGCCGGTGCCCGAGGGACACACCTCGGCCTCGTATTGCGAGCTCGTCCTCGAGGAGTCTGGCGTGGTGCTGTCGCCGGGCGGCGCCTACGGGCCCAACGGAGAGGGGTTCTTCCGGATCTCGCTGACGGTGCCGGACGACCGCCTGGGCGAGGCCGTCGAGCGCCTCAGGGATAGCCTCGCACGCTGATGCGCTACTGCGGCGTGGTCCCGATGCAGGACGCGCTCCAGCTCTCGATGCTGGAGGAGGTGCGCGTCCCCGAGCCTCCGATCCGGCTCAGCGCGATGTTCTTCGAGCCGGGCTCGCCGGAGCAGGTCGCGGCCGAGGTGCGGGCCCTCGGAGAGGTGGTGCTCGGCATCGGCGCTCCGCTTGGAGCGCCGCGCGAGGGCCGCTCGCACCGCGACTGCGACGCCCAGCTGGCGCAGCGTGGCGTGGCTCCTCTGGCGGGCTCGCCCGCCACGCAGGCGCTTGCCGAGTTGCTGGCGGACCTGCCCGTTTACAGGCCGGAGGACGGAGTCGCCGACGGTCAGGTCGGCGAGGGTTCGTACCACGAGTTCCCGCTGTTCGAGACGAACGCCGACGGCGTGTTCTGCGCGCTCCAGGGCCGGCGGCTCCCCGCCAAGCGCCACCCGCTCGGGCTGCAGATTCGCTTGGACGAGCTGAGCGGCGACCACGTGCTCGACGAAGGCGGCGATCTCTGGCACAGGCGGATCGAGGAGCTGGACGCGGTCGCCTGCGCGTTGTGCGCCCACCGCTACGCGGTGGGGCACGCCTCCTGGCTTGGCGACCCCGACGAGGGAGTGGTCGTCCTTCCGGGCAGCTCGATCCCGGACGCGTTCTCGAGCGAGGGCGTAATGCCGCCTGTCGAGCGCCTTAGGCTGCCGACGGTTGACAAATAGCCGCCTAGACTTGGACACAGGTGGATCGAAGCCGCAACGGCCGCATGACGGAGACTCGCTACGGCGAGGGCATCACCAACCCGCGGGCACGCCAGCGGGCGCTTTGCATTGCCGTAACGCCGGGAGAGCCTGATCTCTCCGAGCTGCGCGAGCTTCTGCGCACCGCCGGCGTGGCGGTAGCGGGCGAGATGGTGCAGCGCCGCGAGCAGCCGGACCCCGACCGCTACTTCGGGCGCGGCAAGCTGGCGGAGCTGAGGCGGGCGATCGCCGAGAGCGGCGCGAACCTGGTGGCCTGCGACGACGAGCTGGTACCCCGCCAGGAGCGCAACCTGGAGGAGGCGCTCGGCGTACCGGTCATCGACCGCACGGCGATCATCCTCGACATCTTCGCGGACCATGCGAGCAGCGCCCAGGGCAAGCTGCAGGTGGAGCTCGCGCAGCTCGAATACAACCTCGCCCGCATGCGGGGCCTGTGGACCCATCTCGAGCGCCTCGGCGCCGGGAGGATCGACGGCGGCATCGGTACGAGGGGCCCGGGCGAGAGCCAGATCGAGACCGACCGGCGGCTCGCTCGCGACCGCATCGCAGCGCTGAAGCGCCGGCTGACCCACACGAAGAGCACGCGCACGACCATGCGCCGGGAGCGCGAACGCGCCGGGCTCCCGACCGTCGCCCTGGCCGGCTACACGAACGCGGGCAAGTCCACGCTCTTGAATGCGATGACTGGCGCCGAGGTCGGCGTCCGGGAACGTCTCTTCCACACGCTCGACCCGACGACGCGCTCGTTCGAGATCGGCGGCCGCACTTACCTGCTCACCGACACCGTCGGCTTCATTCGCAAGCTGCCGCACCAGCTCGTCGAGGCTTTCTCGGCCACGCTCGAGGAGGCCCTCGGCGCCGACCTGATCGTGCACGTCGCGGACGCGTCGGTGCCCGAGCACGACCTCCACGAGATGCTCGCGGCGGTCGACGACGCGCTTGAGGAGATCGGTGCGGGGGAGCGGCCGCGGCTCCTGGCGCTCAACAAGATCGACCTGCTGGACGCGGAGCGCCGGCGGGAGCTGTCGTTCCGCTTCCCTCGCGCGATCCAGGTCTCGGGCGAGACGGGGGAGGGGCTCGGGGCCCTCGGGGAGGCGATCGAGGCTCGCTTCCTCGCCACACTACGCCCGATGGATCTGCTCGTGCCCTATGAGGAGGGCGGAAGCCTGTCGGAGCTGCACGAGCTGGCCGGAGAGCTCGAGCGCGAGGACACGGCCGAGGGCGTGCGCGTGCGCGCGCGTGTGCCCGCCGCGGCTGCCCAGCGCTTCGAGCGCTTTGCGCTGGACGGCGCGTCCCCGCACGCGTGATCGTCCGCTTCCGCCGGCTTTCCGACAGCGCGCGCCCGCCCGCGCGTGCGCACGACGGCGACGCCGGCTTCGACCTCCACGCCGCCGAGCCCGCCGTGCTCGGGCCGGGCGAGCGCGCCAGCGTGGGAACGGGCATCGCCGTCGCCATCCCGGACGGGCACGCCGGTCTCGTGCTTCCGCGTTCCGGGCTGGCAGCCCGCCACGGCATCTCCGTGGTGAACGCCCCCGGGCTGATCGATGCCGGCTACCGCGGCGAGCTGCGCGTCCTGCTGCTCAACACCGACCGGGAGAGGTCGTTCGAGGTGGCCGCCGGCGACCGCATCGCCCAGCTTCTGGTCGTTCGCGTCGAGGGTCCGCGGCTCGAGGAGTCGGCGGAGCTCGACGAGACCGGCCGGGGCGGCGGCGGCTTCGGTTCCACTGGACGCTGACGCATGTCCCCCGAATCGGGTACGCTGGACACCTCGTGCACCCGCTTGCCGTGGAGCGGATCCAGGCCGACGGCTGTGAGCTGTTGGCGGTGGAGGGGGAGATCGACATCGCCACCTCGCCGCGACTTATCGCTGCGCTGAACGAGGCGGTCACGGACTCGGATCTGTCGGTGATCGTGGACCTCGGCGCGGTCGAGTTCATGGACTCCACCGGGCTCGCGCTTCTGGTTCGCGCGCGGCGGCGCCTCAGCCGCCGCGGGCGCGGGTTCGCCGTCGTCTGCCCGGACAGTCCGGTGAGGCGGATCTTCGAGATCACCGACATGGTCGAGACGCTCCGCGTCAGCCCGAGCCGCGCGATCGCGGTCAGCGTGGTCGGCGACGGATTCCCTCCCAGGACGTCCTAGACTCTGGCCGCCCGCCGGGCCGAGGCGTGCGCGGCGTCCTCGAGAGCGTCGTCAGGGAGCGGCGCGAGCTCGATCCCAAGCGCCAGCTCGATGAGGCGGTCGGCGAGCCAGACGTTCTTCGGCAGCAGCGGCCCGTGCAGATAGGTGCCGATCACGTTCCCTCGGTGCACGCCCTCGAAGCCGTCGCGGCCGTTGTTGCCCTGACCGCTCAACACTCGGCCAAGCGGCCGCTCTCCGTCTCCGAGGTAGGTCCGCCCGCCGTGGTTCTCGAAGCCCGCGATCACCCGCGGCCCGCCGCCAAGGTCCGCCTCGATGGCGCAGTTGCCGATCAGGCGCGGGCCCGGCTCGCGTACGGTGCGCAGGTCCACGAGGCCCACTCCCGGCAGCTCCTCGGCGCCCAGCTGGTACGAGTGGCCGAGCAGCTGGTAGCCGCCGCAGACAGCCAACACGACCGCTCCGCGGTCGGCGGCGTCGTGAAGGGCGTCGCGCTTCGTGGCGACCATGTCGTGCGCCACGGTCACCTGGTCGCGATCCTGGCCGCCGCCCATGTAGAAGAAGTCGTGTGCGCCGGCATCGAGTGGATCGCCGAGGCCGGCCGAGCCGAGGTCGAATCCGAGACCGCGCCACTCGCAGCGGGCGCGTAGAACGGCGATGTTCCCGCGGTCGGCGTAGATGTTCATCAGGTCGGGATAGAGCGCGCAGAGGCGAAGGGTGCTCACGCCGGCCGCTCCAGGATCACGACCGTGCTGCCAACGTGGTCGGCGGTCTCGGGGATCGCGCAGAGCCCGGCGGGCGCGAGGCCGGCTTCGCGGCCCTCCTCCTCGAGCCCCGTCGGCGTGACGGCGTCGAGCCGCACCGTGTTCAGCTCCTCGCTCAGCACCCCGGCGGGAGAGACGACCTGGCGCAGCCGGTCGACGGCCACCCCGCCGGCCTCGACGCGGATCTCGAGCGGGTAGCTCGAAAGCACCCAGCCGTCGCGCTCGAGCACGTCGGGCAATGGCGGGACCTCGTCCTCCGTCGCGACCCCGGCCGCGGGAGGGGTGATCGCGGCGGCGAACAGTCCGCCGGGAACCAGGTGGCGACGGACGCCGTGCAGCGTCGAGGCACGCCCCGCGGCGCCGCCGACGATTTGGAGTAGCTGCATCGGAGCGAGGACGACCCCGAACGAGCGCTCCAGGCGGAGGTCGCGGGCATCTCCCGGGGTGGCGGTCACGGAGAGGTCCCGCTCTCGCGCCCGCCGCCGGAGCTCGTCGACGAACCGCGGCTCGACGTCGATCGCCGCCACCTCGTGGCCGCGCTCGGCGAGGTCGAGCGCCACTCGGCCGGTGCCGCAGCCGAGATCCAGCACCGGGCCGTCAGCCTCGGCGGCCAGCCGGCGCCAGAGCGAGAGATCGGCCGAGTAGGAGCCGCATTCCGCGTCATGCCAGAGCACGGCGGCGTCGCCGGGGAGCGCCGAGTCCCGTCTCAGCTCCGGCATACGACCACCGTGCTGCCGATGTAGGCGTCCGTGTGGCTCAGCTCGTGCCTGCCCTCGGCCCTCAGCCCGTGGCGCGCAGCCTCGCGCTCGAACGCCTCCGGGGTGAGGGGATCGAACACCTCCCGGTGGCGCTCGTCGGTCAGCTCGCCGGCGGGCGACACCACCTGGCGCAGCCACTCCACCGCAACCCCGTCGCGCTCGCGGCGAACGGACAGCGGGATGCTCGAGTACACCCAGCCCTTGCGCTCGCCGACGTCGGGCAGCGGCGCCTCCGCGTGTTCGGCCGCGACCGCCTCGTCGAGATCGGCGATTGCCGCGGCAAAGGTGCCGCCGGCTGCGAGGCAGGAGACAACCCCCTCCAGCAACCGGGCCCGGCCCGCGGCGCCGCCCATGAGCTGCACGAACTGCATGGGGGCGACGATGAACGTGAACTGCCCGATGGCCTGCAGACGGCGGGCGTCGGCCGCCACGCAGGCCACCTCGAGCGCCGCCTCCCGTGCGCGCCGGGCGAGCTCGTCGAGCAGGACGGGATCGGAGTCCAGTGCCGTGACGTCGTAGCCCGCCCCGGCGAGGTCGAGCGCCACCCGCCCGGTACCCGCTCCGAGGTCGAGGACCGGCCCGTCGGCCCGCCGTGCAAGCTCGCGCCACAGGGGAAGGTCGCCGCCGTAGCCGCCGCATTCCACGTCGTGCCAGAGCACCGCGGCCTCGCCGGGCGCCGACTCTCTCACTCGGACCACCTCTTCGCCAAACCCCGCCTCGCGAGCATGTCACGCAGGTCGAGCAGCGCCGTGTAGGTGGGCAGCGCGTAGACGCGCTCCGATTTCGCGCCGCGCACGGCGGCGTCGAGCGACGCTCCGAGGTCACGGTCTACGGCAATGGCCTCCTCCTCGATGCCCGCGTACTTCAGGCGCAGGCCCATCTCCGCCGCCCGCGTGCCCGAGCAGGTGGCGCGGCGCACACGGCCGGCGAGCACCTCGAAGTCCGCGTCCCATATCCAGGAGACGTCACGCCCGTCCGCGATGCCGTCGTTCAGGGCCAGCCAGAGATCGAGCTCACCCGCCTCGAGCGTGAGGGTACGGAGCACCTCGTTGGCGCCGGCGGGATTCTTCACCAGCAGGATCGACAGCCGCCGGCCGTCGATCGGGATCGTCTCCACCCGTCCGAACGCGCCGCCGAAGCTCTCGAGGGCGCTGCCGGTGGCGGCCGGCGGCACGCCGAGCTCGAGCGCCGTCGCGACGGCAGCCACCGCGTTGTAGACGTTGTAGAGCCCGGGCAGCGGCAGCCTCACGGACAACGCCCCCTGCGGCGTCCGCAGCTCGACCCGCGACCCCGACATGCCCTCCAGCTCCACTCGCGTCGCCGCCACCTGCGGGCGCGGACGATCGCGTCCGCAGTGTGGGCACAGGTAGCGGCCGAGATGCCCGAGGTACACGGCGTCGTAGACGTAGGCGGCGCCGCAGTTGCGGCAGTGCTTCGAGTCGGCGGCGTGCTGGAGGCCGGGCAGCGCCTGCGAATCGTCCTCCAGCCCAAAGTAGGTCACGTTCCGGCGCTCGCGGCCCAGGTCGGCGACGAGCGGGTCGTCGGCGTTCAGCACGAAGCCGGCGCGGCCGTCGAGCTCCCCTGCCAGCTCCGCCCAGCGATCGGCGAGCAGCTCGAGCTCGCCATAGCGGTCGAGCTGGTCGCGGAAGAGGTTCAACAGAAGCAGCAGGCGCGGGTGGACGTCGCGGGCCACCCGCGGCAGCCACGCCTCGTCGACCTCGAACAGCCCGAGTTGGCTCGGGGCGCGCCCGGCGTCGAGCAGCGCGGTGGCCACGCCCCAAGCCATGTTCGAGCCGGCGCGATTGTGGACGATCGTCCGCCCGTCGCGGCCCAGGGCGGCGGCGATCATCGCGGATGTGGTGGTCTTGCCGTTCGTCGCCGACACGAGCACCGAGCCCGCGTCGAGCTCCCGGGACATGCGTCCGAGCGCGCCGGGGGAGAGGCGCAGCATGAGCCGGCCGGGCGCGGTGGTACCGCCGCTGCGGCCGAGGCGTCGGCTCGCGGTCCGCGCAAGGCGGGCGATCGTACGGGCGACCTGGAACATCAACCCGCCGCGCGCGGCACGATCACCCTGAGGCATCGTCGCTCCACCCGCATCGTCGCCGGCGTGGCGCCGATCGGGTCCCCGTCGGCGTACACGACGAACGGCCTGTCGGAGCTCACCTCGACGACCTCCCCGCGCGCGGTCTCCACGTAGGGGGAGTCGAGATGCGTCCCCCGGAACACCTTCGGCAGGCTGCGGAGAAAGGTGAGCTTCGAGGTCTCCTTGGAAATCAAGACGTCGAGCATGCCGTCGTCGAGCTCGGCCTGCGGCAGCAGGAGCATGCCGCCGCCGTATGAGCGTGAGTTGCCGACGGCGACCGAGTAGCCCCTCACATCGCGCCGCCGTCCGTCGACCGTCACACTGAATGCCGCGGGCTTCCACGCGGCGAGGGCGCGCAGAGCGGCGTAGAGATAGACGGCGTCGCCGCGCACGAACCTCGCCTCGTTGGCGATCCGGTTGGCATCCGAGTCGAAGCCCAGGCTGGCGATCCCCACGTACGGTGTGCCGTCCACAGTGGCGACGTCCAGCAACCGCTCCTCGCCCTCGACGGCGATGCGCGTCGCCTCGTTCAGGTCCCTGGGGATCTCGAGCACGCGAGCAAGGTCGTTGCCGCGCCCGCAGGGGATCAGAGCCACGGCCGTCCGGCGGCCCTTCAGGGTGCCGGCCAGCGGACGCAGCAGGCCGTCGCCGCCCAGGGCCGCCACGGTCTCGCCGAGGTCGGACGCCCGCGCCGCCTCCTCGGCGGCGTGCTCGATGCTGCGGGTCGTGACCGTGCGGTGGGGAGCGCTCATGCGGTCGAGCGCGGCGTGCACCTCGGGCAGCGCCTGAAGGGCCTTCCCACCCGCCGAAGCCGGGTTGACCAGCAGCGCGAAGCGGCGGCTCACTCTAGATGGCTGGTTCCGAATCCCCGTGCTCCTGGGGGCGCGCCAGACCGAGCTGGGCGCCGCACGCGGACGAAGCCGATAGTTGACGAACTATCGGCGAGGACGCGGGTGGCGAGCCAGCGAAGGTGTGGCGTGTCATCCAGGTGTGCGGGGGTTTGGAATCAGCCATCTACAACGGCGGCGGCTGCGCGCGCCCGCTCGGCCGCGGCGGCGCCACGCGCCTCGCCGCGCAGGTGCGGCTGAAGGTCGACCTTGCGGATGTTTGCCTGCGCCACGAGCTCGTCCCCGATCAGACGCTCGGCGTGGGGCTCGTAGAGATCGTTCGGATCGAGCACGAGCAGCACGTCCTGCTGCACGCTGTGCCAGGGCTCGTC
>Ga0081538_10005690_pt1 | contig 11150 bp, 8 predicted proteins | sample TabmetS5T2R1_FD_71022 | JGI IMG/M metagenome (GOLD analysis project Ga0081538, IMG submission 71022) | Tabebuia heterophylla rhizosphere microbial communities from the University of Puerto Rico - S5T2R1 | ecosystem: Host-associated > Plants > Roots > Rhizosphere ...
AACGACCACCGGTCGATGTATTCGCAGTCGAGACGGACGATTTCCTCGAAGTCGGACACCCGCTCGTTGCCCGCGAGCTGCCAGAGGCCGGTGATGCCGGGCTTCATGGACAGCCGCCGGCGGTGGTGGGGGCGATAGCACTCCACCTCGTCGAGGGTGGGCGGGCGGGTCCCCACCAGGCTCATCTCCCCGCGCAGCACGCTCCAGAACTGCGGCAGCTCGTCCAGGTGGCGCGCGCGCAGCCACTGGCCGAGCGGGGTGATCCTCGGATCGTTGCGCAGCTTGAACACCGCCCCTTGCATCTCGTTGGCGCGCCGGAGACCGTCGAGGCGAGCCTCCGCGTCGACATGCATGGTGCGGAACTTGTACAGAGCGAAGAGCCGGCCGTTCTGGCCCACCCGCACCTGGGAGAAGAGCACCGGCCCCGGCGAGTCGCGCCGGATCCGCGGCGCGAGCCAGAGATAGACGAGGGCGAAGATCCCGAGGCCGACCAGCGCGCCCACGATGTCCGTGCCCCGCTTCGCCGCCAGCGTCCACGGCGACCGGCGCACCGGCTCGAGCGAGAGAATGCCCACGCCGTCGAGCAGGGTGAGATCCTGCCGCGTCCAGTTGCGCTGGGGCAGATCGAGGATGAGACGCGACGTCAGACCCATCTCCTGGCAGAGGCTCAGGTACTCCTCCACCTGCGGCACCTCGCGCGGGCCCACGGTGAAGACCACCTCGTCGGTGGGCTGTAGCCGCACGATCTCGGGCAGGTCCTTGATGCCGCCGAGCACCGGCACGCCGCCGGGAGTGGCGGTAGGCGCGGGGTGACCGGTCGCGCCGCCGTCTTCCACCACGCCGACCACGCGCACGCCCCAGTAGGGGTGCTCCTGCAGGAACTGCACGTAGCGATCGGCGCGGTCTGCCCCGCCCACGATGAGCGCCCGACGCGAGTTGTACCCCCCGCGCCGGTGCCGCCGCAGGACGTGGTTCACCCCGATTTGGCGGGCGGCCAGCGCGGCGAAGGCGACGACCAGGAAGAGGTGGATCAGCAGTCGGCTGATCTCCCAGCGCCGCGCCACGAAGGCCACGCTCAGGAGGATGAGCGCTCCGAACAGATGAGCGCGGACGAGCCGGCCGAGCAGATCGGTGTAGCGCTGATACCGGAACGACCGGTACATGCCGAAGGCGTTGAGCGACACCATCCAGATCAGGACCACGAGGCCGAGGACCCAGATCTGGTTCTCGAGCGGGCCCAGGTCCCGGACGCCGGCCGTCCCCGACAGCCGGTCGCGCAGGGCATAGGCGAGCAGGAACGATCCCGCCACCACCAGCATGTCGGTGACCATGACCGCACGGCGGACCATGGCCGCGTATTCACGCAGCACGGGCGCCTCCGATGCGGAGCAGGGCCTGCTCCAGGTCGGCCAGGGTCCGACCCCGGTCCCAATGGTCACGGGCGTAGGCGCGGCCGGCCTCCGCCATGCCGCGGCGCGATGCGGGGTCGTCGCAGATCCCCCGTACCGCCTCGGCGAGGGCGGCCCCGTCCTCCGCGGGCGTCACCAGTCCCGCCCCCGACTCCACCACCACCCGCGCCACCTCGCTGCTGTCATTGAGCGAGGCCACGACCGGCTTCGCCGCGGCCAGCAGCGTCAGCACCTTGGAGGGGAACACGATGTCCGCGACCACCTTCTGCTGGGTCACGAGCGTGAGGTCGGCGGCGGCCAGCAGGTCGCGGAACGCGTCGTCGGGCTGCAGCGGGAGGAAGCGGAGATTGGGCAGGGCCATGGCCGCCGCGCGCTTCTCCAGCGCGGGCCGGGCCGCCCCGTCCCCCACGAGCAGATACACGACGTCGGCGCGGTCGCGCGTGCGCAGCGCCGCGTCCAGCACGACGTCGAGCCCCTGCTTCACGCCCATGTTGCCGGCGTGGAGCACGATGAAGCGCCCCTCCAGTCCGAGCGTGCGGCGCGCCGCCGCGCCGCCGCCCTCGACGGGTAGCGCGAACAGACCGGGATCGGCCCAGTCGGGCGAAAGTGTCACCCGCTCCGGCGGGATGCCCTTGTCGATGATGCGCCGCTGCATCGCGTGGGTCAGCGTGGTGACCAGGGCGGCGCGCCGATAGGCCAGGCGCTCCACCGCATAGAGGGCGCGCACCAGAGGGCCGGAGGGCAGCATCCCCAGATCCACTGCCGCGTCGGGCTGAAGGTCCGGCACGTGGAAGACATAGGGAATGCCCCAGCGGCGCTGGAGCAGCACCGACGAGAGCGCGAGCCCCAGCGGGGGCGAGACGGTGATCAGGAGATCCGGTCGGGCCCCGGCCAGGGCCCGCAGGCACGAGAAGGCGACGAACGAGGCCTCGTGGATCATGCGGCGGAGCGTGGTCACGCGCCGCGGGACATAGAGATAGGAGCGGGCGATGTCCACCCCGTTGCGGCGCTCCCGGGGGAAGAGGCGGCCGCGATACGCGGGGTCCACCCGCCAGCGTGGGTAGTACGGCAGCCCGGTGAGCATGGTCACGGCATGACCCCGCTCGGCCAGATACTCGCAGCGCCCGGTGCTGAACACCGCGATGCCGGTCTCCTCCGGCCAGTAGTTGATGCCGAGCATGGCGATGCGCATGAGAGCTACCGCGCCTCCCGTGTCGCGGCGAAGGCGAGCTTGTTGCCCCAGCGCCCGGCGAGGAAGTTCACGCCGCGGAAGCCCGCCACGAAGAGGCCGAAGGCCGGTAGGGGGTCGAGCCAGCGCATCCAGCGCCACGGCTCGTGCGGGTAGTACATGAGCGTCCGCTGCCATGTCGCGCGAGGAAAGCCGGCGGCCCGGAGCCAGCCGGCGAGCTCCGCCGCGGCAAGGCGGTGGACGTGATTGCCCGCCTCCTCCACCTCCTCGGCCAGGCCGAGGCGCACGGCGAGCCGGGTGAGAGCCGCGCGCGCGGGTTCGAGGATCAACACGGCGTGCCGCGCCACCCGGGCCATCTCGCGGATCGCCTGCTCCGGCGCGTCGAGGTGGTGCAGCCCGTCGTGGACGGTGACGATATCGAAGGCGCCGTCCCGGAACGGCAGGGCCTCCGCGTCCGCGGCCTGGAAGCGCGCGGCGAAGCCGTAGCGCCGGGCGCGCTCGCGCGCGCGCTCCAGCGCCTGGGTGGAGACGTCGGTTCCGGTCACGCGCGCTCCGCGGCGCGCCAGGACCTCGGTCATCAGCCCGGAGCCGCAGCAGAGCTCGAGCACCGTCCGGCGCCGGATGTCCAGCCCCAGCACATCCATGCCGGCGCGGAACTTCTCGCCGATGAGGAACTCGTAGACGCGCCCGCACTCCCGCGGCCGCCGGATCTCGAACTCCGGATCGCGGGCCTCGTCGTAGTAGTGCTGCTGATGCGCGTAGTGGGCGCCGTGTCCGCTCATCGCTTCGCTCTCGCCTCCCGGGTCTTCAGACCGATCTGCCAGTAGTAGAGCCCTCGCGCCACCGCGTAGTGGAACCCCGCGCGGCCGTCGAGAAATCCCGCCCTCCCGACGAAGGAGTGCAGGAAGGCGACGAGGCCCTTGGCGGGGAGCCGGGCGAACAGGGCCTTCAGCGCCCGGCGCCCGGTCGGCTGGGGCTCGTGCCCGTCCAGCAGCGTCCGGCGCGCGCGCAGGGTGCCCTCCCAGTCCGAGTAGCGGTTGTGCCGCTCGAAGTAGTGGTAGAGGGTGTCGTGGTCGTCGTGCCGCATGCGGGCGCGCAGCACGCCCGTGGTCCCCTCGACCAGCGGCTGATAGTGGCCCTCGACCTCCCACATGTTGGCGACGTCGAGGTCGTCACGCTCGGGGAAGCGCGCCTTGTGGCGGTTCAGGAGCACGAGCTTGTAGACGCGATGCCCGTGGCGCAGGATGCGGCCGAGGAAGACGTAGTCGTAGCCGACGAAGTACCCGGCATGGCGCGGCGGCGCCGCGACCACCGCGGCGATCTCCCGCGCCAGCTCCGGCTGCACCTCCTCGTCGGCGTCCACGTAGAGCACCCAGTCGTGCCGGAACGGCAGCTCGTCCAGGCACCACTGCTTCTTCTTGGGATACCGGCCGTTCCAGGTGAAGGGCACCACGGTGGCCCCGAGCTCGGTGGCGATCGGGCAGGTCCGGTCCCGGCTGCCGGAATCCACGACGAACACCTCGTCGAAGCTCCGCACGGCGCGGAGGCACTTGGCGATGTTGGCCTCTTCGTTCTTGGTCATGACGATCACGGACACCGGCACCCGCTTGCTGAACCGCATCACGTGCTCCCTCATCGCTTCTTCTCCGACACCTCCGGCGCGCGCGGGGCCGCCGCGGCCGCGGGCGTCTGGATCACGTGGACCTTGCCGGGCGCGGCCAGGCGCAGCGGCTCCTCGACCTGCGTGAAGGCGTTCCCGGCCACCACCGCGCCCTCCACGTTGGCGTCCAGCTCGATGCCCACCGGTGAGTGGGCGATCCGGTTGCCGTCCACGACGATGTCGCGCGCGGCGACGAACCCGAGGCTCCGGCGCGGGCCGCCGTAGCCACCCATGACGAGCACCCGGTGCCCGCGCGAGAGGTGATTGCCTCGGATCACCGCCCCGCGCGCGTACTCGAAGCGTCCCATCTCCGCCGGCCGGCCGCTGGTGGTGAACCCGATGTAGCCGTACTCGGCGGTGCGCTCGGCCGTGGAGCCGGTGGGCCCCACGCTGGTGTGATAGGACATGGCGCCGTCGAGCACGTTGCCGAGCCACTGGATGCGCCAGCCGCCCAGCCCCCACATGCCCTGACTGCGCGCCACCGTGTTACCGTCGAACGTGCAGTCGTAGAGTGGCCCCCACATCTGGAAGAAGGCGCTCACGTCCTCCGCGCTGTTTCGCTGGAACACGCAGTGCCGCATGAGGCGGCTCACCAGCACCACGCTCGAGCCGTCGGGCTCGACGTCCCAGTCGCGCGCGACGCGGAGGCTCTGCCCATCGTTGTCCTCGATCTCGCGGAACTGGCCCGCCCCCCGACCGCCCACCACGAGGGCCTCGAAGCCCCGATAGACGCCGGCGGGCAGATCGGCCTTGGCCACGCGAACGGTTCGCCCTGATACGGACGCGACCGGGCCCACCCAGGGCTCGACCCGGCCCCGCCCCTCGCGCCAGGCCCCGAGCCCTCGGTTCACGTCGAAGGTGAAGGCCTCGCGCTCGCCGCGGCCGAGATTGCGCGTGGTGTTGTCCGCGCCGTAGAGCCACCGGAGCGGCAGCGCGCCGGGACGCCAGCTCGCGACACCCTCGACGTGGTTCTTGGAGAAGACGAGGTGCTCCCCGCCCAGATCGACCCACTCCGTGCCCATGGGATAGGCGAAGCGGTTGCCGGTGAAGCGCCCGTTCCGGACGTCGAGCACGCGGGCACCCCCGATGACCTCGCAGTCGGAGATCTCCACCGTGTCCACACCCTGGAGGAGAATGGCCAGATCGCGGTCCGTGTTGTTCACGACACCCCAGCGCGAGAACGCCCACTGCGGGTCGCGCTCGGGATTGTTGCTGGGCCGGCCCGACCAGGGCAGATAGTGGATGCGCAGCTCGCGGAGGAACACGTCGCGCGCGCCGTCCTTGCCGTCGCCGTCACGGCCGTCCCGGCGGTCCTTCCCGTCCCGACCCTCGTCCTTGAAGGGGTTCCGCACGACGGTCTGGGCATTGCGCACCATGAGAGAGAGCCGCTCGAGCCCGAACTCCCCCGTGCCGGTGAGGGCGGCGGGGAGAAAGTCCGCGGCGGACCCTGGGTTGTTGAACGGCCACTTGAGCCACGTGACGTCCTTGCCCTCTCCACGCAGCACCACGCGCCGTGGCAGCCTGAAGTTGCCCGCCAGACGATACGTCCCGGCCGGAAAGGCGATGACACCGCCCCCCCGCCGCTCCACGGTGGCGAGCGCGCGGCGGAACGCCTCGCTGTCGTCGGTGACGCCGTCGCCCCGCGCCCCGAGCTCACGAATGTTCACCGTCTGCGCCGGCCAGCCCATGGCGCGCGCCACGTGCACCGGCAGTCCCCCGCCCCAGCCCGCCGCGCCGCCCGCGCCGCCATGCACCCAGGCCGTGTAGTCCCCGGCGGGCAGGTCGCCCGGCACGGTGACGACCACGCTGTAGCGGTCGGCCGCGGTCACGGCGAGCGGTGTCACGCGGCCGTCGGCGCTGCGCAGCGCCGCGCGCACCCGCGCCCGCGCGCCGTCGTCCACCGCGCCGCCCACCGAAAAGTTCCGTCCCATGAGCTGTAGCGGCGCGCCGGGCACCGCCTCGTTGGCCTGCACACCGGGACCCAGGCGTGTGGACTGGGCCCAGTCGACCTGGGGCCGGCCCAGCGCGCGCGGGCCCCCGCCCACGTCCACCCCGAAGACGCCGGGCGTGCCCGCAGGCAGCACGAACTTGAGCGAGGCGTTCGTGGGCTGGATGGTCGGCACGCGCGCGGCGGACGCCGGCGCCGCCGGAACGGTAGGGGCCCCCGCGGGCGGCGCTCCCGGATCCCCGTCGGGAAGACGCCACACGCGCACCTCGCGCACGGCCTCCAGATCGCCGCCCTGCAGCAGTACCACGCCGCCCGGCTCCACGGGCTCGGACATCCAGACCACTACCGGCGCCGCCACGGCGGGCGCGCCGAGACCGAGACCGAGGCCCAGCGTGAGACACAGGGCGCGCCAGCTCACCCGACCACCTCCGGCGGCGGTCCCGGCGCCCCGGTCTTGCGGGCCACCACGAACATCGACTTCCAGAGCGGCCACACGCGCCCGAGCCCCTCCCAGCGCAGCGGCTCGAAGCCCGCGCGCCGCAACGAGCGATCGAGCGTGCGCCGGGTGAAGAACCGAATGTGACTGAGATCCGGGTTGTAGTGCCCATCGAAGGCCAGACCGGCGATCAGGAGGTTCTTCGCCATCCCGTGATACGGGGTCGTCACCATGAGCAGCGCCTCCGGCTTGAGGAGGCGGTTCAGCTCGGCCAGCGCATCGTGCACGTGGAAGAGGTGCTCCAGCACCTCGGTGCACCAGATGGCGTCGAACGACGCGTCCTCGAAGGGCAGCGGCGGATCCTCCAGGGAGCCGACCCGCACGTCCGCGTCGGGGCAGCGCCGGCGCGCGCGCGCCGCCGCCGCCTCGGCGAGCTCGAGGCCCGCCACGCGCAGGCCCAGCCGGCGCAGGAAGGCGAGAAAGGCGCCATCGCCGCAGCCCGCATCCAGCACCGCACGGGGCACGCCGCGGCTGGCCGCCACCATCGGTCCCAGCACCGCCTCGAGCCGCACCATGCGCTGCGCCGAGGTGGGATCGCTCTGCGGCGGCGCCGCGTCCTTCTGCCAGTAGGCTTCGTAGAACTCCTTCATGCGCACGCGCGCACCTCCCGTCGATCGAGGATTCCGTGATAGGCGTCGAGCATCCGCGCCCCCGCCGCCGCCCAGGTGAAGCGCTCGGTCACGAGGCGCCGGCCGCGCTCGCCCATGGCGTCGCGGCCCGGATCGTCCAGCACCGAGGCCAGGCCGAGGCTCACCGCGGCGGCGTCGCACGGGACCACGCGGCCCGCGCCCGCGTGCGCGACCTCGCGCCAGATGTTGACCCGGTCGGAGATGACCACCGGGAGGCCGCAGGCCATGGCCTCCACCACCGCCACGCCGAAGTTCTCGCTGTAGGAGGGCAGCACGAAGACCTCGGCGTGATGGAAGGCGGCCAGCTTGGCGCTCCCCTGGAGCATGCCGGTGAACGTGCAGCGGTCCGCCACGCCGCCCTGCGCGAGCCAGCCGCGCACGGCGCGGCCGTAGTCGTCGTCATCGGGGCCGGCCAGCACGAGGTGAACGTCGGGGCGGCGTCGCGCGAGCTCCACGAAGGCACGCGCGAGGAGATCGAGCCCCTTCTTGAAGTTGAGCCGGCCCAGGAAGAGGATGACGCGGCGGCCGCGCGTTTCGCCCCAGGGCGCGGCCTCGGTCCCGTTCATCGGCCGATAGCGCTCGACATGCACGCCCGGCGGCACCACCACGCCCGGCGTGGGCAGGCCCAGCGGGCGCGTCAGCTCCTCTTCCTCGAGCGACGTGAAGTGCAGCGCCGCCGCCCGCCGGAGATTTCGCCACTCGAACAGCCGCTCGTAGACCCACTTCCGCGCCCGATGCCGGCGGAACATGTAGGGATCGAGGGTTCCGTGGGGACGCACCAGATACGGCACGCCCGCCCGCCGGCAGTAGTGCGCGGCCACCGTGGACGGAAAGAGGTAGAGCGAGTGGATGTGCACGATGTCGTGCCGGGGGATCGCCGTCCGGAGGGCGCGCGCCAGCGGCCAGGACATGACGAAGCGTCGCGGCCACTGCACCGGGAAGTACCGCACCTCGGCCGCCCCCACCCGCGCCGGGCGGTCCAGCGGCACGTCCAGCCGGCCGGGCCCATCCACGTCGGTGGTGAAGATCGACACCTGCTCGCCCCGGCGGGCCAGCTCGTCGCAGAGCTCCGCGCACACCTTGGAGGGGCCGCCGTAGCGCGGCGCCAGGCTCGCGATGACGTGGAGGATGCGAAGCGGGGCACGCGCGCTCATGCCGCGGCCAGCTCCCGATAGGCGCGCGCCACCGAGCGCCCGTGCGTCTCGCGGGTGAACCGCCGGCTCTCCTCACGCTCCCGCTCCTCCAGCTCGAGCCGATGCCCCGGGCGCTCGGCGAGGTCGGCAATGCAGGCGGCCATGCCCGCCACGTCGTCCGGTGCGAAGAGCGGCGCGGCACGCCCCACCACCTCCGGGATCGCCCCCGCGGTGGATGCCACCACCGGGAGGCCGGCGGCCATGGCCTCGACGACCGGACGGCAGAAGCCCTCGTGAAAGGACGGGTACACCAGCACCGAGGCGGCGTGATAGAGGCGGAGCAGCGTGGCGTCGTCGACCCGGCCCACGTGGCGCACCACGTCGGCCCCCAGCCCCAGCCGGCCGAGCGCCGCCTGCGTGCGCGCGCCGAAGGGCGCGCCCACCTTCACGAAGTGGACGGGCCGGCCCGTCAGCGCGCGCAGCCGCGCCGCCACCTCGCACACCGCGGCCACGTTCTTCCGCGGATCGTCACTGCCCACGTGCAGGAGCACGAGGTCTTCGGCCCCGATGCCGAGGGCGGAGCGGGTCTTCCGCGCGCGGCCGACGTCCCGCAGCGCCCAGAAGTGGCGCGAGACGCTCTCGTGCACGACGCGCACGCGCGAGGCCGGGATGCCGAGATAGCGCACGCACTCGCTCGCGGTGTGATGGGACACCGTCAGGACGGCGCCCGCGCGACGCAGCGCGAGCAGACGGAGCGCGGTCGGCAGCATCCGCAGCCGCGACGGCGCGCCCGGCACGGTGAGATGGCCCCGGGCCAGGGCCACCGGATAGAGGTCATGACAGGTGACGGCGGTCCGATTCCGGGGCAGGCGCCACAGGAGCTGGGCGTTGCCGTGATCGACCACGTGATAGAGGTCGGCCTGCTGGGCGGCCGCCCACGCCGGGTACCCGACATACTGGATCCAGCGGCGGCTCCAGCTCGGCCGGGGGCCCGCGCCGAAGGGCGGCATGCGGAGCCGCGCCCGGATGCCGGGCACGCCGTCCAGCGCCGCCTCCAGGTCGGCCGCGTACACCTGCATGCTGATCCCGGCCTGGAACGGGAGCGTGGGCAGGAGGGCGACCTCGAGCGCGGTGGCGACGGCGGTGGCGGGAACGCTCATGCCTTCACCCTCCACCGCCCCTCGCGCACTCGTTGACAGGCCTCCACGATGCCGCTCGCGCAGCGCTCCACGCTGTAGGCCTCCACGAGGTCGCGGCCCCGGGCCCCGAGCTCCGCGCGCACGGCGGGAGGCTCGGAAACGAGGAGACCCAGCGTCCGCGCCAGCGTCCCGACCTCCGCGTGCGGCACCACGAAGCCGTTCCAGCCCGTGCGCACGAGGTCTTCGGCGGAGCCGACCTTGTCCGAGACGATCACGGGCAGCGCGAAGTTCAGCGCCTCGTTCACCACGAGACCCCAGGTCTCGTCCCAGGCCGACGGCAGCACGAGGAGATCCGCGGCCGCGTACGCGAGGGGGACCTCGGATTGGTTCAGGAAGCCGGCCAGGACCACGCCGGGCAGGCCGTGCCGCGCCACCGTCTCCTCGATGGCGGCCCGCTCGCTCCCGTCCCCGGCGTAGAGCAGCCAGCAGCGGCGCTCGCGGCGCACGCGCGCGTAGGCTTCGAGCAGCATGCGGGGCTGCTTCTTGGGGATGAGCTTGCCGCAGAAGAGCACCACGGGAGCGTCGTCGGTGATGCCGAAGGCCGCGCGCAGGGCGCGCCGCCGCGGGCGCAGCGCGGCGGCCCGTGCGCGCAGCGCCTGGTTGTCGACACAGTGGGGCGCGGCCACCAGCCGATCCTCCGGGATCCCGTAGTGGGCGAAGTAGCGCCGGTTCTGCGCGCCCACGTAGAGCCCGGTCGCCCCCATGAACAGCGTGCGGAGGGCGAGGGCCTTGGCCGTGCGCTTCCACCACGGACGATGGTGGAGGAGCGTCTGGTCGTCCCGGATCAGCACGCCGGCGCCGGCCGCTCGGGCCGCCGCGATGGCGAGCACGCTGGTGGGGTGGTTGTACCCGTGCACCCACACGGCGTCGAAATCACCGGCGCCGATCTCGCGCACGATGTCCCAGTTCGGCGGCCGCCGCCACGGTGACGGCCCCAGCGGCCGCGCCGCGCTGGGACAGAAGCGGGACGTGTACCCGTCGAGCAGCTCGGCATCCCACTGGACGAGGCGGCCGAAGCCCGGATCGTGGAACTCGCGCAGGGTCTCCGCCGAGTAGAAATACACGGTGAGGTCCACGTCGTCGCGCGCGGCGATCTCCCGGTAGAGCGTGGCGTAGTACGGCACCGGGTGCGAGACCAGATGGGCCACCCGCACCGGCGTCGCCGCGGGAAGCGGGACGCCCAGCCGGGCGCCCAGGCTGGATGCGTGCGCGCGGCGGTTCTTCACATCGCCCATGCCGGCCTCGCCGCGGGCGCGCGCCCCCGCGTTCCCCGCGCCAGGCGCTCGAGCCAGCGGCCGCCGAGCCGATCGATCACCACGAGCATCGCCACCACCCGCGCGACGGCGAAGACGTCGGTGATGTTTCCCTCGATCTGCACCGCGAGCGACAGCGCCATCGCGTACACCGCCAGCCCGATGAGAGCGCTCCGCGCTGTCCCGAAGATGCGCTCGGCCAGACCCAGCGCCAGCCCGAAGAGCGCCATGTAG
>Ga0081538_10005691_pt1 | contig 11149 bp, 7 predicted proteins | sample TabmetS5T2R1_FD_71022 | JGI IMG/M metagenome (GOLD analysis project Ga0081538, IMG submission 71022) | Tabebuia heterophylla rhizosphere microbial communities from the University of Puerto Rico - S5T2R1 | ecosystem: Host-associated > Plants > Roots > Rhizosphere ...
GTTCGCGACGGGGTGGCGCCATTCGTCGAGCGCCTGCTCGCCGGCTGCCCGCGCCTGAGGGTGCTGCCCACTAGCCGGGCCCGGCTGGTGGTCCCGTTCGAGCGGGCTTTCGTGGTCCCGCCGCTCTCGCTCGCCGAGGATAGCGGTGCGTCGGACGCGGTCGCGCTATTCCTGGAGCGGGCCGCGGCGGTGGGCTGGCCGGTGGACCCAGCGCAGCGTGGCGCTGTCGCCGAGATCTGCCAGAAGCTCGACGGGTTCGCGCTGGCGATCGAGCTGGCCGCCGCCCGCCTGCCCGCGCTCGGCCTCGACGGTCTCACCGCGGGGCTCTCCGACCAACTGCGGCTGCTGGCCGGCGGGCCTCGCGCGGAGGACCGGCACCGGTCGGTGCGGGCGATGCTGGACTGGAGCCACGCCCTGCTGGAGGTCAACGACCAGGCGCTGTTGCACCGGATCTCGGTGTTCGTGGCGCCGTTCACGGCCACCGCGGCCGCCGAGGTGGCCGCCTTCGCGCCACTGGAGCCGGGCGCGGTCACCGACGGGCTGGCCCGCCTCGCCGAGCAGAGCCTGCTGGCGGTGGCACCGTTCCCGGGTGGCACCCGCTACCGGGCGGTGGAGACCATCCGCCAGTACGGGCTGGAACGGCTCGGCCAGGCCGGCGACCTCGCCGCCACCCGATCCCGGCACCTACGTTGGTGCCTGGCGAGCGCGACCCACCTGGGACAGGAACCAACACCGACGACCGGGGACTGGCGGGCCGCCTTCGACGCGGTCGCCGACGATCTCCGGGCCGCCCTTGGTTGGGCGGCCGGCCAGCCCGACCACCGCGGCGACGCCTACCAGCTGGCCCGCTGCCTGGCGGAGCTGGCCTTCAACCGCAACCTGGCCGGCGAGTCCCAACAGCGCTACGAGCAGGCGGCCACCCTCACCGACGACCTCGCCGCCGCCTCCTCGGCCCTCCGCAGCGCCGCGGCCGTGGCAGGCTGCCGGTCGCTCGGCGACGACATGTACCGCCTCCACCGCGCCGCGGCGGACGCGGCGCGCCGTGGCGGGGACACTGCCGGCGCCGCCCGCGACCTGGCGACGGCGACCACCAGCGTCTACCGCTATTCCGGCCTTTTCGCCCGGCTCCCGCCGACAGACGAGGCGGAGGCACTGCTTGCTGCGGCCCGCGAGCTGGCCGGGGAGGACCCGGCGGCCCAGGCCGCGGTGGCGTTGGCCGAGTGCGGTGCGCTCGCCGACGCGTTCATTTCCGAGCTGGCCGAACCGGAGATGACGGCAACGGAGACGACCGCACTCGCGGAGCGGGCGGTGGAGCTGGCTCGCCGGGTGGGTGACCCACTCGCCGAGTCCGCCGCCCTCGACGCGCTGACCGGTGCGCAGCTCCTGGCGGGCGATCCCTTCGCCACCGCGGCCACGTCGCGTCGGCGCATCGACCTGCTCTCGCAGATGCCGCTGACCCCGTCCAGCGCGACTGAGGTGATCGACGCGCTCGTCATGGCGTCCGACACCGCCATCGGCGTGGGCGACCTGCCGGGCGCGCGCCGGTGGGGCACCCAGCTTCGCGACCTGCCGGTGCTGGCCGAGGTGGGTCATGTCGCCACCTCCCGGCTGCTGGTGGCGGACGCGCTGGCCGGCAACGTCGAGGACGTGCTCACCGGGAGCCGGCGGTTCCTGGATGCCTGGGAGCGCTCCGGCCGCCTGCGGGCGTCCAGCCTCGGCGTGGCGGCGACGGCGGTGGCGATGATCCACGGGCTGCGCGGCGACGACGCCGCTCGGGCCGAGTGGCTGGCCGTCTTCGGCGAGCTCGGCGTCCCACGCGAGCGCGGCGCCGGCTACGGCCCCACCTTCGACGCCATCGTCCTGCTCCACCACGGGGAGGCGGGGGCGGCCATGGACGCGCTCGCGGCCGAGCCCGACGAGCTGGGGAAATGGGTCATCTGGATGTGGCGCCACTGGTACGCGGCGCTGCGCGCCGAGGCCGCCGTGCTCGCCGGGGATCCGGACGCCGGCGGTCGCCTCGTCGCCGCCAGGGCCGTGGTGGCTGACAACCCGGTCGCCAGCGCCATCGTCGATCGGGCCGGCGCCCTCCTCGGCGGCGACCGGGAACGGCTCCTGGCCGCGGCCGCGGCCTTCGAAGCCGCTGGCAGCCGCTATCAGTGGGCGCGGACGCTGAGCTTCGCGGGCGGGGACGAGGCGGCGACCGGCGCGGCCGCCTTGGCCGACCTGGGCGTCGCCCCGATGCGCGCCGGGATCGGCTGATCACGCCGGTCCGATCACCAAGACTTCGCTTGACCACCTTGGTTTGCTGGGTTCAGGCTGTTTGGGTGTCCCGGCGCCAGTCCTCCCGACCCCGCCGAGCCCGGGATGGAAGGAGCCTGACATGGCTGCGCTGCCCAACATCGTCCTGGTGCACGGCGCCTGGGCCGACGGGTCCAGCTGGAGCGCCGTCATCGAGCGCCTCCAGGCCGACGGCCACCGCGTCACCGCACCCCAGTTCGCCTTGACCAGGCTGGCCGATGACGTCGCCCGGCTGCGCCAGGTCCTGGCCCGCCAGCACGGCCCGACCCTGGTGGCCGGCCACTCCTACGGCGGCCAGATCATCACCGCCCTCGGCACCGATGCCCCCAACGTCGTCGGCCTGGCCTACATCGCCGGCATCGGGCTGGACGAGGGCGAGTCGCTCGGCGCCCTGCTGGCCCAGGGACCCTTCGGTCCCGCCCTGGCCCATCTGGATGTCGACCCCCAGGGCTTCGCCTGGCTGCCCGAGGACGACTTCGTCAACCACTTCGCCGCCGATGTCGACCCGGTCAAGGCCAGGGTCATGTTCGCGGTCCAGCAGCCGCTGCACTGGGGGACCCTTGAGGAGGTGATGGGCGTGCCGGCCTGGAGGGCGCTGCCGTCCTGGTTCCTGGTCGCCGACGGCGACCAGGCGATCCCGCCCGCTGCCCAGCGGCAGTGGGCCCCGCGCATGGGCGCCACCACCGTGGAGGTGGCGACCAACCATGTGGCCATGGTCTCCCACCCCGATGAGGTGCTGCAGCTGATCAGGACCGCCGCCCAAGCCGTGGCGGCCGCGACCTGAGCGCTCACTCGACCTCATCCCCCATCAGAGATCGACGGCCAAGCGGGAGCTGGCGGTCGCGTAGACTCCGTCCATGGCAGCCCCTCGTCCCCGGCGGCGGGCCCTGGCCGCGGCCGAGGAGATCGAGTACGACCGGGTCCTGTTCTTCAGCGACGCCGTCTTCGCCGCCGCGAACTGGCTGTATACCATCCACTGGATCCTGCTGCGGATCCTCGTGGGCCCGGCGGTGTTCCTGCTCTCGATTCCGGTCGCCATCGCCCAGCCCGTCCTTGTCCTTGCCCAGTACCTGTGGCTCCTCGCCCTCGTCAGCGCCCTGGTGCTCCGCCGCCCGGAACCCCCCGAGGTCGACTCGACGATCACCGAAGGCGACGACGACCCCCATGGTTGAGCAGCGCCGGGGGCGGTGGCCCGGCAAGGCTCTGGGAGGGGCTCGTCCCACCAGCGAGGACCATCGGCCGACGACCTTTGAGCTGTTCTTCGACCTGGTCTATGTGTACGCCGCCACGCAGGTCACCGGGTACATGGCGCACGAGCACAGCGGGCATGGCGTGGCGCAGGGATTGCTGCTGCTGGCGCTGTTGTGGTGGACCTGGTCGGCGTATGCCTGGCTGGGGAATCAGGCGCGGGTCGATGAGGGTGTCCTGCGGGTGGGCATGGCCGTGGCGATGGCGGCGATCTTCGTCGTCGCCCTGACCATTCCGGAGGCCTGGCACGACGCGCCCGGCGGCCTGGATGGGCCGCTGGTCCTGGTGGGCGCCTACCTGCTGGTCCGCTGCGCGCACTTCATGCTGTACACGGTGGCCGCGACCGGTGACCGGGAGTTGCGGCACCAGCTCGCCATCTCCTCGGCGCCGCTGCTGGCGAGCGCGGCCCTGCTGGTGCCCGGGGCGCTGCTGGGGGGATGGCCCCAGACGCTGCTGTTCGCCGGGGCCCTGCTGGTCGACTGGGTCGGCGTCTACCTCACCGCCCGGCAGGGCAGCTGGCGGCTGCGCAGCGCGGGATACTGGACCGAGCGACACGGGCTGTTCATCATCCTGGCCCTCGGCGAGTCGGTGGTCGCCATCGGGGCGGGCGCCGCCCAGAAGCCCATCAGCGCGCCGCTGCTGTTGGCGGCCGTGCTGGGCGTGGCCACCGCCGTCGGCCTGTGGTGGCTGTACTTCGACGTGGCGTCGCTGGCGGCCGAGCACCGACTGCTGGAGGCGGACGGCCAGTCCAGGGCCAGGCTGGCCCTGGAGGCCTACACCTATGGGCACTTCCCCATCGTCGCCGGCATCGTGCTCACCGCCCTGGGCGTCGAGGGCGTGCTGGCCCACGCGGAGGAGGCCAAGCCGTTGGGCGGCTTCTACGCGGCGGCGCTGTTCGGCGGGGCGGCGCTCTACCTGGCCGGGTACCTGGCGTTCAAGCAGCGCATGCACGGGGCGCTGGGCCTCCCCCGGCTGGTGGCGACCGGCGCGCTCCTGGCGGCGCTGCCCGCCGCGATCGTGCTCCCGCCGCTGGTCGGGCTGGCCGGCCTGGCGCTCATCCTGGCCGCGCTGGTCGGTTTCGAGACCACCCGCTACGCCCAGACCCGGCGCAACCTCCGCGACGCCTAGGTCGAACGGCTCGTCGGCCGGGGGTCCTTGGGCCCTGGGGACGACGGGGCAGCGGAGCCAGGCTGGGCCGATGACCGATGACCCCGGAGACACAAGGAGTCGCGTCATGGTGGAGCTGCGCACCCGCTACCTCGGGCTGGACCTGCCCAGCCCGCTGGTCGCCTCGGCGTCGCCGCTGACCGGCAGCCTGGACGGGCTGCGGCGGCTGGAGGGCGCGGGGGCGGCCGCGGTGGTGCTGCCGTCGCTGTTCGAGGAGCAGCTCACCAACGCCGGCGCGCACGGCTTCCTGGCGCTGGTGGAGAAGGCCAAGGCCGCCCTGCGGGTCCCGGTGATCGCCAGCCTCAACGGCGTCACCCCCGGCGCCTGGGTCGAGCATGCCGGCCTGCTGGAGGAGGCCGGGGCCGACGCCTTGGAGCTCAACATCTACTACGTGTCCTCCAGTCCGAGGGTGCCCGGCTCGGAGGTCGAGCGGCGCTACCTGGAGCTGGTCCGCTCGGTGCGCCAGACCGTCGGCATCCCACTGGCGGTCAAGCTCAGCCCCCACTTCAGCTCGGTCGCCAACCTCACCCGCCAGCTGGTCCAGGCGGGCGCCGACGGGCTGGTGCTGTTCAACCGCTTCTACCAGCCCGACCTCGACCTGGAAACCATGGAGGTGGTCCCTCGCCTGGTCCTGTCGACCTCCGAGGAGCTGCGCCTGCCGCTGCGCTGGATCGCGATCCTGTACCGGGAGGTCCCCGCCTCGCTGGCCGCCTCGACCGGGGTGCACACCGCCGCCGACGCGGTCAAGGTGCTGATGGCCGGGGCGGACGTGGCCATGATGACCTCGGCGCTGCTGCGCCACGGGCCCGAGCACCTGCGGGTGGTCGAGGCCGGCCTCCGGGACTGGCTGGAGGCGCATGGCATGCAGACGGTCGGGCACCTGCGCGGCATGCGCAGCCAACGCTCGGTCCGTGACCCGGCGGCCTGGGAGCGGGCCAACTACATCACCATGCTGTCCGGCTACCCCGACCAGGTCCACACCGAGGCCCGCTGACCGGCCGGTCCAGGGCTCGGAGAGGCCTGGGGGCGCAGCCACAGCGACACCTGGGTCGGCTGCATCGTCTGCTCGGCCACGGTCAGCAGCTCGGCCGACAGCGTGTCGAGGTCGGTCTGCTCGCGGAGGCGGGCGCTGAAGGCCGCGACCGTCTGGGTGGTGTCGTAGTGGCGGCGGTTGAAGCGCCGGTCGACCAGCGCCTGGACCCGCCGGCGGGCCGGCTGGAACAGCGCCGCCACGGCCAGGGTGGCGGCGGCCACGACCAGGCTTGAGCCCTGGCCCAGCAGCCGCCCCAGGCCGAGCACCACCACGGCGTAGCCGCCGCCCAGCAGCAGCGTCAGCAGCCCGTAGGCGAGGGTGCGGCTGATGATCCGGTCCACGTCGAACAGCCGGTAGCGCAGGACGGCGACGGTCAGGCCGGCCAGCAGGGGCAGGCCGGAGAAGCCCAGCCATGCATCCGGCAGCGGGGCGTCGCCGAGCAACAGCGCGGGCAGGAACCACACCGCCAGCGCCAGGGTGCCCGAGACGCAGGCGCCCCCGGCCAGCCACTTGAGCTGCTGGCGGCCGATCGGGTCGCTGGCGGTCAGGTAGCGGGCCATCGCCAGCGCGATCCCCAGCCCCAGCATCGTCAGGGAGACGACCGTCTCGGCGGCGATGACGCGACCCACCCACTGGGGCAGGCCGACACCGCCCAGCGAGGCCAGCGCCAACGCCACCACCAGGGCCACCGGGGCGGCGCAGACGACCCACAGCAGCCAGCGGCGCCGCGCCAGCGGCGCCCACGGGCGGGGGAACAGCAGCGCGAACGCCACCAGCCCCGCCCACCCCATGACGTAGACGACCTGGGTGTTGAGCACGTACAACCACAGGACCGGGTCGCCGCGGGCGTCCACGGCGGACACGCCGATCTCGAGGGTCAGGTCGCTGGCGAGCAGCCCGCTCCCGAGCACCAGCAGCCCCCCGGTGGCCGGGCCCGGCCGCCTGGCGTACAGGTACGTCACCACCACGAACAGCAGGACCACGAACAGGATCGTTCCCCACGCCCGCAGCAGCCGGTCGACCACCTGCGCCCGGCGCAGGGTGACCGGCACCGCCCGAGGCCGCCCGTCGCGGACCACCTGGTAGACCAGCCGGTCACCGGACCGCTGGGCGGGGGCGAGCCAGCCGCCGTCGGCGCCGAGCGGCGCGCCGCCGATGGCCGTGACCAGGTCGCCGTCACGGAGAGAGCTGTCCGGGGCCGCCTCGACCAGCACCCCGTCGGCGGTCCAGGACCAGGTCCGCGGGGGCACCTGGGTGCCGTCCACGGGGGTCAGCAGCCGCAGCACGACGAACGCCACGCCGGCGGCCAGGATGGCGGCGACCAGCCAGCCGACCGGATGGCGGGCCAGGCGGCCGCACGGGCGGCCCCCGGGCCCCGGGCCGGCAGCAGGCAGCGCCATGGTCCTCCCAGCGTCGCGGATCACCGGCCAGTGTGGCCGGCCCGCGTCCCGGTACCGTTACGGACGGGGGGCGAGGCCGTGAGCCGAGCGGTCCGACGTCACGGGAGAGCCCGCCAGCGCAGGCCCTGGCACGGCTGCGCATGCGTCGGGTTCCGGCATGGCACGCGGAGACCGTTGGCCAGAAGCAGCGCCGTCCGTGCGGCTGTGAGGATCCTCGGGGGAATACCTCGCTCCACGAAGGCATCGCCGAGAAGTTGTCCGAGCTTCTCACCCTTCAGTTCGCCCTGCACGAACTCATCTCTGACGAGAGCTTCGAACCTTGATCGCTGCACCCCCGCCTTCTGGTCCAGGCGGACGAGGTCGGGCAGGGTGACGTCCACCCGGAACAGGCGGGACAGCGCCTGGCTGAGGGCGCCCATGTCCTCACGCTCGAGATCGCGCTCCAGAGGGATGGCATGGCAGCAGTCCTCCCAGACCCGATGCCATCCGCCAGTCTTGAGCGCCAGCTTGTCGCTGTCGACCATGACGACGACCTCTGTGGACTGCGGGCCATAGCGATACATGGCGGGGAGGGAGTCGCCCCCTCCCATGCGGAGCGAGAACTCGAGCTGCCTCCATGTCGGGTCGAGCGCGTCCAGGACGACGGTGAGAGTCGCATGATCCGTGTCGCCTTCACAGAGCAACATCACTGGACGCGGAATGCCGAAGAGACGTGCCGTGTAGATGTGCAACGGCTTCGAGCCCTCCGCCGTCCGGGGGTCCTGCTTGATGCCCGGCCGTGACTTGAACTTCGGTTTGATGTAGAAGAACGTCTCCTCGGGGACGCGAACCCTCGGCGCAGACAGCGCCTTCCTGTCGTGGTCGATGAAGCTGCGCGCGGGAATGGGCCAGGTCTGGGTGGCGCCGGCTTCAACGAACAGCGGCGTGGGGTAGAGGTGCCGCTCGGTCGTCTGCATGGTGGCCAGCAGATGAGCGAGGAGCATCTCGTCGTCGTCGGCATCTTGCGCCGCCCGACAGAACAACAGGAGGTCGTCGATCGCTCGTCCGGATTGCCCGCCCCAGCCCATCGCCACATAGAGGCCCTCGATCGCGCGAGCGAGCTCCTCGACGGAGGCGAGCGAGAGATCCGGACACTCCGGGACCGGACCGCGGTACGGGGTATAGAGCAGGAGCTCATCCACGTAGACGCTGAACAGGTAGTCGGTGATGACGCGCAGATACCAGACGGTCAGGAGGCGGGCGCAGGACGCCGGTGGAGAGGACTTGGCGAGGAACCGTCGAAACCACGTTGGCATCCACCGCAACGCATCCTTGACCGCTGGGGTCGGGCTGTCGACGACAGTATCCAGGGGGATGAGCTTGGCGACTTGGCGGAGGGTCTCGTCCAGCGGGCGAGCGCGCGATCGCTGGATCAGGTCGATCAGCTTCTGGCCGACGTTTGCCAGTTGCGGGTGCGCCACCATCAGGGCCTGTGCCTCGCCGAGCTTGGCTCGCCCGTTGTGGCCCTTGATGACCAGGGCGAGCGCCTCGAGGACCCGCAACCGCAGTTGCACCCGGGCCCGCTTCAGCGGACCGATCAGCTCGTCGCTCTCGGACTGCGCGAGCCAGCTTCGGAGCGATCCGGCGGCGGCCTCCACGTCAGCGTCTTCAAGCAGATGCTCGATGGCGTCGATGAGGAAGATCTCGCGGCGCAGGTCCGCCGAGCTGGACCACAACCCGGGGCGATCGAAGAGCACGTTCGCGTGGGGGAAGTCATCCAGCCTGCCGATGGCCTGATCCAACGCCTCCCGCGCGTGCTTGATGTCCAGGCTCATCTCCCCGACGCGGACCCGAATCGCGTGGGCCCAGAAGGCCATGTAGCTCGCATGCGAGTCGCGCTGATAGGGCCGCCGCAGGTTGGCCAGCTCGGCGTGCTCCGCCGCCCGGGCCTGAAGGTCCGCTACCGTCCGCAGCGTGCGGTCCGTCCCGCCCCGGAGAAGTCCAAAGCCACGAGCGCGAAGTGCGTGGCTGGTGGCGATGTGCCCTCTGCGCTTCAACTCATCGGTCTTGTTCTCGGGCACCTCCGCTGCGGCGAAGAAAGCGGAAGCAGCCTTCTCGTAGCACACCTGCTGTTTCTTGGAGCTCAGCTCGACGCGGGCGCGAAGCGTGTAGAGATATCCGAGCCAGATGGCCCCCTGCGTGGTCAGACCCTCTTTTTTTGCGGCAAACAGCCGCCACACCGAGAACACGGCCAGATCGGCCCGGATGCTCCACACATCCGGGAGCCCTTTGACGTCGGCGCTGCGATAGGCCTCGCGGAAGGGCTTCCGGGCCTTGTTGTACTGGGCCAGACGCTTGCGCAGCCAGGGATCGACCTCCACCGCCAACGGCAGGATCTCCAGGTGCCGGGCGAGCATCCGGTCGACCTCTCGAAGGTCGATACTCTGAAGAGAACGCCCGCCCACGGTCTGCCGCCAGTCCGCGACAAGCGCTTCCGCATGCTCCTGTGCGGTGCGACGCTGCGCGTTCGGCCAACGCGGCAAGGTTGACCACTCGAAGACCTTGCGCTCACGGTAAGCATCAGGAGCGCTCGACGTTTCGGGTGGTGACGTCCGCGGCTGGTCGACCGGAACCAGCGCCGGATATGCCTGCCGTGATGTTCCGCCGGCGCCCAGCGGTGCGGACCGCTCATCAGGAGCCATTTCCCCCCTCCTCGGCGACTGGTCTGGCGCCTTCTCCGCTCGAGAAGCTAAAGCATGATTGATCGCTCTTGTCCGTATCAAGGCTGCTTTCGGCTGGCCCGGCGTACCCTAATGGCCGGAGGCTCCCTGGCGCGGCGGCCAGGAGCGAAAGGCGGGCCATGGAGATCCAGCACTCGACCCGGCACGGCTGCCTGGTCGTGGCCTTCAGCGGCAGGATCGACCTGGCGAGCGCCCCGACGGTCAAGCGGGCCCTGCTCAAGGACCTCAGCGGGCAGCCCGAGGCGCTGATCTGCGACCTGGCCGGCGTCCGGTACCTGGACCCCACGGCCGCCGCGGTGTTCGCCACGGTGGCCAACCACCCGGCCAGCCGCTGGCCCACCACCAGCTTCCTGTTGTGTGGCGCCCGGCCGCAGGTGGCCGAGGCCCTGCGCCGGTCGCGGGCGGCCCATCTGCTGCGGCTGTGCGCCACGGTCGACGAGGCGGTGGAGGCGGCCCGGGCCCGGCCGCCGTCGCTGCGCGACGAGCTGCGGCTGGCGCCGGTCCCGGCCGCGGCCCGGGCCGCCCGGATCTTCGTCCGGGAGGTGTGCCGGTCCTGGCGGCTGGACGCGCCCGACGCCACGGTGCTCGACCGGGCCGTGCTGGTGGCCAACGAGCTGGTCACCAACGCCGTGGTCCATGCCCACAGCGACCTGTGGTTGCGGCTGGAGCTGCGCGGCGACCGGCTGTTCATCTCGGTCCGCGACCGCGGCTCCGGGCGGTTGCGGCCGGTCACCCCGGACCTGGAGGCCGAGGGCGGCAGGGGGCTGTGGCTGGTGGAGCAGCTGGCCCGGGCCTGGGGGGTCCGCCCCGCTCCCGAGGGTGGCAAGACCGTCTGGTGCGCCCTCACCCTCTGACCCACGAACCACCTCACGGAAGGTCCCGCCGCCGGCGGGACCTTCGACCCTGACCGGCCGGCGCCGTCGGGAGGAAGGTGGAGTCGAGCGCAACGGGGCGCTCGGTGTGAGGAGGACGGCATGAAGGTCCTGGTGACGGCGGCGACCAAGCACGGCGCGACCGGCGAGATCGCCCAGGTGATCGGGGACGCGCTCCGCGAGCGGGGGCTCGACCCGACGGTGCTCGAGCCCGAGCAGGTGGACGGCGTCGACGGCTACGACGCGGTGGTGCTGGGCAGCGCCGTCTATGCCGGCCACTGGCTGAAGCCGGCCCGGGAGCTGGTGGCCCGCTGCGGCGATGCCCTGGCGGCCAGGCCGGTGTGGCTGTTCTCCAGCGGGCCCGTCGGCGACCCGCCCAAGCCGGAGGAGGACCCGGTGGACGTCGCCGAG
>Ga0081538_10005692_pt1 | contig 11148 bp, 11 predicted proteins | sample TabmetS5T2R1_FD_71022 | JGI IMG/M metagenome (GOLD analysis project Ga0081538, IMG submission 71022) | Tabebuia heterophylla rhizosphere microbial communities from the University of Puerto Rico - S5T2R1 | ecosystem: Host-associated > Plants > Roots > Rhizosphere ...
CCTGGCCGTCGGCGGACTCAGTCCCCCCCGCCCCCTCGGCGTCACCAACCTGGGAGAGCACATCGGCCGGCGTTTCGAGCTCCGCGGATCCGTCGCGACCCCCCTGCCACACCCGTCGGGCACGAGCCGCTGGCTGAACGACCCGGCAAACCGCGAAACGCTCGCCGGCGCGCTCGAGGTGGTCAGGGACGAGCTCGAGCGCCTTCGAACTGCGCCTCCTCGGTCGAGCCCTTGAGCGCGAGCGTCGACGAGCGACCGCCCGTGATCGCCTGCGCGACGGCGTCGAAGTAGCCCGCGCCGACCTCACGCTGGTGACGGGTGGCGGTGTAGCCGAGCTCCTCGAGCTCGAACTCGCGCTCCTGGACGCGCACGTAGGCCGGCATGCCCTCCTCGACGTAGCCGCGCGCCAGCTCGAACATGGCCGCGTTCAGCGAGTGGAACCCGGCCAGGGTGATGAACTGGAACTTGTAACCGAGCTCGCCGAGCTCGGCCTGGAACCGCGCGATCTCCTCCTCGCGGAGGTGCTTCCGCCAGTTGAAGGACGGCGAGCAGTTGTACGCCATCAGCTTCCCGGGGAACCGCTCGTGGATCGCGGCGGCGAACTCGCGTGCCTCGCCGAGGTCCGGAGTCGACGTCTCGAACCAGACGATGTCCGCGTACGGCGCGTAGGCCAGTGAGCGCTTGATCGCCGGCTCGAGCCCGGCGCGAACGTGGAAGAACCCTTCGACGCTGCGGTCGCCGGTCAGGAACTCGGCGTCTGCAGGGTCGACGTCGCTCGTCAGCAGCGTCGCCGAGTCGGCGTCGGTGCGTGCGATCAGGACCGTCGGAACATCCATCACGTCCGCGGCCAGCCGCGCAGCCTTCATCGTCCCGATGAACTGCGAGGTGGGGACGAGCACCTTCCCTCCGAGGTGGCCGCACTTCTTCTCCGACGCGAGCTGGTCTTCGAAGTGGACGCCCGCCGCGCCGGCTTCGATCATCGCCTTCATCAGCTCGAAGGCATTGAGGTTGCCGCCGAAGCCCGCCTCGGCGTCGGCGACGATCGGCACGAACCAGTCGCGGGTGACCTCGCCTTCCTGATGCTCGATCTGGTCGGCGCGCTGGAGCGCCCTGTTCAGTCGCCGGACCAGCGCCGGAACGCTGTTCGCCGGGTAGAGGCTCTGGTCGGGGTAGGTCTCGCCGGCGAGGTTGTTGTCGCCCGCGACCTGCCAGCCGCTGACATAGATCCCCTTCGCGCCGGCCTTGACCATCTGCACCGCCTGCGCGCCGGTGATCGCGCCGAGGGTCGGGAGGTAGTCCTCGGTCTGGAGCAGGCTCCAGAGGCGCTCGGCCCCGCGGTGCGCGAGCGTGTGCTCGATCCGGACCGACCCGCGCAACCGCTCGACCTCCTCGGCGGTGTAGTCGCGCTGGATCCCCGCCCAGCGGATGTGTCCGTTCTGGCTGTTCATAACGTCCCCCTAGTCGATGTAGTCGTAGGCAGGCAGGGTCAGGAACTCGACGAAGTCGTCGCTCAGCGCAACCCGCTCGAAGATCTCTCGCGCCTCCTCGAAGCGCCCCCCGTCGGGCAGCTCCTCGGCGATCACCTCGCGCACGCGCTCGGCGGTGAACTCGCCCGCCTGGACCCACTGCCAGACCTGAGATCGTGAGATCTCCGCCGTCGCCGCGTCCTCCATCAGATTGTCGATCGCGGCGGCGCCGACGCCGCGGAGCCACGACTCGATGTAGCGCATCCCGACGCTGACGTTCTGGCGCAGGCCGTCTTCGGTGACCGCTCCCCCCTCGACACGCAGGTCGAGCAGATCGTCCGCGGAAACCGAGACGTCGCCGCGCTGCCGGTCGACCTGGTTCGGACGATCGCCCAGGACGCCGTCGAACACCTCCATCGCGACCGCCACCAGGTCTGGGTGCGCGACCCACGTGCCGTCGAAGCCGTCGCCCGCCTCGCGCACCTTGTCCTCGCGGACCTTCACGAGCGCGCGCTCGTTGACCTCGGGGTCACGCCGGCTCGGAATGAATGCCGCCATCCCGCCCATCGCGTGGGCGCCACGCCGGTGGCAGGTCTTCACGAGCAGCTCGGTGTAGGCGCGCATGAAGGGAGTCGTCATCGTCAGCTGGCCGCGGTCGGGGAGCACGACATCCATGGCGCGCAACCGCTTGATCAGGCTGAACAGGTAGTCCCAGCGACCTGCATTCAGCCCCACGATGTGCTCCCGGAGCTCGTAGAGGATCTCGTCCATCTCGAAGGCGGCGAGCACGGTCTCGATCAGGACTGTCGCCTTGATGCTCCCGCGCGTCAGGCCGAGCTCGCCTTCCGCGAAGTCGAAGACCTGGTTCCAGAGCCGGGCTTCGAGATGACTCTCGAGCTTCGGGATGTAGAACCACGGGCGGTCGCGGTTGTGGAAGACGTAGAGGCCGAAGTCGAGCAGCGACCCCGAGATCGGCTCGCCCTCGACGAGCACGTGCTTCTCCGGCAGATGCCAGCCGCGGGGCCGGACGACGAGGACTGCAGGGTCGTCCCCGAGCTCGTAGCGCTTGCCGTTCGATTCGAGCTCGATCGTCCGCTCGTTCGCGTCCTTCAGATTCACCTGGCCCTCGATGATGTTGCGCCAGGTCGGCGAGTTGGCGTCCTCGAAGTCGGCCATGAAGACCCGCGCGCCCGAGTTGAGCGCGTTGATGACCATCTTCCGGTCGACCGGACCGGTGATCTCGACGCGCCGGTCCTGAAGTTCCGCGGGCGCAGGAGCGACCTGCCAGTCGCCCTCGCGCACGGCCTGAGTCTCCGGGAGAAAGTCGGGGCGCGCGCCGGCGTCGAGCTCGGCCTGGCGCTCCTGGCGCGCCGCGAGCAGGCGAGCCCGTTCCGGCCCGAACTCGCGCTGGAGCGCGGCGACGAACGCGAGCGCCTCCGGCGTGAGGATCTCCGCGTCGCGGCCGGCGACCGGCACGCCGACCTCGGCCGGGCTACTCGTTCCCGTGGTCGCGCTCACAGGGCTCCGGGCACGTGCAGGGTGCGTGGTCGGACACGAGGAACAGCGGTGCGCTCACGCTCTCCTTGGTCTTCCGGCGGCGAAGGGGCTTCAACAGCTTCATGGTGATCCTCCTGTCGCGTGCTGCGAAGGGCACCACCCTAGGCTGGGCGTGATATAAAGACAACTGGTACTTTCGATCGTTTCGATAGAAAATCTTGATATGAGAACCGAGCAGCTGGAGGCGTTCGCCGAGGTCGCCCGCCTGGGCAGCGTGAGCCGTGCGGCCGATGCGCTCTTCGTCACGCAGCCGACGCTGACCGCGCGGCTCAAAAGCCTCGAGCGGGAGCTCGACGCCACCCTCTTCGTGCGGTCACAGCGCGGGATGCGCCTCTCCGATGCCGGCCGCGCGTTCCGTCCCTACGCGGAGCGCACGCTCGACACCGTCTCGTCGGGACGTCGCCTGCTCGCCGAGCTCGCCCGCGGCGAGGCCGGCCAGCTTGCCCTCGGTGCGGCTCCGGCAGTCAGCACCTACGTGCTGCCGCGCATCCTCACCCGCTTTCGCTCCACGCACCCGAAGGTCTCGCTCGCCGTCCGTACCGGCCACTCGGAGGAGGTGCTCGAGCTCGTGCTCCGGGAGCAGGTCCAGGTCGGCCTCGGTCGTGCGCTGCGCCACCCGGAGGTCGAGGCGATCCCGCTCTACGAAGACGAGCTCGTGCTCGTTGCCGACCCGAAGCATCCCTTCGCGGAGCAGGCGACGATCGGCCCCGACCGGATGACCGAGGTGCAGCTGATCCTCTTCGACCGCACCTCGAGCTACCACCGGCTGACCTTCGAGTTCTTCCAGCAAGTCGGCGCTCTCCCCCGCGGCGTGATGGAGCTCGACAACATCGACGCCGCGAAGAAGATGGTCGAGCAGGGTCTCGGGGTCGCCCTCCTCCCCCATACCGCTGTCGCGGCGGAGCTCGAGGCCGGTTCGCTCAAGGCGGTCACGCTCGCGGACGCCGCGTTCCCGAAGCGGCGGATCGTGATCTTCCGGCGCCGCGACGCCGGACCGGCCTCGGGGGCACTGGAGGCGTTCCTCGAGTGCCTCTCCGACCTTCGCCCGTCGCTGCAGGCGGCGGCACACCGCTCATAGCGCGCCTCTGGCATCTCGCGGGACGCGGCTAGATTCATACGGTGAACGACGCCCCGTCCTACCGCCATACCTTCGCGCGGCTGCTCGGCTTTCTGCGGCCGTACAAGTGGTCGCTGATCGTCTCCGTGATTCTCGCGGTGGGCTCTCAGGCGGCAGCCGTAGCGATCGCGTTCCTCACCGGCGACGGTCTCGAGCGCGCCGTGCTCTCGGGAGACCGCCGGGAGATCTGGATACTCGCTCTCGGAGTCCTCGCGATTGGCCTCGTGCGGGCCCTGCTCATGGTCGGACGCCGGTTGATCTCGGGCCGGCAGGCCCTCGGGGTCGAGTTCGACATGCGCAACGCCCTGTACAACAAACTGCAGCGGCTGTCGTTCCGGTTCTACGACCAGCACCAGACCGGGCAGCTGATGTCCCGCGCGACGGTCGACCTCCAGGCCGTCCGATTCTTCCTCGGCTACGGGCTGATCTTCTTCTTCCAGCACGTGATGACGATCGTCGGCGTCACGATCGTCATGTTCGTGCTCGACTGGCGCCTCGCGCTCGCCGCGACGGCGATCACCCCCCTCATCGTCGTCGCCGCGTATCGCTACTCGACCGTCTCGCACCCGGTGCTGCGAGACGTGCAGCAGAAGATGGCCGACGTCGCGACCGTCGCCGAGGAGACGATCGTCGGCGTCCACGTCGTCAAGTCGTTCGCGCAGGAGCGCACCGAGAGCCGGAAGTTCTCCGATCGCTCCGAGGCCGTCTTCGGGCGCAGCGTGGACGCGAACCGCCAGCGCGCGCTGTACGTGCCGGTGCTCGCGTTCCTCCCCCTCGTCGCTCAGGCGATCGTGCTCCTGGCCGGCGGTCGCATGGTCGTGAGCGGCAGCCTCACGCTGGGTTCCTTCATCACGTTCAATGTGCTCGTCGCGATGATGATCATGCCGCTGCGGATGCTCGGCATGTGGATCGGGCAGTCGCAGCGCGCGACCGCCTCGGGGGAGCGGATCTTCCAGGTGATGGACGAGCCCGAGAACGTCTCCGACAGGCCGGGCGCGGTCGAGCTGCCGCCAGGCGACGGCGACATCCGGTTCGAGCGAATCTCCTTCGGCTACGACGCGCAGCGGCCGGTGCTCGAGGACGTCGATCTCGAGATCGAGCCCGGCAAGACGGTCGCGCTGATCGGCCATACGGGGTCCGGGAAGACGACGCTCGCCATGCTCGTCCCCCGGTTCTACGACGTCACCGCCGGCCGGATCACGATCGACGGCGTCGACGTGCGCGACGCGAAACTTTCCTCGCTGCGCCGCGAGATCGGCATCGTCGCGCAAGATCCGTTCCTCTTCTCCGCCACGGTGCGCGAGAACATCGGCTTCGGCCGTCCCGACGCCACCGACGAGCAGCTCCGCGAGGCGGCGCGGCTCGCGCAGGCAGACGAGTTCATCGAGCAGCTGCCGGACGGGTACGACACCGTGATCGGCGAGCGCGGCATCACGCTCTCGGGCGGCCAGCGGCAGCGGATCGCGATCGCGCGCGCCCTGCTCGTCGATCCGCGGATCCTCATCCTCGACGACGCGACCGCTTCGGTGGACGCCACGACCGAGGCGCGCATCAGGCTCGGCTTCCGCACCGCGATGCGCGGCCGGACGACGATCATCATCGCGCACCGGCTGTCGACGCTTGCGCTCGCCGACGAGCTCGTGGTGCTCGACCGCGGCCGGATCGCCTGCCGCGGAACGCACGAAGAGCTGCTCGAGACGAGCGCGGTCTACCGGGAGATCTACGAGCACGGCCTGCTCGAGCGGGAGTTCGCCGAGCGGGTCGAAGCGCGCGCCGACGCGACGGACGAGCTCCAGGCGAGGGAGGCGACCGCATGAGGGTCTGGCAGCCCGGCAGCCACCTCTCGGCCCAGCGGGACGCGCAGGTCGAGGACTGGTCGTGGCAGCGGACCGCGCGCCGCGTCTCGACGCTTGTCCGCCTGACCGCGCCGTACAAGGGTCGCACGATCCTGGCCATCGTGTCGCTGCTCGCCGCGACGCTAACTGCGCTCGTCCCGCCCTACCTGGCGAAGCTCGCCGTCGACGACGGGATTCGGCAGCAAGACCTCTCCGCACTGACAGTCATCGTCGTGCTCTTCATCGCGGCGGGCGTCGCCAACCTCGGCACCTCAGCCGCGCAGACCTACTTCACGGGCTGGACCGGCGAGCGGATCCTCGCTGACCTCAGAAACAAGCTATTCCGCCACCTCCAGAGGCTCTCGCTCGGCTTCTACGAGCGGAATCGGGCCGGCGTGATCATCAGCCGCCTGACGAACGACGTCGACGCACTCGACCAGCTCGTCACCGACGGCGTCACGACGCTCGTGCAGAACACGCTGATCCTCGTCGGCTCGGCGGCGATCCTCTTCTGGCTCGACTGGCGCCTCGGGCTCGCCACGCTCGCGGTGATCCCTGCGATGGCGCTGGCGACCGCGATCTTTCGCGTCCGCAGCTCGCGCGCGTACCGCGAGGTACGTGAGCGCCTGGGCATGGTCACAGCCACACTCGCCGAGGACATCGCCGGCATGCGCGTGATCCAGTCGTTCACGCGCGAGTCGGCGCGGCGCCGCCACTTCGAAGAGGTGAACTCGCACTATCGCGCCGCGAACCAGCAGACCGTGGTCAACAGCGGGATCTACTTCCCCTTCGTCGACTTCCTCTCGTCGGTCGCGACCGCCGTCGTGATCGGCTACGGCGGCTACCTGGTCGCCGGCGGCGAGATGACGGTCGGGACGCTGTTCGCGTTCATCCTCTACGTCTCGAACTTCTTCGACCCCGTCCAGCAGCTCTCCCAGCTCTACAACACGTTCCTCGCCGCGGTTGCCGCGCTCGACAAGATCATGGACGTGATGGACGAGGAGCCGGAGGTCCGGGACCGGCCCGGCGCCCGGGAGCTCGGCCGGATCGACGGCCACGTCCGCCTCGAGAACCTCAAGTTCGGGTACGGCGACGGCCCGGAGGTTCTCCACGGCATCGACCTCGACGTCCCGGCCGGAACGACCGTCGCACTCGTCGGCCATACCGGCGCGGGCAAGTCGACGATCGCCAAGCTGCTCGCGCGCTTCTACGACCCGCGCGACGGCGCCATCACTGTCGACGGCACCGATCTCCGGGACGTGACGCAGGAGTCGCTCCGCCGCCAGCTCGGGATCGTCCCGCAGGAGGGCTTCCTCTTCGCGGGCTCCGTCCGAGACAACATCGCCTTCGGCCGGCCGGACGCCACCAACGAGGAGATCCGTGCAGCGGCGACGGCCGTCGGCGCGCACGACTTCATCATGCGCCTCGAGGACGGCTACGAGACCGACGTCCAGGAGCGCGGCACGCGGCTCTCGCTCGGGCAGCGCCAGCTCGTCGCTTTTGCCCGCGCGCTCCTCGCCGACCCCCGGATCCTCATCCTCGACGAGGCGACCTCCTCGGTCGACATCGGCACGGAGCGGAAGATCGAGACGGCGCTGCGCACGCTCCTTGCCGGCCGCACGGCGTTCGTGATCGCGCACCGCCTCTCGACGATCCGCGGCGCCGACCTGATCGTGGTGCTCGAGCACGGTCAGATCGTCGAGCAGGGCAGCCACGCCGAGCTCATGGCGCGTCAGGGCCTCTACACGGCGCTGTACGGCGACTGGGCAGCCGACGTCGCATAACGCGGGGGAACCCCTAGTTCCCCCACGAGCCCCCTCCTTGCAGGCGGGAACGCCAGTCGAGCGGCAACGGAGCCGGCTAAGCGTTCCTTGCTGCTGCGGTTTCTTTGTTTGTGTGCCTCCCGCGGGGCACAGCCCCGCTCCGGCGGCGGATCGTGGTATCCGATCTTGGCAGCCGAGGTCGCCTGGAAACTCCGCGGGATGATCCGGGAGGTCGTCAGTGAGGTTTGGCGCCTCTTCCTTGCCCGCTTTTGGCGCACTCTTCTCATCGTCCTGGTGCTGCTCGCGCCCCTCGAGCTCCTCGTCGGCCTCGTCGATCCTGATTTCTCGTCGATCGCGCACGGATGGTGGGTGTGGGTCGGCCTCAGCGCGGCGGTCACGCTCGTCGCGTTTCCGTGGGTGATCGGCGCGGTCGTCCACGACGTCGGACGCGAGGACCGTGGGGCGGCAGACGCGTACCGACTGACCGCCTCGCGCCTGCCCGACCTCGTGATCTCCGCGATCGTGACGACCGTCGGCATCGCCCTCGGAACGATCGCGCTCGTTCTGCCCGGGCTCCTGCTGGTCGCGCGTTGGGCGCTTGTCGTACCGCTGATCGTCCTCGACGGTCTGCCGTGGCGAGCGTCGCTCTCCCGCTCGAACGAACTGGTCCGCGGACGGACGTGGAGCGTGCTCGGCGTCTTCGTCGTCCTCACGCTGATCGGGGCGGCACTCGTCGCCGTGCCGGTGCTCGTCGGCTACTTCGCGTTCGAGAACGTGCTCGGCGCCTGGCTAGCGACGCTCGCGATCGACACCGTCGCGATCGCCTTCTACTCGTTCGCGCCGTTTGTGCTCCACAGGCGCTTGGCGGGCTGAAGGCGTCGACTTGGCGACGCCGTCATAGGGTGTGCCGGCTTTGTCGGCGCGCCCGGCTTCGGCGGCTACAATCCGGTCCCCCGTTGCGGGGTCGTCTAATGGTAGGACGCTCGGCTCTGGACCGAGTAGTCTAGGTTCGAATCCTAGCCCCGCAGCCTGCAAAAAGGGCCGCAAATGCGGCCTTTTTCGCTCAGGTCGCGACGCCGAGAAACGCGACGGCGAGCACACAGACCGCAATGAAGCTCGCCGCGACGAACAGTCTTGTGTTGACGATCCCCTGCCTCTCCATGCGCGGACCCTAAACCGCTCGATCGGCCCCGATCAATAGGCCGTTCGGCCTATGACCAGAGTCGGCGCGATCCCGTTCGTCGGTGCCGTCCGGCCGGCTCTCTACCCTCCTGCGCGTGCTAGGCGATGCCCTGCGTCGTGGCGGTGCCGAGTTCATCGGGACCTTTGCGCTCGTCTTCATCGGCGCCGGCGCGATCCTCGCCGCGGGCCCGACGGGGACCACCGAGCTCGTCGGCGTCGCCTTCGCCCACGGCCTGGCGATCGCGGTGATGGTCTCGGCGGTCGGCCACATCTCGGGCGGCCACTTCAACCCCGCGATCACGCTCGGTTTTCTCGTCACGGGCCGCCTCCACCCGATCCTCGCCGTCGTCTACTGGATCGCTCAGTTCGGGAGCGCGGTCGCCGCCGCTGCCCTGCTTCGCTGGATCTTCGATGACACCTTCGAGGGGAACCTCGGTTCGCCGGTTCTGAACCCTGCGATCCAGCCGGAGGCCGGCCTGATCATCGAGGCGATCCTTACCTTCTTCCTCGTCTGGGTCGTGTTCGCGACCGCCGCCGACCCGCGTGGGACGTTCAAGTCGATCGCAGGCCTGGCGATCGGCTTCACGATCACGATGGACATCCTCATGGGCGGCCCGCTGACCGGCGCGGCCATGAACCCGGCGCGCGCCTTCGGCCCCGAGTTGATCTCGAACACGTGGGACGACTTCTGGATCTGGTACATCGGCCCGTTTGCCGGAGCGGTGATCGCCGCCGTCGCCTACGAGATCCTCTACCTCCGCCCCGTCCAGCCGCCGGTCGTCGGACCGCCCGAGACCGGCGTCGAAGAGCCGCGGCCGGGCGACACAGCGCTCAGCTAGGTTCGCTCAGCCCCGCGGTCAGGAGCGCGACGACGTTCCGCTCCGCGCGGGCGATGTCCTCGTCCCGGTCGGGGAGCTGACCGAGCACCCAGCCGGTTAGCACCTCGTCGAGCGCGCCGTAGAAGACGACGGCGGCGAGCCGCGGGTCGAGGTCCGCCCGGAACTCGCCAGACTCCTGCCCCCGGCGGACGAGGTTTTCGAGAGCCTGCATCGCGTGCGTGATCTCCTCGACCTCCCGCTGGACGTGTTGGCTGCGCGTGACCTCGCGGACGAGGACACGCACGAGGTCCGGGTCACGTCGCCAGGTCCGGAGCAGGAGTGCTGTCACTTGCCGAACGGCCTCGGAGGCGGGGACACCGGCCTCCTCCACCTCCCGCACCCGCGCCAGCATCTCCGTCCACGTCGTCCGGAAGATCGTCTCGAGCAGATCTTCCTTCGACTTGTAGTAGTGGTAGACGAGGCCGTAGGCGACACCCGCCTCCTCGGCGACGTCGCCGACGCGGGATGCGTGAAAGCCCTTCTTTGCGAAGACCTTGACCGCCGCAGCGAGGATCTGGCCCCGGCGATCGGCCTGGCGATCCGCTCGCACGGCCATCTGGGGATAACTCTAGAAGAGTGCGGGCCCGGGCGTGGAGCAAGCTCCGCCCCAGGCCCGCTTTCCGTGTCACCCGCCCGGGGGCACGGAGCCCAGTACGCGCCGCTTGCAGGGGAGAGAGGCGCGTAACGGGCGATAGTTAGAACCGCGCTCGCGGTGATGTCAAGCTCGAAAATCTGAGGCAGATTTCGGCCGCTTTTTTACGTCCGAACCTACTGCGACCGGCAAAACAACGCGACCGGATTCTTGGTTGATTCGTCAATCAATTTCGCGATCGCGGCCGCGACGCTCCTCGACCGAGAGCCCTTCCTGGGGCGCGCCGCCTGGTCCGCTCATCACCTGCCCGCCCTCCTCGACGACCTCGCGGGGGTCGGCGTGGCGGTACTCGTCGCTCTGGGTTCCGCCTCGAGGATCGGCGTCGCGGTTGAGGACCGTCGAGTCGCCCTGCTGCCGCGCCGCGGTCGGCTCGGCGTCGTCGCGGCCGAGCAGTCGCTTCAGGAATCCCATTTGGATCGGTCTACCCGGGCGGCGCTACACTTATGCCCTCTCGGCGCATTCGTCTAGTGGCCTAGGACGCCGCCCTCTCACGGCGGTAGCACGGGTTCGAATCCCGTATGCGCCTTCCGATCCAGGACCGGCACGACATGATCATTCGCGCCTCGCGCGCGATTCCCAAGGGCTACTGGACGGCCTACGGAGAGATCGGAGCCGCTGCGACCGGCAGCCGCAGAGCCCACCGCCTTGTTGCGCGCCTGGCCGCCCGCAATCCAGCGTTCTCCACGCCCTGGCGGGTG
>Ga0081538_10005693_pt1 | contig 11148 bp, 11 predicted proteins | sample TabmetS5T2R1_FD_71022 | JGI IMG/M metagenome (GOLD analysis project Ga0081538, IMG submission 71022) | Tabebuia heterophylla rhizosphere microbial communities from the University of Puerto Rico - S5T2R1 | ecosystem: Host-associated > Plants > Roots > Rhizosphere ...
TCGAGCTGCCGTGGAAAATAGTATTTAAAGGAGGACTCATTATGGCTACTTTAATCGCGATACACCCTGCAGTCGATCGTGGGCTAAAACCCAAGGCCGAAAACTTTGCCGGCGGCACGCTGTTGTGCCACTGCACGGACAATCGGGTCGCGGTGACGATCAAGGGGCAATGCGCGCACAATCACGTCTGCGGTTGTACGAAATGCTGGAAACCGAAAGGGGCATTGTTCTCACAGGTTGCCGTTGTGCCGCGTGAAAACCTCAGCGTAATCGAAAACGGAAGTAAACTCGCAGTGGTCGATCCTAAAGCAGCCATTCAGCGACATGCTTGCAAACAATGCGGCGTTCACATGTACGGCCGGATTGAAAATAAAGCCCATCCGTTCTACGGGTTCGACTTTATCCATACAGAGCTATCGAACGAGGACGGCTGGGCGCCGCCCGAGTTCGCGGCCTTTGTTTCATCGATTATCGAGTCCGGTGCGAACCCCAATAACATGAGTGCAGTCAGGGCCAGGTTAAAGGAACTCGGTCTCGAACCTTACGATTGCCTGTCCCCAGCTCTGATGGACGCCATTGCGACTCACACGGCCAAGGCCGCCGGCGTGCAGAGTCACTAAAACCGTCGGGGGTAAGACTTTAAGTAAGAGAAGAAGGAAACGCGCGACATCAAAGAGCCAACCTTTAGCTGAGCGCATAAGGCGCATTGATTGAAGTCATGCGTTTTATCCAGGGCCGGATCAAGAACAAAACCAACAACGTCGCGAACGTAAGTAGACCAAGCCAAATCCACAAGACGGTCATATAACTCTCCGTCTGGTCGTAAATCGCGCCAGCCAGCACGGGACCGGCGACGCTGCCCCACATATAAAAGAAGCTCATCGATCCCCTGACGGTCGCAAAATGGCGACGGCCGAAAAAATCTCCCACGGTTGCCCAGACGATGGGGAACGAGGCGTCCAGCAAAATAAATACGATGGTGAAAAACCACAGTTGCCAATAGCCCGAGCCCGACAAAAGCGCCGCCACAGAGAGAGCAGGCAGAAAATGGCATGCGGCCAAAAGTTTGGGTTTATTCACTCTGTCGGCAATCGAACCGAGGATAAAATGAGCGACCAAATTCGCCGAGGCAAAAGCGCCGAGAAGGGACGCGGCGGCGGCTTCTGACAATCCTTTCCACACCATGAGCGGAATAAAGTGCACCGTGGCGGCGCTGTAACAGGTTACCCGCGCGGTCATCGAAACGACGAGCAACCAGAAAACCCATGTCTTCATAGCTTGGCGGCTCGTGAAATCGGCACGAGCGCTCTTGTTCGTCGTGTCTGACGAGGAAATCGTCCCTTCCACCGGAGCGACATCACCATCGGGAAGCAAACCCATGGTTTCCGGCGAGTGTTTCAACTGAAAACTCAGAGGCAGGCACACCATGAGAAAGATGCAGCCCGAGACAAACGCCGCCCAACGCCAACCCATGGAAGACACCCCGAGAGCCAACAACGGCGAGATCAGTGCGCCGCCGATGGGCACAGCGGCGCTCACGACCGTCATGGCGCGGGCGCGCTGGCGAATGAACCAATTATTGGCGACGACCATGGGAGAGTGAATAAATCCAGCCACAAAGGCGAGACAGATGACGCCCAGGTAGACGATCATAAAGCCCGTATAGCTGTTCACCCACGACAGCAGGATGTAACCGATGCCGGCCAGAACAACCGCAGTCACGAGAATCGGCCGTGGACCGTACCGATCGATGAGATAGCCGACGAGCGGCGCTTCTAAGGCGCCCTCCGCGCGTGAGAGCGAAAATGCGAGCGAGGTTGCCGCCCGGCTAAGCCCCAGGTCCTGGCTGATGGGAAGGAAAAAAACCGTGAAGCCAAATTGGTGCAGCCCGCCGCCGATGATGCGAATGGCGGAGACCAATCCCACCATGCGCCAACCGTAAAAGATCCGCGAAAGAAAACCCAAAATCACTTCGAGGCCATGGCGTGGTGGTCGACAAGCCACATTGCCCGTGCTTGGAACGGCCTGTCCCTTCGGTTTGAAGAATGAAAATTGTCTAGCGGCTTATGAACTCCCTAGTATTTCTTTTACCTTGCGTAACAGATCATACATATTAAAGGGCTTTCCAAAACAGGGTAAGTTTTCGAGCCCTTTTTCTGCGATCAAATAGGGGTGGCCGGTGATGAGGATGATTGCAGTTGATAGCGAGCGGGACTTTATGTAATCGATGACGTCGAAGGCGTTAAGACGGGGCATGACCACATCACAAATCATAAGATCAAAGTTCTTCTTGTCGAGCATTTCGAGGGCGCTTACACCGTCGTCCGCTTCGTCTACCTCATAACTTTCCTCGCGCAACAGATGAGCGATCAGCTGCCGACTGCGAAGTTCGTTATCAACCACAAGGATCTTTTTTGACATACCCGCACGGGTAAAACCTCTGAGCCATCAGGGGCCTCCTATAGCATGTTTGATACCGTGGTCCAAAGGTCTGGATTCCGCTGGCGCTGTTTTCTGAATCTGATCGAAAGACGGTGGGAGGAGCAGTTGGGGACCATCAGGCTCGCATGGAGAAATAGACAGGCCGAATCTTGACCAGCTTCTTATGTGTCTTGTTGGAGTTGATCCGTTTCAGTTTTGTCATCAGCGCCAATCATCTTACCGGTCGGAACTTGGGCAGCGTATAATCCTCATGCTCTTCGTAGACGACCTCCACCGGCATGCCGATCTTGACTTGCTCGGGCGGGCAATCGATGACGTTGCTGATCAAACGCGGTCCCTCGTCGAGATCGACTAACGAAACATTGTACGGCACTTTGCCTTCGAAGGACGGATGCCAGGCGCGGTTGTAGCTGACAAAGGAGTAGACTTTGCCCTTGCCGCTGAGCGGCACCCATTCGTAGTCCGGCGAAAGACAATGCGGGCACGAGCCCTGCGGTGGGAAGGTGAATAATTTGCCGCACGCCTTGCAGCGCTGCGCCGTGAGTTTATGCTCTCGGAGATTGGCCCAGAAAGGTTTGGCTTCAAGCTCCTCGAGAAAGGGTTTGACTTTGCGGATGGCTCGACCGCGGCTATCGCTTGATTCGCTCATAGGGCCCCCAGAATAAGTGTTGCGTGCATGCACAGGCTGCCGCCGTGGCCGCTGACGATACCGGTTTTGGCGTTTTTCACTTGGCGCTCCGGTTCGACTTCGTCACCGCGCAGCTGTTTCACCGCTTCGGTCACATGCAACATGCCTTCGATGTGCGCTTGCGACAACAGACCACCGTGCGTGTTGACCGGCAGCTCGCCGCCAACTTCGATGCGCCCGTTCTTGACGAAATCTTTGCCTTCGCCTTTTTTACAGAAGCCGTAATCTTCAAGCGTGATCATCGTCGTGATCGTGAAACAGTCGTAGATTTCGGCGAAGTCCATGTCCTCTGGGTTAAGGCCCGCCTGCTTATAGGCCAGCTCCGAAGACTTCTTGCCGCCGAGCGTGGTCAGGGTCGGCGCGTCCATCAAACTGAAGTGCGGATGATGCTGGCCCATGCCTAAAATAGCCACGGGCCGCTTGGGGAAATCACGCGCTCGCTCGGCGCTGGTGACGAGCACCGCGCCGCCGCCGTCTGACTCCAGCGCGCAATCGAACAGCCGCAACGGATCGACAATATAGCGTGATGCCTGGTGATCGGCGATGGTCATAGGCTTACGCATGGTCGCGTTCTGGTTCAAACAGGCGTGTTTGCGCGTCGCCACCGCGACATGCGCGAGGTCTTCGCTGGTGGTGCCAAACTCGTACATGTGGCGCTGCGCGGCGAAGGCATGGTTGGCGACGGCGGAAAAGTGTCCCCACGGTTCTTCCCAATGCTCGTCGCCGTGCCGAATCGGGTGGCCCGGCGTGGGATCGGGAGTGCCGCGCTTGCGCGCGTGCACGCACATGACCGTGTTGGCCATTCCGGCTTCGATGGCCATCACTGCATTCTGAACCATCGCAATGGGCGTCGCCCCGCCGAGGGCAAGATCCGTGGCGTAGTTGGGATGCATGCGCGCCATGTTCGCCATCCTGACCGCGTAACTTCGGTGGGCGTCGTTCAACGGCTGGTTGGTGATGAACCCATCCACATCGGTAGCTTTGATACCGGCGTCGTCGAGGCAAGCTTTGATGCATTCCAAATGGAGCGAATGGGTGCTGGCATCCGGCCGTTTGCCGACTTTGGTTTCCGCGACACCGACGATGGCGTATTTGCCGCTGATGTTTGACATAAAATCCTCCGGTCAAATTGGTTGTGATCCAGGAGCCCTCGCATGAGTTTTTCTCAGGAGTGATCAGCTCATCGTTCTCTTTGCTCATATCCTTTCTCCGTAGGTCAAGTAAATGACCGCCGCAAATTCATTTGGCCTTGGAAAGTATTTGCACAACTTCGTCCTGGTTCATGACATAGCCAATGAAGTCGTCGATATTAGCCAGGCTTGCAGCTTGAGCTTCGGGTGTCGCGGAATAAGTGCAGTCTCTAAGAGCCACAGTGACAATATCGCGACATTTGGCATCCCTCGCCAGCCACTCAACACCCCAATTGGTGGACCCTCCCGCGACTATCAAGATCCAAACGCCTTTCACCCTCAGAAGGGTATCCAGTTTGGTTTGGTAAAAAGCGCTGGACCTTACCTTGGTGACTACATAGTCGTCGGCCGTGGGCTCAAGTTCGTTTATGATCTCCGCACCCGGACTCCCCTTGACGCAGATCGAACCCGGGCGGCGCAGGTAAGGTGCGCGTTCGCTCGGAAACGTAATGGCTGGATCAGTTTCCACTCTCGTATAAATAACCGGGATAGGCAAAGAATGCGCGAGATCGATGAGCGTCCTTGTTCGTTTAACCACGGCCTGCATTTCCGGCCGGACCAGGGATTCCTTTATGAAGTCGTTCTGCATGTCATGCAACACGAGAGCTGTGTTTGACCGATTTATTGGGGGTAGAGGAGCACCTTTCATCTGGCTACTTCCTTTCTATGATTTCTAGAAAAGCCGAGATCGTTAGATTGTTGCCTTGAAAACGATTAAGCCCATCTTTTATGTTTGGTAAAGTCGTAGTTGGGCGAACTATCCCCTTCAAACCGCCAAGTGACACGCTCCCGGTTCCAATCGCCGTCCAAAACCATATTCAAAAATGAGATGATCTCTTGCCACGCGGCCTTGGCCTGCTCAGGCCGGTAGCGGCCAGGCATGGTGTCGTTAAGAAATCCGTGTGGCGCGTCGGGATAAATACGAATATCAAAGCTCTTCTTAGCCTGCTCTAACACGTTACGCATCCGCAGAATATCGTCCAGCGATATTAAATTATCCAGTTCAGCAAAGATCCCTTGCACCGGACAGGAAACCCGCTCCAACAATCGGTCCACCGGCTGCGGGCGGATGGGGTGAGGCTCCCAATCCCGTTTATAGATCGCTCCGTAAAGCACGACCGCTCCGGCCAGGTAATTGCGCTCGGCAGACACCAAAAGCGGCTGACGCCCCGTCTGACAGACACCGATCATTGCGAGCCGGCTAGCGTCTGCCTCCGGCAGAGTTTTCAGATGAGCGATCGCGGCGTCCACGTCTCGCAATACCTCTTCATCGCTCAACTCGACGTGGAGGTCGCCATTGGCCAGCGCTTTTCGATCACCCGTAAAACGAGAGAAAAGATCGGGAACCAGAACAACGTAGCCGGCACCCAACAATTTCTCGGCCAGATCCGAGGTGTGCTGTACGATCCCGTACCGTTCATGCAAATGAATCACTGCGGGTCGTTTCCCGCCGCCCGCGGGACGCCCCAAATAGCCACTTATTCTGTTGTCTATTCTAACTTCCTCAAGCATCTCCTTGCTCCCTTTTCATGGGGATATGGTCTAAGACAAAACAGACCAGCATCGTTCACTTGTAAAAGATATCCTTCAGTTTGCCTAGCAAAGTCGCATCCAGTTTGAAAGCGTCGTTAATGATCCTTTCCAATTCCTCCCCGGCGACCGGGTCCACATCGAGTCTGGCCTTTTTTAGCTCGGCGCTAAACTCGCCATCTTTCATCGTGTCGGCAAATGCCCGGCGCAGCATTCCCACCGTTTCCTTGGGCGTTCCCGGCGGCAACGCGTACGTCAGCGCAATCGCACTGTCGTTATGGACGCCAACTTCGATCAACTTGCGCGCCTCTTCACTCTTTGCCAAGTCAATGGCAAGCGGAACTTTCGGAAAATCCGGAGCCGGGGTTGGCGTCACTTGCAAGACCGGGATCACTTCGCCCGTTTCCAAGGTTTTCTGCCAAACTGTTCTGGGCCCGACACAGGTCCCGGCGACCTCCCCAGCCTCCGTCGCTAGCCGTATCTCGGCCATTCCTTTGTAGCCAGAGACGAGTTGAATCGGTAGGCCGAGCGTTGCGCTCAGGATCTTGATGGTGTTGTCGCCCGAGGTCCCCTGGCCGATACCGCCCATCTTCACGGGAGTCTTGGCGGTGGTCCATTTCTCGAGGCTCGTGATCCCGCTCGCTTTACTGAAAAGACAAACCGGATAGTACCGTGCCGGCGCTCCCACGTATTCAAACCGGCGCGCATCGAACTCAATCCCCTTCTGGCCCAGCACCTGCCCCATGAGGACGCTGCCGATAAAGTTGCCAATGGTCAGGCCATCGGGGCTGGCTGCCTTATAGAGGTAATTGGCAGCGATCAAACTTCCCGCCCCAGGCATATTCTCAACCGTTATGGTTGGGTTTCCCGGTACATATTTTCGCATGTGTCGTGACAGCGAACGCGAATAGGCATCGAACGCGCCGCCGGGGGAAAAACCCACTACGATGCGGATCACTTTGCCTTGATAGAAATCCTGCGTGGCTGCATACCCAGCTGCAAACGAGAAGAAAACACCAACACTTACCGTCAAGAACCAGCAGATCATCCTGCCCATAGTGGGCTCCCTCCTTGCCATCTTGAAGAAAATTCAACGGTCCAAAACAAGCCCTACGGGATTACAAATTGCAGATTGCAAATCTCAGATAGCGTTACCGTCCCATGTTGCCCATTTGTCTTGCCGGATAACGTTCGCCGGCTGTCCCGCCGGGAACGAACGCCAGGTTGAGTTTCGCTAGGTCCGCGGCGTCGAGCTTGATATCAATCGCTCGGACATTTTCTTCAAGATAAGCCGGTCTCTTCGTTCCGGGGATGGGCACGATACCCTCGCCTTGAGCCAACACCCAGGACAGCGCAAGCTGCGCGGGCGTGCAAGCCCTGGCTGCAGCAATCTCTTCCAATGGTTTCAACAACTCGAGATTTCGCATTAGGTTCTCGCCCTGAAAACGGGGATGGGCGTGGCGCCGATCCCCCGGAATCAGGCTGTCGGAACTGCGGATCTTGCCGCTCAAGAACCCGCGGCCGAGCGGGGCGTACGCCACATAGGTAATTCCTAATTCGCGGCACGTTGGGAGCCATTCCGCTTCCGCATCGCGCATCCACAACGAATACTCGGTTTGCAGCGCGGTAATCGGATAGACCGCGTGAGCGCGTCGAAGAGTTTGAGCGCCGGCTTCCGACAATCCGATGTAGCGAACTTTGCCTTGCTCGACGAGTCTCGCCATCGCTCCTACCGTATCCTCGATCGGGATCTTGGGATCCACGCGATGGAGATAGTAGAGATCGATCACGTCAACGCCCAACCTTTTGAGACTAGCCTCACAGGCTACCGGTACATACTCCGGCCGGCCATCAATACCAGTGGGTTGTCCCCTGTCATCACGGATGTTGCCGAATTTCGTGCAGAGAACCAGAGAATTCCGCGCGCCCTTGATCGCTCGTCCAAGCAGTGCTTCGTTGTGGCCGTTGCCATAGGCATCGGACGTATCAAAGAAATTGATTCCCAGCTCGATGGCCCGCCGGATTGTCGCCGTTGACTCCTGGTCGTCGGGCAAACCGTAATTCCCAGACATTCCCGCACATCCCAGCCCTATGGCGGAAACCTTGAGCCCGCTTTTTCCTAAAGAACGAAGCCGCATTGATTCCCCCCTTGATCAATGCACAGGACCTAACACCTGGAAATATCTTCCGCAACAGAAAATTCAGTAGCGAAGCACCTTGCGCCGTTCGATGTCTTTTCTCTAGCAGGTTGCTGAAAAAAGGTCCCGAATGCTTCGAGTACATCAGCATGAACGGAAAAAAATCAATGGCATCAGCGCTTTTCCGTTCGTCCTGAGCGCCGTCGAAGGACTCCTAAGAGTTTTTCAGCAACCTGCTAATCTAAGAGCCGACATTTTCCTCAATCGCTTTCCGCAGCTTGGCTCGCCCAGGCTTTCGCTACTTCACGCCTGCGGGTCAAAAGAGGGAAGATGAGGAGAAGCGCGGCGGCGAAGATAAAACCGGCCGAGATCGGCCGTTCGATAAAGATGGCGAAGCTCCCCGCCGAGAGAATCAACGACTGACGCAGGGCCTCTTCCATCATTGGCCCGATCACCAGCGCCAGTACCAGCGGCGCCGCTTCATAGTCGAACTTCTTCAGGAGATACCCCAGAATCCCGAAGACCCACATCACGATGCCGTCACCAATATTGTTGTTAACGCTGTAAGAGCCAATGAGGCAGAAAAGCAAGATGAAGGGAAAGAGCAGCGTATAAGGAACACGGAGCAGTCTGATCCAGATCCCAATCAAAGGGAGATTCAGCACGAGCAGCATCGCGTTGCCGATATACATGCTAGTGATGGTCCCCCAGAAAAGATCCGGGGCGCGGGTCATGAGCAGCGGACCGGGCTGAAGCCCGTGGATCATCAGCGCTCCCAGTAGGATTGCCATCACGGCGTTTGCCGGAATTCCCAGAGTGAGAAGCGGGATGAAAGCTCCTCCTGCCGCGGCATTGTTGGCGGCTTCGGGACCCGCCACCCCTTCGATCGCGCCCTTGCCGAATCGCTCCGGGTGCTTTGAAACCCTCTTCTCTGCCGCGTAAGCGGCAAACGACGCAATGATAGCACCTGCCCCCGGAAGAATTCCGAGAAAAAATCCAAGGAGCGAGCCTCTGGCAATAGGCATGACCGAGCGCTTCCAATCCTCCAGATTGGGCAGGAGCCCTTTCATGGACGCCGCGTAGATCGTGCGTTTCTCCGCCAGGTGCTCCAAGTTCAACAGGACTTCGGAGATCCCGAATAGCCCCATGATTAGCGGGACTAAACCGAGGCCGTCCATCAGAGTCGGAATCCCGAAAGTGAAGCGGTACCGTCCGCTGATCGAGTCTACGCCGACGCTACCGAGGAGAACGCCGACCAGAGCCATTATCAGTGCCTTCAGCATCGACCCGTGAGAAAAGTAGGTAACCAGAGTCGTGCCAAGCACCATCAGAGAAAAGTACTCCGGCGGCCCGAAGCTCAACGTAACCTTCACCAGCAGCGGCGCCAGCAACGTCAGGATGAGGATGCTCAAGGTGCCGGCAATAAACGAGCCGAAGGCGGCGATGCCGAGCGCAGGTCCCGCTCGTCCCTGACGCGCCATGGCGTGACCGTCTAAACAGGTGACGACCGAGGCAGCTTCGCCAGGGATATTGACCAGGATCGAAGTCGTGGAGCCGCCGTACATCGCGCCATAATAGATTCCGGCCAGCATGATGACGGAGGGGACCGGTGACAGCGCGAACGTGGACGGCAGAAGGAGCGCGATCGCCGCGGCCGGTCCCAGACCCGGAAGCACGCCCACGAGCGTCCCGATAAAAACGCCAACGAAACAATAAAGGAGATTTATCGGCTGCAACGCGACCTGAAACCCGTTGAGGACGCCTTGAAGAATCTCCATAAATCAAAGGCCCCAGGGACCGCGTGGAAGCTGCACCTGCAGCCAGAATTTGAATAACACGTAGGCGACTGTCGTGGTGATTACAGCCCACCCGCCGCTCTTAATCCAGCCCGTCTTACCGAAGCGAAAGAGCACCAGCAGAAATAGAAACGTAACGGTTACAAAACCAAGCGTTTCGAGCAAGAGAAGATAGCCAAGCAGCGCGCCAAGGACCAGAAGCAGCGCGGGCCATGGGATTGTGGCGGAGCCGAGTCGCTCGCGGATTTTGAGCGCGCGCGCGAGAAGTATCAAAGAGAGAGCTGCGAGGATTAGGGCGCCCCAGAAAGGGAAAAATCCCGGTCCGGGCGAGCGAAGAGTCCCGAGCTTCAGATAAGTGAAGCTGTCAAGAGAAACAAAAATGGCGATCGCCAACCAGAAAAGACCGCTGGTCAAGTCTCTGGACATATGGGTTCGTCGTCAATCAGCTCGAAGTCAAAAGAATTTTTTACGCAAAGGGCACAGCGCCGCAGACCCACAACCAAAGACAAAAGTTAACCACAAAGAACGCAAAGATCACAAAAAAGATGTAGGGGCGACCGGCGGTCGCCCCTTATGTGTTCTATGCGTTCTTTGCGGTTGAGCCTCTCCCTCCCTCTTTACGAGGCTACTTCACTAGGCCGGCCTTCTTCGCGATCTCCTCCACCGTCTGGTGCTCTTCACGCATCTCCGTGACGAGTTTTTCTGGCGACGCATAGTCCTGGACCATTCCGAGTGGGCCCAACTTGGCAACAATGCCGGGCTCTTTCACCGCTTTTTCGATGGCGGGAACCAGAGCGGCGCTGACTTCTTTAGATACGCCCGCCGGGGCAAAGAACGCGTACCATACTCCAAGGACGTTCTGGCGGTAGCCGAGCTCGGTCAGCATTGGGACTTCCTGGAAATGCGGCGACTTGATCGACACAACGAGCCCCCGGACCTGCCCGCCTTGCAAATGGCCGCTAAGAGTGCCGATGGCCAGCAGGGCTGCTTCAAGGTGCCCGCCAATCAGCGCTGTCGCCGCCGGCGAGGCGCCCTTGAAAGGGACCATCGTCATGCCGGCTCCGGTAAGCGAGTTGATAATCTCGAGGGCGAAATGACCGGCCGTTCCCACGCCCGCGGTACCGACACGGATCTTTCCTGGATTCTTTTTGGCAAACTCCACCAGGTCGGCAAAGCGCTTGTATGGCGCGTCGCTTCGAACCACGAACATGACCGGAGTCCGGGTGGCCAAGCCGAGAGGCGTCAAATCCTTGAAGGAGTCATAAGGAACGGTCTCCGGATTGAGAATCCGGCCTGTGATCAAGGCTGTGTTCGAGGTAAGCAGGATCGTATATCCATCCTTTTTGGCTTTCACTACGGCGTCG
>Ga0081538_10005694_pt1 | contig 11146 bp, 11 predicted proteins | sample TabmetS5T2R1_FD_71022 | JGI IMG/M metagenome (GOLD analysis project Ga0081538, IMG submission 71022) | Tabebuia heterophylla rhizosphere microbial communities from the University of Puerto Rico - S5T2R1 | ecosystem: Host-associated > Plants > Roots > Rhizosphere ...
CATAGTAGATGCCCGCGAGCATGATCATCGCCGTCGTATGATCCATCTTGAAGGTGAGCGGAAGTAACATCGCGATGGTTGCGGGTGGACCCAGGCCTGGAAGAACTCCAACGATAGTTCCAAGAAAGCACCCAACGAAGCACCAAAAAAGGTTGCCGGGGGTGAGGGCGACTGAGAATCCCAAAAGCAGATTACCAAGGGCGTCCAATTCTAGCCTTTCATTAAAAGCCCCAGGGACCTGAAGGTAAGGGAAGCCCTAGAGCAAGGACAAAAACAACGTAAAAACTAAGTCCAAGAGCAAAGGCAACGCTCAAGGCAGTCCAAACGGAACGTCGATCCAAGACGATGACTAGAAAAATAGCCAGAAGGCCGAGGCTAAGAGTAAATCCCAACCGAGGAAGAACCGTAATACTTCCCATCAGGGCCAACCATCCGGCCAGCGCTCTGGCAACCGGCCAGTTTCCTATTTTACGAGTTCGTTCTGGAACCGGCCGAGCTAGATCGATGACGATTAAAGAAAGGGCTAGGACAATCAACCCAATGCCGAGCCACAGGGGCATAAAGCCAGGGCCGGGGCCATGTTCGGAAACGTATGGGAGCCGAGCGGACGCGACGGCAACGTATAGGCCAAACGCCGCGAGACAAACTCCAGATATAAGATCACTTTTATTATGGAGGTCCATAGCCCTCGTGGAAGGATGGCCGTTAACTAAAGATTCCGCCTTTGGTATCTATTAACGTCTTGAGATGCGACACCACGAATAACTTCCCGGTCGGGTACATTCTTGGCTTTGACTTAACGGCATGCTTTTCCTTTCCCTACGAGGTCGACGTTTCGCTTCTCTAGCACAACTCCCAGAGAATCGAAATCCCCCGAGAATGCATTGTCCGCTTGGACATGCAGGGCCTAACTACCTCCAACCCGGGCGGTGGCGACTTAGCCCGGCGAAGCGCGTTAGGAGACGTTGGTAGCTTCTGCGGGCAAGCTAAAATGGATATTTTCTTCGGGGAATCCCAAACTAGAAATTTCAGCGCCCTGCGCGGCAAAATGCGCCGCGGCTTCCTGTACCAGTCGTTCCGGCACCGAGGCGCCCGAGGTAATACCGATTCGAGAAACCCCTTCCAGCCACGCGGGGTCGATGGCGCGGTGATCGTCGATAAGATAAGCCTTCGTGCTTTGGGCTTGCGCCACTTTGCAGAGTTGGTTGGAGTTTTCGCTGTTGCGAGAACCAATGACCAGGATCAGTTCCACTTCACGCGCGAGTTGTTTAACGGCATCCTGGCGATTTTGGGTGGCATAACAGATGTCTTCTTTCGGGGGGGTAATCATGTCAGGAAACCTTTTCTTTAAGGCGGCGACGACTTCGCGCGTGTCATCGACGCTCAGCGTCGTTTGAGTTAAAACGACAACCTTGTCAGGATCAGGGATATCTATCGTCGTGGCCTCCGCGGCGTCGGCTACGATACGGATTTGATCCGGCGCTTCGCCAGTGGTGCCGACGATTTCATCGTGTCCTTCGTGACCGATCAGGATGATCCAGTACCCCTGGGCGGCAAACTTTCGTACCTCGCGGTGCACTTTTTCGACCAGAGGGCAGGTAGCATCAACGATCATCTCGAGCTGCTTTTCCTTAGCTTGCTGCCAAACGAGCGGTGAGACTCCATGGGCGCTAAAGACTAATTTGGCGCCGGCGGGGACTTCATCGATACTTTGTACAAAACGAACACCACGCCGGGCGAAATCCTCGACCACATACCGGTTGTGAACGATTTCATGAAACACGTAAATAGGTGCGCCATGTCGTCGCAGGGCCCGTTCCACAGTCTCGACGGCCATCTCCACGCCAGCACAGTAGCCACGCGGCTGGGCTATGATGACTTTACGTAAAGGCGTAGACATGCTTCAAGTCTGTAAGATCGATGGAAAGCTGTCAATACGCCCCAGGCGCCTCCATCAGGGCTAAGATTTTTTCGGCAGCGATTCTGGCGCCGTCGAGGGCCACGTCGGGCCAATTTTGCTCTTTGTTTAATAGGCGATGCAGGTAAGGTTCCATGTTCCCGGACAACAACTCGTCTTGGGGAATGAATTCGGCCGTCGCGCACTCGTTTAGAGCTTGCACTAAATACGGATATTCCGAAAAATCTCCACGGTCCGTGTATAGGACCCGCACTCGATGAGAAATGACATCCGCAACAATTCCATAACCCGGTTTAGTGACAACCACGTCCACAGCCCTAACTAGATCTTCATACTTTCGTTGGGCTTCTGGCAAGACTCGCATATTGTCAAATTCTTGGCCAATTTCCCCAGTAGTCACAAAGAAGAACCCGCTGAGCTCTTTCAACTTGCGCCGGTCGATGCGCTTTAGCCCCAGGCCACCAAAACTAAGCAGCACAATGATCGAGGATTGGGGTAAGCCGAAGGATAATCTGGCCTGTTCCCTGGTCAGCGAAGAGGTTCGGGCGATCCACGGTATCGGCTGCCGTTGCGGGAAAACGTCGACACCGCAAGGATAGGGAAGGGTTAAAGCCAGGGTAGCCTCGCGGTGAAAATCCTCCATCTCCTCAATCAGCGATATGAAGCCGGGATGGGTTTTGATATAAGCCCTGTAAATCTCACTCCATGTAAAATTTCCAATCGCCACAGAGAGGATTGCGGCGCGGGCGGCGATCTCGAAGCAAAGCGGCGGAATATCGCCGACGATCAGACGAATCTGATGTTCGCTAACGAAATCCATTTCTTGTTGAATAACGGCCCGGAAGTTGTGATGCAGTGCCTGACAGGCCTGCAGGGTTGCTTCTAAGTCCATATCCAGGCTGTCCTTTTGCACTATGCCGATGTCGAGGGTCTGGGGCGACCGAATGATCCGTCCTTGAATCAGCCATTGAGGAGCCGTGGTACGAACATGAATGTTAAGATCCGGAGCGATCTTTTGTAGAAAGCGAATGACTTGGTTGGAACGAACTGCATGGCCATAGCCATGGCCGGTTATATAATAAAGAATTGAACTCAAGTGGGCTTTGGATATATGGTTTCGAAAGATCACCCTAGGGTGCAAGCCCAAGGTTGTCAAGCAACCGATCCAATTCAAGGGGTTTTCAAATAACCAACGCATAAAAGAAGGAATTGTGTCATGACCGGAACGATTAAAAAAATCATCAGGCAGAAGGGATTTGGATTCATCACTCCAGACGATGGTGGTGAAGATGTATTCTTTCATCGCGGCAGCCTCGCTCCGCGCGTTCAGATCGAAGATCTTAATGAGGGCGACACTGTGCAGTTTCAGACTCGAAAGGGTGACAAGGGTCCTGTCGCCCTTGATCTCAAAGTTCGTTGAGCGTTGAGCTGTCCGGACAATAAGGAGCGTTGCGATGGACAAGTTTCAATCCCTATCAACCAACCGGCTGCTTTTTGATCTCGCGTCCCGCTTGGGTTCTTTAGAGGGTTATCTCTATGCCGAAGAGAAGGTCGACACGAGCTACCTTCCCAACTGGACCGAGAACATCGACCGTGAGTTTAAAAGTCTCCCGGTCGAGGTCAGAAAGGAAATTCAATCCGATTATATCGCCCTGTTAAAAAAGGTCCGTGATCTGCTTCGCAAGGCATACGGCGACCAGGATGCAAACACGGCAAGAATCGATGCGATGCTTGCTGTGATACCGCAATAGAGGAGCTGGATATCATGAAGCCAAATGATCTGAAGCACTTAAAAAAAGACTTTGTAACGGCGCTCCGAATCATCAGTCACGAAGGATTGAGCGACGCTTTCGCTCATCTAAGCGCGCGCGTGGACGGCGGCAAGAAGATGCTTTTTATGCCGCGCAAAAGCCCCAGCATCGTAAAAGCCAAGGAGTTGTTCATCGTCGACTTCGACAAAGCCGTTCCGCAATCGGCGGTGCATCAGGCCGTTTACAAAGTCCGGGAGGATGTTGGTTCAGTGATCCACTTTCATTCTCCTGCGGTCATTCTCCTGAGTGTGGTGGGGCAAACGGTTAAACCTATGCATAATTACAGCGCGATCTTCTTTGAAGGTGTGCCCGTGTTTACTGGAACAGGACAGGTAGAGTCCCCCGAGCGGGCCGCGGAAATCGCCGCGATCCTAGGTTCCGCTAAGGCAGTCATTCTGCGCGGTCATGGTGCGGTGGTCGTGGGGAAAAATATCCGCGAGTCTTGTATCCTGGCGCTCTATCTCGAGGAGTCGGCGCGGCTGCAGGTGGAAGCGATGAAACTGGGCGAGCCAAAATTCGTCAGCCAAACCGAAGCCGAAAGGATTGCCAAGAGAACCTTCAAGCCCACTTCAACAGAACGCGCCTGGGAGCATTTCGCGAATCTGGCGATGTAAAAGACAGTCTCGAGTTTCGGGTCTCGCGTTTCGAGTTAGAACCTGGAACCTTAAGCTCGGAACTCGAAAGCGTAGTTTGCCCGCGATCGCAAACCTCGTTTCGTTGTCATTCCGCTGCTAATAATCCACTACGGTCTCTGCTGGTTTCAGCGTGCAGGCGATTGTGTTAGCGTATCTGTAATGGAGCACAAACATACGAACCGGCTGATTCACGAAACAAGTCCCTACCTGATCCAGCATGCCCACAATCCCGTGGATTGGTATCCCTGGGGCGAAGAGGCTTTTCACAAAGCCAAGAGCGAAAACAAACCTATCCTGCTAAGCATCGGTTACTCGGCCTGTCACTGGTGCCACGTGATGGAACATGAGTCATTCGAAGATGAAAAGATCGCTGCTCTAATGAATGATCTCTTCGTTAATATCAAAGTAGACCGCGAGGAGCGGCCGGATCTTGATGAAGTCTATATGAATGCGGTGCAGATGCTTACGGGCCGCGGCGGCTGGCCCATGACGGTTTTTCTTACACCTGAGGGCAAGCCATTTTACGGCGGCACCTATTTTCCACCTGAAGATCGCTACGGTGTGCCAGGCTTCCCGAAAATCCTTAGCGGCGTCGCCAACGCCTATCGGCAAAAAACACAAGATGTCGAAAAGAGCGTTGAACAGATCCTCGCCGGACTCAAGCGTATGGCGCTTTCCACCGGCAGTCGGCAAACCTTCTCGGGAGATATCATCGCCCAAAGCGCCGAGCAGCTAGCTCAAGCCTATGACGCGGATCACGGTGGCTTGGGCCGGGCACCAAAGTTTCCCAATGTGGGTGTTTACGAGCTTTTTTTGCGCCACTATCAGAAGTCCAAAAACAACCGGTTTCTCGAAATGGTGACCCATACCCTGACGAAAATGGCGCAGGGAGGCATTTACGATCACCTGGGCGGTGGATTTCATCGCTATTCGGTGGACGAGAAGTGGCTCGTGCCGCCTTTTTAAAAGATGCTGTACGATAAAGCCCCGCTTGTACGGATCTACTCGCAAGTCCACTGTATAACGAGAGAGGCGTTATTCAAGGAAGTCGTCGATGAAACTATGACTTACCTGATGCGCGAGATGCTGCACAGCGAGGGCGGATTTTACTCGACGCAGGATGCCGACAGTGAAGGTGAAGAAGGGAAGTTCTTCGTCTGGACAGAGGCAGAAATCGGCCGGATTCTCGGCGAGGAGTCGAGCGAGATTTTCTGCCGCATGTACGATGTCAGTGAACAGGGTAATTTCGAGGATAAGAATATCCTCCATCCGATCCTAACGCCGGAGCAGGCGAGTAAGTTTTTCCGGCGCGAGGTCAAAGAAATCCAATCTCTGGTATCCGACGCCAAGCGAAAGCTTTTTCGCGAACGGGAAAAGCGCATTAAGCCTTTCCGCGACGAAAAGATTTTGACTTCATGGAACGGGCTTATGCTTTCCGGGGTAGCGGCGGCGATAAAAATTTCCCCGGATCCGGCTTATCTCGAAGCAGCTAATCGCACTGTGGATTTCATTTTCGCGAAGCTATTTAGCGACGGCCGCTTGTTGCATACCTACAAGGATGGCCAAGCGAAAATACTGGGCTATCTGGATGACTATGCTTTCTTAGCAGCGGGTCTTTTGGATCTTTTCGAGGCGACTTCGGATCGTTCAAAGCTAGACCGCGCTGCCGAACTGGCTGAGATCATGAAGGCTGAGTTTGCGGATGAGACGGGAAGCGGATTCTTTTACACCGGGCGGTCGCACGAGCGGCTGATTGCGCAATCAAAGCCGGTCTTCGACGGCTCGATTCCGTCGGGGAACGCTGTGGCAGCTCAAGTATTGCTCAGACTTTACCACTATTTGGGAAAGGAAGACTATTTAAGGCGTGCTGAAGCGGTTCTACAAACCTATTACACTGCCATGGAAAGCCAGCCCTTTGGGTTTGCCCACATGCTTGGCGCTCTCGACTTTTACCTCGAGAAACCGAAGGAGATCGTATTGGTGGGGGATAAGAAAAATCCTGCGACCACAGAGTTACTGGCCAAGATTCACTCGCTGTATCTCCCGAATATGACCTTGCAATTAGCAGCCCCGGATGAGCCGCTGGAAAAGATCTCGACCTTGCTCGCGGGTAAGAAACAAATCGAAGGTAGGCCAACCGTATATGTTTGCCATAATTTTACGTGCTCGCGGCCCGTCGTCGAGTGGGATGAGTTGAGACAACTCCTGGAAGCGTAGCAAAAATTTCCGGCGGTTTTGTCTTTTAGGTATTTTGAGGGGGATGCGGACTTCCTTTGATGGTCTGAATGATGCGGTCTAAGTCGGGAACGGAATAGTACTCGATCTCAATTTTACCCCGTGCCGACCTTGCCTTGGGCAAAAGTCTTACTCGGGTTCCCAGCATCCGCTGTAGTTCTTCGACCAAAGAGCGTAGATCAGGATCGATAAGAATTTGCCTTCGGCGTTTCCGACCCAACAGCAGGTGGCGGACGAGTTTTTCCGTTTCGCGCGTGGATAACCCTTTGGCGATGACTTCCCGACAGGCGGAAAGAATCAGCGACTCGTTGTGTAGTCCGAGTAACGCTCTAGCTTGCCCTGCAGGTAGATTCCCCGATGACACTTCTTGCTGAACTTCGGTCGGCAGCGAAAGCAGACGCATCGAGTTGGCAATCGCGGGACGGCTCTTGCCAACTTTCTCGGCCATCTCTTCCTGGCTCCAACGAAACTCCTCTTGTAAACGCCGATAACCGTTGGCCTCTTCAATGGGATTGAGATCTTCACGTTGCAAATTTTCAACTAACGCTAGCTGAAGCGCCTCGTGATCGCTGGCGTCGCGCACTACGACCGGCACCTGGATTAATCCCGCCTTCATCGCGGCGCGCCACCGACGCTCACCTGCAATCAGCTCATACCCATCGCCCTTGTGCCGGACGACCAACGGTTGAATGATGCCTTGGTTGCGTATGGAAGCGGCAAGTTCCTCAATCTTCGCATCGTCAAAGGTTCGCCGTGGTTGAAAGGGACTTGGTGTGATCCGATCCACATCAACTCTAAGGCTAAGCCCGTCGCTGGGCGCCTCTCCCCTCGGTTGGCCAGCACCAGGGATCAGCGCGCTAAGTCCTCTACCCAATCCTTTTTTCGGTAGTGACATCGATTTCTCCATGACTGATGAGCTCCTTAGCCAACTCCAAATAATCTTGCGTTCCCGTGGAAGCAACGTCGTATAAGTAAACCGGCTTCCCATAACTCGGGCTTTCACTTAAGCGAACATTCCTCCGCACAATGGTTTTAAATAGTTTATCAGGAAAATGAGATCGAACCTCTTCAACTACTTGGTGCGAAATTCGGTTTCGGCTATCAAACATCGTGATGACGATTCCCTCCAAGCGCAGATTGGGGTTGAGCTCTGTTTGAACGAGATTCATTGTTTCGAGAAGTGAGCCAAGCCCCTCTAGTGCGTAATACTCGCTTTGAATCGGAATCAGAAGCGAATCCGCAGCGGTCAGAGCATTGAGGGTTAAGAGTCCCAATGAGGGAGGGCAATCGAGAAAGATAAAGTCATAATGATCCTGTTGTGAAATCAAGGCCTCTTTGATTCGGTACTCCCGCCGCTCAGCTCCTACTAATTCGATTTCCGCGCCGACAAGATCTTTTGTTGAAGGCACGATAGCTAATTGGGCTAACTCGGTTTGCTGTACGACGTCGAAAATAACGCAGACGCCGCCCATCACGTCATATACGCTTGAGGTCAACTTTGAACGATCAATACCCAGGCCAGTGGTGCAATTGCCTTGGGGATCGAGGTCGAGCAAAAGAATCTTTTTACCTTCAACTGCTAGTGATGCTGCTAAGTTAATCGCTGTGGTAGTTTTGCCGACACCACCCTTCTGATTTGCTACGGCGATTATCTTAACCATCAATTTATGTTTTAATTTCAGTCACTTACGTAATACATGATGAATATATCTTGGTCATATCATAAACCCGGAAAAATTGGAAGAATTTTTCGTTTCACGTGAAACGAAAGGATTGGTTGGCGACTAAATCAAACTAGGCGGTCTTTTTCTTTCGCAAATAAATTGACAGTAGTGAAATCGCCGCGGGAGTGATGCCGGAAATACGGCTGGCTTGACCCAGTGATTTCGGCTTGATCTTGATGAGTTTTTCCCGCACCTCACGGGAGAGACCCTTGATGTCCGAGTAATCAAGATCTTCCGGGAGGTTAACATTCTCAATCTTTCTAAACCGCTCAACCATTTCCATCTGTCGATCGATATAACCCGCGTATTTAATCTCAACTTCAGCCTGCAGCACTATATCCGGATCGTAGAGTGTGACCGCTTCGCAAAACGCCCCAATGTCTGATACCGATATTTCTGGGCGACGCAGCAATTGGGCTAGCGACGTTTGATTCCGCACCGGAGCCGACCCAATTGACTCGAGTTTACGGTTGATCTCGGCCGTCGGACTGATTTGCTCCCGTTCCAGCAAGGCAATCAGCGTCGATGTCTTGGCCTTTTTGCCGCTGACTTTTTGATATGCCTCAGTTGTTGCTAGACCGATACGATGACCGGTTTCGGTCAGCCTGACGTCTGCATTATCCTCCCGGAGTAAAAGCCGGTATTCGGCGCGTGAAGTAAACATTCGATACGGCTCTCCATCAGTTCCCTTGGTAACCAGATCATCGATCAACACACCCAGATAAGCTTGATCCCTGGAGAGAATCAGCGGTGGCTCGCCACGTAAACTCAACACGACATTGATTCCAGCCATAAGCCCTTGTGCTGCAGCTTCCTCATAACCGGTAGTGCCGTTAATCTGCCCGGCATGATAAAGATTGCGGACGAGCTTAGTCTCTAATGATGGGTAAAGCTGGGTCGGTTCGACGTAGTCGTATTCGATAGCGTATCCGGGCCGCATGATCTCCGCGCGTTCCAGTCCTTTAATTGACCGGACCATTTCAACTTGAACATCGAGCGGCAGGCTGGTTGATAAACCGTTAGGATAAACTTCTACCGTGGTAAGACCCTCCGGCTCGAGAAAAATCTGATGTCTTGGCTTCTCCGCAAAGCGTACTATTTTGTCTTCAATCGAAGGACAGTAGCGAGGGCCACGGCTTTTGATGACGCCAGAGTACATGGGTGAGCGGTGAACCGCGGCGCGAATAATTTCGTGCGTGCGGTCATTGGTATATGTGATATGACAGGCAATCTGAGTCTGTCTAATTGTATGGTTGGTGAATGAAAACGGCACCGGCGATTCATCCCCGTGCTGCACTTGCAGGTTTGAATAATCGATGGACCGGCTGTCTAGCCGAGGACATGTGCCGGTCTTAAGCCTTCCGACCTTAAAACCGAGATTCGCGAGTGATTCACTGAGACCCTGAACTGCAAAATCACCCGCCCGACCTGCAGAGTAATTTCGATCGCCGACATGGATCAAACCCCGAAGAAAAGTTCCCGTAGTCAGTATAACGCGGCGACCATAAAACCGCTCGCCGATCTGTGTCTCGACTCCCTCCACTGTGTCGCCTTCGATGATCAACTTTTCAACGCTGCCCTGACGTAGGGTTAAATTCTGGCAATTCTCTAAAACTTGTTTCATCCTTTGGCGGTAAAGCGCCTTATCGGCCTGAGCCCGTGACGCCCTGACGGCGGGCCCTTTTTTCGTATTCAGAACCCGAAACTGAATTCCGGTTTCATCGATGGCGCGTCCCATCTCACCGCCCAGCGCGTCGATCTCTTTCACCAAGTGCCCTTTGCCGATGCCACCAATGGCCGGGTTACAGGACATTTGTCCTATGTGATCGAGATTCAGAGTTAGCATTAGAGTTTTACATCCCATACGTGCCGCTGCCAAGCAGGCCTCAATACCGGCATGGCCCGCACCAACCACTATCACATCGTAGAATTCTAGCTTTGGGTTTGCCATAGTTTCACGTGAAACAGATGAAGACTTATAAATAACAATAATTTAAGTATCTATTTTCCAATACAAAATTTACTGAAAATAAGTTCTAAAATATCATCATTGTGAATCAAACCAACGACCTCTTCCAAATTCTCACGGGCTTGTTGCAGAGTTACCGCCACCACCTCTGCTGGTCGCATTTCACTCAAGGCGATGACTGCATCTCTCAAAGCTTGCTCCCCTCGCAGCAAAGCGACCTTATGCCGAAGATTTGTCAAAACAAAAGCAGGCTCCCTCTTCGCGTCCAAGATGAGCTTACGCAGGGAACATTTAAGGTCCTGCACGCCCTGACCATCTATTGCTGAGACCATTACGAATTCCTTATTTCCGGCAACCTTTCTTAGCTCATCAAGATCGACCGCTCGTTCAAGGTCAATTTTATTGATCACGATCAGACCCTTCTTTTCTTCAGCGGACGATAGAAAAATTCTATCGTCGTCAGTAAGGCTCGCAGAACAGTCGAGAACAACCAGTACGGCTTCCGACTTGTCAAAGTGCTGACGCGAAAGATTTACGCCGATCTGCTCCACTTGATCGGCCGTCTCTCTAATGCCCGCCGTATCCCACAGGATGACCGGCAGGCCATCAAGATTGATCGACTCCTCAATAACGTCTCTAGTGGTTCCCGGAGTTGGAGTGACAATCACGCGTTCCGTGCCAAGAAGGGCGTTAAACAAACTCGATTTGCCGACGTTGGGCCGCCCACAGATACATACCCTTGCGCCCTCACGTATCAACCGACCCCAGTCATAAGTATCTGTAATACCTATGATTTTTCTTTGCAGGCCGTTGATCTTTGAAATCAGTGCGGCACGGTCAAGGAGCTCAATATC
>Ga0081538_10005695_pt1 | contig 11144 bp, 14 predicted proteins | sample TabmetS5T2R1_FD_71022 | JGI IMG/M metagenome (GOLD analysis project Ga0081538, IMG submission 71022) | Tabebuia heterophylla rhizosphere microbial communities from the University of Puerto Rico - S5T2R1 | ecosystem: Host-associated > Plants > Roots > Rhizosphere ...
CCAGGAGCAGCTCGACTCGGTCCTCCACACCCTGTCGGAGCGGGAGAAGAAGGTCATCCAGCTCCGCTTCGGCCTCACCGACGGCCACCCCCGCACCCTGGAGGAGGTCGGCCGCGAGTTCGGGGTCACCCGCGAGCGGATCCGCCAGATCGAGTCCAAGACCCTCTCCAAGCTGCGCCACCCCTCCCGCAGCCAGAAGCTCCGCGACTACCTCGAATAGCAAGGCAAGCACAAGCTGGGCGCCTGCAGGCTGGCCTCGGGGGAGTGCGGTGATGATGCCGTTAGGGCAGGGGCTGCCAGTCAGGGTCGAAGTCGGCCGCCGGGTTCTGGGTCCGGTTGACCTGCTGGCTGCCGTCGGCGCGCATGGTGTAGACCTCGAAGTCCCCATCCCGGTCGGTCGTGAAGGCGAGCTTGCGGCCGTCTGGTGACCAGGTGGAGAGGAAGTCGCTCGCCTCGTTAAACGTCAGCCGGGTCTGGTCGCTGCCGTCGGCGCGCATCGTGTGGAGCTCGGGGTTGCCGTCCCGGTCGCTGTCGAAGGCGATCCTGCCGCCGTCCGGCGACCAGGCCGGGCCGCCGTCGAATGGCTCCGAGTTGACGGTGAGCTGGCGTACCCGTGAGCCATCCGGCCGCATGGTGTAGATCTCGGGATCGCCGTCGCGGTCGCTGCTGAAGGCGATCCTGCTGCCGTTGGGTGACCAGTCCGCATTCTCATCCTGGATGCCTGGCGAGCGGGTGAGGTTCCGCTGACGGGTGCCGTCTGCCCGCATCGTGAACAGGTCGTAGTCCACCTCGTCTTCCACCGGGTCGAGGTCTCGCTGGAACACGAGCTTGCGACCACCGGGCGACCAGCTTGGGAACTCGTCATCGAGCGTGTTGGCGGTGAGCTGGCGCACTCCTGCCCCGTCGGCGTTCATGACGAAGATCTCGAAGTCCCCCTCGGGGTTGGTCGCCGTCACCCGATTGCTGATGAAGGCGAGCTTGTGACCATCCGGCCGCCAGCTCGGTTCTGCGTCAGCCGCCGGGGAATCCGCAGTCAGGTTGACAGGGTCGCCGCCGTTTGGGCGCATCGACCAGATGTCGGGGCCGCTGCCGCTGTTGCGGGTGAACGCGATCCTGCCGCGCTCGCCCAAAGCCTCCATCCCGAACGCGGGCGGCATCCCAACCGCGATGCCCAGCGTGGCGGCAACAAGCAGCACGCCAAACCTTCGCAATGACATGACTTCCCCCCTCTACTTGCCCGCTGGCTGCGCGGGAACCTGCATACGTCCAGATTCACCGTTCACCCCAGTGCTGAGGTGACGGTCAGGAGATGGTCGTGGACGTTCGGAGGAGAACGCTCCAGGGCCGTCCCGGGTTTACCACCGACCCATAACCGTGCGCGCAACCCGACTCCACAGCGCCTGACCGGCAGCCCCGCCGAGCCCAGCCCTGGCCGACTGCAGCTGTACCTCTGGTCTTTGGGTCCACAGTGTGCTTGGTTCTTCCCTGGGGGAGGCCGAGATGCAGACACCGCGATCCGCCCGCCGCACCGCCGGCGCTGCGCTGGACGGCAAGCCGGAGGCTGTGCGGCTTCCTGGGCGCTTTGAGTACTTCTATCTGCAGGAGTACCCCAAGGTGGTGGCGCTCGCCTATGCCCTGACGGGCAGCCGCGCCGGTGCCGAGGACATCGCCCAGGAGGCGTTCCTGCGCGCCTACCGCGACTGGGACCGGGTCGACTCCTATGAGCACCAGGCCGCCTGGGTCCGACGCGTGGCCGCGAATCTGGCCACCTCGGGGCTGCGCCGGCGGCTGGTCGAGGCCCGGGCGCTGACCCGGCTCGCCCGTCGCTGGGAACCGACGGTGGAGCCGCTGGCGGCCGGGGACGCCCAGTTCTGGGCGGCGGTGCGGGCCCTGCCTCGACGGCAGGCCCAGGCGGTGGCGCTGTACTACTTCCAGGATCTGTCGGTCCAGCAGACCGCAGCGGTGCTGGGCTGCGCCGAGGGGACGGTCAAAGCGCATCTGGCCAAGGCCCGCCGGACGCTCGCCCGCCAGCTGCAACCAGAACCACCGGAGGACCGATGAACCTCGATGCCCGCGGCCGTCGGGCGACCCAGGCGGCGCTCGGCAGCGTCACCCGGGTCGACCCGGTCGCCGGGCTGGCGGAGCTGCTGCGCCGCCGGCGCCGCCGCCGCATGACCAGGGCGGCCAGCGCGCTGGCCGCCGTCACCGCGCTGGCCGTGGTCGTCTGGGTGGGCGTCCGCGGATCCGAGCGGGTCACGCCCGTCATCAACCCACCGCCCGGCTCGCTGGGCCGGATAACGGCGACCATCCCGGTCGGGGCCAGCCCCGTCGACGTCCTGGTCGACCAGGACGCGGTCTGGGTGGCCAACGCTGGGCAGGGCACCGTCTCGCGCGTCGACCCGGCCACCAACACCGTAACCAACACGATCCAGGTAGGGCGCAACCCGGTTCGCCTGGCGGCCGGGTTCGGGTCGATCTGGGTCGCCAACCACACCGAGCAGACGATCTCCCGCATCGACGCCCGCACCGGGCAGATGCTGGCCACGATCCCGACCCCAACCCAGCCGGCAACTCAGCTCGCTGTCGGAGCCGGCTCGATGTGGGCCATCGCCGGCTACTTGCTGGTGCGCATCAACCCGGCGACCAACCAGGCGGTCTTCGTTGACGCCGACTGGGAACTGGTGAACGGCGGGCTGACCGTGGCCGGAGGGCGGGTCTGGCTGTCGGGAAGGGCCTATCCTGGGGTTCAGCCGATCGTTCGGGTGCACCCGGCCACCAACCGCAAGGCCGACACCGTCCCGACCGAGGCCGAGGGCGCGCTGGCGTTCGGTGGTGGCAGCGTCTGGCAGGCCGGGATCGCCACCCAGACCATCTACCGGCTGGATCGCAGGTCCGGACGCAAGCTTGCTGCGATCCCGATCGGGGTGGTCGCCAAGCACCTGACCGCCGGGGATGGGTCGCTGTGGGTGGGCACCGACAGCGGCCGGGTGACCCGCATCGACATGGCAACCAACCAGGTCACCGGCACCTTCCAGGTCGACGGCCGTGCGCCGGCGGTGGCCGTCGGGCATGGGTCGGTCTGGATCGTCGACACCGCCCACGCGGCCCTGCTGCGGGTGCAGCCAACCGTCTAGCTTCGCGGGTCGCCTTCACGGCAGCGACCACTATACGGAGGTGAATCCAAACGTCGGCCGGCGCGGCAGCAGTCCTCTGCTACTCCAGGATATTGCGGCCCTGAGCCTGCCCACCCCTCGACACGCCGAGTTGACCGGCTCGGTGTCGTCGCATATGGTTAGCCACATGCCTAAGCATGTGTCGCTCGACCGGACCTTCCACGCGCTGGCCGACCCGACCCGCCGCGGCATCCTGCAGCTCGTCTCCACCGGCCCGGCGTCGATCAGCGAGCTGGCGCGACCCTTCGGGATCGCCCTTCCCACGGTCCTGGAGCACGTGCGCATCCTCGAGGAGACGCGACTGCTGACGACGGAGAAGGTGGGCAGGGTCCGGGAGTGCGCGCTCGGCCCAGAGCGCCTCGACGAAGCTCGGCAATGGATCGAGACGTTCCGCATGTGGGAACGGCGGCTCGACGGGCTCGACCGCTACGTCTCGACTCGCGCGGGGCGACGCCCGTGAGCCCGGACATCCGCCTCCAGCGGTGGTTCGAGGCGCCCCCGGACGTCGTGTTCGACGCGTACACGGATCCCGAGGCGCAACGCGCGCTCAGGTCCGGGGGGCCCGACGAGGTCGTGGAGTCCGAGTGCGATCTCCGCGTCGGAGGCGAGTGGATCATCCGGTTTGGCCCGGCCTCGGCGCCCTATGTCGAGCGGAACGTCTTCCACACCGTGGAGCGGCCACACCGCCTCGTCTACGCGTCGACCACCGAGTCGCCGGATGGATCGCGCGTCGAATCGCTGATGGAGATCAGCCTGCAATGGCTGGATGGGCGGACGCTCCTCACGCTCACGCTACGAGGGATCCCCCCCGGCGACCTCGAACGAGGGCTCACCGAAGGCTGGAACGAGTTCCTGGACGGGCTCGTGGCCAGGATCCGGACACGGCATGACGCTTGAACGACCGATGCGACGAGGAGGGCTGTGATGCCCAAGGTCACGTCCGAGATCTCCATGTCGCTGGACGGGTTCATCACCGGACCGAACGTGCGCGTCGGCAATGGGATGGGGGACGATGGGGATCGGCTTCACGACTGGAGGTTCGACGCGAAGACGGAGACCGACGCCGCGATCGTGGACGAGATCTACCAGTCGACCGGGGCAGTCCTGATCGGGAAGCGGATGTTCGACGTCGGGTTCGAGCCGTGGGGCGATCCTCCCCCGTTCGGGATGCCGGTGGTTGTCGTGACCCACGAAGAGCGAGAGCCTCTGCCCATGCAGGGCGGTACGACCTACACCTTCGTATCAGATGGGATCGAGGCCGCACTCGAGCTGGCCCGCGCCGCCGCCGGCGACAAGAACGTCGGCATCTGGGGCGGAGCGACCATCATCAGGGAGTACCTGAGGGCGGGACTGCTGGACGAGCTGCAGCTCCACCTCATCCCCGTGCTCCTCGGCGACGGTATCCGGCTCTTCGAGGATCTCGGCCCTGAGCGGATCGAACTACGGAGGACAAGCTCGATCGAGACCCCGGGCGCCACCCACTTCCGATTCGAACCGGTGAGATGACGCCTCGACGACCGAGCCGACCCAGCCGGGCCGCGGTGGTCCGGCCATGACGCTGCGGTAGCCATGCCGGAGCGGTCGAGGGGCAGGATCCTTGTGACTCAGTTCACAAGGAGGATTTCCCTGGCCTACGCCGGCGCGTCCATCGACCCGACCGCGGCCCTGGCCGCCCGGCGCTTCGCCCGCATCCGGGACGAGGAGCTCCGTCGCGGCCGCCGGTGAGCGCTCCCGGCCCGGGACCGGATGCGGCTGCGCCCGCGCGCGCCTAGCCCGCGCCTGAGCCGGGCCGCTGGGCCTCGAGGCCGGCCAGGAAGGTGGCGATGCCGAACTCGAACTGGTCCTCGGTGGAGATGCGGGCCAGCAGGGGGGCGAGGGCGACGGTGTGGGGGAACTCGCCCGCCGGGAGGGCGGCGAAGAAGGCGTGCAGGCGGCGGACGAACTCGTCGCTGGTCTGGGGATCGGTGCCGGCGCGGGGGATCTCCAGGGCGACGAACCCGAGGATGTAGGTGAGCAGGGCGTAGACGGTCCCGACCACGGTCTGGTCGGAGAAGCCGGCCGGGCGCAGGACGGCGTAGACGGCCTCGCCCAGGCGCAGGCCGTGGGGGCCGAGGCCGGGCTGCTGGAGGGCGAAGGGGACCACCGCCGGATGGGCGAGGAGGTGGCGGCGGATGGCGCGGCTGAGCGCGGCCAGCTGCTCGGTCCAGGCGGCTCGGCGCTCGCGCCGACGGCCTGAGCGGGCGCCCGCGGGGGTTCCTGCCTCCCGTCCAGTGTGCGGTAGGCTGGGCCTCGTCTGCGTGACGTCGAGGACACGGGAGGTGAGGCCGCTGTGAGCAGCAGCCAACCTCCGAGTCCCTACTGACGCCGACTGCCGGTTGGCGTCACCGGCCGGGGCGCGCCCGCCGCGTCCCGCTCCGGTCCTGCGCAAGCTGTGTCCTCGATGGGAGGTCTCCTCATGGCCGAGCGGCGTTCCCGCGTCCTGCTCCCGTACCGGCGCGCCACCCGCGGCTCGAACGGGCAGCGGCAGCCACCGGCGCCCGAGGTGTCGATGGAGCCGCGCCCGGCCGCCGCGCCCGCGCCGGTCGAGCAGAGCGTGGTCGCCGCCGCCCTCTACCGGGACGGCCGGCGGGTCGAGAGCCCCCCGACCGTGGCCGAGACGGCCCGGCGCCTGCGCGACCAGCGGAGCACGATGGCCTGGATCGGGCTCTACCGGCCGGCCGAGACCCAGCTGCTGGCCGTGGCCGAGGAGTTCGGCCTGCACGAGCTGGCCGTCGAGGACGCCATCGTCGCCCATCAGCGGCCCAAGCTGGAGCGCTATGGTGACACCCTGTTCGTGGTCCTGCGGGCCGCCCGCTACCTGGACGAGGTCGAGGAGGTCGAGTTCGGCGAGCTCCACCTGTTCGTGGGCTCGAACTTCGTGCTGACCGTCCGCCACAGCCAGGCCCCCGACCTGGCCGAGGTCCGCCGGCGCATGGAGGGCGACCCGGACCTGCTCGCCCTCGGCCCCGAGGCGGTGCTGTACGCGATCCTGGACGGCGTGGTCGACGGCTACGCTCCCGTGGTCGCCGGCCTCCAGAACGACATCGACGAGATTGAGACCGAGGTGTTCCGCGGCGACCCCAAGGTCTCGCGGCGCATCTACGAGCTGTCGCGCGAGGTCATCGAGTTCCAGCGGGCGACCAGCCCCCTGCTCGGCATGCTGGACGGGCTGATGGCCGGGTTCGAGAAGTACCGGACCGACGAGGAGCTGCAGCGCTACCTGCGCGACGTGGCCGACCACGCCACCACCGTGGCCGAGCGCGTCGACGGGTTCCGCCAGATGCTGGCCGACATCCTCACCGTCAACGCCACCCTGGTCAGCCAGGCCCAGAACGAGGAGATCAAGGGCCTCACCGAGGCCAGCTACGACCAGAACGAGGAGATCAAGAAGGTCTCGGCCTGGGCGGCCATCCTCTTCGCCCCCACCCTGATCGGCACCGTCTACGGCATGAACTTCCGGCACATACCGGAGCTGAGCTGGGTCTTCGGCTACCCGTTCGCGCTGACCCTGATGCTGGTGGTCAGCCTGACCCTGTTCGCCATCTTCAAGCGCCGCGGCTGGCTCTGAGCGGCGGCCGGGAAGGGAGCGGCGCGGCCCCGTCGAGGAGTCGGGACCGCGCCGCCGTCGTGACGTGGCGCCTCCTTACTGGTTGCTCTGGTCGCCGCCGCCCTGATCGCCGCCGCGCTCGGGGCAGTCGGCGGCGGGCGCGGAGCCGTTCTGGGGGCTCTGGTTGTTGTGGGCGGTCGTGGTGGACGAGCTCGACGAGGAGTCATCGGCCGTCTGGGCGACCGCCGCGCCGGCGCCGAGGAACAGGGCGCCGGCCAGGCCGAGGCCGACCAGGACTCGGGTGAGCGTCGTTCGCATGTCGGTTCACCTCCCTTCGGGTCGATGCGGCCCATCCAAGCAGCCGCGCCTGCGAGCCCCCTGTGGCGCGCCTGGGAGTTGGGTGGGAGGGACCGACCGCCCTCGGACAGCAGAACGGGCGCCCCGTGGGGCGCCCGTGGCTCTCGCTCCCGAGGGCGTCAGAGGCCGCTGCCGCCCGAGGTGGTGGTCGTGCTCGACGAGCCGGCGTTGCCGCCGACCTTGCCGGACACGGTCTCCTTGGCCTGGTCGGCCTTGGCGGCGACGGTCTCCTTGGCCTGGTCGGCCTTTGCCGCGGCGGTCTCGGCGACCCGGTCCTTGCCGGCGCTGACGGTCTTGTTGACCTCGCCGGTCAGGCGCTGGACCGAGGGGTTCTCCCGCAGCCGGCCGGCCGCGTCGACGATCTGCTGGTAGCGCTCCTGGCCCGCCTTGGTCCCGAGCACGTATCCGGCGCCCAGCCCGACCAGGAACCCCGACTTGAACCGCATTGGCACCTCCTGAGGACGATCTCTCCTGTGCTTGTCTACCCGCCCTGGCAGATCGAAACCACGTACTGTTGCCCTGCTCGTCGGCCCGGGGAGGAGGTGGGGCGCTGAGGATCGCGGCCTCGCGGGAGGACCGCCCGGGGCAGGAGACGGCCCCGGGCGCGGGTGGCGCCCGGGCGCCGCTGCCGGCCTGGGCCTGGGCGCTGTGCTGGGCGGCCGTGGCCGTGACGGTCGGACTGCTGGTCCGGCTGCCCGGCCCGGCCACCCTGGACCCGGACGAGCACGCCGCCGCCCTCTACCTCGACCGCCTGGTCGCCGGCGACCGCCTCGAGGAGCCGCTGCTGTCCTCGCCCAAGCCCCTGCTCACGGTCGCGCACGGGCTGGCCTGGCGGGCCGCCCACGACTGGCGGCTGCTGGAGGCGGTCACGGTGGCCGCCTTCGCCCTGGCCGTCGTCTGCCTGGCCAGGGCGGCCAGCCGCCTGGGCGGGGCCCCGGCCGCGGCCGCGGTCGCCCTGGCCGTGGCCGGGTCCGGGCCGCTGGTCCTCCAGGCCGCGAGGGGCAACTCGATGGTGTTCGCCCTGGCCGGTTGGTCGGTGGCCCTCGATGCCCTGACCAGGCGGGGTGAGCGGGGCGGGAGCGGGATCGCGTGGGGGGTGGCGGGGGTGGCGCTGCTGCTGGCCGGGCTGGCCAGGGCAGAGAGCTGGCTGCTGCTGCCGCTGGCCGCCGGGTACGGGGTGCTCGCCTGGCGGCGGGGGGAGCGGCGGGCCGCCCTCCTGCTGCTGCCGCTGGCCGCCCCGCTGCTCTGGCTGGGCCACGACTGGCTGCTGACCGGCGACCCGCTGTACGGGATCCGGGTCCCGGGCCGCTACACCGACCTCGTCTCCGGCCGCCAGGTCGTCGCCCCGGGCGACTGGCTGGCCCAGGTCGCCCGGCGCTATCGGGCCGACCCGCTGCTGCTCGCCCTGGCCGCCGTCGGCGCCGTCTGGCTGGCGCGGCGCCGGGCCTGGGTGTGGCTGGCCGGCCTGGGGATGGCCGGGGTCGGGGTCCTGGCCCTGCTGGGCCTGGAGGCCTGGCGCGGCACCTACATCTCCTGGCGCTACTTCGACCCCGCCGACCTGTCCCTGCGCGTGACCGCCGCCCTCGGCGCCGCCGCCCTGGCCGGCTGGGTCGCCGCCCGCCTGGCCGGCCGCCGGCCCGGGGTCGGCCCGGCCGCCGCCGTGGCCGGGGCGGTGCTCCTGGTCGGGCTGGCCTGCTGGCCCCTGGCCCCGAGCGATCCGTTGGTCGCCTCCACCCTGGACCGCGACTACCGCCTGTCGGCCAACACCGCCACCGCGATCGCCACCCTGGCCCCGATCGCCGCCGAGCCGGGCGCGGTCATCACCGCCTCCGGCCCCCAGCGGGTCCGGGTCGCCGTCGAGCTCGACCTCCCCCTCGACCGGGTCCGGGATCTGTTCCTGGCCACCCGCTCGGCCGCCCTCGACGACGCCCTCGCCGGCAGCGCCGCCGTCTTCCACGACGCCGACGGCGACCGGCCCCCGGAGCGGTTCGCCCCGCTCACCACCACCGTCGAGCGGCGGGTCGGGGACATAGTGCTGGTCCCGCTGCGCGCCGACCCGGGGGTCGGGCTGTACGTGCACCGGACCGTGGATGCGAGATCCGTGGGCTAGGGGCGGGCTGAGCCCTTCGAATCTCACTGAGATGAATGGCTCCGGGGGCGAGACTCGAACTCGCAACAATCCGGTTAACAGCCGGATGCTCTGCCGATTGAGCTACCCCGGAAAGCGGCGTCGCCGAGCAGCGCGCTGACGAGGCCCATGATGCTTCGGTGCGTGGCGCTGCAACTGTAACTGACCGTTACGCAACCATGCACATGCTTGACGCGGCGGATCGAGGGATCCGGTACGGCACGGTACGGCTTCCTGAACTGAGATGGCGGAATGCCCGTCAGCGCCGACCAATACTCCATCGTGACTGCCAAGTCCAAGCCCTGATGCAGGTAGAGCGCCAGGCGGAGGCGGGATTCATCGATCTCGTAGAACTGCCGCAACCAGGCGCAGAAGAAGGCCACCATCCGCGGATCGCTGTTCACGAAGCGGACTGTTCCGTCCGTCTTGCTCCCTTCCCCCGCGTACAGCGCCACCCCCGCCACCAGGAACTCGCGCTCCGACAACCGCCCGATCCGCTCCCGACCCTCGGCGACCAGCCGGTCGATCTCGGCCTGCCGCCGCCGCTGCAGGGCGTTGGGGCCGCGGCGGCGGCCCCGCGGCGGGCGGGGGAGCGGGTCGAACGGCACGTCGCGGACCCACAGCGACACGCTGCTCTTGGACACCCCCAGCCGGGAGGCGATCTCGGCCAGCGGCAGCCCAGCCCGCCGCAGCCGGCGCGCCTGCTGCCGCTCGGAGAGCTTGCCCCGGTAGCCCATGGGCGCATCGTCGCGTAACGACCGGACAGCTCCGGCGATCCATCCACAGGCGTGACTTAGCGCGCCTTTAGCTTCGCCGGGCAATGATCCGCGGCAACTTCACGAGGGGGAGACGCATGAGCCGAACGGGCAAGCTGGTCGTCGCCGGCGTGGTGGCGCTGGTGCTGGCGCTGGGCGGCGGGTGGCTTCTGTTCGCCTCTCGGACCTCGGACTCGCCGCCGCCGGCGGCGCTCGACCCGGCGCCCACGACGACCCTCGGCCAGGCGACCGGGACCACCGAGGCCCAGGCGGACGGCGCCGCCACCCCCGACGGCACCTGGCAGGTCAGTGACAACGGCTCCTCGTATGTCGGCTACCGGGTCAGGGAGCAGCTGGCCTCCCTCAGCAGCCCGAACGAGGCGGTCGGTCGGTCCACCGCGGTGACCGGGACCATGGAGGTGGCCGGCGACAGCGTGGAGGCGGTCAAGATCGAGGCCGACCTGACCCAGCTGACCAGCGACGAGCCCCGCCGCGACAACGCCATCCGCCAGCGTGGCCTGGAGTCGGAGCGGTACCCGACGGCCACCCTGGAGCTGGCCGAGCCCATCCAGCTGGCGTCCACGCCGGTCCAGGGCGAGGAGGTCCGCGGCCAGGGCAAGGGCCGGCTCACCGTGCACGGGGTCACCCGCGAGGTTGACCTCGACCTGCGGGGGCGCTGGAACGGGTCGACCATCCAGGTCGTGGGCCAGCTTCCGGTCAAGATGAGCGACTTCCGGATCCAGGCGCCCCGGTTCGGCCCGGTCGTCTCGATCGAGGACAGCCTGGCCGTCGACCTGAACCTGGTGTTCGAGCGCGCCTGAGGCGCCGGCCGGCTACGTCCCGGCCAGGATGAACACCAGCTGGGTGGCGTCGAACAGGGTGTGGGCCAGGATCAGCGGCCACAGCCGTCGGGTCCGCTGGAAGTACCAGGCGTACATCAGGCCCAGGCCGAAGATGGTCAGGGCCGCCCCCACGCCCTGGTAGACGTGGAGCACGCCCCACAGGGCGGTGGGCAGCAGGATGATCACCGCGGTCGGGGCCCGCAGCTGCTCCAGCCGGGTCTGGGCGTAGCCGCGGACCACGATCTCCTCGGTGACCCCGGCGGTGACCGCGATCAGCACCGCCTGGAGCGACCGGAACCACAG
>Ga0081538_10005696_pt1 | contig 11140 bp, 7 predicted proteins | sample TabmetS5T2R1_FD_71022 | JGI IMG/M metagenome (GOLD analysis project Ga0081538, IMG submission 71022) | Tabebuia heterophylla rhizosphere microbial communities from the University of Puerto Rico - S5T2R1 | ecosystem: Host-associated > Plants > Roots > Rhizosphere ...
CAAGTTCCTTTATTTATTGAGTGGTCGAGGCGCATGCTCGAAGGGAGCGTCGAGCGCGTCGGCGATCTCGTTCAGCAACTCGACCGCTGTCCGCTGGCGCGTGTCCGGCCAGTCGGCGCGGAGCGTCTGCGTCTGCGCCTCGAGGGCGGCGATGAACCGTCGCGCGAGCCGCTCGCCCTCGGTGGTGAGCTCGACGACGGTCACGCGCCCATCCAGCTCGCCGGCACGCCGCTTGACGAGGCCGCGTGTGGCGGCGCGATCGACCAGGCGACTGACGTTGGAGCGATCGCAGCGCAGCGTGTGCGCCAGGTCGCCGACCGCCGCAGGGCGCATCGCCGCGCAGAGAAGCTCGGCCTGCTGTGCCGTCAGACCCAGCTCGCGGCTGGCCCGCTGGAAGGCGTCCTCCAGCGCCACGCGCAGCCGCCCCAGCGCCTGCGGGAGCGTCTGGGGTGCGTTGTGGGACGCCGCCTCCTCCATAGGACCAGCGTAACCGAAAAAGCTTGACACCATCACCGATTTACGTGTTATGGTCACGCATATCGGTGATAGTGTCACGCATCTGGAGGAGGGAGGACATGGCCTCGTTCGCCTCTGAACCGCCCCCCGGACGGCTCTCGGCCACTGCCAGCCAGCGATCCAGGAACCTGGCCCTGGCGGTCCTGGCGGTGACCGGGCTGATGCTGGTGTTGGACATCACCATCACCAACGTGGCGCTGCCCACCATCCAACGGGCCCTGGGCACCACCACCCAGCAGCTCCAGTGGGTGGTCAACGCCTACGCGCTGGCCGCTGGTGGGTTCCTTCTGCTGGGCGGGCGGCTGGCCGACCGGCTGGGCCGCCGGCGGGTGTTCCTGGTCGGCATGCTGGGCTTCGCTGTGGGATCGCTGCTCGGTGGGCTAGCGCCGTCGGTGGGCTGGCTGATCGCCGCCCGCGGGCTGCAGGGCCTGGGTGCGGCCCTCATCGGGCCCGCGGCGTTCTCCATCATCACCACCACTTTCGCCGAGGGCCCCGAGCGCAACCGCGCCGTGGGGCTGTGGAGCGCGACGGCGGCCAGCGGCGGTGCGCTTGGCATGCTGGTGGGCGGGCTGCTCACCCAGTACGCGGGCTGGCGGTGGGTACTGTTCGTCAACGTCCCCATCGCCCTGGTGGTGCTGCTGGTCACCCCGCGGCTGGTCCCCGACGTTCCGGGCGAGCCGGAGGCCCAGACCGACATCGCCGGCGCGGTCACGGTGACCGGGGGGCTGCTGGCGCTGACCTATGCCACCACCCTGGTCCCCGCTCATGGCTGGACCGCCACTCGCACCCTCGGGCTGTTGCTGGCGGCCGCGGTGCTGCTGGTAACGTTCGTGGCGGTCGAGGCCCGACACCGCGCCCCCCTGGTGCCCCTGGGGATCTTCCGGCGCCGCAGCCTGACCGGGGCCGTCACCGTCGGGTTGCTGGTCGGCGCGGGTCTGATCGCCACCCCGATCTTCTTCGTGACCCTGTACCTGCAGCAGATCCTGGGGTTCTCCGCCATCGAGGCCGGGCTGGCGTCGCTGCCGCTGGCGCTGGCTGTGATCGCCGCCGCCCGGCTGGCCACCGGGCTGATCGGCACCGTCGGCGCCAAGCGGCTCGCCGCCGGCGGGCTGCTGCTCGCCGCCGTTGGGCTGGGGCTGCTGGGCCGCATCCACCCAGGCGGCACCTACGCCGCCGACGTGCTAGGACCGATGTTGCTGCAGGGACTGGGGATGGGGCTGGTGTTCATGCCGGTGATGGTCAGCGCGGTGGCCGGCGTCCCACCGGCCGACCAGGGCCTGGTCTCGGGGGTCCTGCAGACCACCCAGCAACTCGGCGTCGCATTGGGCATGGCCGCGCTTACCACCCTCGCCACCGGGACCACCCAGGACCTGCTTGGCGGCACCGGCTCGCCACCCGACCCGGCCACCATCCAGGCGGCGCTCACCAGCGGCTACGCCGCCGCCCTGCGCGGGGCCGCACTGCTGGCCCTGGCCGGAGCGGCCCTGTCCGTCCTGCTGCTGCCCCCGTCCCGTCCCACCCGGCCCCCAACCCCACCACGCTGCGCTCCGGGAGGCCAGCATGAGCGTCTTCACCCAGGCCGAACTGGCCTACCTGCGAGGCGAGCGGCGGCTGGCCCACCTGGCCACCGTGGGCTCGGATGGCACCCCCCACGTCACCCCGGTCGGCATGTGGAGCCTCGGTCCCGAGGAGGTCGTCGAGGTCACCGGGCACGACTTCGCGGCGACCAAGAAGTTCCGCGACGTCGCCCGCAGCGGCAGCGCCGCGATCGTCATCGACGACGTGCTTCCACCCTTCCGGCCACGCGGCGTCGAGATCCGCGGACCTGCCGATGCCCTCCACGACCCTCGGCCTCATATCCGGATCCATCCCCGACGCATCATCGGCTGGGGCCTGGACGACACCGAACGTGGCCGCAATGCCCGCGACGTCCCAGAGAAAGGAGGGCCTCGATGACTCCCAGACCACACATCGTCCTTCGCCTCTGGGCCGGCATCGGACTGTGGGGGGGCGACGCAGCCATCGTCGCAGCAAGGACGACCGAGTGACCAGACAACCGCCCAAGCCTTGGCTCCTAGCCCATAGCATCAGCCGCGGCCGCAACCACCCGAAGGAGCGCTGCGTGATGAGCGAGGGGCAGACGCCGACGCAGTGGGTCGCCGCGGACGCGCCGAAGGCGGTGAGGACCGCCGCGGTGGGCAGCGTGGTCAGCGCGCGACGGGGTCGCTGCTCTCTCTGAGACACGCAGCATGCACCTGGCTGGTTGTTCGAGTCGCCTGACGTGCGCAGCTGCCGGCTCTGGCCGATCTGTGGTGTCGCTGACGCGATGCAGCATCAGGGGTCACTCCCGGACGCCGGCGAGCTGGACCGGTGGCTGGCGCAGCGCCAGCCGTGCCGGCAGCAGGCTCGCCAGCAGGGCGACGACGGCGGCGGCGCCGACGACGGTGAGGAGCCATCCCCACGGGACCACCAGCCGTGCCGCGTCGCTGAGCTGGGTCAGCGCACCCCAGGTGCCCAGGACGCTGGCCGCGGCCGCGATGGCGCCGAAGCCGACGCCGACGGTAAGCACCATGGCGGACTCCCAGGCGAGCACCCGAAGGACCTGCGGCGTGGTCACGCCGGTGAGGCGGAGCACCGCCAGGTCGCGGCGGCGCTGGCTGGCGGCCATGACCATGGTGTTGGCGATCGCGATCATCGTGTACACCGTGGCCATCCCGAGCAGGACCAGCACGACGAACCGGTTGGCCCGCTGCCCTTCCACGGCGCCGGCAGCCAGCCAGGCGCCGGTCGAGGTCACCGTCGCTCCGGCGGTCGCCAGCTCGGCCTGGAGGGCCGCGGCGACCTGCGCCGGGTCGGCGCCGTCACGCACCGTCACCTGCACCGAGTCGACCAACGCGGTCGCCTGGTGCGCCAGCACCAGATCCAGCGGCAGGAGGACGTCTGGCGAGCCGAGGGCGTCGTCCTGGATCGCCACCACCCGCAGGTGCACCGGGGTCCCGTCGGCGAGTCGCCCGTCGATCTGCTTGCCGAGCCGCCAGCCGTACGTGCCCGCGTGGGCGTTGCTGACTGCGACCGTGTCGCCGCGCAGGTCGGCCAGCGAACCGGCCTGGACGCCGCGGCGTTCGGTCGCGGCGTAGGCGGCCGGGTCGACAGCCTCAGCATCGTAGGTATCGAGCGCCAGGTCGCCGGCGTCCTTGGCGAACAGGGTGGTGGACGCTCTGGGTGACGCGGTGGCCACACCATCCGCGGCGCGGATCTTCTCGACCATGGAGGCGGTGAGGCCCGGCGTGCCGTCGGGGAGCACCACGAGGTCGGCGGTGGTGCGCTCGCCGATGGCGGCGACCGTGCTCACGCTCGAGGTGGCGAGCGTGGTGAGCACCGATCCGGTGATCGCCACGGCGACCATCACCGGCGCCGCGGTCGACGCGGTCCGGCGCAGCCCCGCGCGTGCCTGCTGCTGGGCCAGCAGCCCGCTCGCCGCGGTCAGCCTGGCCGGCAGCAGCCCGACCAGCCAGACCACCGGCGGAACCAGCAGCGGGGCGAGCGCGGCGAGGCCGACCACCAGCACCTGGGCGGTCATGCTGGACAGCGCGGTCGCTCCCTCGGTGCCGAGGCGGGGCGCCAGAACGGTCATCGCGACGCCACCGCCGGCAAACGCCAGCCCGACGATCCACCGGCTGGTGGTCATCACGCGCCCATCAACCGCCGCGTCCCGCAGCGCCTCGACCGCACGGACCCTGCCGGCCCGGCGGGAGGCCAGGAGCACGCCCAGCAGGGCGACGACCAGGCCGAGGCCGAACGCCAGCAGCAGCGCGCCCGCGGTGGGCGGCGCCTGGAACCATCCGGGCGCCAGGCCGAAGTGGACCAGCATCGATGCCAGCAGCCGGATGCCTGGCAGGCTGAGCGCGCACCCGGCCAGCGAGGCCACCGCGCCGAGCGCGAGCGCCTCGCCGAGCAGCATCCGGCGGAGCTGCGCCGGCGTCGCGCCGACCAGCCGTAGCAGGGCAATCTCCCGCTGGCGCTGCGCGACGGTGAACGCGAACGTGCTGGCCACCACGAACACCGCCACGAAGCCGGCGATGCTGGCGGTGACCGCCATCAGGGACGGCACGTCGTCCAGTGCGCCCCGCGGCGGGGTCGCGTCCGCGCGGTCGGCGTCCGCGCCGCTGGTGACCTGGAGGGACGGGTCCGGCAGCGCGGCCCGGACCGCCTCGAGCAGCGTGCCCGCGTCCACCCCTGGCGTACCCACGACCCCGACGGCGTCCGCGCGGTGCGGGTCGCCGGACAGCCGCGCCGCGGTCACGTCGTCGAAGAACAGCGCCGCCACGTCCGGGGTGGTGGCAGGTGGCGCCGCCAGCCCGACCACGCGGGCCCGCAGGGGGCCGCGGGCGGTGAGCACCCGGACCTCGTCGCCAACGCCGACGCCGGCGGGGCCTGCCACCGCGGCGCCGGCCACGACCTCGCCCGGCCCGGAGGGCGCGCGGCCGGCGCGGAGCCGGTAGGGCGTGAGCATGGCGCTCGACCAGCCGTGCCCGGCAGTGGTCTCCCCGCCGGTGGTGACCGGGCCAGCGCCCGTCGCAAGCTGGGCGTAGAAGGAGCGGTCCAGGATCACCCGGCCGGCGCCGGGGACGCCGGTGAGCTGGCGCGTGACCACCACGGGCAGCGTCCGAGGCGCGGCGACCGGTTCCCCGCCGGCACCGCTGCCGTCTACGGCGCGCACCCGCTGGTCGGCACGGACCACCACCGCGGTGGCGGCGTAGCGTCCCTGGGCATGTGCGGGCGGCCGAGGCGGCCGGGTGGAGGCGATGAGCACCGTGGCCGTGCTGGCCATCAGCCCGACCCCGAGCGCCAGCGCGACGAACGCGCCGGCGAACAGCGCCCAGCGCTGCCGCAGCGTCTGCAGTGCGATCGTGAGCATCGCCGATCAGCCTCCCAGCCGAGCAAGCCGCTCGGCGATGGCCTCGGGGGTGGGGGCGGCCAGCTCGCCGGCCAGCCGGCCGTCGGCGAGGAAGACCACACGGTCGGCGTAGGCGGCCGCCACCGGGTCGTGGGTCACCATCACCACGGCCTGGCCGGCGGTGTCGACCAACCCGCGGATGAGGCCTAGCACCGCCCTGCCGGTGGTGGAGTCCAGCGCGCCGGTCGGCTCGTCGGCGAACAGCACCTCCGGCCGGATGATCAGCGCCCGGGCGATCGCGACGCGCTGCTGCTGGCCGCCGGACAGCTCCGACGGGCGGCGCCTGGCCTCCTCAGCCAGGCCCACGAGGGCGAGCGCGTCGCGGACCTGCCGCCGCGACGGCCGCCTGCCCGCCAGCCGCAGCGGCAGCGCCACGTTCTGCTCGGCGGTCAGCGCCGACACCAGGTTGAACGCCTGGAAGACGAACCCGATCCGGTCACGGCGCGCCAGCGTCAGGTCCCGTTCGCTGAGCGCGCCAAGCTCCTGCGTGCCCAGCAGGACCCGGCCCGACGTCGGCGTGTCCAGCCCGGCGGCGCACTGCAGCAGGGTGCTCTTGCCCGAGCCGGACGGCCCCATCACGGCAAGGAACGAGCCGACCGGCACGTCGAGGGTGACGCCGCGCAGCGCGTGCACGGTGTTGCCCTTGGCGCCGTAGACCTTGGTGACCGAAGAGAGCCGCACGGCGCAGTCGGCGTGCCGCCGTGCAGCCGGGCCCGCGCCGGATGCTGCGGCGAGCATCCGGGGGAGCTTGGTTGTGGTCGTCGTTGCGGTGGCCGGTGACATGGCACCTCCAGGGGTGGGTGGCATGACCAGGCTCCCGTGCGCCGCAGCAACCGTCGACCAGGCCAGTTCGAGTCCTGGGGTGCGGCTACCCGCACCCGGGGATACCGAGGTGGCCGACCTTTGCCTGGCGATGAGGGCGTGGCATCGTCGAGGAGAACGAGCACCGTCGACCGCACCGGAGCCCGCATGCGCGCGAGCCACCAGCAGCGCCCCGCACGCCGGAGCGTCCTGCGGCTGCCGGTTGGCGCGCTGCTGGACGGGCGGACGTGGGTGCGGGCGGGCTACCTGGTGGCCGCGCTCCCGATCGGCTGGGGCTTCACCGCCGCCATGGTCTTGACGCTGGTGCCCTGGGCGCTGCTGCTCATCCTCGTGGTCCTGCTGCCCTTGGCCGCGCTCACCATGGTGGCGGCCGCCGCGGCTGCTACGCGGCGGCGGGCGCGCACGAGCGCAGGGACCGCCCCGCCCGCCGCCGCGCGGCAGCCGCCCGGCCCGCTGCTGGTCCGGCTGGGTGCCGTGGCGGCCAACCCGGCGGCGTGGCTGGCGCCGGCGCTGGCCGTAGGGTCGGCCGGCGCCGCGGTGGAACGCGCCCTTGCCGGGGTCGTGCTGCGCACGCGGATTCCCGACCCATACGAGAGCGGCAAAGGTGCGCAAGCGCCGTCGGCGTGGCTGACCGGTGCCTCCGCCGATCCTGCGACCTGGCAGGATGCCGCCTACCTGGCGCTGCTGGCCCCGCTGAGCATCGCCTGGGCGGCGGTTCCCCTCGGGCTGCCGGTTGCCGTGTTCCTGCTCACCTGGCCCGCCTGGGCCGACCCGCAGGAGCAGCTCGCCCTCGGGGGGCCGACCATCGCGATCGACACCCCACCACGGCGGCTGCTCACCGCTGCCGCCGGCCTGACGATCCTCCTCCTGGTCGCGCCGCTGACCCGCTGGCTCGGCGGCGTCCGCGCCCGCCTCGCCCGCCGCCTGCTGGGACCCAGCCCCGGCTCGGAGCTGGCCGCCAGGCTCGCCGCGCAGCGTGCCATGCGGGAGGCGGCCGTCCGCGCCCACGACGCCGACCACCGGCGGATCGAACGCGACCTGCACGACGGCGCCCAGGCGCGCCTGACCGCCCTGATCATGGACCTCGGCCGGGCCCGCAAGAAGCTCGCCAGCGACCCGCAGGCGGCACAGTCGCTGGTGGACGAGGCCTACCAGGAGGCCCGGCAGGCCCTGACCGAGCTGCGCGACCTCGCCCGCGGCATCCAGCCGCCCATCCTCAGCGACCGTGGCCTGGACGCGGCCGTCTCCGCCCTGAGCGCGCGCGTACCCATTCCGGTCGAGATGGACATCGACGTGCCCACCCGGCCGCCCGCGCCGGTGGAATCCGCCGCCTACTTCATCGTCGCCGAGGCGCTGACCAACGTCACCAGACACGCCCACGCCACCCGCGTCCGGGTCCAGCTCCGCGCGGCCGACGGCCGCCTGGTCGTCGAGGTCAGCGACGACGGCGTCGGCGGTGCGCTGCCCGGTGTTGGCACCGGCCTGTCCGGCCTGACCGACCGGGCGGCAGCCCTCGACGGGCGCCTCACCGTCTCCAGTCCGCCGGGCGGCCCCACCCTCGTGCGCGCGGAGCTGCCATGCGGGTCGTGATCGCCGAGGACTCGGTGCTGCTGCGCGCCGGCCTGGAACGCCTCCTCGCCGACGAGGGCATCGACGTGGCCGCCGCGGTCGGCGACGCTCCTGGCCTGCTCGCGGCCACCAAGGCCCTGCGCCCGGACGTGGCCATCGTCGACGTGCGCCTGCCCCCGTCATACACCGACGAAGGGCTCCGCGCCGCGCTCGAGATCCGCCAGACGATGCCCGCGACCGCGATCCTGATCCTGTCCCAGTACGTGGAGGAACGCTACGCGCTGGAGCTGGTCGGTGGCGGCGCGGACGGGGTCGGCTACCTCCTCAAGGACCGGGTCGGCGACGTCGACGAGTTCGTCGCGGCCCTGCACCGCGTCAAGGGCGGCGGGACCGCCCTCGACCCCGAGGTCGTCACCCAGCTCCTCGGTCGGCGGCACAGAGCCAGCCCCCTGGACACCCTGTCCACCCGGGAGAGGGAAGTCCTCACCCTGATGGCCGAGGGCCGCACCAACGCCGGCATCGCCGCCGAGCTCGTCGTCGCCGAACGCACCGTCGAAAAGCACATCACCGCCATCTTCACCAAGCTCGGCCTGCCCGACACGCCCAACGACCACCGCCGCGTCCTGGCCGTGCTCACGCACCTCCACGACGACTGATACGCATGCCACGGCGGCGGCCGGCACTTTCCGCAAGCTCCCCCCGTAGTGTGAGCGCCGTTTCCGCTGCTCACACACACGCTCTACGCACCCCGCCCACACGGCGCCTCCCACTACTCGCCGTATACCGGATGGCCGCCACCACGCCGCCCTACTCTCGACCCGAAATCGTCTGAGGACAGCAATGCACCAAGGGTGCGTTCGCTCGCGCTAACGAAGGCGGGAGGGGAGCGGCAGGGTGGTGGCCGATATCGCCAAGCTCTCGATAGGTCGGGAGGAGTACTACACCCGCGAGCTAGCCACCGACCACGAACAGTACCTGTCCGGCCACGGCGAGAGTCCAGGCCGCTGGTATGGCGCCGGCGCCGCCCACCTGGGGCTGCAGGGCGAAGCATCGGTGGCCGGGTTCCAGGCCATGTTCGAGGGCCGCGACCCCACCACGGGCGAGCTGCTGGGCCGCCCCCACGGCTGCAACGCCGTCCCCGCCTTCGACGTGGTCCTGCGACCGACCAAGAGCGTCTCGATCCTCTACGGCCTCGGGGATGCGGCCACCGGCCGGGCGGTGGTGGCCGCCCATCATGCCGGGCTGGCCGAGGCGGTCGCCTACCTGGACGAGCACCTGGGGGCCCGCCGTGGTCATGGGGGTGTCCAGCACGTGCCCGGCCAGGGGCTGCTGGCGGTCGGCTTCGACCACCGGACCTCCAGAGACGGTGATCCGCTGGTGCACACCCACCTGGTGGTGGCCAACCGGGTCCAGGGGCCGGACGGACGCTGGACGGCCTTGGACGGCCGGGACCTGTACCGGCATCGGCTGGCCGCGGACACCATCTACCGGGCCACCTACCAGCGCGAGCTCGTCCGGACACTCGGGGTGGAGTGGACGGCCGCGGACACCTATGGCAACCGCGAGCTCCGAGGGGTGTCCGAGGCGCTGGTGCGCGGGTTCTCCAAGCGCACCGGCCAGATCGACGCCGAGCTGGACCGGCTGACCGCGGACGGTCGGGAACGGACACCGCGGCTGGTCAAGTGGACGGTCCAGGCCACCCGCAAGCCCAAAGACCACGAGGCACCGGACACCCTGTACGACCGATGGCGTCGGGAGGCGGCTGAGCGCGGGGTGGACGCGGACACCCTGGTCCGGACGGTGACCGGTCGGACAGCCGACCGCGACCAAGAGCAGACGGTGTCCGAAGCGGTGGCCGGTCCGCTGTTCGACCGGCTGGCCGGCCCGGACGGGCTGACCGAGCACGCGTCCACCTTCACCCGCCCCGAGGTCCTGGTCGCCCTGGGCGCCGGCCTGGCCGGGGCCGGACGCACCGAGCTCGAGGGACTGGCGGACCGGTTCCTGGCTGAGCGGGCGGTCAGCGTGGTCGCCGACCGGACCCTGGAGGAGCGCCGCTGGTCCACCCCCGACCTGCTGGCGGTTGAGCAGCGGCTGGTCGCCAGCGCCACCGGCCGGACCGCGGAGGAGACGGCGGTTGCGTCCCATCAGGCGGTGCGCGAGGCCCTGGCCGCCCACCCCACCGCCGGCACCGACCAGCAGGCGATGGTCCGCGACCTGTGCCAGGGCGGCCACGGGGTCGCCGTCGTCGTGGGGCGGGCCGGGACAGGCAAGACCTTCGCGTTGGGCATGGCTCGGCATGCTTGGCAGCTGGACGGCCACCGGCTCCTGGCCGCGGCCCCGACCGGCATCGCCACCATCAGCCTGCAGGGCGAGGGGTTCGAGGAGGTAGCCACCTGCGACCGACTCCTGGCCGACCTGGACCGTGGCCACGAGCAGCTGGACCCCCGGACGGTGCTGGTGGTCGATGAGGCCGGCATGGTCGGCAGCCGCAAGCTCACCCGGCTCCTGGAGCACGCCCAGCAGGCCCGGGCCAAGGTCGTCCTGGTCGGCGATGACCGGCAGCTGGCCCCGATCGACGCCGGCGGCGGCTTCCGCGCCCTGCGGCTCCGCCTCGGGGCCAGCGAGCTCACCGAGAACCGACGGCAGCAGCAGGCCTGGGAGCGCGAGGCCCTGGAACTGGTCCGCTCCGGGCTGGTGGAGGAGGCGGTAGTCGCTTATCAGGCCCAGGATCGGGTGGTGGCCGCCGACTCCAAGCCGGCCGCCACCCTGGCCCTGCTCACCGACTGGTGGACGGCCTGGCAGCAGGCCGACCACGACCCCACCCAAGAGGTGATCGTGTTGGCCGCCCGCCGGGCCGAGGTCGACCGGCTCAACAGCCTCTGCCAGGAACTCCTGGCCGCCCACGGCCGCCTCGGAGGAGAGCGGCTGCAGGTCGAGGACCGCCAGCTGGCCGTCGGGGACCGGGTCGTCTGCGGCCACAACGCCATCGGCGAGCTGGGGGTGGCCAACGGCAGCCGCGGGGTCGTCACCGCCCTCAACCCCCACGCCCGGACCCTCACCATCCGGCTGGACGGCGCCGGCGGCCGGACGGTGACCCTGCCCTGGTCGTATCTGGATGGCCGCGGCCGCGGCGAGCGGAACCGGCGGGTGGACCTGGCCTATGCCACCACCGGCCACCGGGCCCAGGGGCTGACCCAGGGCCGGGCCCTAGTCCGCATGACCGGCACCGAGGACGTCAACTGGCTGTATGTGCAGCTGTCCCGGGCCCCCCACGAC
>Ga0081538_10005697_pt1 | contig 11140 bp, 10 predicted proteins | sample TabmetS5T2R1_FD_71022 | JGI IMG/M metagenome (GOLD analysis project Ga0081538, IMG submission 71022) | Tabebuia heterophylla rhizosphere microbial communities from the University of Puerto Rico - S5T2R1 | ecosystem: Host-associated > Plants > Roots > Rhizosphere ...
CTCGACCACGTAGTCGATGCCCTTGAGCACGCAGTAGGCGGCCGTCTCGCGCTCGGCCACCCGGTACAGCGGCTTGACCTTCCTGACCAGGCCGGGCCGGGTCGCCTCCAGGACCGGGAACTGGCGCGCCATGGCGGCGGTGTCCCAGCGCAGGGTGTTGCCGAACAGCACCGCCGCCTCGTCGTCGAGGTTGTGGCCGGTGCAGACCACGTCGTAGCCGCCGTCCAGGGCGGCCCGGTTGAACACATAGCGCTTGGACAGCCCGCACACCCCGCAGGAGGAGCGGCCGGTCCCGCCGGCGGCCTGGGGGATGGTGTAGCCGTGCTCGCCGGCCAGGTCATGGACCAGCAGGGTGGCGCCCCGGGCGGCGGCGAACTCGGCGCAGACGGCCTTGGAGCGCTCGGAGTAGGCGCCGATGCCCAGGCTCAGGTACAGGCCGTCGGCCCGGTAGCCGAGCTCCAGCAGCAGGTCCCACAGGGCCAGCGAGTCCTTGCCGCCCGACACGGCGACCAGCACCCGGTCGGTGTGGCCCAGCATCCGGTACTTGGCGATGGCCCGGGTCACCTGCTGGCCCACGTAGTGGAAGAAGCAGTCGCGGCAGAAGGCGGCGTTGTGGCGCCGCACCTCCATCACCGCCGGGACGCGGCAGCGCTTGCAGCGCATGGCGGCCATCGCTCAGGCCCCCCCGGAGATGGCGAAGCGGACCTCCACCTTGTCGCCGTCGCGGAGCTCGTCCTGGCTGGTCAGCAGGGCGCCGTCGCGGATCACCAGGACCGCCCCGGGGAGCACCTCCAGGCGGGCCAGCAGGTCGGCCACGCGGCGGACGTCGGCCACCTCGACCAGCCGGTCGGGTGGGCGCAGGCGGGCGGTGACGAGCATGGACTGAAGGCTACCCGCGCTCGGCCGGCCCGGCGAGCGGCTGCTCCCCGAACCGAAGAAATGTCCTGGAAGAAATGTCCTGGTCGTGCGCTAACCTGGCGGCATGCCGAACCGTCACGACCAGCCCATCCACCGACGCCGGCCGGCGGTCCTGGTGCGGGCCGACGACCCGGAGAACCGGGCCGCCTACACGATCGCCTGCGAGGCCAGGGGGCTGCGTGAGGGCCACCGGGCCCGGGCCCTCGGCGACGGCTCCCTGCTGGTGAAGGCGTCCTCGGGCGACGGCAGCTACCGGGTCCGGGTCGCCGGGGTCCGCGACGGCCTGCTGGTGCTGCGCTGCAGCTGCCCCTCGGGCGACTACCGGGCCCGGCTCCCGGTGCCGTGCAAGCACGCCGCCCTGGCCGCCCGGCGGCTGGAACGCGAGGGCCTGGCCCGCTGGGACGAGATCCTCGGCGGCTGGTCGCCCCGCCCGCCCCGGGTCCGGGCCCGCGCGGTCTGACCCAGCGCTACCCGGGCCCGGCCCGCCCGACCAGCAGGTCCTGGCGGGCGGCCGAGCGTTCGCCCTCGGCCGCGGCCCGCCACAGGAACAGGCCGAGCACGACCTGGGGCAGCCAGCGGGGGGTCTGCTCCCACACCGCGGCCCCGGCCCCGCCCAGGACCAGCACGGCGGCCAGGGCGCGGCCACCGGCGGCGGTCACCCTGGTGGCGAGCAGCCGCCGCCCGGTCAGCCGCCACACCAGCGCCCTGGCCACCCGCCCGCCGTCCAGGGGGAACCCGGGCAGCAGGTTGAACCCGGCCACCACCAGGTTGCCCAGGAACAGCCAGGCCAGCAGGTCCCCGGCCGGCCCGGCGACCCGCCAGCTGGCCAGCTCGCACAGGCCGGCCAGGGACACCGAGGCCAGCGGCCCGGCCATGGCGACCAGGGCCTCGGCGCCGGGGTCGGCCGGCTCGCCGGCGATCCGGGCCACCCCGCCGAACACGAACAGCCGGATCTCGGTGGTGGCCACCCCCACGGTCCGGGCGGCCAGGGCGTGGGCCAGCTCATGGACCAGCACGCAGGCGAAGAAGCCGACCGCGAAGGCGACCGACCACCCCACCGCGGCCGCCCCGGCCACCGCCGGCGTCCACAGCTCCCGGGAGAGGGCCACGACCACGGCCAGCCCGACGAACCAGGACAGGTCCAGGCGCACCGGGACCCCGAGCACCCGGCCCAGCCCGACCCCCCGCAACAGGGTCACTCCTCCAGCAACCCCATGCCCCTGGCCCAGGAGGTGGCGTAGGCCTCGATCGAGGCCTTCTCGGCCTCGGGGCTGACGACCAGCGGCTCCAGGCACTCGACCATCACCGCCACCTCGTCGGTCATCTCCTTGGTGGCCGCGCCCTCGGCCGCGCCCGGCTGGGGGCCGTGGTGGACGCCGGCCGGGTGCAGGGTGGCCATGCTCTTGTCGTGGAAGAAGTCACCGTCGTGTTGATGTCCTCCTCGCCCCTCAAGGCGAGGATTCCTGATCCCTTCAGGCCATCCGGTGCTGGAGGCGATGGATAGGCGGTTCACGGTGCGGCATGTAGATGCCTCGCGTGCAGTCCCCCCACATCCTGGGGTGGCACCGCTAAGGGCGGTGAGTCCTCGCCGCAGTATCACCCGGGCGGCGTTGGTATCGGCGTTCGTCGCCAGCTTGCAGGCCGCACACCGGAAGTTCGCCTGATCAAGGCGGTTGGCTGCCGAGGTGAACCCACACCGGGCGCACTCCCTTGAGGAGTTCCGAGGGTCCACCCTTACCAACATGCCGCCGTGGAGATGGCACTTGTAGGCGAGCATGCGGCCAGCCTTACCCCATGCCATCCCGAGGATGGAGCAGTTCAACCCTGCCTTGGCCTTCACGTTGGTTCCGGGGCGCGCTGCGGTACCGCGGGCGGAACGGGTCAGGTTGCCTATACACAAATCCTCGACCACAACCACGCCATGACGCTTGGCGAGGTCCGTCGTCTCCCGGTGCAGCCAGTCCTCGCGGCGATGCGCCTGCTTGGCCCGAAGTCGGGCGATCTGATCGAGGGTGCGAAGATGCCGTGCGGACAACCGTGCGCCTGGCGTTCGTGCGAGTTGCTGACGGGCGGCCTTGCGTTCCAATCCCAGTAGTCGCTGCCGCTCGCCGGGGGTGAGTAGGCGGGGCATATCGAGCATCTCTCCGTTCGACAGCGCCATTGTGTGGATCACTCCGCGATCGACTCCGACCGGTGGGCCAAGGTTAGCGGGAATCAGAGCGGCGGGTTCTTCGATACGGAATGCGACATGCCAGCCAAGCGGGCCTTTGATTAGCCGGGCCCCGGTTATCCGACCTGAGCACTCTCGCGAGATCCCAGGCAAGGGGCGAGTCCACCGAAAACGAACCCGTCCGACAAGGGGAATCGAGAGCTCACCCCAGCGGTGGTTCAGACGAGTGATGTTCAGCGCGGAAGCTTGTGGAACATCGACAGCCATTCGAGCCCGGCGTCTCTTGTACTTCGGCGGCTTCGCAAGCCCTCGCCCGAACCGGCCCCAAGCACGCAGGTAGTCCTTCAGGACCTGTTGGCATGCCTGCGCGGGCAGTCGTTCAAACCATTCCCAGCCGGGAAGCGGGTTCCTCCGAGCCTCACGGATCTGCCTGTCCAGCTCGCTCGGCGGGGGCCGCCTTGCGATGCTGGGGCAGCCCCAGGTCCACCAGTCGTGGATGAGATTCCAGAGCAGTCTCGTCGCATGCCCTTGTCCGTCCAACAGGGCCGACTGCTCCGCACTCGGGTACAGCCGGGCGACATGACTACGGCGACGCAACTCACCCGCAAGTGCCCGTGGCTTCACGTCACGCATTCGGTCCTCGTCATGGGTCCCAGCCCTGCTCCGTTGAAGGCGATGCCGGATTTCCTGGTAGTCAGGCGGCGCGGGATGAACCTATCCGAACTTATGTTCGGAAGGAAGCATTCTCCAACAGAGACATGGCGTAGATCCGCCGTGGGCTGCTCCAGCGGCCATGGTTGTCGGTGGTCCGCTCGACCACCAGGCCAAGCTTCTCGGCGACCCGCTGGGAGGGCTGGTTGCGGGGGTCGATGATGGCAACGAGCCGTTTGACCTTGAGGACGTCGCGAGCGTAGTCACGGCAGGCCGACGCCGCTTCAGTGGCCAGACCACGGCCCTGGAACGCGGTGCGCACGTGATAGCCGACCTCGATCTCAGTTGATCCGTCGACCTGTTGCGGGGTCAGGCCGCAGTCGCCGACGAACTCGCCGGTGTCCCGCAGCGTGAGCAACCACAGCCCGAAGCCATGCTCGTGGTACAGGCGCCGGCTCCACGCAATCCAGGCCGATGCCTCCTCGCGGCTCTTGGGATGCGGGTAATGGCGCATGACGTCAGGGTCGCTCAGCAGCGCCGCCATGTCGTCAAGGTCGTGGGGCGTCATCTCGCGAAACGCGAGGCGGGCTGTCGGCGGCGGAACCGGCATGCCGCCGGTGGTCAACTACTCATTGAGCAGACCCATACCCCGGGCCCATGAGGTCGCGTACCTCTCGACCGAGGTCTTCTCTGCCTCGGGGTGGACGGCGAGCGGTTCCTGGCACTCGATCATGACCGCCACTTCGTCCGTCATCTCCTTCTTGGCCGCGCCCTCGGCCGCCCCCGGTTGCGGACCGTGATGCACCCCAGCCGGGTGGAGGGTGGCCATCCCCTGGTCGATGTCCTTGCGGCTGAAGAAGTCCCCCGCGTGGTAGAAGAGCAGTTCGTCGTTGTCGATGTTCGAGTGGTAGAAGGGCACCCGCAGCGCCCCCGGCTCGGTCTCGAAGGGGCGGGGGGCGAAGGTGGCGATGTCGAAGCCGCGGCACCGGAAGGTGGTGTGGACGCTCGGCGGCAGGTGGTAGCGGGGGCTGACCACCGGCCGGAAGTCGGCCACGTTCAGCCGGAACGGCGCCAGGTCGCCCTGCCAGCCGGCCACGTTCAGGGGATGGTGGGGGAAGGTGAAGGTGGTGACCTCGCCGCGGCGCCGCACCCGGACCCGGAACTCACCCCGCTCGTCGTGCGGGTCGGGCTCGGGGGTCTCCAGCACCCCGGGGTCGAACAGGGCGTGGTGGCCGAGCAGCCCCTTGTCGGGCAGGACGAACTCGTCGCCCTCGATCAGCAGGAAGAAGTTGTCGCTGGTCGTCGGGACCACCCGGTGGGTGGTGCCCTTGGGCACGACCAGGTAGTCGCCGGGGCGGAACCGCAGCGGGCCGTAGTCGGTCTCCAGCGTCCCCTCGCCGCGGTGCACGAAGTAGACGACGTCGCCGTCGGCGTCGCGGACGAAGAACGGCATCGGCGCCGACCGGCGCGACACCAGGACGGCCAGGTCGCGGTTGGACAGCACCACCAGCGGGTCGCCCTCGGGGTCGGTCTGGTCGGGCGGGGTGAGCTGGTTCCAGTCGAAGGCCCAGGGGCGCAGCGGCCCCTCGACCTTCACCCAGGCGGTCGGGGGGGCGGTCCGGTACAGGTGGGAGGCGCGGCCGGTGAACGCCTGGCGGCCGTGCTCCTCCTCGACGGTGCCCTCGGGCAGGTCGACGTGGGCCTGCCGGGAGGCCATGCCCTTGCGCTGCGGGATCATCCGCTCGCCCCCTTTGGCGACTCGACGCGTACTCCGGCAGCCTAGCGCGGCCGGCCCGGCTCAGGGATCCTGGGACCATGACCGGCCGACCGCGCGTGGTCGGGGTCGACCTGTCGGGCGACCAGCTCCGCGTGGCCAGGCAGCGGGCCGGCGCCGACGGCGCGGCCCTGGTCGCGGCGGACGCGGCCGCCCTGCCGTTCGCCGAGGGATCCTTCGACGCGGTCGTGTCGGTGCTGACCCACACCGACCTGAACGACCCCGAGGGCGCCTTCGCCGAGGCGGCCAGGGTGCTGCGCCCGGGCGGACGGCTCAGCTACGTGGGCACCCATCCCTGCTTTGTCAGCCCGTTCGTGGAGCGGCGCGCCACCGGGGCGCAGCTGCTCCACCCCGGCTACCGGCGGCGTGGCTGGCACCGCGGCGGCCCCGGGTTCGGCCAGGGGATCCGCCCCCGGGTCGGGGTGCACCACCTGACCTTGGCCGACCTGATCGGCGTCGCCCTGGGAACCGGGCTCACCCTCACGCGGCTGGAGGAGCCGGGCGAGGACGACTACCCGTTCCTGATCGCCCTCCAGCTGGCCAGGTGACCGGGATTGCTCAGGCCCGGGCGGGCGCTGGCTCGGCGCCGAGCCGGACGGCCAGCGCCGGCGCCACCGCCGGCCCGGCGGCGACCTGGTCCACGCCCAGGTGGGCGGCCAGCCGGCCGGCCGCGCTGGCCGTGGCCGCGACCGCGACGTCGGGGTCGGTCCCGTCCTCGACATGGACGTGCCGGAGCACCAGGCGGCCGGCCTGGCGGTCGTGCTTGGGGTCGACCCGGGCGACCAGCCGCCCGTCGGCCAGCACCGGCATGGTGTAGTAGCCGTGGACCCGCTTGCCGGCGGGCACGTACACCTCCAGCCGGTAGCGGAAGCCGAACAGCCGCTCGGTCCGCTCCCGTGACCAGATGAGCGAGTCGAACGGGCTGAGCAGCACCGGCGGGTGGGACAGGCGGCGCGGCACCCGGGTGCCGGGGGGCAGGTAGGCCGGCCTGGCCCAGCCGGCCACCGCGACCTCCTGGAGCAGGCCGGCGGCGACCGCCTCGGCCAGGGCCGCCCTGGCGTCGGCGGCCGGGAGCCGGAAGTAGTCGGCCAGGTCGGCGGCGGTGCCGACCCCCAGGGCGCGGGCGGCCAGCAGGGTCAGCTCCAGGGCGGCCTCGGCCGGGGTCGGCTCGGAGGTGTCGACCCCGGGCGGCAGGACCCGCTCGGCCAGGTCGTAGCGGCGCTCGAAGTTGACCCGGTCGTGGACCAGCAGCACCCCCTGGTCGAACAGGTCCTCGAGCACGTGCTTGGCCGGGGCCCAGTCCCACCAGCTGCCGCGGCGGGGGCCGTCGGGGTCGCGGAAGGCCGAGGCGGCCAGCGGCCCCTCGGCCCGGATGCGGTCCAGCACCGGGCCGTACAGGTGCTGGTGGCGGCGGCGGATGTCGACCCACCAGCCGCGGGTGGCGGCGGCCAGCCGCCGCATCCGGGGCAGGCACAGCCGGTAGTGGTCCATGGGCAGGAACGAGGCGGCGTGGCCCCAGTGCTCGAAGCCGGCCCGGCGCCGGTAGACGAGCCGGTCGAAGGCGGTGCGGTCATGGGGGCCGGCCCGGGCGGCCAGGACCAGCTCGTGGCTGCGGGCGACCACGTTGATGGAGTCGATCTGGATGGCGCCCAGCCGCAGCAGGGTGGCGCGGAGGGTGGCCGGCCCGGCCGGGGTGGGCCGGGCCGGGGCGGCCAGCCCCTGGGCGGCCAGGGCGACCCGCCGGGCCTGGTCGAGGGAGAGGGCGTCGGGCATGTGGCCAAACCCTAGCCGATCGTCCTGACAGGTCGTGACCGCACCCCGGCTCGGGGTAGGGTCCCGGGCATGGGCCCGATGCCGGTGGTGGCGAGCGACCTCCACCGCGAGCACGACCCGCCGTACGAGGTCAACTACGGCGAGGTCGTCCGGCCGGTGTACGAGCGGCCGGAGCGGGCCGAGCGGATCCGGGACGCCCTGGCCGCGGCCGGGCACCCGCTGGTCGAGCCGCGCGGCCACGGCATGGCCCCGGTCCTGGCCGTGCACGAGCCGGCCCTGGTCGAGTTCCTGGAGGGGGCCTGGCCGGCCTGGCGGGCCGCCGGCGGCCCGGAGGCGGCGCTGATCCCCGACACCTTCGCCATCCCCCGGCTGGCCCGGGGCGGCGGCCGCGACCCCGGCGGCGGGGTGGGCCGGCCCGGCTGGTTCTGCTTCGACACCGCCACCCCGCTGGTCGCCGGGAGCTTCCGGGCCGCGGTGGCGGCCGCCGAGGTCGCCCTCACCGCCGCCGACCTGGTCGCGGCCGGCGCCCCGGCCGCCTACGCGCTGTGCCGCCCCCCCGGCCACCACGCCGGCCCCGGCTACTACGGCGGCTTCTGCCTGCTCAACAACGCCGCCGTCGCGGCCACGGCCCTGCGCCGGCGGGGCCGGGTGGCGGTCGTGGACGTCGACTTCCACCACGGCAACGGCACCCAGGACATCTTCTGGGAGGACCCCGAGGTGCTGTACGTGTCGCTGCACGGCGACCCGGCCGGCCACTACCCGCACTTCACCGGGGCCGCCGACGAGGTCGGCGGCGGTCCCGGGCGGGGCGCGACCCGCAACCTGCCCCTGCCCGACGGCACCGGCGACGACGCCTACCTGGACGCCCTGGCCGAGGCGATGGCCGTGGTGGCCGCCTTCGACCCGGCGACCCTGGTCGTCTCGGCCGGCTTCGACACCTTCGCCGGCGACCCGATCGGCGCCTTCGCCGTGACCACCGAGGGCTTCGCGGGGGTCGGGGCCGCCCTGGCCGGGGCCGGCCGGCCCACCCTGGTCGTCCAGGAGGGCGGCTACGCCCTGGACGCCCTGGGGGCCAACGCGGTCGCCCTGCTGGCCGGGATCGGCCACCGCGGCTGAACGGTCGTACCGCCCCGACCAGGCGCTTTGCGAGGTATGTCTTGACAAGCGGGAGCCGAGCCCGCAGGCTTGCCCTCCCACGCCTTCAGGCTTCAGGGTGCGCCAAGGTCGGCCACGTCGGCGGCCAGCCGGCGCGTCAGGGGTTCGAGTCCCCTCACCCTGACCGAGCCCGAGCCGGCCGCGGCCCGGTCAGTCCCGGTCGACGTGGCGCTCGCCCGGGCCGACGTAGATCTGGCGGGGCCGGGCGATCCGCTGCTCGGGGTCGCTGAGGTTCTCCTCCCACTGGGCCAGCCAGCCGGGCATGCGGCCGATGGCGAACAGCACCGGGAACATCTCGGTCGGGAACCCCATGGCCTCGTAGATGATCCCGGAGTAGAAGTCGACGTTGGGGTACAGCTTGTGGGAGACGAAGTAGTCGTCCTCCAGGGCGATCCGCTCCAGCTCGACCGCGATCTCCAGCAGCGGGTTGAGGCCGGTGACCTTGAACACGTCCTCGGCCACCTGCTTGATGATCCGGGCCCGGGGGTCGTAGTTCTTGTAGACCCGGTGGCCGAAGCCCATCAGCTTCAGCTCGCCCCGCTTGACCCGCTCCAGGTAGGCCGGGACCTGGTCGACCGAGCCGATCTCGTTGAGCATCCGCAGCACCTGCTCGTTGGCCCCGCCGTGCAGGGGCCCGTACAGGGCGGCGGTGGCCGCGGCGGCGGCCGAGTAGGGGTCGACCCGGGAGCTGCCGACCGCCCGCATGGCATTGGTCGAGCAGTTCTGCTCGTGGTCGGCGTGGAGGGTGAACAGCACGTCCAGGGCGTGCTCGAGCACCGGGTCGGGATGGAACTTGGGCTCCCCCATCTTCCACATGAGGTTGAGGAAGTTGCCGGCATAGGACAGCTCGTTGTCCGGGTACGGGTAGGGGTGGCCGCGGGCGTGCCGGTAGGCGTAGGCGGCCAGGGTGGGGATCTTGGCGATCAGCCGGACGATCTGGCGGCGGCGGACCGCCGGGTCGTCGATCTGCTTGGCGTCGGGGTAGAAGGTCGACAGCGCCCCCACCGTGCTGACCAGGATGCCCATGGGGTGGGCGTCGTGGTGGAAGCCGTCGATGAACTTCTTGATGTTCTCCTTGACGAAGGTGTGGTGGTTGATCTGGTCGGTCCAGTCGGCCAGCTGCCCGGGGTCGGGCAGGTCGCCCTCGACCAGCAGCCAGGCCACCTCCAGGAAGCTGACCCGCTCGGCCAGCTCCTGGATCGGGTAGCCGCGGTAGCGCAGGATGCCCCGCTCGCCGTCGATGAAGGTGATGGCGCTGCGGCATGAGGCCGTGTTCATGAACGCCGGGTCGTAGGAGAGCAGCCCGAAGTCGTCCTCGTCGACCTTGACGTCGCGCAGGGCCATGGCCGGGATGGCCCCGTCCTTGATCGGGATCTCATAGGTCCGCCCGGTCCGGTTGTCGGTCACGCTCAGGCTGTCCTGGCGCTGCTCACCGCTCATGGGAACTCCTTCGGCTGCGCACATCCGCTCATGAAAGCAGGCTACCCTGCCCTGTTTGGACTACGCGGCCGCGGCCCGGTCCAGCAGCCAGGTGACCGACCCCCCGGCGGCCCGGACGGTCTCCACCGCCCTGGTCAGGGGCAGGCGGTCGTCGCCGGCCCTGGCCCTGGCCACCGGGTCGGCCTTGGCCGCGCCGGCGGCCAGGACCAGCAGCCGCTCGGTGCCGGCCAGGGCGGCCAGGGTCAGGCTGACCCGCTCGGGGGGCGGCTTGGGGCTGTGGTGGACCGGCACCACCAGCCGGTCGGCGACCTCGCCCTCGGCCCGGCCGGGGAACAGCGACAGGCAGTGGCCGTCCTCCCCCACCCCCAGCCAGACGACCTCCAGGCGGGGCGCCCCGCCGGCCACGGTGGGCAGGGCGCCCAGGGCCGCCTGGTAGGCGTCGGCCGCCGCCTCGGGCCCCAGCTCGCCCGGGGGCCGCAGCCGCTGGTGGTCGGGGATGGGCACGTGGTCGAGCAGGGCGGCCGCGGCCTGGCCCCAGTTGGAGTCGGGATGGTGCACGGGCACGCAGCGCTCGTCGCCCATGGCCACCCGGACCCGGTCCCACTCGACCCCGGCCCTGAGATCGTGGGCGGCCAGGCGCCGGTAGGCGGCCACCGGGGTGCCGCCGCCGGTCAGCACCCAGGTCGCGGTGCCGTGGGCCTCCACCGCCGCCTCCAGGTCGGCCACGGCGGCCCGGGCGGCCGCCTCGGCCAGCTCGTCCGGGCCGTCCACCACCTGGACGCGGTCCAGCGGCGGGCTCACGGCGCCACCAGGGCGGCCGCCTGGGCCAGGGCGTCCTCGAACACCCGGTCGCGGCCGAAGATCTGCAGCTCCTGGCCGAGGCCGGCCGGGCCGGTGGACGGGCCGGCGCTGCGGCCCACCTTGCGCCGCCCGGTGGGCTGGCCGGGGGCCTCGACGGTGGCCACCAGGTGGCCCGGTGGGGCCTCGACCCGGACGCTGGCCGGGCCGTCGTCGGTCTCCATCTCCAGGTGGACCCGGGTCAGGTTGGAGGAGCCGATGGCCGCCACCACCCGGGTCTGGCACCTCCCGGCCGGGGTGCGGTAGTGGGCGGCCAGCTCGTCGCCCTGCTGGTCGACCCCGTCCAGCCGCCAGCCCAGCCGGGAGGCGAACCAGCCGACCAGCTCCAGCCCGGACGTCGGCTCGACCGAGTCGACCCGCAGCCAGTGGAGGTGGTCGAGGGCGGGGCGCAGGTGGGGGCC
>Ga0081538_10005698_pt1 | contig 11139 bp, 9 predicted proteins | sample TabmetS5T2R1_FD_71022 | JGI IMG/M metagenome (GOLD analysis project Ga0081538, IMG submission 71022) | Tabebuia heterophylla rhizosphere microbial communities from the University of Puerto Rico - S5T2R1 | ecosystem: Host-associated > Plants > Roots > Rhizosphere ...
ACGATGTTGCGAGTTCCATCAGCCACGGCTTCTGGCCCAGCACCGGGGCCGCAACCGCGATCGGATTGGTGCCGTGAAACGCGCGCTTTCCGCCATGCAGTCCGACCACGCTGTCGGTGTTCGTCGTCACCAGGGCGATGAAGCCCGCTTCGGCGCCAGCAACCGTGTATGCGCCGGCCGCGCCGAAATGCGACGAGCGAACCACGCCGACCGCCCCGATCCCGGCGGAGCGTGCGAGCTCGCAGGCGACGTCCATGGCCGTATAGGCCGAGGCGTGGCCGAGACCATCGTCGGCATCCAGCATCGCCGTGCCGGCGCCGGTTTGGCGGACCCGGCGCTGCGGTCGCGGATTGATCCGGCCCGACCGCATCATCGCGGCGTAGTGTGCGGCAAGCCGCACGCCATGACTGTCAAAGCCGAGGCGGGAGGCATGAGCCAGGGCGCGCCAGCAGGCCTGCGCCGACGCCGCGTCGGCACCCGCGGCCGACAGGGCCGCGAGTACCCTTTCGCGCAGCAGGTTTTCGGGGACTGTAATGAGATCGGCCATGTTTGGGCAGACGGCAGGGCGCTCAAATCCCGCCCGCCAGATAGCCCCCATCCACGTTGATCACGACCCCGGTCACGAAGCTGGACGCCGGCGAGGCCAGAAACACCGCCGCGCTGACCAACTCGTCGAGCTCGCCGAACCGTCCCATCGGCGTGCGCCGCAGCGCGCTGTCGCGGCGCTCCTGGTTCATAGCCCGGCGCGACAATTCGGTGGGAAAGAAGCCCGGCGATATGGCGTTCACGCGCACGCCGCGCGTCGCCCATTCGGCGGCCAGCGTCTTGGTCAGGCCGACCACCCCGTGCTTGCTCACGGCATAGACGGCTGCCCGCGGGAAGCCGCGATGCGCCGCCATGGAACCGATGTTGATGATGGCGCCGGTTCCCCGCGCCAGCATGTGGCGCCCGACCTTGATGCATGAGAAGAACACGCTGCGGATGTTCGTTGCCATGATGGTTTCGTAGTCGGATTCGGTGAATTCCTCGGCCGGCTTGAGAACGGTGATGCCCTGGCACGGCACCAGGATGTCGATGTGGCCGAGCGCAGCGAGCGCGTCATTGAGGAAGGCATCGAGCTTCGCCCCGTCGGCAACATCGACGGTGAACCCGAGTGCCGACGCATCCCCTTCGCGCAGCTGGCGCGTGACCGTCTCGACCTTGGATTCCGTGCGGCCGGCGATGGCGACCCATGCGCCGGCCTGCTGCAGGCCCAATGCCAGCGCGCTGCCGATGCCGCTCGATCCGCCGATCACGAGCGCATTGAGGCCGCGCAGCGAGAAGGACCGCGGCCGAGGATCGGTCTCATGCCGTGCGCCGAGAAGCCGCGGATTCATCTGTCCAGCCGAGCCTCATGGAGAGTGATTGTGCGCGTTCGAGCAGCGGCCCGCGCAGCTCACGCAACCTTTGCCGCGTCATCCTGACCTTCGGGCCCACGAAGCAAAGCGATGCCACGGCGTGGCCCGCATAGGCGAAAATCGGCGCGGCGATGCAGCGGATCCCTTCGTGGTGCTCCTCGTCGTCGACGGCATAACCGGCGGAGCGGATACGCCGGAGCTCGGCCGCGAAGGTCTCGCGCGAAACCAGGGTGCGGGCCGTATAGCGTTCGAGCGGCAGCCGCGCCGTGACCGTCGCGCGGTCTGCGGCCGGCAGGAACGCGGCGATCGCCTTGCCCACCGCCGTCGCGTGCATCGGGCGTGTCGCTCCGATGTCCTGCACGACGCGAAACGGGTTCGCGGCGTCGCATTTGGCGACGATCGTGATCATGCCATCGGCATAGGCGGCGACGCTGGAACCTTCGCCGGTGAGCGCGGTCAGCTCGGCGGCCACCGGCTCCGCCATGCGGCCGATCTGCTCCGGCGTCCAGATACGGGCGGTGAGCCGGAACAGCTTCGCCGTCAGTTCGTAGCCGCGCGTCTGCGGGTCCTGATGCAAATAGCCGAAACTGACCAGTGTTTGCAGCAGATGATGGGCGGTGCTGCGATGCAGCGCGGTGCGCCGCACCGTCTCCGACAGGGTGGCGGCGCCGCCGCTCAAGGCGACGGTCTCGAGGATGCGCAGTCCGCGTTCCAGCGACTGATGGGTCGACCGCGCCGGCCCTGCCCGTTTCACTATCTGAGATGCAATTGACTTCATTGTCTCACAATACAAACTATGGCGTCGTCATCCTTGTCAAGGATCGAGCGCTGGTTTGCGACCGCGCCATTCGCACCGGCAAGGAGCGGCGACCGGAGCCGACCGCGGGCGGTTCTGAGCGCAAACCCTCCAGGGAGGACCCGATGTCAACGCTGACGAAGATGCTGATGGCGGTCTGTGCGGCGCTCGCGCTCGCAGCCGTCGATTCCTCGGTCGTGCTGGCGCAGGCGCAAAGGACTTTCACGCTCAAGTTCAACCACGTGCTCGGCCCCCGGGAACCCTATCACCAAGGCTTCATGAACTGGGCGAAGCAGGTCGAGCAACGAACCAAGGGCGGCGTCAAGATCGACGTGTTCCATTCCGCCCAGCTCGGCGTGGAGGAAGACATCATCGAGCAGATTCGCCAGGGCGCCAATATCGGCCAGAATACCGACTCGGCGCGCATGGGCAATTACGTTCCCGGCATCGCCGTGATGAACGGCCCCTATTTCGCCGAGACGCTCGAGGAAGTTGCGAAGCTGCGCAAGGCGCCGACTGTCGTCCGCTGGCAGGAGGAACTGGCGACCAAGTTCGGCCTGAAGGTTCTGTCGTTCAACTGGGTGCAGGGCTATCGGCATTTCTTCACCAACAAGCCGATCAAGACTCCCGACGACTTGAAGGGCCTGCGCATCCGCACGCCGCCGGCGCCGATCTGGCAGGAATCGATCCGCGCGCTCGGCGCGGTGCCGGTCGCCATGGCGTTTGGCGAGATGTATCCGGGCCTGCAGCAACGGGCGATCGACGGCGTGGAACTGGTCTACAACAACATCCCGGGCGGGCGCTTCTACGAAGTGCTGAAGTTCGCCAACGAGACCAAACACATCATGCTGGTCAACTTCGAGGTGGTCAGCGCCAAGTGGTTCGACAGTCTGCCGAAGGAGTACCAGGAAGCGCTGATCGAGGAGTGCGACAAGGCCGGCGAGGAGACCTCCAGGCAGGTCTTCCGCCTCGAGGCCGAGGTCGAGCAGCAGTTGAAGGCCCGAGGCATGACGGTGGTGAAGGAGGTCGACCTCGCCGCCTTCCGCACGGCCGGCGACAAGGCCTATGACGTCCTGAAGATCGTCGACGCCAAGAACGCCGTGCACAAGGAAATCGGCAAGAACTGAGCGATAGACGAGGTCGATGCAGAAACTTTACGAGCGGGTGTGCATGGCGGAGGCCTGGGTCGCCGCCGTGTTCCTCGTCATGATGGTCGTCCTGATCTTCCTGGGCGGCGTCATGCGGATGTTCGGCCATCCGATCAACTGGTCGAGCGACGCCGCAACCGGCCTCTTTGCCTGGGCGTGTTTTCTCAGCGCGGACATCGCCTGGCGCAACAACGGCCTGATGTCGATCGAATTTCTCACCGGCCGGCTGCCGCCGCAGCTGCGCACCGCGTGCCGCATGCTGAACTATGCCGTGATCGCGGCTTTCCTCGTCTATCTGGTCGTGCTCGGCCTGTATCTGTCCTGGATCAGCCGGGTGCGAAGTTTCCAGGGCATCCCGGCGATCAGCTACTCCTGGGTGACCATGAGCCTGCCGGTCGGGGCGATGCTGCTCCTGATCACGACCGCGCTGAAGGTGCGAGCCGACTGGCGCGGAGAAGGTGCCGAAGGCCGGGCCGTGGATGTCATCTAGCGCATGCTGATCGTCGTCATCGCGTTTACGGTCCTGCTGCTCATCGGCATGCCGGTGGCCTTCGCCATCGGCATCGCAGGCGCGCTGTTTTTCCTGCAGCATCCGGAACTGCCATTGACGATCCCGATACAGCTCACGGTCTCGGAGACGCAGAACTTCGCTCTCCTCGCCGTGCCGCTGTTCATCCTCGCCGGCAATTTCCTCAACAATTCGGGCATAACGCACAACCTGCTCAACCTCGCGACGGTCCTGACCGGACGCATGCAGGGTGGACTGGCACAGACATCGATTGCGCTGTCGACGCTGATGAGCGGCGTTACCGGATCGTCCATTGCCGATGCGGCGATGAACGCGCGCGTGCTCGGCCTGCAGATGCTCAGGCGCGGCTTCTCGAAAGGCTATGCGGCCGGCGTGCTGTCCTTCGGTTCGCTCATGGCCCCAATCATCCCGCCCGGCATCGGCTTCATTCTGTACGGGACGGTCGGCCAAGTCTCGATCGGCCGGCTGTTTGCCGCCGGCATTGTGCCGGGGCTCATGCTGTGGGCGTCGCTGGCGATCGCCATCTCGCTGACGGCGCGGCGCCGCGGCTACGCGCCGGAGCGCGCGACGCGCCCGACCGTGAAGGAGATCGCGGTTGCGTTGTGGGGCGGCATCTGGGCGATCCTGTTCCCGATCATCCTGCTGTTGGGCCTCCGCTACGGCATCTTCACGCCGTCCGAGATCGGGGCTTTCGCGGTCGTCTATGCGGTCCTGGTGGGCGCGTTCGCCTATCGGATGCTGACGCTGGCGGGCTTCCGCGAGGCGGTGGAGGGCAGCCTGATCGATATCGGCGGGGTCATGTTCCTGCTCGCGCTCTCTGCCATTTTTGGCTACGGCGTCGTGTTCGAACGCATCCCCGAGGTCATCTCCACCTGGATGCTCGGCATCACCGACAACGCGCATGTTGTCATGGTGTTGATCGTCCTCTTCATCCTCCTGGCCGGGACCTTCATGGAAGGCTCCGTGCTCATCATCATGCTGACACCGATCTTCCTGCCGCTGATCATGAAATACGACATCGATCCCGTTCATTTCGGGCTGGTGTTCATCATCGCCGCGACGATCGGCAACTACACGCCCCCCGTGGGCGGGGCGATGTTCGTGGTGTGCCAAATTCTGCGCTGCCCGATCGGGGAGTACACCCGGGAATCGATTCCGTTCCTCATCGCCGTGAGCGTGATCACGCTGCTGCTGGTGTTCCTGCCGGAGCTCGTGCTGTTCGTTCCCGACCTCATCTTCGGCAAGGACCTCAGATAACGTCCCGTTGAGGATGTCTGATCCTCGAGGCCCCAGTTAACTTCGAAGACATCGATCGGTTCTGGCCAAATTGGTCATTGCGGCAGGTTGGCGATCCGATCCAGGGCCGGTTTCCACATGCGCTGCTGGTCGCGGACGAAGGCGGTCACCTCGGCAGACGACATCGGACGCGCGTAGGAACCGCGTGCCGCAAGCCTGTCCCGGTACTCGGGCTGGCTCAGCACCTTGCGCAGGTCTTCGCTGGCCTTGTTCACGATCGCCTCGGGCGTACCGCGCGGCGCCACGACGGCCTGCCAGCCGCTGGCGACGAAGCCCGGCAGTGTTTCCGCCACGGTCGGCAAATCGGGGACCACCGGCAGCCGCTCCGCCGAGGCAACTGCGAGCGCCTTGAGCGCGCCCGACTGGAAAGCGCCGGCCAGGCCGGTATAGCCTTCGATGACCACCGGGACGCGGCCGCTCATGACGTCGCTCAGAGCCTGGGAGCCGCCGCTGTAGGGAACCATCTGCAGCTTGATGCCGGCGCGCAGCTGCAGCAACTCGCCGGTCAGGTGAGTCAATCTCCCGATGCCGGTCACCGCATAGGAAATTTCGTCCGGCCGCTTTTTCGCGAGCGCGATCAGCTCAGGCAGGCTGGCGACGCCGAGCGCGGGCGCAGCCCCGATCGCCATGGGCTGGTCCGCCGTGAATCCGACCGGCGTGAAGTCGCGCGGCAGTTCGAGCGGCAGATTTGGCGCCTTTCCGGGGACGGCCAGGAAGACCGACAAGGCCGGAGCATAAAGCGTGTAGCCGTCGGGCGCGGCTTCGGCCGCGACGCGGGCGGAGATCGCGCCGCCGGCGCCGGGCTGATTGACCACCAGGACTTGCTGCCCCCAGTGCTGACTCAGCCCATCGGCGATGATGCGCAGGCCCACGTCCACGGCGCTGCCCGGCGCCGAGTCCGAGATGATCCTCACCGGCCTGCTCGGATAGGTGTCGGCTTGCGCGCGCGCTTCGCCGATCGCCGCCATGATCATGGCGAGCAGGCAGGCTATCGTCAGCCAACTCCGATGTCGTTGGATGTTCCGCTCCCTGGAGATGCGGCGCCTTGTCCGTCCAGCGAGGTTGCCCGGCCACAGCAGCCAAGCCTGCGCTGGCATTTTTTGCTTCTCGCTCGGCCCCGGTGCCGCGGCCATTCATTGATTCCCGACTTGCGCCGATAACCAGCTTTGTCAGTATACCAAGCACCTGCCGACTTGCCCAACGCGCTGGTCCCACGCGAGCCAGGGAGTCGAGAATGAGCTATTCCGCCTTCAAACTCTCGGCCATCCTCTTTGGCCTGGCGCAACTCCTGAAGTTCACCCGCTGGCGATACCCTGCCTTTGCGGCGCGACTGAAAGAGCGCAACTTCGTCGCCCAGATCATGGCGCGCGACGAGGAGATCGGCCGCTGGTTCGAATTCCGCGACGGCAGGGTGAGGTCGCGCGCCAGCCTGCATCCGCAGCCGGACTGCAAGCTCATGTTCAAGACGGCGGGGATCGGCGCCGGGCTGCTCATGCCGCCGATCAACTGGCTCGACCAGATCAACGCGCAGAAGGACTTCAACCTCACGGTCGAAGGCCCGGACGATCTGACCAACTGGTTCGCCCAGACGATCATGCTGTCGCAGACGGTCGGCTGGAAGTTCGGCACGCGCATGGCCGACGGCACCACGCGCTATTGCAACATGACCAACGGCGGGCCGGTGTTCGTCTACGTCCGCGACGGCAAGATCGTGCGCATGACGCCGATCGAGTTCGGCGACGACGATCCGCCGCCGTGGACGATTCGTGCGCGTGGGCTGAAGCTGACGCCGCCGCGCAAGACCACGCTCGCTCCGCACGGACAGAACGCGAAGTCGATCGTCTACTCGCCCGACCGCCTGCTCTATCCGATGCGGCGCGCCGACTTCGACCCGAACGGCGACCGCAACCCGCACAACCGCGGCAAGTCGCCCTACGTGCGCATCTCCTGGGAGGAGGCGCTTGACCTGGTGGCGAGCGAGATCAAGCGGTGCAAGCGCGACCAGGGGCCGGGCGCCATCGCGGTCTCGCACGGCTCGCATCATACCTGGGGCAACATCGGCTACTACCTGTCCGCCCTGTTCCGCTTTGCCAACGCGGTCGGCATGACGCGCGTGCACCACAATCCGGACAGCTGGGAAGGCTGGTACTGGGGCGCGGTGCACCATTGGGGCTACACGCTGCGCGTCGGCCAGTCGGAGACTTACGGCACGGTCGAGGACTGCCTGCAGAATTGCGACATGATCGTGTTCTGGGCGGCCGACCCGGAGACCACCAGCGGATCATACGGGGCGCAGGAAGGCACCGTGCGGCGGCAGTGGCTGAAGTATCCAAAGCTCGGCATCAAGGTCGTGCACGTCGATCCGTACTACAGCGCCTCGGCGCAGTTCCTGCCCGGCAAGTGGTTTGCGCCGCGACCGACCACGTCGGTCGCCATGGCCATGGCGATCGCCCACGTGTGGATCAAGGAAGATCTCTACGACAAGGACTACGTCGCCACCCACACGGTCGGCTTCGACACCTGGAAGGCCTATCTCCTGGGCGAGGAGGACGGCATCGCGAAGACGCCCGAATGGCAGGAGCAGGAAACCGGCGTTCCGGCGAAAGACGTGCGCGCGCTCGCGCGCGAATGGGGCAGGAAGCGCGTCTATCTCGCGCCCGGCGGCTGGGGCAACGGCCACGGCGGCGCCTGCCGCAACCAGACCGGCATCCAGTGGGCGCGGGTGATGGTCTGCCTCGTGGCGATGCAGGGCCTGGGCAAGCCCGGCATCAACATGGGCAATCTGCAATGGGGCTGCCCGCTCGACTTCAATTTCTATTTTCCGGGTTACTCCGAGGGCGGCATGTCGGGCGACCTGGAGAACACCGCGATGCCGGTCGAGCTCTACCAGCGCATGCCGCAGCTGCCGACCATGAACTCGAGCTTCCAGCGCATCCCGCGCATCTGGATGCCGGAGGCCATCGCCGACGGCAAGGCCGAGGGCTGGCCGTGGGTCGGCAAGTCGATCGAGCACCAGTTCGCGAAGTTCGCCTATCCGGCGCCCGGCCATGCGCCGGTGCGGATGCTCTACAAGTATGGCGGCTCGATCCTCTCGACCATGAACAACACGAACCGCCACGTGCGGATGTACCAGTCCGACAATCTCGAGTTCGTGGTCAACCAATCGATCTGGTTCGAGGGCGAGGCGAAGTTCGCCGACGTGATCCTGCCGGCCTGCACCAATTTCGAGCGGGTCGACATCAGCGAATGGGCGGGGCTCGGCGGCTACGGCCATCACGGCCAGCAGCAGCTCAACCACCGCGTCATCGTGTTCCAGGCGCCGGCGATCGCCCCGCTCGGCGAGTCGAAGTCCGACTACTGGATCTTCAACGAGATCTGCAAACGCCTCGGGCTGGCCAACTACTTCTCGGAAGGCGTGAACGAGATCGACTGGGTCAAGCGGGTGTTCGACGCGTCCGATCTGCCGAAGGTGATCGCGTGGAAGGAGTTCATCCGCAAGGGCTACTACGTGGTGCCGGCCGAGAAGGAGAAGCTGCGCGCGCCGGTGTCGTTCCGCTGGTTCTGGGAGAACCGCAAGAAGGACGTGCCGGAGGCGCAGCCGCTGCCGTCCGACTATACCGAGGAATACCTGCGCGGGTTGCAGACCCAGTCGGGCAAGCTCGAGTTCGAGTGCAACAGCCTCAAGCGCTTCAAGGATCCGGAACGGCCGCCGATCGTGAAATACGAGCCCGCATGGGAGGGCCCGCATGCGAGCGAGCTCTATGCCCGCTACCCGTTGCAACTCCTGACCCCGCACTCGAAATACAGCTTCCATACCCAGGGCGACGGCAAGGATTCCTTCCTGCTCAACATCGCCGATCACCGGGTCAACGTGGACGGCTATTACTATTGGATCGTCCGGATGAATGCCGAGGATGCGGCCGAACGCGGCATCGCCAAGCACGATCTGGTCAAGGTCTACAATGATCGCGGGGCGGTAATTTGCGCGGCTTTGCCGACCCAGCGGCTGCCGCGCGGCGTCGCCCACGGCTACGAATCGTCGGCGGTCTATGATCCCATGGGCGAGCCGGGCAGGTCGGTCGACCGCGGCGGTTGCCTCAATCTGCTGACGCCCGAGCGCACGCAGACCAAGACCACGCATTCGCTCGCCGGCGCCAACTCGTTGGTGCAGATCGAGCCATGGGACGGGCGCGCCGAGCACCTCTCGGAAACCTTCGCCAGGATGGAAAAGGACGCGGACGTGCGTCGCACGCTCAAGGAGGCGCGGCTGGTGCCGGCGAAATGATGCTTGTCGTCATCACCGGGCGAGCGGCCTGCGCCCGCGAGACCCGGTGATCCCCGATGGAAGAGGCACAGCCGTGCCGACAGTTTCGAGATCGCCGGAACAGGCCGGCGATCACGAGCGAATGAGTAGCGCCATGAAAAAATGGAACATGATCATCGACGTGGCCGAGTGCACCAACTGCAATCTCTGTGCGCTCGCGGCGATGGACGAGTATGTCGGCAACGAGTGGCCGGGCTACACCAAGCCGATGCCGAAGCACGGCCACAAGTGGATCAACATCCTGCAGAAGGAGCGGGGCCAGGTGCCGATGATCGACGTCGCCTACGTGCCCACGATGTGCAATCACTGCGACGAAGCGCCATGTCTCGCCAAGGGCGGTGGTGCGGTGAAGAAGCGCGACGACGGCATCGTTCTCATCGATCCCGACCAGGCGAAGGGGCGCAAGGATCTGGTGGAGGCTTGTCCCTACGGCCACATCTGGTGGAACGAGGAACATCAGGTGCCGCAGCTCTGGCCGTTCGACGCGCACCTGCTCGACCAGGGCTGGGACAAGACGCGCGGGCACCTGGCGTGCCCGACCGGCGCCATGCGGGCGGTTAAGATAGAGGACGACGAGATGGCCCGGATGGCGCGCCAGGAGGGTCTCGAGGTGATGAAGCCCGAGCTCGCCACCCGGCCGCGCGTCTATTACCGCAACCTGTGGCGCTACTCCAAATGCTTCATCGGCGGCACGATTTCGGCGGAGGCGGGCGGCGTCGTCGATTGCGTGGAGGGCGCGCGCGTGCGCCTGATGCAGGACGGCCGCGTTGTCGCCGAGACGACGAGCGACAATTACGGCGATTTCAAATTCGACAAGCTCGACGAGGAGTCAGGGTCCTACGCGGTGGAAGTATCGGCCGGCGGTCGCGCGAAAACGATCGAGGCCAAGCTCGGCGCGAGCATCAATCTCGGGGAAATCCGGCTGTAGAACCGGGCAGGTCCAAGGGCGAGTTGCTGCCGTAGCGCACCGGGATTTGGCACGGAAGATTCGCGAAGTTCTGGACGACAAGCCCGCGCCGGCTCTAAGCTCTCGATTGATTGCATCCCCGTCATCCGGAGCCCATCCTGCCGGCCTTGGCCGATCTCTATCAGACGCTGGCCCCTGTGACCGAAGCGCTGCTGCGCGCGGCCGTCGGCCTTGCGCTGGTGCCGCATGGATTGCGCAATACGTTCGGCTTTTTTCCCGGTACCGGCGTCAGGGCCCACAACCTCGGTGAGCTCGCGGCCCAGCTCGATGGTGACGGCTATCGGCCGGGAAGGCTGTGGGCGCCCCTCATATCGCTGGTGCAGCTGGTAGGCGGCCCGCTGCTTGCGCTCGGCCTGTTCACGCGCATCGTTGCGGTGCCGATCCTGATCTTCCTGATCGTGGCCAATGTCGAGCGCTGGCGCGTCGGCCGCTATTTCTGGAATCAGCTCGGTCTCGAATACACGCTGATGTGGACGATCGCAGTGCTCTATTTCCTGGTCCACGGCGGTGGCACGTATTCGCTCGACCACCTCCTGTTCGGCAAAGAGCTTTGACTCGCTCCCCGCACGCTCCAGACCAGGACTAGCCCAGCTTGAGTCGGGACACTTGGACTAAACGTGTCAAGTTTCAAGCGGCAAGTTGGGCATGTTCGATCCATGCGTTGACCTCTGTGTCGATTTTA
>Ga0081538_10005699_pt1 | contig 11139 bp, 12 predicted proteins | sample TabmetS5T2R1_FD_71022 | JGI IMG/M metagenome (GOLD analysis project Ga0081538, IMG submission 71022) | Tabebuia heterophylla rhizosphere microbial communities from the University of Puerto Rico - S5T2R1 | ecosystem: Host-associated > Plants > Roots > Rhizosphere ...
TCGGCAAGCGACGGATTGCGACCCGGCGAGGGGAACTCGAGGCGCCCGACGCGGTGATCGAGACAGATCCAGAGACGCTGGGGGCCGTGCTCCTCAATGGCCACCAGCTCGAGGGGGCGCTGGACTCGGGTGACCTAAAGATCCAGGGCGACCGAGAGCTCGCGGCGCGCTTCCTCGCTCTCTACACGCAGGCCGAGCGCGCCGACCCCGTCGCCTGACAGCTTCGGCTCGACGACGCCGAGGAAAGTCAAGCGGCCCTGCCCCGGGGATCAACCTCCCTGCTCGAACTCAGAGACCGGCACCGCCGCTACGGCGACACGGTTGCGTAGGACGGGCTCTCGCTGGTCGTCCCGGCCTCTCCAGACCGGTAGCGACGGAGCGGCCAGAGGCGCGCCGCAGCGCTCGTCCCTACACCACCGGCTGGACGTGCGAGATCAGCTCGCCGTCGAGGACGGCGTGCACAGCGAAGCCCGCGGGCTCGGCGGCGAGCTCGATCTCTTCCGAGCCGAGGTTCAGCCGCGCCTGCACGTAGGTGCTCGGAACGGTCAGGACAGGACGGCCCGCGAGCTCGCCGGTGATCGTGCGGTGGACATGCCCGGCAACGAGCCGTCTCACCTGCCGGTGGCGCGCGATCACTTCGCCGAGCGCTCTCCTATCGGCCGCAGCCAGGCCGATCTCGTCCCACGCCGGGACGCCGGTGACAAGCGGCGGATGATGCATCGCGAGCAGCGTCGGGACCTGTGGCCGCGTCGCCAGCTCAGCGTCGAGCCAGCCGAGCCGCTCGCCGTCGAGCGCGCCAGGGTCCTCGCCCGGGCGGGTGGTGTCGAGCACGACGAGCCGCAACGCGCCGAGGTCGACCGAATACTGGACCGGGTCGCCGTCGGCGCCCGGCACGCCGAAGTGGCGATGCAGGGCGCGGCGGTCGTCGTGGTTGCCGGCCAGGACGTACAACGGCGCCTGGAGTGGCGCGAGTAGCTCGCGCGCCCGCTCGTACTCGGCATCGGTCGCGTTCTCCGCGAGATCGCCGGAGACGAGCACCGCATCGGGCCGTGGCCGCATCGAGCGAACCGACGCGACCGCCGCCGCGAGCCCCGCCGCTGGATCCTCGTCGACCCACTCGGCTCCGATGTGAGAATCGCTCAGCTGGGCGAGCAAAAACGGGCGGCTCATGGCGAGATCATCGCGGACAAGGCCCAGGCAGCAGAGGTTCCCACTCGATTTGAATGGAGATCACTCTCTGACACCGAACGTCCCGGGTTGTGTCGTATGGGGACCCTTCCGGGACGTTCGCGTGCCTTCCAGGCCCCGGGATGAGGCCGCCACCTGAGCGAAACGCTTTCAGTCGGCGGCGCGGGTGGGTTCGCTTGGTGGCGGCGATGCCTACGGGCCCGGCGCTTTTGCTGCCTCCAGGGCTTCCGCCTCGAGCGAGTCGAACACCGCGGTCACCGCATCGACGATCGGGGTCGGGGCCTTCTCGGGCGAGCCGGCATCGAGCGGTGGCTCCGGGTCGTACTCGATCCCGAGCTGGACCGCCTGCGCAACCTCTTCGCCGAACATCTCCTGCACCAGCCGCAATGCCATGTCGATCCCTGACGAGACGCCGGCCGCGGTGATGATCCTGCCGTGATGGACGACGCGGTCGAGGACGGGAACGGCGCCCAGCGAGGCGAGCGTCTTGCGAGCACGCCAGTGGGTCGTCGCCGGAGCGTCGGCGAGCAAGCCGGCCGCCGCTAGCAGCAGCGAGCCGGTGCAGACCGAGGTCGTCCAGGTTGTCGTTTCGTGCACGCTCCGCAGCCAGGCGAGCAGCGGCTCGTGCTCCAGCCAGCGCCGCGTGCCGAGGCCTCCCGGGACGACCACGACATCCGGGGATCTCACCTCGTCCAGCGAGCGGTCCGCGGCGATCGCGAGCGTGCGGCGGTCATTGCGCACGGGCCCCGCACGCTCGGCGACGAGCACCGACTCGGTGCCGGGCACGCTGCTCAGCACCTCGTACGGGCCGGTTACGTCAAGGGCGGTGAAGCGGTCATACAGCAGATAGGCAACTTGCATGGGCTCTCCTTCGGCCGTCCACGTCGGCTGGTTCACCACGGTTTCGAAATAGGTCTTCGGAGGGATAGTCTGAGCCGATATATCGGAACAGAACAAGACCCGTGGCGCAACCGGTTCCGCTCAACGGGTCTGCGCAGACCTATCGCCTGCAGTGCGATTGAAGCCGACCTCCTACCTGATGCTGGGGATGCTCAGCCAAGGCAAGCAGACGGGTTATGCGATCAAGCGCGCCGTCGATCGCAGCACCCGATTCTTTTGGGCGGCCTCGCTCGCCCAGGTGTACCCCGAGCTCGCTGCCCTTGAGCAGGGCGGATACGTGGTCAGTGCGGATGAGCCGCACGGAGCCCGCCCGCGGAAGACCTATCGCTTGACCGGCAAGGGCCGTCGTTCGCGCTCAGGGGGCTCGCCTTCCGCTGATCGCGGCTCGCCAAGGGGCGGACCACTTCTCATGGCGCGCAGCTTAATTTCGGAGCCTGGAGGCAGAGCTCGCGGATGAACTCGAGGCCCTTATCGTCCGCCGCGGCGCGCGGCGGCCAGCGCCGGATCGATCGGATGGTTCCATCGGCCCGTAAGCGTGCCGCTCGGCGGAAGCGCCGCCCAATCCGTCGCCGCGGCACGCAGTCGCGTGCGGCAGCGATCGAGAGCGTCGGCGGTGAGGGCGTCGGTCCACCATCGGTCGCCGATGGCGCTCCTCAGCGCGGCGCCCTGCGGCGGCAGGTCGCCACGGACGACGTCGCAGACCGCGCGAGTGAGGATCTCCGCCTGCGTGATCCGGTCGCCGGCAGCCTGGATGATCGCGCGGCCGCGCGCGGCGGCGTGCGGCGCCTGCCGTCCGCTGATGACTTTTGCGTGCCGGAACAGTCCGCCGGCGACGAGCACCCCCCAAACGCCGCCCGTCAGGGCCAGCTCGTCCTCGACGACGAGGTGCGCAATATCGTGCGGGACCGCCTCTGGTCGGCCGCCGAGCTTGTTGTACGAGCCGCCCTCGAACTCGACAGCGACGCCGTCAGGCCGGTGGAGCACCGACCGGTACCGGTTGGGCTCGCCCTTGGTGAAGTCGACACGCGCGGCCACGCGCTGCCCATGATCGCGGCTTCCGCGCACCGCCCCAAGAGCCCTAGAGCTGTCCCCTCGCGCGTCTGCCGTTCGTCGTCTTTGTTGAACGGACGTGACAAAGGAGACACTCATGCAAGAGCGCAGGAAGATTGCGGTGGCAGGAGCGACCGGAAGGCTCGGTCGCCATGTCGTCGACGTCCTCGAGGAGCGCGGCCACGACGTCGTCCGGATGTCTCGGGCCACCGGGGTGGACGTGGTCACCGGCGAAGGACTGAGCGAGGCTCTGGCAGGCGTTGATTCCATCGTCGATGCCGCCTCGTGGCCGTCGAACGAGCAGGAGCCCGCCACGGAGTTCTTCATCGCCTCGTCGCGCAACCTCCAGGAGGAGGGCGAGCGGGCCGGCGTCCAGCGGATCGTGGTGCCGTCGATCATCGGGGCCGACCGGGCCACGGCCGGCTTCATCGCGTCGAAGGTCCCCCACGAGCGGGCCATACAGTCGGGGCCGATCCCGGCCCGCATCTTGCGGGCGGCGCAGTTCCACGATTTCGTACCGCTGTTCCTCGAGTGGGCCCGGCAGGGAGACGTCGTCTACGTGCCGGAGATGCGCACGCAGCCGGTCGCGGCCAGGACCGTCGCGGAGGCTCTCGTCGATCTCGTCAACGGATCGGAGCCCGCACCAGAGACCTCGATCCCGGAGATCGCCGGCCCGCGGGAGGAGAGCCTCGTCGAGATGGCGCAGCTGGTCGCCGCCCGCCGGGGTGACCCGGTCCAGATCGAGGCCGTGAGCGACCCGGACAACCCCGAGCAGGCCCTCTTCGCATCGGGCGCCCTGCTGCCCGGCCCCGACGCCGTCCTCGCCGGCCCGACCTTCGAGCAGTGGCTCGACTCCACGGCCTGACGACGAGATCCAATGATCACATCCAACCGAACGAACTGGTTCGCGCTGGCGTTGCTCTGCGCCGTGCAGTTCATGGTGGTGCTCGACACCGTGATCGTGAACACCGCACTACCCTCGATCCAGACGGATCTCGGCTTCTCTCGGGACAACCTGCAGTGGGTGATCAGCGCCTATGGGCTCATCTTCGGTGGGTTCCTCCTCTTGGGCGGCCGGCTTGCCGACATCCTCGGACGCAGGGGCGTCTTCATGGGCGGCCTCGTCGTCTTCACGGTCGGTTCACTCTTCTGCGGGTTAGCGTGGAGTGACGAGTCGCTCATCGCGGCGCGGGCGATCCAAGGCCTCGGCGCGGCCACGATCACGCCCTCGGCGCTCTCGATCCTGACCACCACCTTCACCGAGGGACGCGAGCGGAACATCGCACTCGGCGCGTGGGGCGCGGTCGCCGGCTTCGGCGCAGCCGCGGGCGCCTTGATGGGCGGAGTCCTTACCGAGCTTCTCTCCTGGGAGTGGATCTTCTTCGTCAACGTGCCGGTCGGTATCGCGGGGTTCGTGCTCGCTCCGATCCTTCTTCTCGAGAGCCGGAACGCGCACGGTCAGGGTCACGACGTCCCGGGAGCCGTCTTGGTCACGTCTGGGCTCGTCCTCCTCGTCCTGGGAATCACGCAAGGCCGGCAGTGGGAGTGGCTCTCGGCCCAGACGATTGGCGTCTTGGCCGCGTCGGCCGTCCTGCTCGGCGCGTTCGCGCTCTGGGAGCGGCGTCAGAGGGAGCCGCTCGTTCGGTTCTCGATCTTCCGCTTGCAGACGTTGACCGCGGCGAACGTGGCCATGTTCATCATGGGCACGGCGTTGTTCTCGATGCTCCTGATGGTCACGCTGTACATGCAGCAGGTGCTCGGGTACTCCGCGCTGAGGGCCGGGGTTGCCTACCTCGCGGTCGCCGGCACGGCCGTCATCTGGGCGAATGTCGCGGCACGAGTCGTGAGCCGGATCGGCGTCAAGCCGGTGCTGATCTTCGGCATGAGCATGCTCACGCTCGGCCTTCTGTACTTCACCCAGGTCTCCGTCGAAGGTTCGTACTGGGCAGATCTCTTCCCCGGCTTCCTCCTCCTCGGCGCGGCTATCCCGTTCGCATTCGTGCCGATCACGATCGCGGGGCTCGCCGGAACGAAGCCCCAGGAGGCCGGCCTCGCCTCGGGACTGATCAACACGACGCAGCAGATCGGAGGCGCCGTCGGCATCGCCCTCCTCTCGACGATCGCCGTCTCGACCACGGAGGACGAGCTTGCGCGCGGAATCGCCGAACCGGCCGCGTTGACCGAGGGGGTCGTCAACGCCTTCTGGGCGGGAGCTGCGCTTGCCTTCGCCGGCGTGCTCGTCTCGATCTTCCTCGTGCGCGGACGTGACCTCCGTTTGCCGGAGCCGATGGTCTCGGAGCCGGCGCTCGAGGGGTGATCACCCGGTGAGCAGGCTCGACTTGCACGAACGCCGGCGTCTGGAGCGGGACCTCCACGACGGCGCCCAGCAGCGGCTCGTCTCGCTGGCGCTCACCCTCCGGATGGCCCGAGAAAAGCTGGGCCCGGACGCCGGGGAGGCGGCGCGCCTGCTGGACCGCTCGCGCCAGGAGCTCGACGAGGCGCTCAACGAGCTACGCGAGCTGGCGCGTGGGATCCACCCCACGGTGCTCTCGACTCGCGGCCTCCGGGGCGCCGTCGAGGCGCTCGCTCACCGCGCCCCACTGCCGGTCGAGGTGGGCGAACTGCCCGCGCAAAAGCTTCCCGAGCAGGTCGAGCTGGCCGCCTACTTCGTCGTCTCGGAGGCGCTGACCAACGTCGCCAAGCACGCCTCGGCGACGCAGGCCTCAGTGACGATGACCAAGTCGGGCGGCCGCCTCGCGGTCGAGATCAGCGACGACGGCGTCGGCGGCGCCGACATCGATCGCGGCACCGGCCTGCGCGGTCTCACCGAGCGCCTGGCCGCGATCGAAGGCCGACTGGAGGTCGACTCCAGACCGGGGCTCGGAACGACCGTGCGCGCCAGTATGCCCGTAGCGCTCCCCGGCTAATTGCCGCGGTAGGCGTCGACGACGGCGGTGAGGTCCTGGATGACGAGGAATCGCGTGATAAGCCCGTCGTGGAAGTCGAGGACGGTGGCGTACTCGCTCTCTGGCACCGTGACCCCGCTCTTCTTAATCTCAACCGTCTCCTTGCCGAGGAACACGACGCGCTTGCCGTTGCCGAAGAACTCGCGCGGCCGCTCCTGCCGGAACTCGAGGATGTCCCCGAGCCTGACGAGGTGATCGACGACCGCCTGCTTGCCGCGGAACTCTCCGCTGATGGGCGTGCCGTCCGGGATCGTCGCCTTGAACACGACGTCCTCTGCGAGATGGTCGATCAGAGGCTGCCAGTCCTCGGATTCGAAGAGGCTGCGTACGAGCGCGGTGTAGTCGACGGGGTCCTCCCGAGGTGCGCTGTCCACCGTGTCTTCGCGAAGTGTGCTGTGCATGGGGTCCTCTCGATTTTTTTTGGTAGCTGGTCGTTAAATAACTTGGTATTAAGATAGCAGGCGCCAAGCTAAACTCCCGCGAGGCGTGGCTACCGACTCCGTCGACCGCATCGTTCAGGCATGGGCCGAGCGCGATCCGCGCGTGGACGCGAGCCCGCTCGAGGTCGCCGGCCGCCTGCTGCTGTGTGCCGCCCACCTGGAGCGGGCCATCGTCGCCGCACTCGAGCCGTTCGCGCTGAGCTTCGGCGACTTCGACGTCCTGAACACGCTGCGGCGACGCGGCGATCAGCCGGGCACCAACCCGAGCGACCTGGCCCATTCATCGCTGATCACCACCGGCGCGATGACCGCGCGCCTCGACCGTCTCGAGCGCGCCGGGCTCATCAGACGGGCGCCCGATCCGACAGATCGGCGGGCCGTGCGCGTCCACCTCACGGAAGAGGGCGAGCAGCTCGCGGAGCAAGCCCTCCATGCCGTGATTGCCGCCGACAAGGCCTTCCTCGAGCCGCTCAGCCAACGCCGGCGCGACATGGTCGCCTCAGCGCTGAAACAACTCCTCCTCCGCGCCGAATCCGACTAGCGGCTTGATGTGGGTTCTGGGTCGGCCTGCGTCCGGGGGAGCTTGGTCGCCTGGCCCACCCGCGCCGCCAGGCCGTATGGCTGGGTGAGGCGTTTGGACGGCGGTCGCTGCCAGCCCTGCCCGCGAACGATCTTCGGACACTTGGCGGCCTGGCCGAATCTTCACCGAGGACGGCGGGGCGGCGGCGTGGGTCTGACGCCGCTGTCCTGCCCTGGTGGTCTCCTGCGCCACTTATCCAGGACAGCGCCGGACTTCGCGAGCGCAGCCGCCGAACGACCTTCGGGACGCCGCCCCGTGCGTGGTCGCCGCTCGTCGTCGCCGAACCCACATCAACCCTCTAGTCCGCCGCGACGGGCGGCGTAGCGCCCCACGTTCCCACCGGCCCAGCGGGTCACCCCGAACTTGACAGATGACTGACACTTAGTTAGCCTTCTGACATTATCACCGAGCGAACTCCAGCCGGAGAGGCAGCAACCGAGGTCATCCTCTCGATCTTCCGAGCCAACGGCCTGCTGCTCGCGGCCGGCGACCTGCTCAGCGCCGGCGAGGGGCTCACGAGCGCGCGCTGGCAGGTGCTGGGCGCAATCGACGCCGCCGGGCGTCCGCTCACCGTGCCGCAGATAGCGCGGCGCATGGGCCTCACGCGTCAGAGCGTGCACGCAACGGTCAAGCGCCTGATGGCGGACGGGCTCGTCGAGCTCGAGCCGAACGCCGACCACCGGCGCTCGCAGCTCGTCCGGATGACCGAGCAGGGGGAGCGTCGATACGCGGCGATCGACAGGTTGCAGATGGCCTGGGTGAACCGCCTCGCACGAGGCGTCGGCCGCTCCGACCTCGAGACCACCCGCCGGGTGCTCGACGAGCTCTGCGCCAGGCTCACGACCGAGGTCGAGAGGCGGGGTCGCGATCACACCCGCAACAACAGGAAGGAATGGACAGATGCAGCTCCGCGAGCTCGATGAGCACGTGACCTACGCAAGCCAGCTCCAGGAAAACGGCGGTCCCGTCGTCCTGTTCAACCTCTTCACGGTCGCGCCCGAGGACGCCGATCGGTTCCTCGACGTTTGGGCCGACGACGCGGCGTTCATGAAGCGCCAGCCCGGCTTCATCTCGACGCAGCTTCACCGCGGCACGGCCGGCAGCAGCACGTTCGTGAACGTGGCCGAGTGGGAGTCCGCGCGAGCCCTCGGGGAAGCCTTTCGCTCGCCCGAGTTCCAGGCCCGGATCTCCCGCTACCCCGACAGCGCGGTGGCGTCTCCCCACGTGTTCGAGCGGATCGGCGTCCCGGGCATCTAGACGATGTCCGCCCCGGCCCACTCCTCGGGCACGTTCGCGATCGGCGGCGAGCTGACGGTGCACCGGCTCGGCTTCGGGGCAATGCGCCTGCCGGGGATGATGGACGGATCCGAGCGGAGGGCGTCGCGCGAGCTCCTCCGCGAGGCCGTCCGGCTCGGGATCGACCTGATCGACACCGCCCACGCGTACGGCATGTCCGAGGAACTGATCGCGGACGCCCTCCATCCGTATCCAGACGGCCTCGTGATCGCGACGAAGGGCGGGCTTGGCCACGGCTTTCTCCCCGATGGACGGCCCGAGCGCCTGCGAGCAGATTGCGAAGAGAGCCTGCGCCGGCTGCGGCTCGACACGATCGACCTCTGGCAGCTTCACGAGCCCGATCCCGCCGTTCCGCTCGAGGAGCAACTCGGCGCCATCCGCGAGCTGCGCGACGAGGGCAAGATCCGCTTCGTCGGCGTCTCGAACGTGTCGGACGAAGAGTTGCGCCGCGCACGGCACCTAATCGAGATCGCCACCGTCCAGAACCGATTCAACATCGCCGAGCAGCGGGCCGACGACGTGCTGCGCACGTGTGAGGCGGAGGGGATCGGGTTCATGCCGTTCGCCCCGATCGCGATGGGCGGCCTCGCCGACGCATCAATTGGCCCGGTCGGCGCTGCCGCCCGCGATGGGGCGACGCCCGCCCAGATCGCGCTCGCATGGCTGCTGCGGCGCTCGCCGGTCGTGCTGCCGATCCCCGGCACCGGCTCGCTCGAGCACCTGCGCGAGAACGTCGACGCGGCGCTGCTCGCGCTGCCCGTCGGCGAGGGCGCGGCCACGGACCGCGGCTGACCTCGAAGCGGGCTGGTCGTGCCCTGCGGCGGCTCACGCGGAAGCCGGCGCGGCCGGCGAGTGCGCTACTACACCGTGCGCGCGGGGATACGCGGGCTTTGACAAAGGAGAGGGAGAAATGCAGAACAGCACTGAGACCCCAGGTCGCTCGAACGCCGAGATCCGGCCGTTCCGGATCGAGATCCCCCAGGCCGAGCTCGACGACCTCCGCGACCGCCTGGCGCGCACGCGCTGGCCCGGCGAGCTCCCGGGCCAGGGCTGGAGTCGCGGCGTGCCGCTGGAGTACTTGAAGGAACTTTCCGAGTATTGGCGTACCGGCTACGACTGGCGCGAGCACGAGGCGCGGCTCAACGAGCTCCCGCAGTTCACCACCACGATCGACGGCGCCAACGTGCACTTCCTGCACGTGCGTTCGCCCGAGCCCGAGGCGCTCCCCCTGATCATGACGCACGGTTGGCCCGGGTCGATCGTGGAGTTCCTGGACATCATTGGGCCCCTGACCGACCCGCGCACCCATGGTGGCGACCCGGCGGACGCCTTCCACCTGGTGATCCCGTCGATCCCCGGCTTCGGGCTCTCGGGGCCGACCAGCGAGCCCGGGTGGTCCGCGGGGCGAGTCGGCGGCGCCTTCGCCGAGCTGATGAGCCGGCTCGGCTATGACCGCTACGGCGCGCAGGGCGGCGACGAGGGCGCGATCATCTCCCCAGACCTCGGCCGGGCCGCCCCGGACCACGTCGTCGGCGTGCACGTCAACGCGGCCTCGGTCGGATTCATGCCGTTTCCGCCGCTCGAGGAGTCAGAGCTCGCCGAGCTAAGCGAGGCGGAGCGGGCGCGTGTCGAGCGAATCGCCGACTACATGGACGACGGCTCCGGCTACGCGCAGATTCAGTCCACCAAGCCGCAGACCCTCGCGTACGGCCTCACCGACTCACCTGTCGGACAGCTTGCTTGGATCGTGGAGAGGTTCCAGGATTGGACGCACGCCGAGCTGCCCGAGGATGCCGTCGACCGCGACCGCATGCTCACGAACGTGATGCTCTACTGGCTGACCGGCACTGCCGGGTCGTCGGCGAACAGCTATTACGAGGACAAGCACTCCGGTGCCTGGCCACAGCCGTCGGGCGTACCCACCGGCGTCGCTGTCTTCGCCGAGGACATCTCGATCCGGCGCTACGCCGAGCAAAGCAACACCATCGTGCACTGGTCCGAGTTCGACCGCGGCGGCCACTTCGCCGCGCTCGAAGCACCCGACCTGTTGATCGCCGACGTCCGCGAGTTCTTCCGCCGGCTCCGGTGACATAGGCCACGACAGAATGTCAGGCGGCGTAGCGGCGCCGGAACCAGTCGAGCGTACGGCTCACCGCCTGCCGGTGCGGGGTCGGCTCGAACGGCCCGAAGGTGGCTTGGAACTTCGACGCATCCGAGACGAAGGGCCGTTCGAACTGGTACAGCGTCTCGCTCAGCTCTCGTAGGAGCGGGTTGAAGAGGCCCCCGATCCTGATCAGCGGTCGCGAGGCGACCCCGATCTTCGGGGCGCGCCCGGCCCCCTCGAACAGCAGCTCGATGAACTGCCGGCCGGTGAGCGGTTCGGCGGCCGGCAGGTGCCAGACCTGACCGTCGGCCTCGTCGCGTTCGCCCAACATCACGAGCGAGCGGGCCATGTCCTCCAAGTAGTTGAGCGTATGCGGCTGGTCGAGCGAGCCGAGCCAGCGCACCCGCTTGCCGTGCAGCAGCGGGCTCATGATGTTCTCGCCGACCGTCGAGGTGGTGCCACGCGGACCGTAGTAGTCGGAGGCGCGGCCGATCGTGACCCGCAGTCTCCCGTCGGCGTGCGCGCGGAGGAGTGCGTTGGCCATCTCGATACGCACGCGGCCCTTCTTTCCCTGCGCCCGCTGCGGCGTGTCCTCGGTCATCGGCCCCTCGGGCG
>Ga0081538_10005700_pt1 | contig 11137 bp, 10 predicted proteins | sample TabmetS5T2R1_FD_71022 | JGI IMG/M metagenome (GOLD analysis project Ga0081538, IMG submission 71022) | Tabebuia heterophylla rhizosphere microbial communities from the University of Puerto Rico - S5T2R1 | ecosystem: Host-associated > Plants > Roots > Rhizosphere ...
GACATTACCCCACAGATGGCACGGGTCGCCGCCACCATCCTGAAGGATTATCCCAAGCCGCTGCGATTCTGCTACAACAGTAACGTCTTCCGCTATGTCGAGCCGCAGGTGGGGCGCCATCGTGAGGTTTATCAAGCGGGCGTCGAGCTCATCGGCCTGGAGTTGCCGGAAGCGGATGTGGAAATGATCGCCATTGCGGTTGAATGCCTGATGGAGGTGGGGCTGGTTGAGTTCAAGATCGCCGTCAGCCAGGTCGAATTTCTGCGCGGGTTGCTCGAACACTTACAGCTGCCCCACGAGGCAGAGCGGCAGGTGCAGGCCGCATTACATCGCAAGGACAGCTCGGCCCTCGATGTCCTGATGGACGATTTTCAGCTGGAGCGGAGTGCGCGCGATATGTTGCTGGCCTTGCCAAACCTCTTCGGCGGTGAGGAGGTCTTTACAGCGGCCAGCCAACTGGTGAATAATCAGCGCTCGGAGCAGGCCCTGGCGAACTTGCAAACCGTCTACGACATGTTGAAGGTGTACGGCCTCGAGTCCTTCGTCCTCCTGGATCTGAGCGAAATCCGCGGTTTTGATTACTATACCGGCATCGTCTTCGAGGGCTTTACCTCGAACTTGGGATATGAGATTTGCGGCGGGGGCCGCTACGATCATCTGATCGGCCGTTTTGGCGAGGAGTGCCCCTCGACTGGATTTGCCATCGACATCGAAAAGCTGCAGATGGCGCTCGAACGCCAGGGCACCCTGCGCTCGCCCATGCATGTGGACTTTCTGATCATGGATTTCAAGCCGGATAAACGCGACGCCTTACGGATCGCCAAGGAGCTGCGGCAGCGCGGCTATCGCGTGGCGCGCGATATCATCCGCCGCGATCTGGCGGGGTCGCTGGTGTATGCGCAGCGTATGGGGATCGCCCGCGGGATCATTCTGGGGACAAACGGTCTGGGGCCTGATGAAGCGTTGCTGAAAGACCTCGAGGCCGGCTGGGAGCGCGTGGTGTCGGTGAGTGAACTGGTCCAGGTGATCGTGGCACTCGACGATCGCCTATCCTCGTAGGAGAATCGGTATGCCGTCGGTTGCGGTGTTTGGGGCACAGTGGGGAGATGAAGGGAAGGGGAAGATCGTCGATTTGCTCACCCCGAAGGCCGATGTCGTGGCCCGCTTCCAGGGAGGGCCGAACGCCGGCCACACGGTCGTCGTCCAGGGCCAACAATATATTCTCCATTCCCTGCCGACCGGCGTACTCCATCCCGGGAAGAAGGCGGTGATCGGCAACGGGGCGGTCGTCGACCCGATTGCTCTGTATGAGGAAATCCAGGGCTTGCGCCACCAGGGCATCGATGTCAAGGATCATCTCCTGATCAGCCGCAAAGCCCATCTGATTCTGCCCTATCACAGCGCGATCGATCAGGCGCGTGAAGCCTTTCGCGGCGAGCGCCGCATCGGCACGACGGGACGCGGTATCGGCCCTGCCTATACCGATAAGACGGCGCGCATGGGGATTCGTTTCGCCGACCTCTTCGACGAAGCCCTGCTGCACGATCGCCTGCAAGCGAACCTGGCCGAGAAAAACCCGATCATCGAGACGGTCTACGGCCATGCGGGGTTTGACCTAGACGCACTGCTGGCGTGGTGCCTTGAATGGCGTGACAAATTGGCCGGCTACTTGGCGGATACCGAGCGAGTGCTGCGCGATGCCCTCTTGCGGGGTGAAAACGTCCTCTTCGAAGGGGCCCAGGGGGCGATGCTCGACATCGACCATGGGACGTATCCCTTTGTGACCTCATCGAATACCACCGCCGGTGCCATCTGTACGGGCCTTGGCGTGCCACCATCGCGCATCGATCACGTGCTCGGGGTGGCCAAAGCCTACACGACGCGCGTGGGCATGGGGCCTTTCCCCACTGAGCTTGACGATCAGGTGGGAGACCGCATGCGCACCGTCGGCGCCGAGTATGGGGCGACGACGGGTCGCGCCCGGCGATGCGGCTGGTTCGACGCCGTCATGGTGCGGCAGGCCGCCTGGCTCAACGGCTTCACCAGCCTCAGCTTGACGAAACTCGACGTGCTGGACGGCTATGACCACATCAAGGTCTGCGTTGCCTATGAGTATCAAGGCAAGTTCTTCGAGCAGATGCCGGATGAGCTGGAGGTGTTGTCGAATTGTCGGCCGCGCTATGTCGAAATGGCCGGATGGCAGGAAAGCACCGTGGGAGTCTCCACCTACGACCACCTCCCCGAGCGCGCCCGTGCGTATATCGAGGAGCTGTCGCAACGGCTGGAGCTGCCGGTCTCTATTATCTCTACCGGCTCCGGGCGCGAACACGGCGTGCTGCTACGCGATCCCTTCGACGAGCGTTTGTAGTCGTAGCCAGTGACTGCACTCTCTTCCTCAGGGCCGATCTCGACCCACATTCCCGCGCCCTTACGGTTGACTGGGGAGATATCGGGACTTGAGGTCCCCTGCCCCTCTTTTCCCTTCACCCGACGATACGAAACCCCTGATATTCGTCGGTGGATGGGTCCATCGTGACCCGGACCTCGGTCACATGTGCCCCCGGAGGGCCCGTGTGGCACCACGCAATGAACGCTTGCACGGCGTCCGTCTCGCCCTCTACCACCGCCTCGACATCGCCGTTTGTGCGATTCCGTACCCAGCCAGATAGGCGCTGTGCACGGGCCACGTCTCGAGCTGAGGCCCGGAAGTATACCCCTTGCACCCGGCCCGCGATAACTATTCTGGCGCGGATCGTTGGCGTCTGACTAGTCCTGCTCTGGTCCATCGGCCGTTTCTCTCCCCGAAGCCACGCGCTTGGCTACGACGATGCTCGCCTCGAAGAGCAAGAACAGGGGCACCGCGAGCAGTATCTGGCTGAAGACGTCGGGGGGGGTCAGGATCGCGGAGATGATAAAGGCAACCAGCACGGCGTATTTGCGATTCTTGACGAGGAATTCCGGCGTCACCACCCCGACCTTGGCCAGGAAGTACATCAACACCGGAAACTCGAAGATCAAACCGGCAGCCAGGATGAGGCGCATGCAGAAGGAGAGGTAGTTCGATAGAGTGATGTTGGGTTTCCAGAGCTCGCCGCCCTGCGCGATCAAAAAGTGCAGGGCGATCGGCAAGATCACCACGTAGGCAAAGAGGGCCCCTACGAGAAACAGCACTGTGGAGGTGATCAGAAAGGGGAATGAATACCGGCGCTCATGCTCGTACAGGCCAGGCGCGACGAACTTCCAGACCTGAAAGAGGAGCAGCGGAACGCTGAGGAATAAGCCCGCGTAGAAGGCCACCTTGAGATTGACGAAGAACGCTTCGGTCGGGGCAATGAAGATCAACCGAGTGGGCATCGGGCGTTGCAGGAGGAGCAGCAGTTGCTGCGAAAAGCCGTAGCAGACCGCAAAGCCAATGCCGATCCCCACCAAGCTGACGATCAGCCGATGGCGCAGTTCATCCAGGTGATCGGTAAATGGCAGCTTATCATCGGACCCGATCCCCTTTCTCCAGATCTTCGGTATCAAGCCCCACGCCCTCCTCGGCTCGTTCGATGCCCAGCGCCCGGCCTTTTATGCGCGGCGAGATGGTTGGGGTGCGAGGACTCATGTCGGTACTCGCGTCAGCCATCATCGTACTCTGGAAATCATCGGCGGTCTTCTTAAACTCCGCCAGCCCCCGACCGAGCGACTTCGCCAGGTCGGGAAGCTTCCGCGGTCCGACCACGATCAGAGCGATGACCAAAATAATCAAGAGCTCTTGCATGCCGATGCCAAACATGGTTCACACCCTGGGCTAGAAGATCGGTGGATGGTGTTGAAGTGCCCGAGGCGTCTCCGCACCACGCAACTGTGGGCGATTGCCCCTCTTATTGATGAGAAGCTAACATAGGTCGCTTGGGCTGTCAACGGCGATACGGGAGGCCACAAGGAGCGTGACGACCCTGCGTGTCTGCGCGGTCACCAGGCCAGCCCTTACCTGCTGGCCGATGAGTCGGCCGAACCACCATCGTTGCCCTCGTCCACCCGCAACACGTCATCCAAATACGCCTCCAACTCGGCCAGGGACATGGCGGTCAGGTCGCGGGCCTGCGGTTCCAGGTACGGTCCAGCCCGCAGCTCCGGGCGGGGGTTCGTCGAAACGACGTGGATGCGCCTGCCCTCTGGAGACGGTGCGGTGTTCACGCGGGCGCAGAACGCCTCGATTGCCGAGCGCACCCTCTCCTCAGTCGTGCGCGTCTCCAGGCGGCTGCTGGGGGTCTGCGCGGGCAGCTCATCTGGCGGCACAGCCGAGTCGCGGACCAGGTCGTGCAGGGATGGCAGGTCCACGCCTTCCGGCCACGTGAAGAGATAACACCCGTGGGCGGGAGCGATGCGCTCGAGCCGCTGATATACCTCCACCGGCAGCCTGTAGGCATGCAGCACCCCGGCGTCGAACAGCGACCAGAACTGGGCATCCGTCAGACAATCGAAGAAGAGCGGCTCCGTCATTCAAGCGCCTTACGCCTCCCCTCGTGGGTGGGTCTCCATCACATAGCCAATCATCGCCCGCACGGCCTCCGGCGTGAGAGTGAGGTCCCCCGGCTGGAGGATGCGGATCCCCGCGTTCGTTCCCGTCATCACCTCATTGAGGGCTTGCCGCGCGGCATTGACCTCATGGTCGAGATGCTCGTAACAGCCCACCCAGCTCGCCCAATACGTCCCCAAGGCGTCTGCGATGATGGCGCGGGCGTTCGGATCTGGCACAAAGGACTCTAACGCCTGGACCATGCGCTCGATGAGCGGGAACAGCTCACGGGTCGGGTCCTCGACCCGCCACCCGACGCGCAGATGAGGCAGGCACGCCAACATTGCGCAGGCCGCCGCATAGAGGGGGTCATGCTGCCCCACCAGGGTATGATAACCATCGAGGTCGATGAGTCCTTCCAGGTGTAGCATCTCCAAGAACTCGGGCACCGAGTCGGCTTGGCCGGCCCAGCGGTCGACAGTCTCCCGGCCCTCGGGCGCGTCCAAGGCCAACACCCGTGTGCGGGGGCGACCAGCGTCGCTGAGCCAGAGTTCGTCGCGCCCTTCGGGCCCGGATTGCCAGATGATCGGAATGCCCATCCGCTCTCTCCCCTTATCGGATCACGTCATTCGCCTCTCGGGGTACGGAGGGGAATGGTGAGCCCCAAGACCTGGGCAGGCTTGAGGCTGATGACCAGCTCGCACGTCAGTGGTCGTGCGACAGGCAAATCGACCGGATCGCAGCCACATGGTAGGCTCGCCCGTCGTGAGGCGAATGTAGGACGGTCAATGCGCGATGTCAAGTGCCCAGACCTGGGGAATCAGGGCCATGTAGTTTTCGCTTATACTCCCTCTCCCTGGGTCGGGAGAGGGCGAGGGTGAGGGTCCTCCACCATGCCAAGCAGCCCCCTCACCCGCACCCTCTCCCCCACACGGGGGCGAGGGACATCCCTGGCACCTGAGAACTGCATGGCCCTGCCTGGGGAATCCTCTTGCAATTCCGTCGAACACCATCGTTCTCAGCCGGTGTGCCGCCACGGTTTCGAAGCCCGTCCGAGGCTCAGCGACTTGGACGGCACGAGCCGCCGCCGAAAATGGCGGCGGCGTTTAGGACCAAGCATAAGGTACAATGATCACGGGATAATGATCTTTGCGGACATTCTCAGCGGCGAGAGGCGTGAACACGAAAAGGAGTCGGGACCGTTGAAGCTCGATGGGCATGACGACGAGGACCGTGCCAAGCATCCGGTGCCCCAAGACGACCCTCTGGCGGCCTGCGACCGGCTCATCACTTTGCTTGAGCGCGCACTCCGACTTGAGTCGGTCCATGCTGGCGCGCCGGATGACACGATCCATGAGCCGATGACGCGTTTCATGATAGCCCAGATGCGCATGCGCATACGTCCCGCCCTCGCGCCCGGCTGGCCGGCGCACGACCCGGTCCATGTGGCGCTCTTTGGCGGTACCAACAGCGGCAAATCAACGGTGCTCAACCTCCTCGTAGGTCGCGCCGCGGCAGGCATGCATGCCACGGCACGCTTTAGCCAGTATCCGGAAGCCTACCGCCCTGTCGTGCTCGGGGACCGATGGCTGACCTGTGCCCCATCGCGCTTTACCGCCTATCAGTGCTACCGTGACCGACACCCACCGCGGCAGTCCGATGACGACCTCGCACGCCACGGCTACTGTCCCGCCTTCGCCGTCCTCGACCTCGACCGTTTAGGCACTGCGACGCTGGCTCAGCCCACGGCGGCGGCGATCTTCTGGGACGCCCCCGATTTCTCAACCGAGGAGGCGCAGACCTATCTCGGCGCCGTGCTCGATGTGGTGGCGCTTGCCGACCTCGTCGTCATGACGGTGACCGACGAATCTTACGCCGACGACCGCGGCACCGCGCTGCTCCGCATGGTGCACGATTCCGGCGTGACGCTGCACGTGGTCGCGAACAAGCTTGCGGACAACCGCGAGCTGCTCCAGGACATCCAGGACAAGCTGGCCGCCTCTTGGCACGGCACGACGCTCAGCCTGCCGATGGTCAAAGGGCGGACGCCGGAGGAACGGCTCGGGCAGCTCATGGCCACGGCGGAGGCCGCAGCGCTGCGCCGGGCCATTGCCCGTGAGGCGGCGCGCGGCTCCCAGCTCAAGCGCCAGACGCTGGCAGGTGCGGTTGATTTTATCCAGCGCCGACTGGGTGAGGTGTTACGCCCATTGGTCGCTGAGGTTGAGATGGCCAAGGCTTGGGAACACGTGATCGAGCGCCTCACGCTGCGGGAACTCCTGGAACGCTACCGCAGCGAGTATCTCGACGGTGAGCGCTATGGGGAGTTCAACCAGACACTCGTCCGTCTGATGGACCTGCTCGAGATCCCCGGCGTCGGACCGCTCCTCCGGCTGTTGAGCACGGCGGTGCGGACGCCGTTTCGCCTCGCCGGCGGTGCCCTCCGGAGCTTATGGGGCGGCGTCAGGGCGCAGCCGACGCAGCTACCCGAGCATGAAGTGTTGGATAGGCTAATCCAGCACTGGCTCGCAGCCCTGAGAGCTGAAGCCCAACTCCTGGCGAGCACCACCTCCCACCCGGTGTGGGGCGACCTCGCGCGCCGATTGGACAGCCTCGACTTTTATCGGCAGTTGGCCCAGACCTTCGAGCGCGCGTATGGCGTCTACCGCCAGACCGTAGACGCGGAAATTCAGCGACGGGCCCAAGAGATCTATCACGCGATCGCGCAGCGTCCATGGCTCCTCAACGTCCTTCGCGGCACTAACCTGATCGTGGACGCCACGAGTATTCTGCTCGTGATCAAGTCGGGAGGGCTTAACTGGTCGGACGCTGTCCTTGGACCCTTGGTCGCCGGGCTTCGGCATGCTCTCCTGGAGGCCGGTCTGGACACGTACTTGCAGACACAGCAGAGCCTCCTGAAGCATAAACAATTCGAGGCGATTCAGGCCGCCGTGGAGCAGCATCTGGCGCGACCGGTCCGTCGACTCTTTACCGGGGCCGCTCGTGCCGAGGAACTGGAAACCGCGCAGCGCGATGTGGCGCAGCTCAGCCAGGCAGCGCTGCGGGTCGCTCGGGGGGAGTAGGCGATGGCCGACGAGCTGTCGAGGCAGGGGGTGGAGGCGGCGCTCGAGCGTCTGTTGGAAACGGTCAAAACCCCGCGGGCGTTGCTGCTCCGTGCAGACGACCGGGTTGTGCTTGAGCAGGCGGTCGCGCGGGCGCGCGCGCAACTGCTCGGCCCGCCAGAGCCCCTGCTGACGGTGGCGCTGGCGGGCGGCACGGGAGCCGGGAAGAGCGCGCTGATTAATGCGCTAGCGGGGGCAGCGATCGCCGAAACCAGCCCACTGCGTCCCACCACGACGAAGCTTTGCGTGTATCACCACCGCGACGTCGCCTCCGGTGGTCTGCCGGCGGAACTCGCCAGTGAGGCGGTTTTCGTCCCGCACGACCGTGCCGCCCTGCGCTCCAAGGTGATCGTCGACACGCCCGACCTCGACAGCTTCGCCACGCACCACCGGGCGGCCACTCGCGCCCTGCTGAAGGCCGCAGGGCTTGTACTCTATGTCTTCAGCCCACAAAACTACCGCGATGAACGCACCTGGTCGGTGCTCCGAGAGGAGAATCGCTTTAGCGCCTGCGCAGTAGTCCTGAACAAAATGGACCTCGTGACGCCCGAGGAGCTTGAGGAGATCACCGCAGACCTGGGTCGCGTCTTCGCACACCTCGGGCTCCCAGCGATCCGCATGTTTCGGACCGTCGCCACGGCGCACGTCTCGGGAGAGGGCGACGCGGCACCGATGTCTGCCGCTGACGTCGATGACCTGGTGGCACTGCGCGCCTTTTTGGAACATGAGTTACAGACGAGCGACATCGCGCGCCTGCTCCACAGACAGCAGAGGCGCGTCTTAGCCCACTTGCAGACCGAAATAGACCGGGTGGCGCCGCTAAGGCTCCTGGAGCAGCTCGATGACGCGACCGCGGCCGTATCGGAGCGCATCGACAGCGCGGCTGCCCGCCTCCATGCGGCGCTCGCCGACCGCTTGGCGGTCGCACAGGCGGAGCTCGTCCCACGCGTCATCCTCCGCCAGCACGAGCGCTTCCGGGGGCCCTTTCGCACCTGGCTGGCGGTCACTGACGCAGTGCGCTTCGGCCTCCCGCGCCTGGCGCGCCGTTTCCTCTATGACGCCCCACGGGGTGATCTGACCCCGGCCGAGCCACTCGCTACCCCCAGCCAGCCCACTGTCGCCGCCGACCTCCTGCGCGATGAGGCGCATGTGCTGCAAAGTCTGCTCTACGCGCGTGGGCTGCCGATCGACCGCTGGCATACGGTCGCCGTGCAGGCAGACGGGAGTCGGCTAATGGCCGACATCGTCGCCACCCTTGAGGCCCGCTTCGAGACGGCGGCCGCGGCCTCTGCCGATCGCGGCCGCGCCATCGTGTGGATGATAAGCACCTGCGGTCGCCTCATACCCGCGGCGTTCGTGCTTGTTGGCCTATATGTGATGAGCCGCGATCTGCTGGCCGGCGTCTATCTCGGGCTGCCGCTCCTCGGGCATCTCTTGGCCATGCTGATCCTCGCCTTCCTGGTTCTCCAGGGGGTGACGAGCCTCTTTCTCCCCTCCGGACGCCGGTGGCTTGGTCTGGACATCGGACGCCAGGCGGTCCGTGAGGCGCTCACTCGCACGGTCGTCGGTTGGATCAGCGCTTATCGCAGCGACTTGGAGGCCGACCTGACGAGCCTCCACACAGCGATCGCAGCGCTGCGGTCCAGCCTCGTCGTTGACCCGGCAGCGGACGAGTCGACCTACCGTGGCCCTCCTCCTTAGCGATGAGTTGGTGGCGCTCAAAGGTTGACGAAGCGGCACTGGCGGCTTGCCGGTCATTTCGCCCCGAGGGGAGGGTCGCTGACGTCGAGCCTCACGCCGAACTCTGAGGTCATCTCAAGGGGGTGCACGATGGTCAGGGCACGGCCCTCTTGACACATCGTCGGGTCCTGAGTACTCTTGGGCCGCGGTACTGAAGGCTCTCCGGTGACACCGGGGTGCCGCGCAAGAGCGCGAGCGGTGCTTGTGCGGGCCTCACGGCGCACGCAGACCAGACGGGGGAAGCCATGCGCATCACGCACAACGGCCTGGCTCGAACGGGGATCGACCGGCGGTCGTTTTTGCGGTTGATCGGGTTCGGGGGCGGAACGGCCCTCTTGGCAGGATGTGGCACGTCGGCCCCGCCGGGGGAAGGAGGGCCCGCCACCGTGGTTTTCTGGACGCCCGGCGGCGGGGGCGACTTCTGCGCTCGGTTGGATGCGATCGCCAAAGATTTCCAAACCCACTACCCGAGCATCCACATCGGGCCCACGCAATGTGGGGCCGGCGAACAGGAATTCACTGAGGTGCTGCTGGCGCGGATCGCCGCCGGCAATCCGCCCGACGCGACGATTCTCTGGACGTCGCCAGCCGCGTTGGCCGCCCGCGGCTCGCTGCAACCGCTCGACCACTTGATGCAAACGGCACAGTATGCCCAAGTGGAGAACTGGCCGCCGGCAGTGCTGGCGAGCTGCCAGCTCCAGGGCAAGACCTACGGCCTACCCGTCACGGCCGGCTCCTGCGGCATCTGGTACAATCGGCAGATGTTCGAGGATAGGGGCATCCCCGCGGGCCGCGACGACTTCCCTAAGACCTGGAATGAGCTGCGCCATCTGTCCAAAGAGTTCACCTTCTGGAAGGGGGATCGGCTCGAGAGCGCCGGCTTCATTCCCTGGCACGTCGCCGAGGAGCTGCCGATCTGGTCAGCGTTAAACGGCTCACAACTCTATGATGCAGCGAATCGCCGGTACACGCTCGATGCCGAGCCCAACGTTGCGATGATGGCGTACGCCGTCGAGTGGCTGGATCAGGAGTACAGGGGCGATTTCGCCAAGGTCAACCGCTCCGGGAACTGGGAGGGCTATGAACTCGACGGGCGACGGCCCGTGTTCATGGATCAGCGCCAAGCCATGGTCCTGACCTACTCGTGGCATATGGGGATCAAAGACCACATCCAGTCCTCCCCTCGGTGGGACATCGCCCGTTTTCCGGTGGGTCCTGAGGGCCGCCAGACGGTCGCCGGCTATTGGCCGAACTGGCTGGTGATCCCCAAAGGCGCCCGGTTGATGTCGCAGGCCTTCACCTGGCTCGACTACCTGAGCGGCGTGGGCGTCAAAGCGTGGTTCAGCCACTTTCCCGACCTGCCCACCAACCGCAACGTGCCCCATGATCTGCTCCCCGCGGCTTTGGTCGCGGGGAAGGGTGAGGCCTTCGCCCAAGACATCATGCACTTCTTCCGCGACCAGCTCGACATCGCCACGCCCATGTGGGACTCGCCCGTCCAAGGTTTCGCCACAGACCAGATCAAGCGTGCGCTCGAGCAGATCATGTACAAGGTGGCAAGGCCCAGGGAAGCGCTCGCCGCAGCGCAGAAGGCCTGCCAGGGGGCGCTCGAAAAAGTCATCAAGACCGGAGCATAGTCGACCCCGTCGTGCCTGCTGCTGGTTCTGAGACGGCCATTGGCTGGAGCTGCACTTGCCCATGTACCTCTGGGGGAGCTGTGATGGCGCTTTTATCGGCGTGGTGGGTGCGCGGGGGTGCGATGCGGCGGCGTGAG
>Ga0081538_10005701_pt1 | contig 11137 bp, 8 predicted proteins | sample TabmetS5T2R1_FD_71022 | JGI IMG/M metagenome (GOLD analysis project Ga0081538, IMG submission 71022) | Tabebuia heterophylla rhizosphere microbial communities from the University of Puerto Rico - S5T2R1 | ecosystem: Host-associated > Plants > Roots > Rhizosphere ...
TGGGGAGTTGAGCCACCCGGTCGCGCCGTCGAGCGAAGGCATCCTTCCTTCAACGGGCAGGCCGACCGCCGCCGGATGCGTGGTCGCGCGGAAGAGCTGGTTGGCTCTGTTGAGGAACCTGGTCCATTCGCTTGGTCGGCCAGACTGGGCGGCGCTCACGAGAGAGCTCCTACCCGGAAGGGGGCCAGGAACGTGGTCAGCGCCGCCAGCAGCTCCTCGGGAGCCTCCTCGGCGATCCAGTGGCCGACGCCGGGGATGACCAGGCCCTGCACGTCGTCCGCGGCGAGCTTCATCGTGTCCGCGGGCCCTTCGCCGGTGCTGTACTCTGCGCCGATGGCCAGGACGGGCAGGGTCAGCCGCCGGGTCTTGCGCTGCTCATTCTGCGCGATGGTGGTATCGAGCGCCCGGTAGAACCCGAAGCTGCCGCGCAGGGCGTGCTCGTCGGACCTGAGGATGTCGATGTAGTAGCTGACGGCCTCGTCGGGCAGTCGCTTCGCGGCCGCGACGGCGAACTCATTGCCGAAGAAGATGTCTTCGCGTCCCTTGACGAGCCGTTCGTTCACCTCGGCGGCCCGGACGAAGGGGATGTGCCAGAACACCTCGTTGACCGGTCCGGGGACGAACAGGGGCGGTGAGGGCGCGACCCCCGGCAGGGGGGCCTCGCCGACGACCAGGCGGACGACCCGGTCGGGGTGGTCGGCGGCCAGGGCGTAGCTGATCACCAGGCCGGTGTCGACGCCGACCACGGCGAAGCGCTGGTGGCCGAGCGCCTCCATCAGCGCGACCAGGTCGCCGGCCAGGGTGCCGGTGTCGTACCCGTCCGCGGGTTTGTCGGTCAGCCCGATGCCGCGCTGGTCGACCGCGACGACCTGGAAGTCCCGGGCCAGCGCCGGCATCACCATGCGCCAGGCGTACCAGGTCTCGGGCCAGCCGTGCACCAGCAGCAGCGGTGACCCGTCGCCGCCGATGACCGCGTGCTGGCGCAGCCCACCGGCGTCGATGTAGCGGCTGGTGAAGGTGTCGGTGAACCCTTCCGGGAGGTTCGGCGCCCCGGAGACGGAGCCGAGGCCTTCCGGGGTGGAGGATGCGCTCATGAGGACCCCCTTTCACGGGATCGGTGGCGATCTGCTGTGTCGACCCGGTGCACGCGGCCCGCTTACTGTCGTTGGACCGGCCGGCGCTCGCATCCGCCAGTGGCCAGCGTGACTCGCGGGTCGTGGCCTGGCGGTGCGCCGACCGGGGCGCCGGCCGGCCGGGCAGGTTATTCCGGTTTGGTGGAGGCCCGGTCGCCGGCCAGGACCTGGGCGAGCTGGGCGCGGGAGCTGATGTCGAGCTTGGTGAACACCTTGCCCAGGTGGTACTGGACGGTGCGAGCGCTGATATAGAGCCGGGTGCCGATCTCGGGGTTCGACAGCCCCTGGCGGGCCAGCCGGGCGATCACCGCCTCCTGGGCGGTCAGCTCCCCGCTGGTGGTGACGGTGCGTTTGCGGGCGGTCTGGCCGGTGGCCCGCAGCTCGCGACGGGCCCGCTCGGCGAACCCCTCCACGCCCATCGCCTCCAGCAGGTCGTGGGCGGTGCGCAGCTGCTCGCGGGCGTCCAGGCGGCGGCGACGGCGGCGCAGCCACTCCCCATACAGCAGATGGCCGCGGGCGAGCTGCACGCGGACCCGGGTCCGCCCCAGGTGGGCGATCGAGGCGCGGTACAGGTCCTCGGCCGCATCGCCCTCGCTCAGCAGGGCCCGGACGCGGGCCTGGATGCCCAACACCCACTCCGAAGGTGTCACCCGCGTGCCCTGGGTGCGTTCGGAGAGCCAGTCCAGCGCGGCCTGCACCCGTGCCCGGTCGCCGGTCCGGGAGGCCGCCTCGGCCAGCTCCGACACGACAAAGGGCCCGAACCCGAGCTGGTCGCGCTCGAACGCCTGCCAGGCGGCCTCGCCCGCGAGGTCGTGGCGGCCCAGGCCGTTGTACAGCACCGAGCTGGCCGAGGTCGCGGCGTTGACCATCCTGCTCAGACCGCGGGCGGTCGCCTCCCGTGAGGTGGCCTCGATCAGCTTCGACGCCGCCGGCTCCTGGCCTCGCCAGGCCGCCAGCGTCATCTCGGTATAGCCGATCGGTGGGTTCCCGGTCGCCTCGCCGATCAGGCGCTCCTCGTCGAGCAGCCGGGTCGCCGTGGTCAGCTCGCCGGCGAACAGGTGGGCGGCGGCCAGGGAGTTGAGGGCGTACTGGAGCTGGACGAGCGCGCCGGTGTCGCGGGCGAGGCGTGCCTGGGCCGTGACCAGGGCATGCCAGGCGTCGGCGTCCCACAGCTCGAGGGCGACCAACCAGACGCTGGCTCTGCCACCGGCCAGCCAGAGCCAGCGGCCGACCTCGTCGCTGGCGAGGTCCAGGTCGAGCGCCAGCCGCAGCGCCCGGGTCAGGGTCGGCGCCGCCGCCGCATAACCCTCGGTCAGGCGCAGCGCCAACCCTTGCAGGAGGACGTCGACCGCCCGCGGCGGGTCGGGACCGGGCGGCGCGGCGCGGGCGGCCTCGGCCGCCGCGTGCAGGACGCCAAGGCCGTCCAGGTCGCCGGCCCATGCCGCGGTCCCGAGCGCCTCCAGGTGCGTCTCGCGCGCCAGGGCGGCATTGATCGGCTCCAGCCGCCTGGCCGCGCTCAGCAGCAGCCGACCAGCCTCGTCGCCGCGCCGCTGCACGAGCGCGATCTGGCCGCGCAGGTGCTCCGCCTCGGCGGCCGCCAGGGCGTCGAGCGGGCCGGCATCGACCGCGACCAGCAGCCCCAGGGCCTCCTCCAGTGCGCCGGCATCCCGCTTGGCTCGCGCCGCCGCCAGCAGGCGCTGCGGGCGGCGGTCGGGCTGGGGGGTCAGCAGCGCCGAGCGCTCCAGGAACGCGGCCGCCGCGGCCAGGCCCCCGCGGGCCTGGGCCCGGCCGGCCGAGCGCTCCAGCTCGCCGGCGACCGCCTCGTCGGGCACTGGCGTGGCCTGGGCCCAGTGCCAGGCGCGACGGTCAGGGTCGAGCTCGGGATCGGTGGTCTCGGCCAGGGCGCGATGCACCGCCTGGCGTTCCTGCAGCGACGCCGCCCGGTAGGCGGCCGAGCGCACCAGGGGATGCCGGAACAGCACCCGGACGCCGACCTCGAGCAGGCCGGCCTCGGCCGCCGGGACCGCCGCCTGGGGGCCGAGGCCGAGCCGTTCGGTCGCTCGCCACACCAGGACCGGGTCACCGGTCGGGTCGGCCGCCGCGACCAGCACCAGCATGCGGGTGTCGGCCGGCAGCGCCTCCAGCCGTCGCCGGAAGCTGGCCTCGATCCGGCTCGACAGCGGGACCGCGTCGGGGAGGGCGAACCCCCCCGCCAGCGCCGCCGGGGTCACGCCCCGGGGCAGCTCGACCAGCGCCAGGGGGTTGCCACCGGCCTCGGCCACGATCCGGTCGCGGACCCGCGCGTCCAGCGGCCCCGTGAGCACCGAGTCCAGCAGCGCCCGCGCGTCGGCCTCCCCGAGCCCCTCGACCAGCAGCTCCGGCAGCCCCTCCAGCTCCTCGCCGAGAACCCGGGCTCCGAAGACCAGGCCGACCGACTCGGCCTCCAGCCGACGCCCAACGAACCCGAGGGCCTGGGCCGAGGCCTGGTCCAGCCACTGCTGGTCGTCGACCAGGCAGACCAGCGGGTGCTCCTCGGCCACCTCCGACAGCAGGCTCAGGGTGGCCAGCCCGACCAGGAACCGGTCCGGCGCCGACCCGGCACTCATGCCGAACGCGGTCCGCAGCGCCTCGCGCTGCGGGCCCGGGAGCCGCTCCAGGCGGTCCAGCATCGGCGCGCACAGCTGGTGCACCCCGGCGAAGGGGAGCTCCATCTCCGACTCGACCCCGGCGGCCCGGGTCACCCGGCAGCCCGAGGCGTGCTCGACCAGGTAGTCCAGCAGCGCCGTCTTGCCCACCCCGGGATCGCCGCGCACCACCAGGACCCGGCTCTCACCGGCACGGACCGAGTCGAGGAGCTGGTCCAGCAGGTCACACTCGCGGCGCCGCCCCCGCAACTGCTCGGCGCGTCCCCTCTGGCGGGCGGGCCGGCGTCGGCCCGGCAGCGACACTACGCCGCCTCCATGCGGCGGCGGCATGCCCCGTGGCCGGGCGCCGGCCGCTCGGCCATCTCGATCATCGGCTCGACGAGCGGTCTATCAGGAAGCAGCCGTACGGCACGCCAGTCTCCAACTACTCAAGCGCAACGGGCCCACTGTAGACCGCCCACGGCTCCGACACGACCCCGACCCCACACCGCCCACGACGCTACGGCCAGGAGGAGACGCCAAGGACACTGGCCAGCGAGAACAGCGCGGCCGTCAGGTGATGAGGGTGATGCCGCCGTCAGGTTCGATGAACCCCACCAGCTCCGGCTCCTTGGCCGGGGTGACCTCGAAGCCTCCCGGTCGGTAGTACTGGAGCTTGCGGGGCGGGGTCGCCGGCGAACCGAACCGCTCGTACCCCGCCGGGTCCTCCCGCCGCATGCGGTCGAGGACCTCCGGCGGCAGCTCTCGCGGCGCGCCCTCCTGGGAGGCGATGCGACCGACCACCCCGAGCTGATCCTCGGTGAGGGTCACCTCGTACCGGTAGATGGCCGTTCGTCGTCCCCGCTGGTGGAGGTAGGAGCGCTCCAGCTGGTTCCCGCGCAGGGCCCAGTCCAGGTCGGCTTCGGGGACCCTGGCCAGGTACTCGAACCGCGTCTTGCCCGCTGGACCGAAGGCCTGAAACCACGCGACGTCGCCCCAGGGATCCAGGGCCGGGACGACCAGCCGCTTGGGGCTTCCGGGCTCGAACGACGAGGCAACATAGGCAGCCACCCCGGCAGGGGGAAGGCCCCTGGCCCGTCGCTCGGCGTTGACCTCTCGCTCCACGAGCTCGAACAGCCGAAGGTCGTCTGCGGTCGGAGGCCTGGCTGGCAGCGCTCGCCGATCCTGCGCCATCGTGCCCGCTCACGCCCCGTGTCTAGCCGTCCGACTCGATGTTGGTGTAGGCCTCGACGGCGATGAGGGTGGCGAACTGTGCGACATGCTGCTGGACCCGGTCGGCGTTCTCGTGGAAGTCGTAGCCGGCGGAGGTCTGCAGCTCGACCCTCGCCTCCCAGAGGTACTGCGGGCCGGGATGGGGTTGACCGGGCCCGGCCCCCCGGGGATCCGGTGGGTGCCGGCCAGGAGCTGGTGGCTGAAGCTCCGGGTGATCTTCGTCAGCTGGAGCGCGTCGGGGAGGGTGAACACTGCTGTGGTGAGGTGGCGCTCGAACGCCTTCGCGTCGGCGCCGGGGTGCAGGGCAAGCCGGTAGAAGCCCGTCATCAGCATCGTGATGCTCCTCCCAGGTTCGGGGATTCGGCCCGAGGCAGTTCGCACGGGAAGTCTCGCATCTCAGCCGACCTGCTCGCCGGCCCTACCGGACGACCCTCTGGAGCCAGTCGTGACGGCGGAAGGCCTGCACGTGGAGGAAGCTGGCGTCCTTCTCGAGCGACCGCAGGACGAGCTCGACCCTGACGATGCCGGCCTCGCCGCCGCCGACCGCGTCGGCGATCTGCCGGCGCACCAACGAGGCGTGCGGGCTGTCCTCCGGATCCTCGTGCCAGGCGAGCTGGAGGTCGGTCGCGGTGCGGATGCCGAGCGCCCGCAGCGCGTCCCGAGGGCTGTCCTCGCCGTCAGGCGTCGGCAGGTGGAGACAGAGGAGCGCCTGATCGAGCCAGTCGACGAGCCGCTCGATGGGGATCCGGGTCCCGAGGAGCACGTCGACGAGGTTCGCTGTCACGAGCCCATGCAGGTCCTCCACGCCTTCCTCGAGCAACCGCGCCTGGTCCCAGACCGTCAGCCCGTCGAGCTCGCCGAGCGGGTGCTTGGACTCAAGGCTCGGCACGACGCCCTTGAACACCTTGTTGACGGCCGACTTGAGCACCTGCACGCCGATGTTCGGGAAGATCCCGATGAAGAACGCCAGCACGTTCTGCTGGGTCGGTGTGCCGGCCGGGACGAGGGACACCGTGGTCACGACGATGGCGACGAGGACGATCCGGGCGCTGGCGCTGACGTAGGCCGAGGTCTTGAGGTCGTCGCGGAAGTACCGTCGGATCACGTCCTGGAGGATGAACCAGTAGGCGCCGACGAAGCCGAACACCAGCGCCTCGACGGGGAGCTCGGGCTGGCCCGAGAACGGCAGGCCGCCCAGCAGGTCGAAGGCCCGGAACAGCTCGGGCTGCACGGCCAGGGTCCAGCCGATGCACAGCAGCACCGTGGCCAGCAGCACCGGGAAGAAGCCCTCGCTGCGCTCGATGCGGGCAGCCGGTTCCGTGAACAGGCTGCGGGTGCTGACCGCCTGCTGCCCGTAGACCGCTTCGAACTTCCTGCGGTACAGGTTGTCGGTGCTCTTGGTGTTCAGGTCGTCGTGGGCCGTCCGCCAGGTGTTGAAGTAGTCGGTGTGCTCGGGCGGCGCGGGCAGGTTCGCGGTGGTGTCGATCCCGAGCCGGAAGAGGTTGATCACGTACTCGTCGTACAGGCTCTGGCCCTTGAACCTGATGAACTCCAGGTAGAGCAGACCCGGCATCGAGGCCAGGATCGCGACGGCCACGATCTTGAGCAGGAAGATGCGGCTGTTGGCGTGGAACATCACGGCTGGCAGCAGCGAGGCCACCACCGCGGCGACGAGCAGGGACGCGTAGAAGGCCCGGAAGCCCCTGGTCCACCGTCCGACCGCGTGCTGCCTGGCTTGGCCGTCGCCGCCACGGTGGACGGTCACGTTCGTGGACATCGATCACTCCAATCGGGTTGCGGTGCGAGATGTGGGGATGCTCAGGCGGTTCGGATGTGCTGTCGCTCACTGCAACAGAGCCGCCAGGGGACGAGCAGATACCGATAGCCACGCACGCGCCGCTCGGCGAGTGGCCGAGCTAGCCTCGATCGGTGATGAGGCGGCGGGTGCTGGGGGCGACCTGCCGGGCGAACCGCTCGATCTGCTCGACGGTGGCACGCTCTGGCCAGAACACGAAGCTGTCGAAGCCGACCTGCTGGTGGAGGTGGGTGAGGATCGCCGCCCATTGCTCGGCGCCGGCCCGGATGGGGTCGGCGCCGGTGCCGGTCCACTCGGGACCGGGGTCGTCGGTGATGGTGCCGACGAGCTGGGCGATGCGGGTGATCCGGCTCGGGTCGCGGCCGGCTGCGCGGGCGCTTTCGTCGATGGTGCGCTGGGCGTCCGCCCAGGCCTCGTAGGGGAGGTACGAGGGGATCGGGGCCGCCCAGCCGTCGGCGAGCCGCCCGGTGAGGCGGAACGCCCGTGGGCCGACGGCGCCGACCCAGATCCCGATCGGGTGGGCGGGTCGGGGGCCGGTGCGGGCCACGTCCAGATGGTAGAAGCGGCCGTCGAGGCGGTCGTCGGCGGCGCCGCTCCAGATCGCGCGGATCAACGGGATCGCCTCCTCCAGCGCCGCCAGCGCGTCGCGAGCGTCGCGCCGCTCGCCCCCGAAGCCGTGGATCCTGTCCCAGTAGCCGCCGGCGCCGATCCCGAGCTCGACGCGGCCGTCGCTCAGGACGTCCAGCGAGGCCATCGCCTTGGCCAGCATGGCCGGTGGGCGGAGCGGGAGCGCGGCCACGTCGGGAAAGAACCGCAGCCGCTCGGTCCGGGCGAGCAGGAACGCCAGCAGGCTGAGCGTGTCGTGGTCGCGGGCGAGGTACGGATGGTCCATGATGCCGGCCAGCTCCAGCCCGCCCGCCTCCGCGGCCTCGACCAGCTCCAGGTGGCCGCCGAGGGCGACCGCCGCCCTCGGCGGCAGCGACACACCGAACCGCAGCTCGCGGCCGGCGTCAGTCACCCGCACCTCCTCGCGGACGAGCAGCCTCACAGTAGCCAGGCGGGTCGCTGGCGGTAAGATCCCATACGGGGATTCCCGTACGAGACGGGTCTCCCGTACGAGCCGGACAGAAAGCCCATCCGCCGCGGCGCCTGGGTGCATCGGCACCCGTTCCCATGCCTGATCTCCGAGTTCCGGGACCGAGGATGATCGACCCTTCGTATATCGAGGCAATCTGCACACTCGAGAAGGAGGCGATGCCCCAGGTGCAGCGGTGGCTTGCCGATCGGGGCCTGCGGTCGGTCCCGATGCGGGCCGGACTGCTGGTGACCGGCGATCGCGCCGCCTTCGAGACCGCCTTCAACGTCGACCTACGCCAAGCCCAGCCGCCCGTGCGACTCGAGGTGCCGTCCGAGCTCCGGGAGGTCGTCTCGGCGATGGAGATCCCGCCCGTGAGACGCATCATGCCCTGACGGCGGCATGACCGTGCAGAACCGTGGCCGAAGCAGCGGGGGGAAGGGGAGGTGACCAAGGATGTCCGTGCCGTCCGAGATGGGGCCGGGTCAGCTGGACGAGGTGTGGCTGCCGCGCGAAGTGGAGACCAGCCACCAGATCCCGGACAGGCTCTACGGTTACGTGTCGGTGAACTCCAGGGGCCGCTACTCGGCGCTCGAGGCCGAAGACCTGACCGACGCCCAGCCGTTCCATGGCACCCAGAAGGACCGTCGCGCGGCTCGGCGGGCGGTCGAATCGGCAGGCCTGACCCCCACCGCCGACAGCCGCCTGGGGATCGCCGTGGTCGGGCCGCCGGGCGCATACGAGGAGCTGACGGGCGGCGAGGTGGTCACCCGCGAGCTGCTCTGCTATGCGGAGGCGGGTCGTCGCCGGTACGTGACCCACCTTGACATCGTCGGCGACGGCCAGCCGACGACGCTGGGGATCGGTAAGGTCGCGTCGCCGTCCATCCCGGCCGAAGGCGTGGTCCTGGAGCGACCCCGTCTCCTCCAGGGGATCTTTCCGTCTCCGTTGCCGCCGCCGGTGAGCAAGTTCCACCTCCGCGTCCCGGACGACGTCGCGTTGCTGCTCGGAGCCGCCGCCGTGCACCGTCGAGGCCACCACGGCGACGGCGTCGTCGTCGCGATGGTCGACTCGGGCCAGTATGCGCATCCGTTCTTCATCGCCCATGGGTACGACGTCCGGCCCACGGTCACGCTGCTGCCCGACACCGACCCGTCCGAGGACCCGGTCGGTCATGGGACGGGCGAGTCCGCGAACATCTTCGCGGTCGCCCCGGGCATCACCCTCCGGCCCTACCGCGCCGCGAACAACCAGGGCGATCTGGTGGCGGCCATCGCGGCGTTCTTGCGCGCCAAGGATGACCGGCCCCAGGTCCTCACCAACTCCTGGGGTGGCGACGGACCGTATCCACCGCCGGGGCCGATGGATGAGTGGGAGCGGGTCTGGGCGCTGGAGATCCGCGATGCCGTGGAGCAAGGCATCGTGGTGGTCTTCTCCGCCGGCAACGGGTCGTTCACCGTCGAGCCGCAGGTCCCCGGCGTGCTCGCCGCGGGCGGCGCCTACGTCGATCCGGAGCTGCGGCTGATGGCCTCGAACTACGCCAGCGGCTACGACAGCCCCTGGTTCGGCGGCGTGACCGTGCCGACGGTCTGCGGGCTGGTCGGGCTGCTGCCGAGGGCGCAATACGGCCTGTACCCGGTCCCGCCCAGTTGCGCGATCGACCAGGAGGAAGCCCGGGCCGAGCGGGGCGACCCCCCGGACGGGACCAGGGAGGACGACGGCTGGGCGATGTTCTCCGGTACGTCGGCCGCCGCACCGCAGCTCGCCGGCGTCGCCGCGCTGCTCCTGGGAGCACAGAACGCCCTGACGCCTGACGCAGTGGTGCAGGCGGTGACCAGCACCGCCGTCGACGTGCGCGCCGGCCGCTGCCACCCCAGGTTCGACAACCTCGCGGGGCCGGGGATCGACCTCGCCACCGGCCCCGGCCTGGTGAATGCGCGGCGGGCGCTGGACAGCGTCCTCGGGTCGTGACGCAGCTCGGGGGTCAGGCCGGGGTGGGTGACGCTGATGCCCCGGACGTGGGTCTCGTAAGGTCTCCGACCAGGGGTGTCGGGCGGAGCATCACCTCCCCGCCGTAGGCGCGGAGTACGTCAGCGACCTCCTGCGCCGCGTCGCCGAGGGGCCAGGCCGGCCCCCGTGCAGACCCGCGCCTCCTGCGCCTGACGACGCAGCGACACCTGGAAGTGCTTCGTGGCATGGCCTTTGCGCTCGCCGAGGAGGGCCGCACGACCTCTGACCCGGCTCGGGTCCGCCGGTCGCTGCGCGCCGCCCAGCGCGGACTCGCGATCGTCGACGCCACGTCCGCGCCCGTCGAGCCGGACCTCCACGCCGACCTCCTGCTCGCCGAGGGCAGCGCGCTGTGGGGCCTCGACGAGCTCAATATCGTCGCCACATTCGCCCGCTACCGCGCGGCCCTCGGCCTCAAGCGCCGAGCCCGCAACGACGCGGACGTGGCGAGACTGACCGAGCTGATGTGGAGGCAGATCGACCACCAGGTCGCGGTGATGGAGTCGGTACACCTGCTTGGTGGCGGGATCGATCGGGACCTCCTTGAGGCCTGCGTCAGGTCAGCCGATCACCTCCACGACAACGGCTGGTCGCCGGACGTGCGCCGGCGGCTGGCGGCACTCCAGGCCACGTCGACCCCGGACGAGGATCATCTCAAGACGCTGGCGGGCGCGTCTGGCTCGGCACCATCCGGCCACCAGGCACCCTCGCCACACGAGGATGTCGCAAGCAGTTGAGGTATGTGGCGGCCGGGGCCGCCACACCGGGCAGGTGCCGAAAGAGTGCCGTGGACGTCCTCGTGATCGGCGCCTCGGGCAGGATCGGGCGCGTATTCGTCAGGTCGGCGCGGGGCGATCTTGCTACGTTGTATGCCGCTCGGCGAGACCGTCCACAGGGGGTGCACGATGTTCGTAATACTGGCCCAAGCTGCAGAGACACCGCCGCTTTCGGAGCGACTGCTGATCGCCATAGTCGGCCCGCTTGTGAGCGCTATTTTGGGCACGGGCGTAATTGGGTGGCTTCTCTGGAGGATCTCCAACAAGGCTCAGGATAGCAGAGACAAGCTGGAGATCGATCGGGCCAATGCAGATAGAGATCTGGAAAGGGACCGTGCTCGCAACGAACTCGACAACGAGCTACGGCATGAGCTATTGACACCTCTTCTTAACGGTAGTTTGTTGGCTACGGTGGCAGGTAGAGGTGCAGCGGCTGCCCGGCCTGGGCGCGATCAAGCAGCAGCCGCAGCTGG
>Ga0081538_10005702_pt1 | contig 11136 bp, 10 predicted proteins | sample TabmetS5T2R1_FD_71022 | JGI IMG/M metagenome (GOLD analysis project Ga0081538, IMG submission 71022) | Tabebuia heterophylla rhizosphere microbial communities from the University of Puerto Rico - S5T2R1 | ecosystem: Host-associated > Plants > Roots > Rhizosphere ...
GTCCTGATGGAGGCCGCGAACATCATCGAGTCGCGCGAGGACGAGCTGGCGCGGCTCATGGCGCTGGAGGCCGGCAAGCCGATGAAGGAAGCCCGCATGGAGGTGGGACGCGCGGCGAGCATCTTCCGCTACTACGGCTCCGAAGGCTGGCGCATGCCAGGCATAGCTCCGCCCTCCGCAAGGCCCGGCGTGAGCCACACTTCCGTCAGGGAGCCCCTCGGGGTGGTGGGCCTCATAACCCCGTGGAACTTCCCGCTTGCTATTCCGTCGTGGAAGATGGCGCCGGCCCTGATCTGCGGCAACACCATCGTGATGAAGCCGGCAAGCAACGCCTCCCTTAACGCAGCAGGCCTGGTGCGCATCCTGGCCGAGGCGGGACTTCCAGACGGGGTCCTGAACATGGTGACCGGACCAGGTGGAGCCGTAGGCGACGCGCTCGTCACTGATCCACGGGTCAAGGGCATCTCGTTCACGGGCTCGACGAGCGTGGGCCTCGGCATACAAGGCCGGGCCGTGGGCAAGAAGGTCCAGCTCGAGATGGGTGGCAAGAACCCCTACCTCGTGATGGAGGACGCCGACCTCTCGGACGCGGCGGCCAAGGTCTCCTTTGGTGCCTTCGGGTACGCCGGGGAGAAGTGCACGGCCTCTAGCCGGGCCATCGTCGTCGAGGAGGTCTACGACGAGTTTGTCGAGGAGCTCAAGAGTGCGACCGAAGCCATGAAGGTCGGTGATCCGCTCGAAGAGGACACGGATATAGGACCCGTCGTCAACAAGAGCCAGTACGACAGCATTCTCGATGCCCTGGAGACGGCCAAGAACGAAGGGCGCGTGGTACTCGATGGCGGAGCTACCGGTTCTGAGGACGATGGCTACTACATCGCCCCTGCCATCGTGGCCGACGTGGACAACCGTTCGGAGACCGCGCAAGAGGAGATCTTCGGCCCAGTCCTCGCCGTCATTAGGGCCCGCGACTTCGAAGATGCCGTGAGGCTCGCCAACGACACGCGCTACGGGCTGACCGCGGGGATAGCCACCAGGTCTCTGCGCTACGCCCACGAGTTCATGCGACGGTCGGAGACGGGCCTCGTAAACGTCAATCTGCCTACGGCCGGCCTGGAGTTCCAGGTGCCTTTCGGCGGCAACAAAGAGTCGGGGGTCGGCGGTCGGGAGCAGGGTCCGGCGGCCCTGGACTTCTACTCGTCGTGGAAGACCGTCTCCGTAATGCCGCTGTAGGGAGCGTCAGCGTGCGGGCGAGAGGGTTCACCCACGTCAGCATCAGCGCCACCGACCTGGAGGAGTCGGTCCGCTTCTACACGGACTTCTTCGGGATGGAGGAGGTCCCCTCGCCCAACTTTTCCGGACCCGTGCGCTGGCTGCGGGTGGGTGACCTGCAACTCCACCTCTTTCTCGACGAAGACCCCGCGCCGGAGCGTCATCACTTCGCGCTCGACGTGGACGACTTCGAGGCCGCGTACACGAAGGCCGCAGAGCTTGGCGTCAGGGACGGCGGGCGCTACTCCACGGTCAGGGAGTTGCCCGACGGGGCCGTCCAGATGTATCTGCGGGACCCGGCGGGCAACCTCGTCGAGGTCAACTGGCCCGATGTTACGACGCTCGACCGCGAGGTCATACCAGAGATCCAGAAGATCGGCGGCGATCCGGACGCGGTCCTCTACTTCGAGCCGCAGGGACGCTGAGTAGCAGAACCTCAGGCCACGAACAGAAGGAGAAGTCTATGACGCAGGAGCAGACAGAGCAAATCATCTCGGATCTCGGTCTTCCCGACCAGGCCATACAGAGCGACCAGTTGCCGTGGGTGCCGCAAGGCGAGCGGGTCTGGTTCAAGCCCTTGAGGTTCGACCTTGCGACGGGGCGTTGGATCAACGTCCTCAAGGTCGAAGGCTCGGGAAAGGTCAACCGCCACCGCCACACAGGCGGGCAGGTCATGGGCTTCTGCCTCAAAGGCTCCTGGCACTACCTGGAGCGCGACTGGGTCGCGCGGCCCGGCACGCTGGTCTACGAGCCGCCGGGCGACATCCACACGCTCGTCGTGGACGAGGGCGTCGAGGAGATGCAGACCCTCTTTATCCTCGAAGGTACGGTCCAGTACATAGACGACAACGACGACCTGATCTACCAGGACGACGTCTTCTCCAAGCTGGAGCGCTACCTGAAGTTCTGCGACGAGAAGGGCATCGAACCACAGGACCTCTGCTACTAGTGAGCGTCCTCGACGACTTCAACCTGGACGGCAAGGGAGCGCTGGTAACAGGAGCGGCGCGCGGCCTCGGCCAGGGGATCGCACTGGGCCTCGCCGAAGCCGGCGCAGACGTCGCGGCCCTGGATATCGTCTCCGTAGATGAGACCGGAGAAATGGTCCGGAACGAGGGCCGCCGCTTCCACGCCATGAACGTCGACTTATTGGAGAGCGACGCGCAGCTCGCCGCCGATGTCGTCGAGGAATGCGCAAGCTCGCTCGGACGTCTCGACATACTCATCAACAACGCTGGCATCATCCGCCGGGCTCCGGCGCTCGAGTTCGGCGAGGAGGATTGGGAAGCCGTCATAAAGATCAACCTGAGCGCCGCCTTCTACCTCTCCCAGGCCGCCGCCAGGCACTTTGTCGAGGAGGACCGGGGAGGCAAGATTATCAACACCGCCTCGGTCCTCTCCTACGAAGGAGGTATCGTCGTGCCCTCCTACTCCGTGTCCAAGGCCGGCATCGCCAACCTTACCCGCGCCCTCGCCAATGAGTGGGCGCCTCTCGGGATCAACGTCAACGCCATCGCCCCGAGCTACTTCACCACCGAGCTCACTAGCGCGCTGCGCGAGGACGTAGAGAGGTCCGAGGCCCTACTCGCACGCCTCCCAGCTGGACGCTTCGGCGAACCAGAGGACCTCAAGGGCGCCGCGGTCTTCCTCGCCTCCGACGCCGCGGATTACGTGCACGGCGCGATCGTGCCCGTAGACGGTGGCTGGCTGGCTCGCTAAAGACTACATCGAGACCCCGAGCAGACCACGGGTGAACTGGAAGTCGGTGTTGCCAGCCTCGAATAGTTTGGGGACGTACTCGCGCGAGGCCACGGCCGCTACGGCCTCGAGCATCTGTTCGGTCCATTCAGATGCGTCCTTTTGAAGGATCACGTCGAGATCATCTGCGTGTTTCTCCAACGTCTCGGGATCGGAGGAGGCCTGCACTAACGGGATCATGCGGTGAGCCTGCAGAGGATGCCCAGCCACGTGCGCGAGCATGACCTCGACTCCGGTCGCCCCCAGCCCGGTCGCTGTTTCCACCCAGTGGTCCGTCGGCGCCTCCATGACGTGCAACCCAGGCTTGCCGGAAGGGACCGCCTGCCCGTAAGCGAGGGTGTTCTCCACGGATCGATCGCCGAGAACGGCTTCGAGGTAGACCTGCGAAGAGAGAATCGTAGCTCTCTCGGGTACGACCACCGTGCCGCCCGAATTGACAGCAGCGAGCGTTATCTCCGCCAGGCTCATGGCGCCCTCGTCCGAAATGTGGCCGGCGGCGTAAAGACCTAGCCGCAAGGCTTCCGGGCCCGCGCCCTCGTACTCCAGATCTTCGGCGTCATCCAGGGTTACCTCAAACCAGTCCTCTACCTTCGCGACGACGCTGTCTATGCCACCGTCGAGTTGGACGCTCGCCCACCCAAAGCGACTCGGGTCGAGACTTGCCTCTTCGAGGCGATTCCTGAAATAGTCGTTGTGGGTCTTCTCGCAGCCGTGCTCCAGTAGCAACCCGAACCTCACGGTGGGGCTGGCGAGGTGGCCTAGCACGGTGCGGGAGTAGATCGTTTCGGCCGAACCGGCGGAGACCCCGCAGCCCTCGGTGTGGGGCAGGGCGACGAAGCGGGTCACTTTGCCCTGGGTGGCATCGCGTTCGTTCAGCCGGTTGGCTATGCGGCGTGAGATCTGACCCGAGCACAGGCTCGTGGGCATAACGAGCCCGACCTGATCCAATACCGGCCCACGCCCGCTCTTTATGGCCTCGAAGGAGAACTCGACGTCGGGAGCGCCGCCCCGCACGGGCAACGGCTTGCCGTCCGGTTCCTGTAGGCTTCTCAGCCGGTCCAGGTTCTCGCCGCTCGTCTGCTTCCAGTCGCGCCAGATGGAGACCTGGGAGTGGCCCGCAAGCTCTCCTACGGTCCTCTCGCCCGAGGCTGCCCTGAGCGTCCGTTCGAAGGTCCCGCGGCCAAGCTCTTCCATCGGGGTACCGTCCAGGTAGGCACCGGCGTTCACGTCCATATCTTTGGAGAGGAGCTCGTAGCGGCCTGTGGTGGTGACGAACTTTATGGTCGGGACGAAGGGGAAGTTGGTAATGGAGCCGTTGCCCGTGGTGAAGAAAATCATGTTCGCACCCGAGGCGACCTGCCCGGCGACGCTCTCCAGGTCGTTGCCTGGACTGTCCATAAAGTAGAAGCCGCCCTCGTCCATCCGCTCAGCGTACTCGATAATGCGGTCGATCCGCACATCCTGATGCTTCTTCATCGCCGCCCCCAGGGACTTGATGGAGATGTTGTAGAGCCCCCGGTAGTTGTTGCCCCCAGATGGGTTGTCCTCGGCCGTCTGGCCGTGCCAAGAGACGCGCTCCTTGAATCGCTCGACCGTAAAGAGGAAGCGCCGCGCGGTATCGAGGTCCTTGACGTTCTCCAAGACGAAATGCTCGGCTCCGATCAACTCGTCCGTCTCGGCCAGATTGGCGATGCCGCCGTTCCTGACTACCTCCCTGCTCACCCACGCCACCAGAGGGTTCGCGGAGATCCCAGAGAAGGCGTCGGACCCTCCACACTGGAGCCCTATCCTGAGCTCGGAAGCCGGCTCTTCGGTGCGCCGCGCCGCGTCCACCTCTTCGAGCCATCCGCGCACAACGGCTTTGGCCCTTTCGAGATCCCGCCTGAAGCTCCCCTCCAGGCTCATGAACTCGTGCGGCACATCGTCTATCGGGTAGCCGTTCTCCTCCAGATACGCCCCTAGCATCCTGTTCGTCACGGTCTCCTCGCCGCCGTGGTCGAGCACGAGCACGGCCCCCACGTTTGGGTTGACCATGAAACCGCTCAGGGTCCTCAGGAGCAGGTCCAAATTGTTCGGCGTGCGCTCCTCCCCACCCTCCGTGTGGGCGACGCAGACTATGCCGTCTACGTTCTCGAATGCGTCCGCGACGCCGTTCATCTCGAGCTCTAGCGCCCTGACGAACCCGGTGAGCCTCGAGGTGACGCCCATCACCACTACGTAGTTACGCGTCCCGACGCCCCTGGCCGCACCACGCCTGTAGCCCATGAAGGTGCGCGGCTCGTCGCGGAGGGGAACCTGCTCGCCGGGGCGGAAATGCTCTTCGTCGAGGACGTAGGGCACAAGTTCGGCGTCGCTGAAGTTCGGCTCTTCGGGCAGTCTCAGGCCGGTAACGTTCTGCCCTCCGGGAACGCGCCCTCCTCCCTGGTCCGAGGTCCCCTCGGGATCCTCTTCTTCGTCGCGTCCGGGCGAGACCCCGAGGCGTTCGCGCAGGACGCGCAGGATCTTCTCGTTGCACACGTAGTCTCCAGGAGCGATGTCCCTGATGGCGCGGCCGAAGCGGAGGCCCCAGGAGAGGAGATCCTGCCCTTCCGCTATCGGCGCGACGGCGAAGCGGTGGCCTTCGAGCACCGTCTGGCCGACCGTAAACTCTGAACCTTCACGGGATACGCGCGTCCCCACCTCCAGCCTGCGGGTCGCCATAGCCACGTTGTCGTCCGGTGCTGGGAGGCGTCCGACTTCTCGGAAATCCCATACTCGTTCCTCCACAGTGTTCCCTCCCTTGTCCTTTCAGAGATACTTTCTCGCGACGAGTGTATCGCAACGTCCCCTACGGCTCGGGATGGTAACTGGTAGGACGCGTACCAGGAGGTGTCGGAGGCCTGGAGGAGCGGCAGGCGAGGCGTCTGTTGTAGACGCTGGCCATGTTCTCGGCCCACTCGCGTGCCGGGAAGTCTCCGTCTTTCTCGAAGCGGGCCAGCCAGTCATCCGGGTCCTCCTCCCTGACTACCAGGAACGCCGTCACTTCCTCGCGTACGGAGAGTCTGCCTTCTATCCGGAGGACTGGCTCGTCCATTCCGCCTCTACCTTGCCTTGCTCGACCAGCCATTCCAGCGACTCCCTCACGGCCCGCAGCGAGCTGTAGCGGGGTTGGTAGTCGAGCAGTCGCCCGGCTTTGGCGATGCTGCAGTTGGGGCTGTGAGCGATGTGGTCCCAGGTGACCTCAGCCTCATCCTCGGACACGCCCTCCCGCCACTCCTCCCAGGGCAAGAAGCGCAGGCGGGCCGGCTCCCCGAACCACCGGGCAACTGCCTCGGCATAGCCACGCAGTGTCAGCGCGGCCGGAGAGACGACGTGGAAGCTCTCCCCCACCGCGACGCTCCAACTCTCAAGCGACCGCACGAAAGCCTGGGCCACGTCGTCGGCGTGGACGTGATGCACCGTCTCCATCCCGAGGTTGGGGAGGGCCAGTTCCTTCCCCCTTGCCAGCCGTTCGAAGATCGTGAGGTCGAGGTTTCCGGCAGGGTTAACGGGCGCCCAGCCCGGTCCCACTATGTGTCCGGGATGCAGGACGGTAGCAGGGAAGCTACCGCGCCGCGCTTCGTTGAGTAAGTACGCTTCGATCCTGGCCTTCTGGACACCGTAATCCCCGAACGGAAGGCGCGCCTGATCCTCGGTGGTCGGCACCCTTATGCTGTGGCCGTGCACCCAGATGGTCCCGCAGTGCAGGAAGTGAGATATCCGTCCCCGCAGCGCCTCGACCAGTTGGCGGGCGCTCTCCGGTGTAAAGCAGATCATGTCTACCACGACGTCCGGCTCCAGCCCAAGTACACGCTCCCCGAAGGTTCCCTTGGCTTCCTCAGCCTCGCGGTCCAGCGTCACTTGCTCGACGGATTGCCAGGCGGAATGGAACTGATAAGGCTCCCTCTGACCGCGGCTGATCGAGACTACCTCGTGCTCCGCCACGATCAGCCGGGGTACGAGGAAGGTGCCCACGTGCCCGCTACCCCCGATCACTACGACGCGCATCAGCTATCTCCTAATAATCTCGGGATCCGACCCAACTAGAGCCTGACCTTCACTATATCCCCGTCCAGGAGCACCTCGTAGGAGCGGAGGGTGATGTTCGGGTAGGCGAGGCATCTTCCGGTCGGAACGTGGTATTCGAGCCCGTGCCAGGGGCAGGCCACGATCTCACCCTCACTCACCCACTCGAACTTCCAGTCGTTCTCGCTCCTGGCGACCAGGGTGCCAAGGGGTGGCTTGCCCTCGCACAGCGGACCCGTCTGATGCGGACAGACGTTGGGGAGACCGTAGAGCTTGCCACCGATGTTGAAGACACCGATCTTACGCCTCCCGACCTTCACGACCCTGTGAGTACCGACCGGGAAATCCGAGAGGTCGCCTAAGATGTGCTCCTTGCGCTCGCTACTCATCGCACCCCCAGGCGATTGCCGCCGGCGTCGATCTTGAAGAGTCGCAGGGCGTTCTCGCCGAAGATCTTGCGCCTGACCTCGTTCGTGAAGGGGATCTGGTGCACCTTCGAGGGGTGGTCGAAGTCGTGGTGCGGCCAGTCGGAGGCGAAGATGGTGTTGTCCTCTCCGTCGTAGAGGTCCATCATCGTCACCAGGTCGGAGAGGTTCTCGGGCTCCTCGACGGGCTGGGTGGCGAAGTACATCTTCTTCAGGTAGGTGCTCGGCTTGTCCTCGAGGAAAGGGACCTCGCGGCGGCGCTCGATGTATTCCTTGTCCATCTTGTGCATCAGGAAAGGCACCCAGGAGATGCCGGCTTCGGTGACGGCGATGCGGAGGTCGGGATACCTTACGGGTACGCCCGTGGTGATCATATGCACTATGTTCGCCATCATCGAGAACGTGTGGCTGCAGATGTGCCTCCCGAACTCGGTCTCGAACCCTTGCGTATTGAAGGGGAAGACGGGATGGATGACGGTTACGCTGTGCATGAGTACGGGCAGGTTCGCCTCCTGAGCCGCCTCGTAGATTGGGTCGTACTGCCTGTGCCCCCAGAGTCGCTCCAGCCCGGCGCAGGGCAGGAACACCCCGACCATGCCCGGCTCGCTTGAGTACTTCCGTATCTCTCTGGCGGCGTCCACGGGGTCCTGCGGGCAGACGAGGATACACCCGAGTAGGCCGTTCTCAGGCGAGCACCACTCTTCGAGCAGCCAGGCGTTGTAGGCGCGGGCGAGGGCCGAAGCGTAATCCACCTGGGAAATCACCGGTATCTTCAAGAAGTGGTCGGGGAAGAGGACGCCGATGTCCACGTGGATCTCGTCCAGCTCCTCGCGCATCTGGGAGGCGGAGTGGACCATGCGGGTGCCCTCTTGCCCCGATGGGAACTTCGCCTCATAGACGGTCGTCCCCGGCGAGAAGCCAGGGATGTCCAGGTAGAATTCCCGCACGTCCTTTATGGTCTCCAGCGCCTTCCGCCAGGGCATCTCGCAGTAGGGCATGATCGCCTCCGGCGACTCGTGGACGTGGACATCGCAGTCAACGACAAGTATGTCCTCAAGCTTCACTTTACGTTCCTTCTTTGCCATTGCGGCTTTGGCCACGGTGCCTCCCTTATCCCGTCTTAGCGCATCATCCAACCACCGTCGATGCCGATGGTCTGGCCTGTTATGAAAGAGGACGAATCGGAGGCCAGGAACGCAACGAGGTTGCCTATATCTTCCGGTGTGCCGCGGCGCTTGATGCTCTGTTGCTCGAGCACCCAGCGGTTGTAGCCTTCTTGGTCGGGGTGGATCTTCTCTGCGTCCGTGGGGAAGGCGCCAGGCGCTATGGCGTTCACGTTGATGTTGTCCGGGCCGACCTCGCGGGCGAGCGTGCGCGTAAAGCCGACTATGCCTCCTTTGGAGGCAACGTAGTCGAGCAGTAGCGTCCACCCGATGAAGAAGGTGATCGAGGCCACGTTTACGATGTTGCCCCGTTCCCGCTCCTTCATATGGGGATAGACGGCCCGCGCGCAAAGGAAGTAGCCCTTGAGGTTGACGGCCATCACCTTGTCCCACTCTTCTTCTTCGATCTCCGTCCACGCCCGCCGCGGGTAGATGGCGGCGTTATTGACGAGGATGTCCACCCCGCCGAGCGTGCGCGCAATTTCATCGGCCATGACCTCGACCGACCGGCGGTCAGAGACGTCGGCCTCCACGGCCACGACGCTGGCGCCATTCGCCCTGACCTGCTCTGCGACCCTCTCCGCCTTCTCGCGGGAGACGTCGACCGCGGCGATGGCCGCGCCGTCCGAGGCGAGCCTCGCGCAGATACCCTCGGCGAGGCCCCCGCCCCCGCCCGTTACGATAGCGACCCGACCCTCCAGAGGACCTGCCACGAAAACCAACCTCCTAGACCGATCACGCGCCCTCTACCCGCCGACGATGATATACGCCTGGTGGGACCGCAACAAGAAAGCCGGAGCCCAGGCAGGGCTCCGGCTTTCTTTGAGTCTAGAGTTTCAGGATCTGAACAGCCGCCGCACGAGGACGGAGGCCAGGATGGTCGAGGTCGCGGTCGTCGCCCCTTTGAGAAAGGCCTCTATGGCGTCGTCTTTGACCCCGCGCTCCTCGGGCAAATCTATGAGCCTCTCGACGACGTACTGGGTAATGAGGTAGGCTATCGCGGCCGCCAGTATGGAGACGATCCGCTGCTGCATCGCGTCGTTCATACGCTCCCTTCCGCCTTGTATGGTCTGCTCTGGTCGGTACCCACGAGAGGCTCTGCGAAAACCCCGCAGGTTCTGCCCTTCGAGTCCGGTCCGGCAGCTCTCACGCGCGCTCGTCCCTCAGGAGTTTGAGGTAGAGGGCTCTGGTCTCCGGCGAGGGTGAGGTGCCGTATACTCTTCCGAGTATCTGCTCGCACATCCTGTACTGGTGCAACGCCCTAGCCCGCAGCCCGAGGCGGGCGTAGCACTGCATCAGGAGGCGGTAGCTGTCTTCGTGGCAGCGATCCTTCTCCAGCACCCTGTAACAGGCGCGGATGCTTTCCTGGTGTTGCCCGACCTCCATGTAGTGGACACCCAGCCGGTCCAGAATATCTACGTAGGCGTTGGCCAGCCGCTCACGCTCGACCATGGTCCAATCCTCGTACAGGTCCTCTATCAGGTAGTCGTCCCGATACAGCTCGATGGCCTTCTCGTACTCGATGGCCGCCTCCCGCATCCTGAGGCTCTTCTCCAGTTTACGCCCTCGCTCGTGATATTTATCGAAGTCGTCCACGTCCGTTGTCATCCTGACGGCCGGTGACAGACGGTAGTATCCGTCCTCGAGAAAGACGTAGTTCATGGACAGAGAAGACGAACACCCGCTCAATAGCTTGCGCAGGCCGTGGATCGCGGAGTTGAGGGACCACCGGGCTTTCTTGAGGTTGGACTCAGGCCACAGCCAGCCCATGAGGTGATCCTGCGAGACAGGACGGGTATGGTTGGCCAGCAGGTACTTGAGTATGGTCAGCGCTTTGCCGCTACGGCCGAGGGGCATGGCCTCACCTTCGCAAAGCATCTCGAAGTGTCCGAAGAAACGCACCTGCAAAGCAGGCTGAACAGCGGCGGGATGATCTCCCTGGACGGTCTCCTCGACCATCCGCCGCACGGCATCGGGGGCCGCACCACGAGCCGAAAACGCGCTGACTATGGACCCGTCGAGCCGACGTAAGGTCAATATGTCCGGATCTCTTTCCAGATAGTAGCCGGTCGGCAGATCCAACGATGATCTATGCATGTCTATCTCCAGATCGCTGTCATCGGCCTAAAGGCTTCGGTTCTCCTCTCCCTAAATCTGTTTGCAGTCGTTACGCGCAGATTTTCTGTGGACCAACCGCTGCAACTCCTTTTCCACGGGGCGAAGCATCAAAGGCTTTGGCTCGCCCGAAACCACATAGCAGGTTCAGCATATAACGGATATGGGGGTGCCCGTATCACTCAAATGAGTGATTTTTCATCCGTATGGAAAATTATATGGTAGAGGGGCTGGTCGGGACAAATCGCGCTTCCGGTGCGCGTTGCTAACTGGCGGAACCGGCTTGCCGGTCGTCGTGAGCGTATACGACTTCCAGAAGCACCCTTACGATACGGGGATCGAACTGGGTCCCCGAGTTC
>Ga0081538_10005703_pt1 | contig 11135 bp, 10 predicted proteins | sample TabmetS5T2R1_FD_71022 | JGI IMG/M metagenome (GOLD analysis project Ga0081538, IMG submission 71022) | Tabebuia heterophylla rhizosphere microbial communities from the University of Puerto Rico - S5T2R1 | ecosystem: Host-associated > Plants > Roots > Rhizosphere ...
TCGATGTGGTCTGGGGCGGTCGGATCGTCTCGGAATCAACCCTGACCAGCCACATCAACGCGGTGCGCAAGGCCATCGGAGATACCGGCGAGGACCAGCGCCTTCTGCGCACCATCGCCCGCAAAGGCTATCGGTTCGTGGGCAACGTGCGGGAAACCGATGGCTCGGAGAGTGCCAGTCCTGCAAGGCCCACTATATCATTCCCGTCGGCCTCACCCGTGCAAGCGCTTACCTTTCCGGATCGCCCTTCCATTGCCATCCTGCCGTTTCTCAATCTCAGCGGCGACCCGGAGCAGGATTACTTCGTCGACGGCGTGGTCGACGACATCATCTCGGCCCTGTCCCGCATGCGCTGGCTGTTCGTCATCGCGCGCAACTCGAGCTTCACGTACAAGGGACGCGCCGTTGATGTGAAGCAGGTCGGCCGCGACCTTGGTGTGCGCTACATCCTCGAAGGCAGCTTGCGCAGGGCGGCGAACCGGGTGCGGATCACCGGCCAGCTCGTCGATGCCACTACCGGAGCGACCCTCTGGTCGGAGCGTTTCGAAAGCGCGCTCGACGATATCTTCGAGTTGCAGGACCAGATGGCCACCAGCATCGTCGGCGAACTGGTGCCACACTTGGAGCGCGCGGAGATCGAGCGCGCACGTCACAAGCCGACGGAAAGCCTTGACGCCTACGACTACTACCTGCGTGGCATGTGGAAGTTCCGGCAGGTTTCCAGGAGCGCGATGGACGAGGCGCTGCCGCTGTTTTACGAGGCGATCCGGCGCGATCCGGATTTTGCTTCCGCCTATGCCATGGCCGCCTGGTGCCATTCCTGGCGCAAGCTCAGTCGCTGGGCGACCGATCTTGAACGGGAGATCGCAGAAGGCACGCGTCTCGCGCGCCGGGCCGTGGAACTGGGCCAGGACAACGCCGTCGCATTGGCGGCGAGCGCGCATGCGCTGGCGCATCTGGCCCACGATTTTGACAGCAGCATCGAATTGCTCGACCGCGCGCTGATGTTGGATCCGAATCTCGCGGCCGGATGGTATCTGGGCGGCTTCATAAGAATTTGGCGCGGAGAGCCGGACGATGCCATCGAGCGGATCGCTCATGGGATGCGTCTGAGCCCGCTCGGTCCGGACATGCAGCGGATGGAGGTGGGAACCGCAATGGCGCACCTGCTGGCCGGCCGCACAGAAGATGCCGTGTCATGGGCTGAAAAGGCGGCGAGGCATAGGTCGGATCAGGCGCTGCCGCTCACCATCTTCGCCGCGATTTATGCGCGCGCCGGCCGTGGCGATGAGGCCAGGCTTGCAATGCAGCAGCTTCGCCAGCTCGATCCAGCCTTACGGCTATCCAATCTCGGAAAATGGCTGCCGTTCCAGCGCCCCCAAGACCTTGAGAACTTTGCCGATGCGCTGCGCGAGGCCGGTCTGCCAGAGTGATCGAAAGCGCATTCCTCGCCAATCAGTGCGTCGTCAGAATGGGTTAGTCAATGTCGCTTCGGCTTCGCGCGCTCCGGGTTCGATGTCGATGGCTGCAATAGGTCGATGGGGAATTGCCATCTCGCGCTCGTGCGGTGCGAGTGCGCGTCTCATCCAGTACGGCCACAAGCGCCGGGACCGTGGTTTGCCATACATCACCAAGATCGACTTGCGCATCCAGGCGGCATCTGGATCGGTTATTCCCCGAGCCATGCCGCGCTCCCGTGCTTCTCGAACCATTTCGGACCAGGGCCGCGCATGTAGTGACGTTCGGGCCGATACGGGTCAAATAGCCGCGCCATTTGCGCTTGCCAGCGCCATCGCGCGGCCCGAAAAGTGGTCGCCGGCGACGAGGTGCTGGACGTTGCAGCTCCGATGACGACGATCTTCATGATGCCTCCTCCATCCAAAGCCGATGGACGGAGGATGGACCACACGGAGCTGCAAGACTTTCAAGCGACCTCTAATTTGCCTTGGGTTCTTGTCCAAAAGTGCCCGATGTCCCCATAGTGTCGCTTGACAGGCCGGGTGCATCGACATGGCCTAGTTGAGGTCTCCCGACATCAAGCACCCGGAAAGACCGCATGAATGAACGCCCGCATCGTGGAGCGCCGTCGTGAGATTTGCCTTCGAAGACCACGTGCTCGATCCGGACCGGCGAGAGCTCGCTCGCGGGTCCGAGATGGTCGTGATCGGGCCGCAGGTCTTCGATTTGCTGCTGCACCTGGTGCGAAACCGCGAGCACGTCGTGACCAAGGACAATTTGATCGACGTAGTCTGGGGCGGCCGGATCGTCTCGGAATCCACCCTCACCAGCCACATCAACGCGGTGCGCAAGGCGATCGGCGACAGCGGAGAGGCGCAACGCCTGGTCCGCACCATCTCACGCAAGGGCTACCGGTTCGTGGGCGAGGTCCGGGAGTTCGATGACTCTGAAAGACCGGATTCGGCAAAGCTCCCGGAAAGCCAACCCGAGGGGCTAACGGAATCCCACACGCACCCAGCCACGCCGGCGTTGACCCTGCCGGATCGGCCATCCATTGCCGTCTTGCCGTTCCTCAATCTGAGTGGCGATCCGGCCCAGGAATATTTCGTGGATGGCGTGGTGGAGGACATCATCTCCGCCTTGTCGCGCATGCGCGTCCTCTTCGTCATCGCCCGCAACTCCAGCTTCACCTACAAGGGCCGCGCCGTCGATGTGAAGCAGGTGGGCCGGGAGCTGGGGGTGCGCTACGTGGTCGAGGGTAGCTTGCGCAAGGCGGCAAATCGCGTCCGGATCACCGGCCAGCTGGTCGACGCCACCACGGGCGCCACGCTCTGGTCGGAACGCTTCGACGGCACCATCGACAACATCTTCGACCTGCAGGATCAGATGACCGCAAACGTCGTCAACGCGATCGCGCCGCAGGTGGAGCGTGCCGAAACCGAGCGCGCCAAGCATAAGCCGACCGAAAGTCTCGACGCCTACGACTACCATCTGCGCGGCATGTGGAAGTTTCGGCAGGTTTCCAGGAGCGCGATCGACGAGGCGCTGCCGCTGTTTTACGAGGCAATCCGGCGCGACCCGGAATTCGCTTCGGCTCATGCCATGGCTGCCTGGTGCTATTCCTTGCGCAAGATCAATCGCTGGCTGACCGATCCTGAACGAGAGATCCAGGAAGGGACGCGGCTTGTGCGCCGCGCGGTAGAATTGGGTCAGAACGATGCCGTTGCGCTGGCAGCGAGCGTGCACGCGCTGATCCATTTGACCCGCGATCTTGACAGTGCCATCGCAGTAGCCGACCGGGCGCTGGCGCTCGATCCGAATCTCGCGGCAGGATGGTTTGTGGGCGGGTTTGTGCGAATCTGGCGCGGCGAGCTTGAGGAGGCGATCGGGCGGCTTGCTCGTGCGATGCGTCTGAACCCGCTCAGTCCGGACATGCATCGGATGGAGGTGGGAACCGCAATCGCGCATCTGCTGGCAGGTCGCACGGAGGACGCCGTGTCATGGGCGCAAAAAGCATCAAGCGACAAGGTTGGCCGCGCCTTTCCGATCGGCGTCCTGGCCGCCATCTATGCCTGTGCCGGACGTGACGATGAGGCCCGGCAAGCGGTACAGCAGCTTCGCCAGCTCGATCCACAGCTCCGGCTCGCCAATCTTGATGAATGGCTCCCGTTCCGGCGCCCCCAGGACCTCGCCATGTTCTCGGACGGCCTGCGCAAGGCGGGATTGCCGGAGTGAGGCGGTAAGCTCTTTCAAAACAAAACGGCCCCGCTCGCGCGGGGCCGTCTGTCGGTTCGAAGAACCAGATGGCTTATCAGCTGCCGACCAGAGTGTCGTACTCCTTGAGCAGCGCCTGGGTCTCTTCGTGGTCGCAGCCCTTCGAGGTCGCGAGCACGCGCGCGTCGGTCTTCGCGGTCTCGATCAGCGTCAGGCGCTCGCCGCCGCCGATCTCGTGACCGACCGCCGCATCGATCTTGGTGCCGAGCGTGCGCCAGGTCTCGCGGTCATGGGTGACGCCGCGGCAGATCTCCGCCAGGCGGACCGCTTCCTGGAGCTGGGTCCATTTCGCAGCCGAGTCCTGCGCCAGCGCCGCGCCGGTGGTGCCGGCCACGCCAGCAGCCAAGGCTGCCGCCAGGAGCGTGCGGGAGAACTTCTTGGACATTTTGGCCATCCCTTCTGGTTCTTGGTTGTCCGATTTGGGGTTTTGACAGAAAACCGCGCCTAGTCTCTGGCGGTCGACGCCGGTTTGCAACCTTTTTTTAGTCGTCCAATCCGCCGAATTACGCCATTGATAGACGGGGTTACGCCCTCCGGACGTGCGAGTCGGGCATGCGCCGCCCCCATCGCACCCCCGGCACAGCAGGGGATTAACGTGCGTCCCACCAAGCGGTTCCGCGATCTGATCGAAGCCGAGGAAATCCTGGTCCTGCCGGGCATTTTTGACGCACTCAGCGCCAAACTGGCGGCCGAGGCCGGATTCCAGGCGGTGGTTGGGGGCGGCTATGCCGCCACCGCCAGCCTGATCGGTGCCCCCGACATCGGGCAGCTGGGCCTCGCCGAGATGGCCGACCACTACCGCCGCCTCGCCGACTCGGTCGAGGTCCCGATCCTGGCCGATGCCGACACCGGCTTCGGCGACTCGGTGAACGTCGCCCGCACCGTCCGCACCTACGAGCGCGCCGGAGTCGCCGCCCTCATCATCGAGGACCAGGTCGCGCCCAAGCGCTGCGGCCACATGGAGGGCAAGCGGGTGATCTCGGTCGCCGACATGATCGCCAAGATCAAGTCGGCGCTGGACGCGCGGGTCGACGGCGACCTGATGATCGTCGCCCGCACCGACGCCCGCGCGATCGAGGGGCTGGAGGCGGCGGTCGAGCGCGCCCAGCTCTATCGCGCGGTCGGCGCCGACATGATCTTCGTCGAGGCGCCGCTCTCGACCGACGAGATGGCCTACATCTGCTCCGCCATCGCGGCGCCGTGCCTCGCCAACAATGTCGAGGGCGGCAAGACCCCGATCCTCTCCGCCGAGCGCCTGGAGGAGATCGGCTACGCCGCGGTCGCCTTCCCGGTTTCCGCCAGCTACGTCGCCGCCAAGGCGCTGCGCGCCTTCTTCGCCGATCTGCACGCCGCCGGAGATACCAGCACCCTCACCGACCGAATGCTGCACTTCGCCGCCTTCCACGAGATCGTCGGCCTGCCCAAGCTGCGCGAACAGGAGCGCGCCTGCGATGCCTTCGCCCGCGAGCTGCTGGAACGTGCGGCCGAGCTGGACAGCGAGGAGTGACGGGATGAGCGCGGACAGCCTCACCACCAACCCACGGCGCGCCACGCTGGCTGTGACCATGGGCGCCGTCATCGGCGCTCTCGGCGTTGCCGTCGTGGTGTTGTTGCTGGCGACAGCCGGCACCGGAGCGCTGAACCTTTCGGACCTGATCGTCTCGATCCTGATCTTCATCGTCGCGTTGGTCGGATGGTCGCTCGGCCTGTTCCTGTTCGGCTTGCCGCTGTGGTGGTTGTTTCACCGCAACGGCTGGCGCGGCCGGCGTGTCGCCATGCTGCTCGGCGCCTTCACGACCTTTGTCATCGTCCTGCTGCTCGAGATCTCCGGCGGCATTTTCGCCGTCGCCACCGGCAACAGCGAGGGCGGGAATCTCATCTCCTTCGTGTGGGTCGCCGTGATGGCCGTGCTGGGCGCGATCGTCGCACTGGTGATCTGGCGCATCGCCTATCGGCCAGCGCCCGCCTGATCAGCGAGCGCTGTCATCCTTCAACGTCACCTTGGTCCAATCCGGGATGCGGTGGCTGTCGATGCCGTCATAGACCTCGATCGCAACGAAGCTGCCGGCGGGGTCGTCGTCGCGCCAGAGCGGCAGGATGGCGTATTCGTACGAGGCGATGACGCGGCTGGCGGCGCCGAGCAGGCTGCATTCGCCGAAGACTGGCTTGCGGGTCGCGTGCAGCATCCGGTAGCACGCCTCCCAGTCGACGTCGTCGCGGCCGCTATAGTCCATCTTGTCCAGATAGCTGTTGGAGAAGTCGCACTGCGAGAACTCCACGACCGTCGTGCCGACCAGCTTGTAGAGCACCCGGAAGGGCGAAGTCTCCACATTGCCGGTCAGCAGGTTGCCGAGGTACGGCTTCATCTCCAGCGGGTCCAGGCTGCCGCGGGTCGGCCTGCCGGCCGCCTGCAGCCTTTGCCAATAGGCGTAGAGCGCGCGGGTCTTGTCGCAGCGCGCCTGCTCCGGCCGCTCCAGCGGAAGGCAGGTGTGGGTCTTCCGGAGCTCGCTCATCCCCTCGGCACGCGATTGAAATCCTTGAGAAATATCGATTGCAGCTTCTTAACCCACGATTTATCCAGGAAGCATAGCATAGTCCAGATTGGTTTGGCCGCTTCGGGCTCCCCCACCCTATCCGACCAAATTGAAGACAACAGGTTACAATCGGTCGGAACAGGCCCATGAACAGCATGAACAACGACAACACCTCGCGCCAGCTGGCTTCGCAAAGCTACAAGCTGCCGATCGAGGACCAGGAGTTCCTGCTGCGCGACGAGCTGCGCGGCATCCGCTTCCAGCTGGAATACAGCAAGACCGAGCTGTTCCTGCGCGATTGGGGCATCCGCTCCACCATCATCGTGTTCGGCAGCGCGCGGGTGCCCTCGCCGGAAGAGGCGGAGCTGCTGCGCACCGGCCAGGTGGCAGGCGTCGACAAGAAGACGGCGGACAGCCGGCTGCTGCTCGCGCCGTACTACGAAGAGGCGCGCAAGTTCGGCCGCATCGTGTCGCTGCAGGGCGGGGCGCTCAACCCCAAGGGCGGCGTCCGCGACAACGTGATCGCGACCGGCGGCGGACCCGGCATCATGGAGGCCGCCAACCGCGGCGCCTCGGAAGTCGGCGCGCCGACCATCGGCTACAACATCGCGCTGCCGCACGAGCAATATCCGAACCCCTATACGACGCCGGACCTGACCTTCAAGTTCCACTACTTCGCCATGCGCAAGATGCACCTGGCGATGCGCTCCAACGCGCTGGCGGTGTTTCCCGGCGGCTTCGGCACGCTGGACGAGCTGTTCGAGATCCTGACCCTGCGGCAGACCGGCAAGTCATCGCCCAAGCCGGTGGTGTTGGTCGGCCGCGACTATTGGAACGGCGTGGTGAACTTCCAGTGGATGGTCGACCACGCCATGATCGACAAGGAAGACCTCGACCTGTTCGCGATCGTCGACAGCGCCGAGGAAGCCTGGGCCTCGCTGCTCGACCGCGGCCTGGTACTGCCCGAATAGGATTGTCGCCGATCGCTTGAAGCCGCTTGCGCGAAGCCTTGATGCGGGAAGCGCCGCACCTCGGCTAGAGTGCGGGGCATGAAAACTCTCAATCCATCCAATGAAAACTCCCCTGCCCCCCTTGTGGGGGAAGGATACGGAGGCTTAGCGAACGCAGTGAGCTTAGCCGGAGTTGGATGGGGGGTGACGCCGCACGAGCGGTTGAATAGAAAACTCCCTTTGACTCTCGCTCGTTGCTGCCAGTCACGTACGTTCGTGCGGCGGCACCCCCCATCCCAACCTTCCCCCACAAGGGGGGAAGGAGCTGACCGAGAAGTGGGTCGTTGCTGATGGCAACTTACCTCCGCGGTTCCATCCTGCATTTCCTGCGCGATCCGGGCGCCGAGGCGGATCCAGCGGCGTGGGAGTATTTCGACGACGGCTGCCTCACGATCGTCGATGGCCGCGTCGCCGCGCTCGGCAAGGCGCTGGACATCCTGAATTCACGCACCCCGCAGGACACGCTGCACGACCACAGCGGCAAGCTGATCCTGCCCGGCTTCATCGACACCCATGTGCACTACGCACAGGTCGACGTCATTGCCTCCTATGGAAGGCAGTTGCTGGACTGGCTCAACGACTACACCTTCCCGGCGGAGCGCGCCTTCGCCGATCCCAAGCATGCGCGCAAGATCGCCGGCCTGTTCCTGGACAACCTGCTGCGCCACGGCACCACCGCCGCCGCGGTCTATCCGACCGTGCACAAGCAGTCGGTCGACGCCTTCTTCGAGGAGGCGCAGCAGCGCAACTTGCGCATGATCTGCGGCAAGATCCTGATGGACCGCAACAGCCCCGACTATCTGCGCGATGACGTGATGGGTGCGGAGCAGGACTGCCGCGATCTCATCCAACGCTGGCACGGCAAGGACCGGCTCGGCTACGCGCTGACGCCACGCTTCGCACCGACCTCCAGCCCCGAGCAGCTGGCGATGATCGGCCGCCTGTATGCCGAGACGCCGGGCCTCTGGATGCAGACTCACCTCGCCGAGAATCTCGACGAGATCAAATGGGTGCAGCAGCTGTTCCCCGAGGCGCGTTCCTATCTCGACGTCTATGACCGGCACGGCCTGCTCGGCCCGCGCTCGGTGTTTGCGCATTGCATCCATCTCGACGAGGCGGATCGCGCGCGCTTCGTGGCGAGCGGCAGTGCGATGTCGTTCTGCCCGACCTCGAACATGTTCATCGGCTCCGGCTTCTTCGACCTGGAGGCGGCGCGGCGCCTTGGCGTGCGGGTCGGCCTCGCCACCGATGTCGGCGGCGGCACGTCCTATTCGATGCTTCAGACTCTCGCTGAAGCCTATAAAGTGCTGATGACCCACGGCCAGCGCCTCAACGCCTGGCGCGGCCTGTGGCTGGCGACCCTCGGCGGCGCCGAATGCCTGTCGCTCGACGACAAGATCGGCAACTTCGCGCCCGGCAAGGAAGCGGACTGCGTGGTCCTCGATCTCGCCGCCACCCCCGTGCTCGACCGCCGCATGCAGGTGGCCAAGACCCTGGAAGAACGCCTGTTCGCTCTGATGATGCTGGGCGACGACCGGGCGGTGGCGAAGACGTACATCATGGGCGAATAGCTACACTCCTCTTGCTAGTGTAGCGAATTGCTAATATGCTCTCGCTCCGAATAAAGGAGCACGACCATGGACGACGTCATGGTTCTGCGGCACGCGGACGGCACAGCCCAGCACGCCATCCTGCCCTGGCATGATTACCAGGCGCTTTTGCGCGCAGCGGAAGGGCGCGGCCTGCAGCCGCCGATCCCGGCGGAGGTCCGGCAAGCGATTGCGGAGGGCGCCCATCCGGTGCGGGCATGGCGTGAGCAACGCGGCCTCAATCAGGGGCAACTGGCATCGATGGTCGGCATCAGCCGCGCCTACCTCGCGCAGATCGAAGGCGGCGAGCGCACCGGCACCCTGGAAGTAATGGCGCGGATCGCGCGCGCGCTCGATCGCCCGCTCGAGACCCTGATCGCGGCCGGCCCTGACAGCTTCGCGAACGCGGCCGCGAGCCTCGGCGCGATGCCGGCCAAGCTGAAGGATATCGTCGCGGCGATCCCCCAAGCGGCGTGGCGCTCCAAGCCTGCGGGCGGCGGTTTCTCCCTGGTCGAGCACGTTTGCCATGTGCGCGACATCGACGGCGACGGCTACCGCGTGCGCCTGGAGCGGATGCTGACGGAGGAGTATCCATCCCTGCCCGACCTCGACGGCGATGCCCTGGCCCGAGAGCGCGCGTACCAGAGCGCGGATCTATCCAACGCTCTAGCCAGCTTCACCGCCACGCGTCTCGCGATCGTCGCACGCCTTGCCAAGCTCTCGCCGGACGAGCGCCGGCGCACCGGGCTGATGGCGGGGACGACGGAGATCACGGTGGAGGGGCTGGTCCAGATCATGACGGCGCACGATTCCGAGCACCTCGACCAGCTCGCAGACCTGGTCCGCGAGCTCGGCTGATACGCGTCACAAAGCTGATCGTTTGATCAAGCTCTGCCTGCGACGAAAATTCTTTTCCTCATGCGCTACGGCACGCTGAAAATCGGCAAAGCGGTCGGCTCTTAACCCGACTTTTGCCATGCAGGCGCCAAGATCGTCTGTATGATCGCCGACCCTGAGAATCAAACGCGCCGGAGGACATAAGTGGCCGAGGAACTGTTCCGCCTGAGTGGATTGCCGCCCTACGTGTTCGCGGAAGTGAACGCCATGAAGGCAGCCGCCCGGCGGCGCGGTGAGGACGTCATCGACCTCGGCATGGGCAATCCCGACGGTCCCCCGCCGCCTCATGTCGTGCAGAAGCTGGTCGAGACCCTCAACAACCCCAGGGTCCACGGCTATTCGACCTCGCGCGGCATCCCGGGCCTGCGGCGCGCCCTCGCCGGCTACTACCAGCGCCGGTTCAACGTGGCACTTGATCCGGAGAGCGAGGTGGTGGTCACCCTCGGCTCCAAGGAGGGCCTCGCGAACCTCGCCCAGGCGATCGTGGCGCCGGGCGACGTGGTGGTGGCGCCAGACCCCTGCTACCCGATCCACGCCTTCGGCCAGATCTTCGCCGGCGCGACCTTGCGCTCTGTCCCGATCGGCGCCGGCATCGACCTGTTCGCCGGGCTCGAGCGCGCGATGCGGCAAGAGCCGAAGCCGCGCTGCGTCGTCGTGAACTTCCCGGCCAACCCGACTGCCCTCACCGTCGGCCTCGATTTCTACGAGCGGCTGATCCAGCTGGCGCTCGAGCTCAACGTCACCGTGGTCAGCGACGTCGCCTATGCCGAGGTCTATTTCGACGGCAACCCGCCGCCCTCGATCCTGCAGGTGCCGGGCGCCAAGGACATCGCGATCGAGTTCTCCTCGCTGTCCAAGAGCTACAACATGGCGGGCTGGCGCATCGGCTTCGCGGCCGGCAACCCGCGCATGGTGGCGGCGCTCGCCAAGATCAAATCCTACCTCGACTACGGCGCCTTCACCCCGATCCAGGTGGCGGCGACCACCGCGCTCAACGGCCCGCAGGACTGCGTCGCGGAAATCCGCCAGCGCTACAAGGACCGCCGCGACGTGCTGATCGAAGGCCTGGCGCGCGCCGGCTGGCAGGTGCCGGTGCCCAACGCCTCGATGTTCGTGTGGGCGCCGCTGCCGCCGGATTTCGCCTCGCTCGGCAGCCTGGAATTCTGCAAGCACCTGCTGACCGAGGCCAAGGTCGCGGCCGCGCCCGGCGTCGGCTTCGGCGCCGGTGGCGAGGGCTTCGTGCGCTTCGCGCTGATCGAGAACCGCCAGCGCCTGCGCCAGGCCGCGCGCAACATCGCGCAGGTCCTGCGCCGCAGCAACTCCGTCAGGAACGCCGGATAACGTCAGCCGGTTCGCCGCCAGTCCTCGCATCA
>Ga0081538_10005704_pt1 | contig 11135 bp, 8 predicted proteins | sample TabmetS5T2R1_FD_71022 | JGI IMG/M metagenome (GOLD analysis project Ga0081538, IMG submission 71022) | Tabebuia heterophylla rhizosphere microbial communities from the University of Puerto Rico - S5T2R1 | ecosystem: Host-associated > Plants > Roots > Rhizosphere ...
ACCCGAGGCGACACAATGCCTCCCGTTCGGTAGGACATCCGGTACTCGCCAAAGCTCTGTGGATCTCTTAGGGCGACACCCGAGTCGAACAGACGCACGGGCTCGGTACTGGTGTCTTCGTACACGACCATCTTCCGCGAGCCGACCACAGTTGTCCTCCGCAGCTTGCTAGGCGCCAGCCAGGAGAGCTCGGCGTGGGCGATCGTTCCGGAGGGAAACTCCAGGTTGACGAACGCGACGTCGGGAACCGACTGGATGATGCAGCCGCGCGAGATCGCGTTCACCGCCGCCGGGCGCTCGCCGAGCCAGTAGCACAGGATCGAGAGGTCGTGCGGCGCGAGGTCCCAAACGACGCTGACGTCGGGCTGATGGAGCCCGAGGTTCACCCGGCTCGTCGAGATGAAGAAAATCTCGCCCAGCTCATCGGCAGCGATGTAATCGCGGACGAGATTGACCGGCGGGCTGTAAAGGAACGTGTGTCCCGGCATGAGAACGAGTTCGCGCCGGCGGGCGAGTTCGATCAGGTCGACTGCCTCCGCCGCCGAGGCGGCGAGCGGCTTCTCCACGAGCACATGTTTGCCGGCGCTGAGAGCACCCCGGGCCAGAGGGCCGTGCGTCGAGACTGGGGTGGCGATCGCGATCGCCTCGACCCCATCGTCTCGGAGCACCAGGTCGATGTTCGTTGTCGTTGGAATCCAGGGGTACCGGTTCTGGACACGCGCGAGGGCAGCGTGATCGCGATCACATACACACGCGACCTCGGCTCCCTCATGCTCGACGAGGTTGCGCACGAGGTTCGGGCCCCAGTAACCGACTCCGACGACGGCAACCCTGACGGGCTCGGTGGTCACGCCGTCACCCGCTGGCGAAAGAGCTGGACGGGGGTGCGGAGGATCAGCTGGATGTCGAGCCAGAGTGAATAGCTCCGGACATAAGCGACGTCGAGGTCGAGGGCCTCGCCGAATGTCGACCGCGCCCTCGCGGTGACCTGCCACAGGCCAGTGATCCCCGCCGGGACGAGGAAGCGGTCGAAGTGGTGCATCTCGAAGAACTCGACCTCGTACGGAATGCAGGGACGCGGACCGACGAGTGAGAGGTCCCCGCGGATCACGTTGAGGAGCTGCGGTAACTCGTCGAGGCTCGTCCGGCGGAGCCCGTGGCCCACGCGGGTGACTTCGTCTGAGCGGTCGAGCTTGTAGAGGCCTGTCGCCTCGGGCCTCGCCGAGGAGCTCATCGTCGCGCCGACGTATTCGCGGTGCCGCTCCTCCGGCGTCCCGATGTACATCGTGCGGAACTTGAGGTGAGTGAACTCACGCATCGACTCGCCAAGCCGGGTCTGGCGGAACAGAACCGGCCCCGGCGAGTCGCGCTTGATCGCGATCGCGATTACGACCATCACCGGGGCAGCGAGGACGAGCGCAATCGAGCCTCCTACGATGTCGATTCCTCGCTTGATCACCCGGCTCACGCGGGAGATCCGCGGCGAGCCGAGGCGCACAAGCGGAAGGCCCTCGACGGGGTCGAAATCCGCCGCCGGGCTCATGACCTCGAAATATCGGGGCACGAGCTCGATCTCGACGCCGAGCGGCGTCAGTCTCCTGATTAGCTCGAGCATCTGCTCATGGGAGTTCCTGAGGAACGCGACGATCACGCGGTCCACCCGGTGGGCACTCACGAGCCGCGGGACCTCGGCCACGCTCCCGAGAAGGGGCACATCGTCGATCTCGGGCCGCAGCTCCCTCGGGCCGTCGTCCACGAATCCGACCACGGTGATCCGGTACTCGGGATGCTGCGTGAGCTTTCGAGCGACCAGTTGGCCGACGTGGCCGGCGCCGACGACGAGGGCATTCTGTGCGTAGGAGGGCCGGCGTCGCGCGATCGCGCGCGCGGCGGCTCGTGCGCTTGTTACGAGCAGAATCGCGAGGCCCCAGAAAAGGGTGATCTTGGCCAGATTGGGGTCGGCCAGATCGGAAAACCAGGCGCCGGCGAAAAGAAGCCAGGCGCCGACGGTGACGAGGTGGAACACGCCGACGATGTCGTCGACGGTCGAGTGATCGGCCCGCGTCTCATCATGCTCGTACAGGCGATAAAAGCTCGCCACGAGAAGCCAGACGGGCAGCGTCGCGAGGAAGAGATAGAGCTCGGCGCGCATGCCGACCGTGTCCTCGAGATCCCCGCTCGAGCCGACCACGAGCTCGGCCGTAACGAACGCGATAGAGAGGCCGGCGAGATCCGCGACAACGAGGGCACGCCGGACAAGCCACGTGCGGGGATGCGTCGACCGGCTGGCCCGGCGTGCCTCGAACGCATCGCGCGTCGCGTCGACAGTCCCCCTATCTCCTGGGTGCTTTGGTGCCGGTCCCATCAAACCTGGGCTATCTGACCCCTTCCTCATCGATTGGACGGGCCGCAGACTCCTTTCCGGAGCCAACTTCGGTCGCAAGGATTTCGCAGGCCACAAACCCGCGACACGGCAAGGAGAAGGAGGTCCATGTAGACGGGGGCTTCTGTTCGGATCCGGCATGTCCTGCTCGGGCGCTCGTTAGCTGTAGAACCCTTGAAGCGCGCAAAACCGGAGGACTAGGCGGTTGCGCGCAAGCTAACTGCCGCGTCAGCTGGGCGCGACGCGGAGGGCGTCGAACGGCTGCAGCTCGATGACCTCGTCGCCGAACTTGGCCGCTGAGTCCTCGACGTCGCTCTTCAGGTTCTTGAGGGTGAAGCCACTCACGCGAGCCCGATGATCTCGTCGGGCCGCACCGGGACCCGGACGAGCTCGCGCCCGGTCGCGTCCCGGAGCGCGGAGACGATCGCCGCCGTCGAGACGACGGTGGGCGGCTCCCCCACGCCCTTGGCGCCGTAGGGCGCGTCGGGCTCGGGATCCTCGACCAGCTCCGCCCAGATGGGCGGCATGTCCAGCGCGGTCGGGATCAGGTAGTCGGTGAAGCTCGCGTTCGTGATGAGCCCGTCCTTCGTCTGGATCTCCTCCATGAGCGCGAGGCCGAGGCCCTGCGCTGTCCCGCCCTCGATCTGGCCGTACACGGCCTGCGGGTTGACGGCCCTGCCGACGTCCTGCGCGGTGCCGATCCAGACCACGCGGGTGAGGCCGAGGTCGACGTCCACCTCCGCGACCACCCGCATGGCCGAGCAGGCGAACGCCACGTGCGCGCGCTCGCCGGCGACGACCTGGCCGGTCTCCGGGTCGAGCGGGTACGTGCGCGGGTGGCGGTAGACGCGCTCGACGCTGATCTCGTCGCCCGGCTCGAGCGCGCCGCCGCGGCGCTCGAGCTCCGAGCGCACCTCACGGCAGGCGAGCTGAACCGCGCCCGCGGTCATCCAGGTCTGCCGGGAGGCCGAGGAGGAGCCCGACGACTGGACCGTCTCGGTCGTGTGCGGCGCGATGAGGACGTTCTCGAGCTCGAGCTCCGTCCGCGCCACCTGGGCCATGACGTTGACGACGCCCTGGCCGACCTCGGCCGCGGCGGAGTGCACCTCGGCCACGAGCTCGCCGTCGGCGTCGGCGAAGACGCGGACGCGGGCCGCACAGAAGTCGTCGAAGCCCTCGGAGTAGCAGATGTTCTTGAAGCCGAGCGCGAAGCCGACGCCGCGGCGAACGCCTTCGCCGCGCGTCGTGTTGCCTGCCCCGCCCGGCAGGCGGAGCGGATCGCGCGGCAGCTCCTCGGGGTCGGGAATGGGGATGTCGGCGCAGCGGCGGATTACCTCGGCGACCGGCAGCGAGCCCGTGACCACCTGGCCGGTCGGGAGCACGTGGCCGGGCGCGAGCGCGTTTCGGAGGCGCAGGTCGACGCGGCCGACTCCGAGCGCGTCCGCGAGCTTGTCCATCTGGGCCTCGTGCGCGAAGCACGACTGGACGGAGCCGAAGCCGCGCATGGCGCCGCAGGGCGGGTTGTTCGTGTAGACGCAGGTCGCCTCGATCGAGGCGTTGGGGACGTTGTACGGCCCGCAGGCGAACGCGGCGGCGTTCGACGTGACCGCGGTCGAGCTGGACGCGTAGGCGCCGCCGTCCAGGAGGATGCGCGCCTGCACGGAGACGAGCTGCCCGTCGCGGTTGCCCGCGTGCCGCATCCAGATGCGCGCCGGGTGGCGGTGGATGTGGCCGACGAACGACTCCTCCCGGTTGTAGACGAACTTCACGGGGCGGTTCGTGTGCAGCGCGAGCATGGCGCCGTGGATCTGCATGGACAGGTCCTCGCGGCCGCCGAAGGCGCCGCCGACGCCGGCGAGGTGGATGCGGACGCGGTTCGGCGTCAGGCCGAGGCAGGGCGCGACCTGGTCGCGGTCGACGTGCAGCCACTGGGTGGCGACGTAGATGTCGACGCCGCCCTCGCCGTCCGGAACGGCCAGGCCCGACTCGGGGCCGAGGAAGGCCTGGTCCTGGATGCCGAGCTCGTAGGTTCCCTCGACGGCCACCTCGGCCTCGGCGTCGGGATCGCCGTGGCGGATGAGGATCGTGCGGACGACGTTCGGGCGCGGATCCTCGTAGTAGCCGTGGCCGTCGGTCCAGCGCTGCGGGTGGATCGGCTCGGACTCGGTGGCGCGCTCGGGGTCGACGACCGGGTCGAGCGGCTCGTACTCGACGCGGACCTGCTCGGCGGCACGGCGGGCCTGCTCGGGATGCTCGGCGGCGACGATCGCGACCGGCTCGCCGAAGTAGCGCACGCGGTCGAAGGCGAGCACCGGCTGGTCGGGGAACTCGAGGCCGTAGCGCTTCTCGCCGGGGACGTCCTCGTGGGTGAGGACGGCGTGGACGCCGGGCATGCCGGCCGCCCTGGTCGTGTCGATCGCCGTGATCAGCGCGTGGGCGTGCGGGCTGCGGACCGTGTGGCCCCAGAGCATCCCGGCCGCGTAGAGGTCGCTCGCGTAGGCGAATTCGCCCGCCACCTTGGGGGTCGCGTCGACACGGCGCACGGACTCGCCGACGCGGCCGAACTCGAGCTTGCGAGCGGGCGTGCTCATTCGTCGCCGCTCCGTTGCTCTTTCGGCACGGTGCGCGCGCCACTGGTGCGGGGTTCGACGCTACGCTGGAAAGCGGGTGGTGGCACGGGGTGGCCCCTACGACCCGCCCGAAACGGCCGCCGCTCGGACCGCGTCGAAGATCTTCTGGTAGCCGGTGCAGCGGCAGAGGTTGCCGGAGAGGGCCTCGCGGATCTCGTCGTCGCTCGGGTCGGGGCTGTGCTCGAGGAGCGCCGCCGTCGCCACGACCAGCCCGGGCGTGCAGAAGCCGCACTGGACGGCGCCCGTCTCCGTGAAGGCCTGCTGGACGGGATGCAGCTGCCCGTCCTCGCCGAGGCCCTCGACGGTCACGACCTCGTGGCCCTCGGCCTGCGCCGTGAGGACGAGGCACGCACAGACGAGCTTCCCGTCCAGGAGAACGGAGCAGGAGCCGCACTCCCCCTGCTCGCAGGCGTTCTTCGAGCCGGGAAGGCCGAGCTGCTCGCGCAGGGTGAAGAGGAGGCTCTCGCCGGCCCAGACGTCGGCCTCGCGCGTCTCGCCGTTGACCGTCAGCTCGAACTTCACGTCAGCACCCTCTCGAGCGCACGCTCGGTCAGCACCTTCAGGGCATGGCGCCGGTAGGCGGCGGTGCCGCGCACGTCGTCGATCGGGCTCGCGGCCTCGGCGAGGCGGTCGGGGAAGCCCGCGCGGTCGTCCAGCGAGCCAGTGACGAGGGCGGGGACGGGCCCCGCGGAACCGTACGCGGCCCTGATCTCTCCCGCCTCCCGATCGACGGCGAGGGCGAGCGAGCAGACAGCAATCACCATCGCGTTGCGCGGCCCCACCTTCATGAACGTCTGGCGGGCCTTCGACGGCGTCAGCCGGACGGCGACGATCAGCTCGTCCTCGGCGAGCGCGTTCCGCTTCGGCCCGACGAGGAAGTCCGCGAGCGCGAGCGTGCGCGAAGCGCCCACCTTCGCCACCTCGACCTCCGCGCCCTCGACGAGGAGCGGCGGCAGCGCATCGCCCGCGGGCGAGGCCGTGCCGAGGTTGCCGCCGATCGTGCCGCGGTTGCGGATCTGCGGGGAGCCGACCGTCCGCGAAGCCTCGGCCAGCGCGGGCAGCGTCTCGGCGAGCTCGCCCTCCATCGCCTGGGTGTACGTGAGCCCCGAGCCGAGCCGGACGCTGCCGTTCTCGCGCGTCCAGCCGCGGAGCTCGGCGACCTCGTTCAGGTTCAGGATCGTCTCGGGGCGGGCGCGGTCGAAGTTGAGCTCGACCATCAGGTCGGTGCCGCCCTGAATCGGGACGGCGTCCGGGCGCTCGGCCTTGAGCGTCAGCGCCTCGTCGAGAGAATGCGGGGTCAAAACCTCCACGGGTGCAGGGTAATCCAAGCGCTACTTCTGGCCCGGCGCGCGGCCTCCTGCGGGCCTGCGGCGGGGCTACGACTTGCCGGCTTCGGTGTCGGCTTCCACGGTGGCCGGGTCCGGCAGGACGACCCGATGCGCGCTCGCGGCGCCCGACGTCGGCTCGACCTCGACCAGGTCTACCGCCCGCGCCCGGTCCTCCCCGTCGAGGTGGACGAGCGCGAAGCCCGACTTCAGCTCCCCGACGCCGAACGCGCCGCCGGCGCCGACGGTGCCGCCGTCGACGAGCACGTGACCCGCCTCGCTCTCGACGTGCTGGCGGTGATCGTGCCCCGTGAGGACGAGCACGGGCTCTCCTCCGTCGGCGGCCAGCTCGGCGAGGAGCGCGTGCGCGAGCGAGTGCCGGTGGACGAGGACGACGTCGGGACGCGTCGGCAGGGCCTCGAACCACTCGACGAACTGCCTCTCCGCGTCGAGGAGCGCCTGCTCCTTCAGCTCGAGCAGCTGACCCGAGAACGTTCCGGTGGCGCTCTCGGCGGGATCGTCCCAGCCGGCGACGTCGAGCCCGTCGAGCGAGGCGACCGGGTCGCCGTCCGTCGTCCCGTCTGCGCGCAGTCGCCCGCTGCGGGTGAGGACGACGACTCCCTGCCGCGCGGCGGCGAGCATGAGCGGCCGCGAGTCGTGGTTGCCCGAGACCGCGACCACGGGGGAGCCGAGGCGGACGATCCCCGGGACGATCCCCGTTTCGTAGGGCGTGCCGCGCTGCGTGAGGTCGCCGACGAGGAAGACCGGCTTCTCGCTCGTGAAGCCCTCGAGGGCTGGCAGGACGAGGCCGTTGGAATGGAGGTCGGAGGCGACGACGATCGCGCGGTCGGTCAGGACCGGCTCCTCCGCGCGCTCGCCGGCGACCGCGATCAGGTGGGTGAGCCCCTCGACGGCCTCGCCGTAGGAATCGTCGTACCCCTGTCCCGCCGCGAGCACGCGCTCGGAGAACTCGAGGAGGCGGGGCAGCTCCTCGCCGTGCGCGTAGAAGGTCGGCTCGCGGAGCGCGCCGTAGTCGAAGCGGCTCACGCCGACTCCCACGAGCGCGACGGCGGCGAGGGAGACGGCCAGCCCGGTCGCCGGGCCGAGGAGGAGCCAGCGCCGGCGGGTGAAGACGGCGATCACGGCACCGCCGAGGAGGCCGCCGACCACCCCGCCGAGGAGGGCGAAGGCGGCGGCCCGGCGCAGTCCGTCGGCGACCGCGTCGCGCAGCTCCACCTCCAGGCCGGAGAGACTCGCGTTCGCGGTTCCGCCGGACCGCAGCGCCGCGAGCGCGGCGTTGCGGTCGAGCGAGCGGAACTCGAGCTCGACCGCGAGCGGCGCCGTGTACGGCTCCGCGCGCACGCCCCAGTCGACCACGGGGACGTAGACGTCCACCTCGCCGGTCCGGGCGGGGGCGACCTTCACGTCGACGGTGCCGAGCGTCACGTCGCGCGACTCGGGCGACGCGGCCTCGAGCGCGACGACGCTCCCCGCGAGCCCGAGCACGGCGCAGAGAAGGACGAACGCCGCAGTCTTGAGGAGACCCCTACGCATTCCCGTTCCTTGAGTTTCGACCCTGGCGAGCGAGGCCTCGACCCTCAAAGGTCTGGATTAAGGCTAGCGACTGAGGGGCGTCTCACGGCCCCACGCTGCGTGCGCTACCGCGCCGCGAGGATCTGGCGGGCTCGCTCGACGAGGGCGCGGCCGTAGTGGCGGTGCTCGCCCATGCCGAGCTCCCACTGGGCGTGCGCGAGGCGCTTGTCCTTCCGGAGCGCGGACTGCGAGACGGCCCGCGCGAGGTAGTGCGACTCCGCCATCACCGTCGTCCGCATGTAGGAGCCCTGCGCCAGGCGCACGACCTCGTCCGCCAGCTCTCGCCCCTGGACACGCGCGACCGTGTGCCACCGCTCCGGCTCCTCCGGATCGGCGATCTGGACGAAGTACGTGGGCTCGACCACCCACCCGGGATCGTAGCTCCGGCCGTGGCCGGAATCTCCCTGCACGCGGCCGCGTTTCACGTCCTGATGGCCGGCATTCCCGTCACCGGCGTCAACGAGCTCGTGCTCGAGGTGGCCGATCTCGAGGCGGCCGAGCACTTCTATGCGGTCGTCCTCGGCCTCCCGGTGGTCGAGCGCTGGCCGCACCGGGACGCGATCTGGGTGATGGCGGGCGAGCGGACGCGGATCGGCCTCTGGAGACCGCAAGTCGGCGTCGCCGGCGGCCGCGGCGGCGTCCACGTCCACTACGGGCTCCATCTCTCCGAGACCGACTACGAGGATGCCGTCGCCCGCATTCGAGGGCACGGCCTCCATGTGCACGAGGACTTCGCCGGCCACCCCGACGATGAGGGTCGCCCGAGCCGCGCGGCCTATGTCACCGATCCCGACGGCAACGTCGTCGAGCTGTGGACGTGGGACGTCGCCCGCCACCTCGCCGACGGCGACCCCGCCAAGTGACACAGTGTTACTTGGCTAGCCCGCGAGCGCCTCCTCGAGGGCGCGGCGGGTCAGGACTCGTACGAGGTGCTCCCGGTACTCCGCGCTCGCGTTGTGGTCGCTCGGCGGGCTCGTACCCTCCGCCGCGCGCTCGGCGGCTTCGGCCGGGTCCGCGCCCGAGGAGAGCGCCTCCTCAACGCCCGCCGCGCGAAGCGCCGTAACTCCCATGTTCGTCAACCCAACGTGGGCGCCGCCGTTCATGCGCACCGCCGCGACGCCGACCGTGGCCCAGTCCTGGGCCCGCCGCGTGAACTTCTGGTACGCCCAGCCTTCCGCTCCGGTCTTGGGGACGCGGATCTCGGTCAGCACCTCCGTCGGCTCGAGCGCCGTCTGGAGGAAGCCGCCGAAGCTCTCCGCGATCGGCAGACGTCGCTCTCCGTTCGGGCCCTTCGCCACCACCTCGGCGTCGAGCGCGAGGAGGATCGCGGGCGCGTCGGAGGCTGGATCGCAGTGGGCGACCGAGCCGCCTATCGTCCCGCGGTGGCGAACCTGTGGGTCGCCGACCAGCCCGGCCATGGAGGCGAGGATCGGGCACTCCGCCTGCAGGAGCTCGCTCCCCTCCAGGTCGTGGTAACGCGTGAGCGCACCGATCGCGATCGCGTCGCCGTCCTCCCGCAAGTAGGAGAGATCGGAGATTCGGCCGATGTCGACGAGCAGCTCGGGCCGTGCTAGCCGGAGCCGCATGAGCGGGAGAAGCGAGTGGCCGCCCGCGAGGAGCTTGGCGTCCGTGCCGGAGCCGAGGAGCTCGATCGCGTGGTCGACCGACTCGGCGACCTCGTATTCGAACTGGGCCGGGATCACGATGCACCTCCTTCCTGCATCGCACGCCAGACGTTCTCGGGCTTGGCGGGCAGGGGCACGTCGGTGACGCCGTAAGGCGAGAGCGCGTCGACGACCGCGTTCATGACCGCCGCGGTCGAGGCGATCGTGCCGGTCTCGCCGACGCCCTTCACGCCCATGGGGTTCGTCGGGCTCGGGCACTCCGTCCGCTCGAGCTCGAAGTTGGGCAGCTCGACCGCCGACGGCACGAGGTAGCTGAGCATGGAGCCCGTGGTCAAGTTGCCCTCTTCGTCGTAGATCGCCTCCTCGTAGAGGGCCTGAGCAACCCCCTGCGCGATGCCGCCGTGCACCTGGCCGTCCACGATCATCGGGTTGATCACGGTGCCGACGTCGTCGACGGCGAGGTAACGAACGAGGTCGACCTCCCCCGTCTCGGCGTCGACCTCGACGACCGCGACGTGGCAGCCGGCCGGCCAGCTGAAGTTAGGCGGGTCGTAGACGTGGGTGTCCTCGAGACCCGGCTCGAGCCCGTCGGGCAGGTTGTGGGCCGTCCAGGCGGAGAGGGCAGCGTCCGCGACGGTCATCGACTTGTCCGTGCCCTTGACCGTGAAGCGACCGCCCTCGTACTCGAGATCGTCCTCGGCCACCTCGAGCTGGTGGGCGACGATCTTCTGCGCCTTCGCGATCACCTTCTCGGTGGCGTGGTAAAGGGCCACTCCCCCGACTGCGAGGCTGCGGCTCCCGTACGTGTCCATCCCGAGCGGGATCACCGTGGTGTCGCCGTGGAGCACCTCGACGTTCTCGATCGGGACCCCGAGCCGGTCGGCGACGATCTGCGAGAAGGTCGTCACGTGCCCCTGCCCGTGCGGCGACGTACCGATGAGGACCTGCACGGTGCCGGTGGGCAGGCAGCGGACGGTGGCAGCGTCCCAGCCTCCGGCGCCGTAGCGGATTGCCCCGAGGATCCGCGACGGGGCGAGGCCGCACATCTCGACGTAGGTCGACAAGCCGATGCCGACCTGCTTCGCGTCGCCGCGCCCGCGCCGCTCGGCCTGGTCGCGACGGAACCCGTCGTAGTCGACGAGCTCGAGCGCCTTGTCGAGCGAGGCGTGGAAGTCGCCGGAGTCGATCTCCAGCCCGGACGCGATGGCCGCAGGAAACTCCGTGATGAAGTTCTTGCGCCGAAGCTCGACCGGATCCATGTCCAGCTTGCGCGCGAGCGTGTCCACGGCCCGCTCGATCGCGTACGTCGCTTCGGGGCGGCCTGCGCCGCGATACGCGTCCGTCGGGGTCGTGTTCGTGAAGACGCCGACGCACTCGAAGTCGTAGGCCTGCACGTCGTAGCAGCCGCCATAGAGCCAGGCGCCGAGGAGCGGAATCCCGGGCGAGACGAGTTGCATGTACGCACCCATGGCGGCGGTCAGGCGCACCCGGACGGCGGTGATCTTCCCCTCCGCGGTCGCGGCGAGCTCGATCTCCTGCAGGACGTCGCGGCCATGAATCGTCGCCACGTAGGCCTCTG
>Ga0081538_10005705_pt1 | contig 11133 bp, 13 predicted proteins | sample TabmetS5T2R1_FD_71022 | JGI IMG/M metagenome (GOLD analysis project Ga0081538, IMG submission 71022) | Tabebuia heterophylla rhizosphere microbial communities from the University of Puerto Rico - S5T2R1 | ecosystem: Host-associated > Plants > Roots > Rhizosphere ...
AGCTCGCGGACCCAGTCGCCCTCGTGCCCCCCGACCAGCCGCACGCACCAGGCCAGGGCGTCGCTGCGGCTGCGGGCCACCCCGGCGTCGATCAGGGTGTCGAGCACCCGCCGCTCGGGCAGCCGCAGCCGGGTCATGACCGGCACGCTCAGGGTCGTGAACAGCAGGCGCTCGCCCCCGCAGTCGACCCCCCACGACACCTTGCGGCGGTAGCGCCGCTCGAGCTCGGCGGCCAGCCGCACCCGCGGCTCGCGGGTCTCCTCGCGGAACCGGCGGGCGGTCAGCAGCGGGTCGTCGCCGCCGTCGGCCAACGGACCGACAACGAGGATCTCCTCCCCGTCGGCGGTCACCTCCGGGGGCCCGGTGAACCAGCCGTCGGGCAGCCGCCGGCCGAGCCAGGCGGCCACCTCACGCACGACCTGTTCCTGCTGCATTCTCATTACAGTATTACGCGTAGCAGGTGCGGACAATGCCGTCCGAGGCTACGGACAAATGTGGAAAACCCGCTCCGACAAGCGGTTTCGACCGTCTTGCTTTTCCCCACAGGCAATGCAGGCCGGTATCATCCCGGACAACGGCAGCAGACAAGGGAAAGTCCCCGTGCAGATCGATTTCAGATCCTCGGAACGGTCCAGCCTCGGTGTGGAGGTCGAGCTCGAGATCGTTGACCTGGAGACCCGCGAGCTTCGCAGCGGGGCGTCGGAGATCCTGCCCCTGCTCGGCCGGGACCACCCCAACGGAGAGCACCCCAAGGCCAAGCACGAGCTGCTCGAGTCGACGGTGGAGATCATCACCGGCGTCTGCCTCACGGTGGACGAGGCCCGCCGGGACCTCGAGGGCACCCTGAGCGAGCTCCGTCCCTACCTGGAGGAGCGGGGGATGGAGCTGATGTGCTCCGGCACCCACCCATTCTCGGACTGGGCCAAGCAGGAGATCAGCCCCAGCCCGCGCTACGCCCAGCTGGTCGAGGACATGCAGTGGATGGCCAGGCGGCTCCAGATCTTCGGCATCCACGTCCACGTGGGGGTGCGCTCGCCCGAGAAGGCGGTGGCGATCGTCAACGCCCTCACCATGTACATCCCGCACTTCCTGGCCCTCTCGGCGTCCAGCCCCTTCTGGAAGGGGACCGACACCGGGCTGGCCTCCAGCCGCAGCAAGGTGTTCGAGGGCCTGCCGACCGCCGGCGTGCCCTACCAGCTCTCCGGCTGGGGCCAGTTCGAGCAGTTCATGGACACCCTGATCTCGGCCAAGACGATCCACACGATCCGCGAGGTCTGGTGGGACATCCGGCCCCACCCCGGCTTCGGCACCGTCGAGCTGCGCATCTGCGACGGCCTGCCGACGATGGGGGAGGTCGCGACCGTGGCGGCCATGAGCCAGTGCCTGGTCGACCGGCTGAACACCTTGATGGACCGGGGCTACACGCTGCCGGTCCCGAGGAGCTGGATCATCCGCGAGAACAAGTGGCGGGCCGCCCGGTACGGGCTCGACGCCGAGATCATCCTCGACGACGAGGGCCGGCTCCAGCCGGTCCGGGAGGCGATCGAGGAGCTCGTCGAGGAGCTGACGCCGGTCGCGCGCCGCCTCGGCTGCAGCGACGAGCTGCGCAACGCGCTCTCCATCATGGAGCGTGGTCCGAGCTACATCCGACAGCGTGAGGTTATTGCCGCGGGGGGCGCCATGACCGACGTCGTTGACAGCCTGGTCACGGAGCTCCGCACCGATCGCCTGACGCCCACACCAAAGCCAGCCATACCGTGACTCTCGACCTCTCAGCGTTCCTGGCCACGCACAACCCCGAGCTCATCCACCTCCGGCGCCACCTCCACGCCCATCCCGAGCTCGGCAAGGCCGAACGCCAGACCACCGCCCTGGTCGCCCGCCGCCTGGAGGCCGTCGGCCTCCGCCCCCGCCTGCTGTCGACCGGGACGGGGCTGATCTGCGACATCGGCGGCGGCGACGGGCCGACGGTGGCCCTGCGGGCCGACCTGGACGCGCTGCCCCTGCAGGACGAGAAGGACGTGCCCTACCGCTCGACCGTCCCCGGGGTCTGCCACGCCTGCGGCCACGACGTGCACACCACCATCCTGCTCGGGGTCGGCCTCGCCCTGGCCCAGCACGCCGACCGGCTGCGGGGCCGGGTCCGGCTGGTCTTCCAGCCGGCCGAGGAGTGCCTGCCCGGCGGCTCGATCGACGTGATTGCCGACCGGGTGCTGGACGGGGTCAGCGCGATCTACGCCCTGCACTGCGACCCCAAGCTGGAGGTGGGCCGGCTCGGCGTCCGGGTCGGGGCCATCACCGCCGCCTCCGACCTGGTCGAGGTGCACCTCACCGGGCCGGGCGGGCACACGGCCAGGCCGCACCTGACCGCCGACCTGGTGTACGCCATCGGCCGGGTGGTTACCGACCTGCCGGCGGCGCTGTCGCGCCTGGTCGACACCCGGGCCGCCCTCAACATCACCTTCGGGGCCATCGAGGCCGGCACCGTGCACAACGCCATCCCCACCCAGGCCGTGGCCAGGGGGACCCTGCGGGTGCTGGACCGCGCCGTCTGGGGCGAGGCCCAGAAGCTGGTCGAGCGGATCCTCGAGGCCACCGTCGCCCCCTACACCCAGGTCAGCTACCGCCTCGACTACCAGCGCGGCGCGCCCCCGGTGGTCAACGACGAGGAGGCGACGGCCGTCTTCGCCACCGCCGCCCGGACGGCCATCGGCGACGAGGCCGTCCTCAACGCCCCCCAGAGCATGGGCGGGGAGGACTTCTCCTGGTACCTGGAGGAGATCCCCGGCTCCATGGCCCGCCTGGGCGTCCGCATCCCCGGCACCGACCTCGACATCCACGCCGCCTCCTTCGACGTCGACGAGCGCGCGATCGCCGTCGGCGTCCGCATCCTGGTCGAGACGGCCGTGCAGGCCCTCGACCACTACGGCGCCGGGACCCAGCCAGAGGGAAGCCGTTTGCGGGCTGTGCCGCCGGGCAGGGTAGGAGTCGGCAGGTAACCCGGGTGACAGGTAGCGGGTCGGGAGGTGACCCCATGAGCACCGATGCCGGTGCCAGTTTCGACAAGCTGGCCGCGGGCCGCGACGCCGGTGACGACCGCCTCGAGGAGGAGTCCCGCCACCTCCTCAGCGAAGACGCCGGCGAGGACGCCGACGCGCTCGAGGAGGAGCAGGAGCGCAAGCGCGTCCACGACGAGGTCAACGACGCATTCTAGTCGCCGCCTCGTGTCGACGATATTAGGTAGGGCTGTGGAAGCCCCCCAGCACCTTCCCGGTCCCTCGGCTACCCTCCCGACCGGGGCTCCCGCCATCGGCGGGGGTCAGCGCGGGATGCGGCGCGATGCGCTAGGCGGGGGGCATCGGGACCGGGCGGGTGGGCTGGTCGGGGTGGATGACGGTCTCCGAGTAGCGCAGCGGCGAGGTCCCCAGGTTCCGGTAGGCGTGGGGGCGGTCGGCGACGAAGGCGATCGCGTCCCCGGCACCGACCAGGTGGGGTGTGCCGTCCACCTCAAGGGTCAGCTCACCCTCGATGACCAGCAGGAGCTCGCGGGTCCCGGTGGGATGCCCCTCCGAGCCGTAGCCGTCCCCCGGCACCATCCGCACGTCCCACAGCTCGACCTGCTGCGAGGTCCCCGACCCGACCAGTAGCCGGGCGGCGCTGTCCTTGTGCCCTCCGGTCCAGAGCGTGACCGCCTCCGCGGCCCGCACCACCCGGGCGCTCGGCCCCTCCGGCGCCTCGACCAGGCTGGCGATGGACACCCCGAGCGCGGTCGCCAGCCGGCAGATCGTGGCCACACTCGGGTTCGTCCGGGCCTGCTCCACCTGCAGGAGCATCCCCTTGCTGATCCCCGCCCTGGCCGCCAGGTCCTCCAGCGTCCAGGCCAGCCTCGTGCGATGCCCGCGCACGTTGCGGCCCACCGCGGCGTTGACGTCGTCCGGCTCCGGCACTGCTCGCTCCCACCCCGTATCAATAAATTGGATCGACAGGTTCACTCTAGTGTAGTACAATGGATTGTACTGAAGGTCCACTGTACTGGTATCTCGCTGGTAGAACCAGTCAAGAAGCGGGAGCAACCATGGAACTGCTCTGGTTCGTGCTCATCCTGCTCGCCGTCGATCTGGCCGCCTTCCGGTTCGCCGCCGACACCCGTCCAGGTCTCGAGCACTCCGCCCACTGGCCCAGCCGCCGCTCGACCCGCGGATAGGAGACCCGAGCCCCTCGTGCGCGCTTGAACCTGGGGATCCCGCTCGGGCTGAGCTCAGGCCTCTGCTGGGGAGCCGCCGACTTCTTCGGCGGCATCCAGTCCCGCCGCCTGCCCGCCCTGACCGTCGCGTTCTGGAGCCAGCTGGCCGGCGCCCTCGGCCTCGCCGTGGCCCTGGCGATCGAGGGCCCCGGCCCGGCCGGCCCAGGGTCCGGATCGAGCTCCGGTCCGGGGGCCGCCCTGGGTCTTGGTGCCGCGGTGGCCTGGGCCCTCGAGTCGGGGATCGCCTGGGGCCTGGCCGCCGGGGTCGGAGGTGGCTGCGCCCTGGTCCTGTTCTACCGCGGCCTGGCCGAAGGGACGATGTCCGTCGTCGCCCCGATCTCGGCCTGCGGCGCCGTCGTCCCCGTGGCCGCCGCCGTCCTGACCGGCAACCAGCCCGGGGCCCCGGCCGCCCTGGGCATCCTCGCCGCCGTCGCCGGCGTGGTCCTCGTCTCCCGTGCCCGCCCTTCCCGTGCCGGCCCTCACCCGCCCTCGACCGCGAGGTCTCCGGTCGGGCCTCCGGCCGCCGGGACCCCGGTGCGGTCCGGCCTGGTGGTGGCGATGGCGCTCGGCTCGGCCCTCGGGTTCGGGCTGTTCTACGTGTTCGTGGACGCCGGAACGGCCGCCGCCGGAACGAGCGGATCCCAGAGCTCGCCGCTGTGGGTGATCGCCGGGGCGAGGGTGAGCTCGCTGGCCATCTTGTCGACGATCGCGCTGTGCGGCCGGCGGTCGGCCCTGCGCTGGCCGGGCCGCCGCATCGGCGCGGTCGCGCTGGTCGGCATCGGCGACACCGGAGCCAACCTGCTCTTCGCCTACGCCGCCACCACCGGCAACCTGGCCGTCGTCGGCGTGCTCGGGTCGCTGTACCCGGTCGCCACCGTCATCCTCGCCCGCTGGCTCCTGGGCGAACGACTGTCCGGAGGCCAGAACGCCGGTGTCGTCCTGGCCCTCACCGGCGTCGGCCTCCTCGCCGCCGCCTGATGCGGCCGGACTCGGCTCCTGCTCGTCTCCGCGCGGGCGCGTGGCCGTCGCGTGGCCGTCCTATGCGTACGGATGTACACTTCTGGTGTACTGTCGTACACATCGATCGGAGGTGGCGATGGCCCCCTTGTTCCTCGCCGGAGCGATCGCCTCCGAGGTGGTCGCCACCCTGTTCCTGCGCGCCTCGGACGGGTTCAGCAGGCTCGGACCGAGCCTGGGTACCGCCGCCGGCTACGCCGTCGCCTTCGTGCTGCTGTCCCAGGCCCTGAAGTCCATCGACGTCGGCGTGGCCTACGCCGTCTGGGCCGGCCTGGGGACCGCGGCGGTCACCGTAATCGGCATCCTCGTCCTCGGTGAGCCCGCCACCGCGCTCAAGCTCGCCGGAACGGCGCTGATCGTCGTCGGCGTCGTCGCCCTCAACCTGGGTGGCGCCCACTGATGGCCGAGCGGTCCCGAGCCCGCCGCGGCCCGACCGACCCGACGCGTCGCGACCGCATCGCCGACGCCGCCCTGTCGATCGTTCTGGAGCAGGGGGTGGCGGCCGTCTCGCACCGCGCGGTCGCCGAGCGGTCGGGGGTGCCGCTGGGATCGACCACCTACCACTTCGAGAGCCTCGACGACCTGCTCGTCACCGCGGTCGCGCGGGCCGTCGAGCAGTACGCCGAGGACCTCGACCGGTGGTCCCAGGCGGTCGCCGACGACGGCGCCGACCTCGTCGACGCCATCTGCGACCTCGTCGAGACGGCACTGGGTGTCGAGCGGCAACGCACCAGGGCCGCCTACGACCTCTACTTCGCCGCCCTGCACCGGCCGGCCCTCGTGCGGCCGGCCCGCGCGTGGGCGTCGGTCACCAGCGGCGCGTTCGAGCGCCACACCGGCCGCGCCGCGGCCCGGATGCTGACCGTGGTCGTGGACGGTGTCCTCGTGCAGGCGCTACTCAGCGGAGAGACGATGCCCCGCCAAGAGCTCGCCGCGACCCTGCGGGCAGTGCTGGACGCATCGCCCGGACAGGGGTGATCCTGACCCGCGCTGCCGGGCATGCGTGACCCGGATAGGGGGCGAGCTTGGCCGGCAGGGCGCGACCGGCGGCAGCTGTCGGGTTCGGGTCAGGACTGGCCGCGGCCGGTGCGCTCCTGGAGCTCGTCGATCCGCCGGGACGCCTCCGCCTTGGTGAGCTCCTCGTCGAAGGGCTCGTTGGCCTGGTCGGAGAGTGTCTTGAGGTACGACGCCTGGGCGGCCGTCATCGGCTCGTCGCCGGTCTTCCACTCGGTGGGGTCCTTCTCCAGGTTGGAGCCGCGAAGCTCCTGCTTGCTGGCCATCGTTCCTCCTTGGAATCGAACTCGTGTTCGAGGCTAGCATGCCCTCCGGACGGCCGCCGAAACCCGTCCACAGGCCGGCGCCTGTAGGCTGCCGGTATGCATCCTGACCTCGCCTTCGCCCTCGAGCTCGCCGACCTCGCCGACACCATCGCCAGCGAGCGGTTCCAGGCCCACGACCTGATCGTCGAGACCAAGCCCGACCAGTCGCCCGTGACCGAGGCGGACCGGGCCGTCGAGCAGGCCCTCCGCAAGCGGATCAGCGAGGAGCGACCCGGCTACGGCGTGGTCGGGGAGGAGTTCGGCGCCGACCAGCCCGGGAGCGCTCGCTGGATCCTCGACCCGATCGACGGCACCAAGAACTACCTGCGCGGGCTCCCGGTGTGGGCGACCCTCATCGCCCTCGAGCGCGACGGCCGGGTCGAGCTCGGGGTGGTGTCGGCGCCGGCCCTGCACCGGCGGTGGTGGGCGGCGCGCGGCGAAGGGTCGTTCGTCAACGGCCGCCGGATCCGCGTGTCCGGGGTCGCCGAGCTGTCCGACGCCGTCCTCAGCTACGCCAGCCTGCTCTCGTGGGAGCAGCACGGGCTGGGCGAGCAGTTCCACACCCTGGCCCGCGGCTGCTGGCGGACCAGGGGGTTCGGCGACTTCTGGAGCCACATGCTGGTCGCCGAGGGGGCGGCCGACCTGGCCGTCGAGCCCGAGGTCGAGCTGTGGGACCTGGCCGCGCCGCAGGTGATCGTCGAGGAGGCCGGCGGCCGCTTCACCGACCTCGGCGGGACCCCGACACCGGCCGGAGGCAGCGCGGTCTCCTCGAACGGCCTGCTGCACGACCGGGTGCTCGCGATCTTGCGGCCGTGACCGCCGGCGACCCCCTCCCGGCAGCCGCCCCCCGGCCCCTCGGCGGCCGGGTGGCGCTGGTCACCGGGGTCAGCCGCCGCATCGGCATCGGGATGGCGGTGGCCAGGCGCCTCGCCGGCCTCGGCGCCGACCTGTTCGTGACCTCCTGGACGGCCCACGACCGGGACCAGCCCTGGGGCGCCGACCCCGGCGGCATGGCCGCGGTCCTGGCCGAGCTCGAGGCGGCCGCAGGGGCCCGGCGGGTCGAGCACCTCGAGGCCGACTTCCTCGACCCGGCGGCGCCCGACCGGGCGCTGGCGGCCGCGGCCGAGGCGTACGGCCACGTGGACGTGCTCGTCTGCAACCACGCCCGGAGCAGCGCCGGCGGCCTCGGAGCACTCACCGCGGCCGAGCTCGACGCCAGCTTCGCCGTCAACACCCGGGCCGTGCTGCTGCTTGTGCAGGCGTTCGCCGCCCAGCACGACGGTCGCCCAGGTGGCCGGGTGGTGCTGTTCACCTCCGGCCAGCAGCTCGGGCCCATGGCGGGCGAGCTGGCGTACGCGACCTCCAAGGCGGCGCTCGCCGGGATCACGCCCAGCCTGGCCGACCCCCTGGCCGACCGCGGGATCACCGTGAACACGGTGAACCCCGGGCCGACCGACACCGGCTACGCCGACCAGGCGACCCGTGAGCGGGTGGCCCGGATGTTCCCCGCCGGCCGCTGGGGCACGCCCGACGACGCCGCCCGGCTGGTCGCCTGGCTCTGCACCGACGACGCGGCCTGGATCACCGGCCAGGTCATCAACTCCGAGGGTGGGTTCCGCCGCTTCGGGTGACGCGGAGGCGCTACCCTGCCACGGCACAACCCGTGGAGAGGAGGACAGGAACAGGTGCACGGTCCGGCCGGAGTGCTCACGGTGGTCCTGTACGAGACCGCCCTGGGCGGCCTGGCTCTCCTCTGGCTGGCCCCGCTGTGGGGCGTGGTCCGGGCGGGGTTCTTCAAGCTGGCCGGGGGCACGGCGCTGGCCTGTGCGGTGCTGGCCTGGCTGGCCGGCCGGGGCGAGCTGGCCGAGGCGGGTGCCACCGGCCGCATGGCCGCCCTCTGGCTCGGAGTGTTCGCCGGGGCCGTGCTCGTCTGGCAGGTGCTGCTGTACGCCCGCGTGCCGGCGGCCCGCTGGGCCGGGATGGTCGCGGTCCTCCCCGGGCTGGTCGCCGGCTGGCCGCTGGCCCAGCTGAGCGGCCGCCCTGCCCTGGGAGCGCTGGCCCTGCTCACCGGGGCCCTGTTCCTCGGCGCGACCATGGACGGACTGCTGCTCGGCCACTGGTACCTGGTGGACCGGCGGCTCTCCAACCGGCCCATCGCGGCCCTGGCGACCTGGCTGGTCGCCGGGGTGGCGGCCGCGCTGGTCTCGGCCGCCCTCGGCGGGGCCAGGGGCAGCGCCGTCGACCAGTCGCTCTCGCCCCTGCTGGCCTTCCCGAACCTGACCGTCTACCTGGCCGTCGGCCTGGTGCTGCTGTGCGGGCTGATGGCCTCCTTCATCCGGGTGCTGGTCAAGGGGAACTCCATCCAGGCCGCCACCGGCATGTTCTACCTGGCGGTGATCATGGCCCTGGCGGCCGAGTTCGCGGCCAAGGTGTACTTCTTCCCGGCCTGACCGGCGCGTCCAGCGGGCTTGGGAGCGCGGTTTTGCCCGGTCTGAACGGCCGCTTTACCAGCGGCTGACCTGGGTGGGGCACAACTGTTGGGACCGAACGCCTGCCAGGGTCTGGAGCCGAGCGCCCATGGACGACACCACCCAGCCGATCGGCCTACCACCGAGCGCGTCCCGGCCGCCGGGCGGCCCGCCGACCGCGCCGTGGCCACCCGGCCCGTCGCCGGTATCGCTGGCCTCCCCGCTGGCGCGGATGGTGCTTGTCGGTGCTGGCGGGCTCGTCCTGCTCGTGGCCGGGCTGGTCTGGGATGCGGTGCTCCACGCCCGCGACCCGGGGCTTGCCGCCGAGGAAGGGGTGTTCGCGCTGTCCAATCCCGGGCACCTGCTCGCCGGGGTCGGGATCGCCCTGGTCGCGGTCGGGGTGGTCGGCGCCCTGGCCGTCCTGGTGCTGGAGCAACGGGGTCGCCGACCGCACTCGCCCGCGGTCCGGCTGGGCGTGGCCGGGGGCGTGCTCGCCCTGGCCCTCGTGGCCGGCGGGACCGCCGTGTGGGCCACGGGCGCCGGCGGCCATGACCACGACCCGGCCGCCGCCGGCGGACCGGCCTCCCACGTTCACGGCACGGCGGCGGGAGCGACCGGCGCCGCCAACGGGCCGGAGATGGGCGAGCACCGCCACGGCCCGAACGTTCCCGAGGTCGCCGCGGCCACCGACGACGAGCGGGCCAGGGCCGAAGCCCTCTGGAAGGCCTCGATGGCCAATGCCGAGCAGTGGCACGACCCCGACGCCGCGGCGGCGGCCGGCTTCCGGTTCAGAACCATGCCCGAGGCGGGCCGGGAGCGGCCTGTCCGGTTCCTGCACGTGCCCAACCCGGCCTGGCGGGCCGACGGCCGGGTCCTCGACCCTGCCCATCCGGAGACCCTCGTCTACTGGAACGGGCCCGGCGGCCGCCTGCTGCTGGTCGGCGTCATGTACACCGCGCCCAGGGGCAGCTCGGGCCCGGCCGTCGGCGGGCCGATCACCCGCTGGCACGACCACGAGTCCTGCCGCGACCCCGCCACCGGGCGCAAGCTGGGCCGCCCAGCCGACGGCGGCTGCCCGCCGGGTCAGGTCCACCGCCGCAGCGGCGAGATGATGCACGTCTGGTTCACCGACGACCTGGCCACCGCCTTCGCCCGCCGCGCCCCGCTGGCCGCCCTCCGCGCCACCAGCCGGGCCTAGGGTCCCACCAGGTCGGGGTCGATCCGGGAGACCGAGCTCCAGCTGGCGGTCCAGACCGTCCTGGCGTCCGCGGCGACGAGGCGCGGGCGACCCAGGTCGGGACTGGAGCTGATGGCGGCCACGCGGTCCGTGGTGGGATCGACCCGGACCAGGCCGAGTGATGACAGCGCCCAGACGGCGTCCCCGGTCACGGCCAGGGTGGTCACCGCCCCGGCGGGGATGCGAGCCGTCACCCGCCTGGTCTCGGGGTCGATGCGGACGAGCTGCTCGTCGAACGGGTCGGCCAGCCACACGCCGCCGGCGCCGACGGCGATCGAGCGGTCGAAGGCGAGCGGGCCGCCGGCATTGACGGTGGCCGCCACCCGGTTCCGCTTCGGGTTCACCATGAGGACCTGGCCGCCGGCGGTCGCCACCCAGGCGGCCGAGGCGTCGGCGGCGATCGCCACCGGGCTGGCGTTCAGGGCAATGTCGGCCACGACCCGCTTGCGGCGGATATCGACCCGCAGCAGCCGGCCGCTCGAGGTGGAGACGCCGCTTCCCGACTGACCGCAGCAGGCCACCCACACCGTGTCGCCGGCCGCGGTCACCGAGATGGAGCCGCTGAGGGGCCCGTCGAGTGGGATCTTCGCCGTGACCTTGTCGGTCGCCGGGTCGATGCCCCACAGGGCGCCGGGGACGGCCACCGGCGCCCAGACGGCGCCGGCGCCGACGGCCACGCCGGCCGGACCGGCACCGGTCGCGGCCACCGGGATCCTGGCCGCCACGGCATTGGTGGCCGGGTCGATGCGGGTGACCTGATCGCTGCCGGCGACCCAGAGGGCGTTGGCGCCGGCGGCCATGCTGTAGGAGAAGCCGCCGGTCCCGATGGTGGCCACGACCGGTGAGGGC
>Ga0081538_10005706_pt1 | contig 11129 bp, 10 predicted proteins | sample TabmetS5T2R1_FD_71022 | JGI IMG/M metagenome (GOLD analysis project Ga0081538, IMG submission 71022) | Tabebuia heterophylla rhizosphere microbial communities from the University of Puerto Rico - S5T2R1 | ecosystem: Host-associated > Plants > Roots > Rhizosphere ...
GGGTGGAGCCTGCCTAACCGTTGCGGCAACATGCGCCGGCGTGCCATCGCATAGGAGACGCGAGAGGAGGTGCAAAGAAGAGCATTAAACAAGCCCGCAGCGCTGACCAAGCCAGCCAAGGTAAGCCAGGTTCCTAGCCAGCGGCCGCTGATTGCTTCGGCCACGTGCGGAAAGTGACCTTCGCTCCAATCGCTCCAGCGCGTGTCGACGCTTACCCCCACCGCAACCGGAAGCAAATAAGCCAGGGTGACCAGGAATACGGTGAGGATCATGGCAGGGGGATAGGCTCGGTTGGGCTCTTTCACCTCGCCGGCGCAGCAGCCGGCGTTGTCCCAACCGGAGGTGTTCCAGAGTAGAGTGCTCAACAGCAACGCCCAGTCGATGTGAACCGTGCGGGTCAGCCAAATGGAGGGCTCGACCTGCGGCGCGCCCAAAACAACCATGCAGGCGAATGGAGCAAGCACGAGTAAAGTGAAGACGATCGAGCTCAAGCCGACGAGGCGAATCCCTCGAGTATTCAACCAGGTGATGACGCTGATCAGCGCGACGCCGATCAACCAGCGCTCGAGCGGCGACATGTCTCCCCGCAGATAAGCAAGATAATCAACGAACATGACGGGATAAAGGGCATTGTCGGCGAAGCTGCACAGCCAGCTCAACCAACCTTCCTGAAATGCCCAGAACCTGCCGAAGGCCTTGTCGACCCAGACCACATAGCCGCCCTCTTCCGGCATAGCGGTCGAAAGCTCGGCGGTCATCAGCGCCGTAGGAAAACTCCACACCCAGGGAAGCAAGAGAATCATCAAGAGAACGAAAAGGGGACCGGCAGCCCCGACCGCATCCTCCAATCCGAAGGCGCCGCCGGCGACACAAAAAAAAGTAAGCCCAATCAGGCCGGTGAAGTTTAATGTGCGCGGGGGTCGCGCCGTGGAAAGCTCAGCTTGCCGCGATAGCGATGTTGACACGTCTACCGAAAGTCGTGAGTTTCTGTTCGTGTTAGGGACGCAGGATATCGGGCCGGATTCCAGCTTGTCAAATCGAATCGACAGTCGCGGCGAATTTCTTTTGTGACAGGTGACCAAAGCTGGTAAAGTTAATCTAAGGGAGATTGCCGGCCAATCATCTCTCGTACCCGCCGGAGTTAACGCAGCGACTCGCTTTCATGCGAAAGCCGTGATGAACCCTTCGAGCTACCAGAAAAAAGGATCCCTAGAACAGCTCAAAAGTAGGGTCTTCGAGCAGCTTTGGCAGACTGAGACAGGTCAGTTGACCCGTTTCAAACGGTTGATTCACTCACTGCTGAAGATCGTTTTCATGGTGGGCCGGGAATTCTTCGAGAATTTGGTAAACCTTGAGGCGATGGCGCTGGCATTCAAAACGCTTTTGTCTCTGGCACCGCTTTTGGCCGTTGTTTTTTCCATTCTCAAAGCCTTTGATTTCCACAACCGCATGGAGCCCGCTCTTCTTGAGGCTCTCGCTCCCCTTGGCGAGCAGGGTAAAGAGGTCACGGCTTATCTCATTGGTTTTGTCGACAAGATGAGCGCGGGGGCGTTGGGCACCGTCGGTCTGGTTACGTTGTTTATCACTGTTTTATCCCTGATGGGCACGATCGAGGATGCCTTCAATCGTATCTGGCACGTTAAAGCGCCACGCAAGCTGACACGAAAGTTCAGCGAGTATCTCAGCGTAATTCTAGTCGGTCCGGTGTTGGTGTTCGCCGCGATGACGATCACCGCCACCTTGCAAAGCAATACCTTCGTCCAAAAAATGATCTCCTTCCAACCCTTCGGAACTGTAATCCTAACGCTCCTCAAACTTGTTCCTTATTTAACTCTCTGGGGCGCATTCACTTTCCTCTATGTCTTCATTCCAAACACGCGCGTGAAGCTTGGATCCGCCCTGATCGGTGGCTTAGTGGGGGCTATTCTTTGGCAAACCGTGGGTTGGGGCTTTGCTGTTTTTGTGGCATCCTCGACGCAGTACTACGCTATTTACTCGAGCTTCGCCATTTTGCTTCTGTTTTTGCTCTGGCTTCACATAGGTTGGGTGATCGTGCTGCTGGGAGCCCAGGTGGCCTATGCCTGTCAACATGTTCGCTTCTATCAGGGCGAAAGGGATCTTCTGGCCAACAGCCCGGCAGGGCGGGAACAATTGGCGCTTCACCTGATGTTCTTGATCGGGCGCAATTTCTTTCATGGCCTCGATCCGTTGAGCGTAACCACGCTGGCAAGTCAGCTCTATCTCCCGGCTGGGTTGGTGCGGGATTTCATGGAGAGTTTTCGTCAATGTCGTTTGGTGTTGCCTTTGGCGGATGAGGAAACTTTCGTTCTGGCCCGCGACCCGGAGAGGATCAGCGTCAAGGAGATCCTCGACTGCGTCAGGAACTCGGGTATGAAGCATCCGACTATCCAAACGGGTGAAGAAATCGCCATTGAAGAATTGCTTCGGAAAGTTGACGACTCGGTAGCGAAAACGCTGGAGGGAAAAAGCCTGCAAAGCCTGATTGTCGAACAGAGCCCGCCATCCGCTTGACCGTGCGCTTGTAATCATCAGCCTTTTGTCTGCCGTGCGAAGGTTCGTCCGGCGCGTAGTTTCAAAGGAGAATCATTATTACTTTAGTAGCGACCCGGCCAAGGATTTGTTAGCATACTGAGTTTTGAAGGGAGCCGCAGAGTTGGAGCTGGCACTCGACATCCTGCCGCACGTATTGGTCGACGGCATTGTATTGGGTTTTATGTATGCGCTGATCGCCCTGGGTTACACGATGGTCTACGGGGTTTTAGAGTTCATCAATTTTGCTCACAGCGAAATCTTTGTTCTTGGGGCTTTTGTTGGCGTGGAGATTCTTCTCTTGCTGGAAAGCGCCGGACATTTGGCAACGCTTCACCCGGCTTTCCTCCTGCTCCTCGTGATGGTGAGCGGCATGTTAGTGAGCGGGCTGGCGGCCATGGGGCTGGAGCGCGCGGCTTATCGTCCCCTCTATGGAAGTCCGCGACTGGTTGCTTTGATCTCGGCTATTGGCGCTTCGTTTTTCTTGCAGGACGCCCTGCGTCTTTTCGAAAGTCTTTGGCGCAATACCTTTTATCTCAATTATCCCAGCCTGGACCTTCTCGATCACACCGTGCCGCTGGGATTCAATGTGGTGGTGCCAGTCAAATCATTGCTGGTTATTTTGACCGCGCTGTTGACCTTGGCAGCGCTCCATCTGTTTGTTAACCGGACCCGAGTCGGCACAGCCATTCGCGCCGTGGCTCAAGATCCGGATACTGCGTCCCTGATGGGTATCCCGGTAAACCGGGTGATTGCGCTTACGTTCTTTGTCGGTGGGGCAATGGGCGGTTTAGCCGGCGTGCTCTTCGGGCTGCATTACAGCTTGGTCAATCCCTACAGCGGATTTTTTCCAGGAATCAAGGCCTTTACCGCTGCGGTACTTGGCGGCATCGGCAATATCCCCGGCGCCATGTTAGGCGGAATGGTTCTGGGCATGTTGGAAGCGTTTGCGGCTTCCTATCTCTCGATTCTCACTGACGGAGCATTCGGCGCGGAATATAAAGATGTCTTTGCTTTTGTCGTCCTTATCCTGATTCTTATCCTTCGCCCGAAGGGACTTCTGGGAGAGAAAGTACGGGAGGAAGGGGCGTGAAAGCTGCCTGGATTTATCTCTGGGTCGTTGGATATATCGCCGCCAGTGCCGCTTTGGCCTTTTTCTTTCCCCAGTCGATGTCGGCGTTTCTGCTCTTTGAAGCGTCGCTTCTGATCATTTATTACGCGCCGGTTGATCGGACGGCGAAATTTTATTTGGGCGCTTTAGTTTTGCTCGTGCTCTTGCCGGTGCTGGGGTCCGTCAACGGCTACTACCTCGAAGTTGCCATCCAAGTCGGCATTTTTATCGTGCTGGCGCTCGGGCTCAATATCGTGGTCGGTTTCGTGGGACTGCTTAACCTGGGTTTTGTCGCCTTTTACGCCATCGGGGCGTATCTCTGGGCGATATTTGGCTCTCCCCAGGCGAATCAGTTTCTACCCGGCAACTTGTTTCCCCTTTCGTCATTTTGGTTTTTTCCGTTTCTCCTGCTGAGCGTCGGCGTGGGCGCTCTGACGGGGACTTTACTGGGACTTCCGGTCCTGCGCCTGCGCGGCGACTATCTGGCGGTTGTTACGTTGGGATTTGCCGAGGTCGTGCGCGCTCTGGTGAATAACTTCGACAAACCGATCAACATCACCAACGGCCCAAGGGGTATCACCCCCATTGAGAAGCCGCCGCTCTTTTTTCAGCCGCTGTTAGAATTTCTCGGTCTTAGTGTGCATCCGTGGACGCTTTATCCGTTCTACTTTTATTTTCTTGTGTTGTTGATCGCGATTCTTACAGTCCTGGTCACGCGAAGACTCGAAGAATCACGCATCGGGCGCGCCTGGAAGGCCATTCGCGAGGACGAAATGGCGGCCGCCGCCATGGGAATTCCGGTTGTAAGAATGAAGTTGCTTGGTCTCGCCGTGGGAGCCTCCTTTGCCTCCGCCGTCGGCGTTTTGTTTGCGGCCAAGCAAGTATTCATCAATCCTGAGAGTTTTACCTTCATGGAATCCATCGGGGTTCTCGCCATGGTGATCCTCGGTGGCATGGGGTCAATCCCCGGTGCGATTCTCGGCGCCACCGGCGTGACGATCTTGAATCTGCAGCTGCTCAAAGGGCTTTCCCTGTGGCTGAACTCCATGCGCCAGTCGGGAATCGAGCTGTGGATTCCGTGGCTGGGCGATTTTTCCTTGAGCCAGATTCCCGTTCAGTTCGAGCCGGCGAAGTACGAGCGGATGGTTTTTGGTTTGATCCTAATTCTCATGATGATATTTCGGCCGCAGGGCGTCTTGCCTCCGGGGCGGAAGCGGGAGCATTGAGATGGCCTTGCTGGAACTGCGCGGCATCAGCAAGAGATTCGGCGGATTGCAGGCGCTGAACCGAGTCGATCTTACCCTGGAAGAGGGAATGATTGCGGCGCTGATCGGACCCAACGGCGCGGGCAAGACAACGCTCTTTCACACTCTCACGGGAATCTATCGGCCGGACGAAGGAGAGATTCATTTTATCGGTAGGTCGCTCGTCGGGCTCAAGCCCGACAAAATTACCGGCGCGGGTATCAGCCGTACATTTCAGAATATTCGTCTCTTCGGGCGCATGACAGTTTTGGAGAATGTCTTGGTGGGGATGCATTGCTGCATTAGCAGCGGCCTAACGGGAATTCTGCTTCGCAGTCAAGCGGTCCGCTGCCAGGAAGAAGAGGCCGCTCGCAAGGCGATGGAGTTGCTTGAGCTTGCCGGACTCCGCGGCAAAGAAAATGAATGGGCACACCAACTCTCCTACGGCGAGCAGCGCAGGCTTGAGATCGCCCGAGCCCTAGCCGCCAATCCAAAGGTGCTGCTACTGGATGAGCCGACCGCGGGAATGAACACGACCGAGGCGCAATCCCTCATGACGCTGTTCAAAGATCTCATCGGACGCTACGTCCAGGCCCTGCTTCTTATTGAACACAATATGCGCGTGGTGATGGGGATCTCGCACCGAGTCCACGTCCTCGATTACGGGGAAAAGATCGCCGAAGGGCACCCCGACGAGGTGCGCCGAGATCCGCGCGTCATTGAAGCTTACCTGGGGCGCGGTACGTGGGTGGGAGATGCTCAAGGTTAACGACGTACACGTCTACTACGGCGCCATACACGCCTTGAAAGGGGTTTCTTTCTCCGTCGAGAAAGGCGAGTTGGTGACGTTGCTGGGCGCTAACGGGGCAGGCAAGACGACCACGTTAAAAACACTCTCCGGTTTATTGCCGCTACACAGCGGACATATCGAATTGGAAGGATCTTCTTTGAACGGTGCCGATCCCCATGCGATCGTGGAGCGGGGCGTTGGTCACGCGCCGGAAGGGCGAAAAATCTTTCCTCGGTTCACGGTGCTGGAGAATCTTCACATCGGCGGTTACACGCGGGCAAAAAATTCCCTGGGCCCCGACATCGAACGTGTTTTCAAGCTTTTTCCGAGGCTCAAGGAACGACAAAAGCAGGTTGCCGGGACCCTGTCCGGAGGCGAGCAGCAGATGCTCGCCATCGGCCGCGCGCTCATGGTGCGGCCGAAATTGCTATTACTCGACGAGCCGTCGATGGGCCTAGCTCCGAAGATCGTCGAGCAAATCCTGGAGACGATCCAGTCGATTAACCAATCCGGCGTGACGGTTTTGTTAGTTGAGCAGAATGCCGCGATGGCTTTGGCGATCTCCCATCGCGGCTACGTATTGGAAACCGGCCGGGTGATCCTCGAAGGGAAGGCAAACGAGCTTGCCGGCAACGATCGGGTTCGCCAGGCGTATCTAGGAGGCTAATCTAATCAAGATTTGGCGCCAGTCGCTTCCATTCGCGCCGTGCGAAAGCTATTCTGAACGACATGCAATACCAAACGAGAACAATGATGTTCGGCGGCGGCACGGTCACCCCAGTGGTCAAAGCCCTGCTCATCGTCAATACCGTTGTCTTCTTCCTGCAGCTCTTTCTACCCGACGAAATCCTGTTTCTATTTGGGCTCGTCCCGTCAAAGATCTGGCACGATTTCTATTTGTGGCAGCTATTCACCTACCAGTTTTTACACGGCGGGCTTTTGCATTTGCTCTTCAACATGTTGGCCCTCTGGATGTTCGGCTGCGACCTGGAGCGGCGCTGGGGCAGCGATTTTTTTCTGCGCTACTATTTCGTCTCGGTGCTCGGCGGCGGCATCTTGAATGCGCTGCTCGTGCCGGGGCAACTTGCGCCCAGCATCGGCGCCTCGGCCGGCATTTACGGCATTCTCCTCGCCTACGGGCTTATCTATCCCAATCGGATCGTTTACTTCTATTTTCTCTTTCCGATCAAGATGAAGTACTTCGTCTGGATCATTGGCGGCATCGCTTTCTATTCTTCCTTCACCGCCGGCCAAAGCGGCATAGCTCATCTGGCTCACCTCGGCGGGATGATTTTTGGTTATCTCTATCTACGCCGCATCAATCCCTGGGATCGTTTTAAACTATACCTCGATCAGCGCCGGCTCGCCCGTTTGAAGCGCCGCTTTCAGGTGATTCAAGGGGGGCGCGATGACGACTCCAAGCCGACCTTGCATTGATCGCGACGGGATCTGCCGGCTCGTTAGTCAGATATGGATCGAGTGTGGCCGGCAGAGCCGGTCGGGCGGATCTTTTTCCGTAGATCGTTCAGCCTTATTGTCCAGATTTAGTGACCTGCAGGAGGTATCTGCGAGATTGGAATGTTGAAAAAAGTGCGATAATAGAGCACTCAATCTAAATGACAAGTAAAGCAAAATCTAACCGGCAGAGGGATTTATCGCACGAAATCAGCCGTCGTTCCATGAGTCCCAGATCGAGGCCGAAGACCCTCGGCAGAAAAACGCCCTGGGCAACCTCGACCACCCTGGAAAGGGCTTGCGATGTGCTGAGGCTATTTACACCACAGAAGCCTCGGTGGACCATTTCCGAGTTGGCGCGTCATTTGGATGTTCCGAAGAGCGGTGTTTTCAGGCTGGTGAAGACTTTTGAACGAAAACACTTTCTCCAATCCGGCGAGGACTCTTATGAGTATGAACTTGGATCGGGAATTTGGGAACTGACCGGAACTGTGTTTGGCAAGCGGGAACGGATGGTCGCGAAAGCATCGCCTTACCTCCGCGACCTGAACAAAACTACCGGGCTTCTCGTTTCTCTAAGGGTTCTCGAAAATGAGCAAATGGTGATCGTCGATCGAGTCGAAGGTACCGATCCGGTCAAGGTCATTGTTCCGGTGGGCACGCATCAGCCATTAAATCACGGCGCGCCAGGAAAACTCCTTCTCGCTTATCGCTATCCAACAGATAGCACGCAACTCCGTGAGTTGATTTCCCGGGGTAAGATCACCAAGCTTACGGAACGAACATTGATGGACCCACGCCGGCTGGAAGACGAGTTAAACAAAATACGCCGCTTGGGCTACGCGACCAGCGACGGCGAAGCGATCCGCGGAACCATAGGAATCGCGGTACCCGTGTGGAACTCAACGAGCCAAGTCGAGGCGGCTCTGGCTCTCACTGCGGTCGAATCTTTGTGCAATATGAAGCAGCTAATGAGATTCATGCTTGATTTAAAGCGGACCGGCGAAAATATTTCGAAGGCGTTAGGATGCAGCACGGGCAAAGAATTTCCCGCTGACTTCGCTTCACTCTCCTAACTCGTGTTCGTTGAATCTACGAGTTTTCAACATACCAAAACTGGCCACGTTGACATCCCCGTTGATCATACGATATGTGACAGATAGTTTTCTCAGTCTGTTCAACATAAGAAAACAGCTCGAAGTTCCTGGCGACGACGAATGTTTACGGCTCGCGCACGAAGCTTTCGTTCGCGGATGGCGGAAGCGTGTCATAGACATCGAAAAGTCGGCCAAGTCGAGGCGGCTGCCGGCCGCCGAATCAAACGGATCGAGGTGCGGCGCCCGCACGCGGAGAAGGAAGGATTTTTAGAGAAATCATCGAAACGAGGCATGAACATGAGTTTAGATCTCACCAAGCATTCCGCATACATCGATAGAACGCCTTATGAAATATGGCAAGAAGGCGAAGGCGTTCCGGTCTACAGGGGTCTTGCCATCGATGATTTGACGACGGTGGCGGTAGAGTGGTGGAAACGCAAGGGAGCGGCCGGCGCCTTTATTAATCTGCTCGGCGCGGGGCGTAGTTGTGACAGTTACGTATGTGAACTCCCGGCGCAAGGGCAAACTGTGCCGGAACGCTATCTCTTCGAGGAGTTGATCTACGTGGTCAAGGGGCGCGGCGCGACCAGTGTTTGGACCGAAGGCGGCCGTAAGCAAACCTTTGAATGGCATCAAGGCAGTATGTTCTCGCCGCCGCTCAATACTTGGCGCCAGCATTTTAACGTTCAACGGGACGAGCCGGCGAGATTTGTCGCCCTTACAGACGCGCCGGTGGTGATTAATCGGTTTCGTAATCTGGATTTTATTTTCAACAATGCGTTCGAATTTTCCGATCGCTTCAGCGGCGAAGAGGGATATTTCAGCGGGAAAGGCAGGATAGTCGAGAGCCACCGCACGTGGGATTCGAATTTTATCCCGGACGTCCCGGGATTTAAGTTGATCGATCACAGCGCGCGGGGCCAGGGGGCGAGTGGTATCTTGCTACATTTTTCGGCGAACACCATCAGCGCCCACATCGAACAATATCCAGTGGGAACTTATCCACGGGCTCATTGGCATGGGCCGGGCGCGCACATCGTGATTCTTTCAGGAGAAGGATATTCCTTATTATGGGAGCCCGGAAAACCGCGCAGTCGCATCGAATGGGGACCGGGTACGCTGTTCGTACCGCCGGCAAAATGGTTTCACCAACATTTCAATCCGGGAAAAGAGCCTGCCCGCTATCTCGCTCTTAAGCCGTGGGGGTTCACTTATCAGGTCGAAGATCTTGTGAAAACCCTGGAAGTCGAAGCCGCGGGCGGAACGCAGATCGACTACAAGGATCAGGACCCCGAGATTCATCAAACCTTTGTTAAAGAATGCGCGAAACGAGGGGTCGAGGTTCGATTGAATTTCTGAGTCGGCAACAATGATTCGAGTACGTCAGCTAGGCAATCGAATTCGGAAAATCTCCTGCAAGGGCGCGAAGGCGCTAAGGTAATAAAATCCGAAATCCGAATATCGAAATTCGAAACAAACGCTGAGACGAAAAATTTCAAATCGCAATCCAAAAACACGGGATACAACTCGTTTTGAATTTCGCCCTCTTTGGTTATTTGAATTTGTTTCGAATTTCGGATTTCGAGCTTCGAATTTAGTTTTGGGGATGAGGACGGCACGATGAATGTCAAAATGAATGGCGAGGAAGCCAAAGCTTACGTCGATCGGATTTATAGGCAAGTCGCCGATCGGTGGCAGCAACGCGTCAGCAGCTCGCAATTCATGAAAGCTCTGGTCGCCGGAAAACTTCCCAAGGAAACCTTCCGGCTGTTTTTTAAGAACTGGGCCGCGTATACGATTGAGATCAATACCCTCGAAGCGGCCTCTTATCACAAACACATCCATTTTTTTCGTAAACATCGCGATTTGATGGCGGCCATGGCGGAGAAGCTCGCGGATGAGCTAATCCATCCGAAGCCGCCGGGGCATATTCACGTGGTTATCGAAACGGCCAAAGCGCTTGGCATCAGCGAGGATGAAGTTTTTGTTTCTCCGATGCTCGCCGAGTTCCGTGCGAAGATCGACTATTTCCGCGCCATTGTTTGGGAAGGCACGGTGGCGGAATTCTATGCTGCCGGTGCTACGGAGGAGCAGTTCGGCCATTGGGCCGGCGAAGTGTTCAACGCTTTAACTACCCACTACGGGCTCACCGCGGGGCAGGCGGTGTATTTTTCGCTTCACGAGGAAGCTGATACGCGGGAGCATGAGGACGGCATTATGGGACATGGAGATTTCCGGAAAATGGTGTTGCGGCGTCTCTTGGAGGACGGCGCGGAGGTGAGGCCGGGCTATACGCTGGAATATTGCGCTCTAAGCTGCATCGATTTGCACGGCGTGATTCTCGATGCTTGCATGAATGGGGCTGCGAGAAAGTAACGAATTGAAGAGACTCGGTTTGATCTAGCCAGATATCCTATGGTCGGCTGATGTGCTGGGCTAGAGAATCATGACGAAGTGCGCCGGTGCTGATCAAAAAGATTCTCTGTCCAATCGACCTTTTCGCAAACACAAAAACAGCTATGGCATATGCCATATCATTGGCACAAGAGAACAAAGCCGAGCTGGTTTTTCTTTATGTGGTACGTTTCTCTGCGTGGGGTCCTACTTTTCCCGCTGAGCCAGACCCGTTCTTTTATGGAGTACTGGGCCCGAGGTTCAGCGTGAACGATCTCTGCAAGAGGATTGTCTCAAGATTGGAGAATCTTGTTGTAGCGAATTTTAGTCGTGAGGTTAGGGGACTCTCCTGGAAAGCGATGACCAGTTTGGGGAACATCAGACGAGAAGTCGTAAGCGTGGCCGTCGGGGAGAAGGCAGATCTCATCATAATGGCAAGGCGTAAACGAAGCATTCTAGGCCGACTCTTTACTCGCAGGATTTCGGAG
>Ga0081538_10005707_pt1 | contig 11129 bp, 8 predicted proteins | sample TabmetS5T2R1_FD_71022 | JGI IMG/M metagenome (GOLD analysis project Ga0081538, IMG submission 71022) | Tabebuia heterophylla rhizosphere microbial communities from the University of Puerto Rico - S5T2R1 | ecosystem: Host-associated > Plants > Roots > Rhizosphere ...
CCCCTCCCGGAGCGCCCGCAGCAGTTCAACGGCAGGTTCGAGATCCCGACGCTTGAGGAAGTCATCGCGCTCGTCAAGCGCGAGTCGCGCAAGCGCCGCCGGACGATCGGCATCTATCCGGAGACCAAGCACCCGACCTACCACAAGAACCTGGGGCTGCCGCTCGAGGGCCGGCTCGTCGCGGCGCTGCGCAAGGCGGGCTGGAACCGGCGCAGGTCGCCCGTGTTCATCCAGTCCTTCGAGCAGTCCAACCTCAAGCAGCTGAACCGCATCACTCCGGTGCGACTCGTCCAGCTCGTAGACGCGTTCGACGTGAACCCGGACGGCACGCTGGCCTACGAGCCGCCGTTCGACCGCCCCTACGACTGGACGGTGTCCGGCGATCCGAGGCTGCTGGCGCGCACGTTCGGCTTCTTCGCAACCGATGAAGGGCTTAGGGAGATCCGCTCCTACGCCGACGGCATCGGCCCGTGGAAGCGCTACATAGTGAGCACAACGGGCACGGGGACCGACTCGGAGCGCCACCTGCTCCCACCCACGGACCTCATCGAGCGCGCCCATGCCCGCGGCCTGCTGGTCCACACCTGGACCTTCCGCAACGAGGGGTTCCGGCTCGTGAGCGAGTACCAGGGCAACCCGGTGAACGAGTACCTCCAGTTCTACCGGCTGGGGATCGACGGGGTGTTCTCGGACTTTGCCGACACGGCCGTCACCTCGCGGGAGCTCTTCCGCCTCGAACAGGGAGAAGAAATCGACTAGTGCCGGTAGCGGCGCTCCTCCTCGTGGCGCTCGAGCGCCAGTGACAGGAGGCGATCCAGCAGCTCCACGTAGGGCACTCCGCTGGCCTCGAACAGCTTCGCGTAGACGCTTGTGGCCGTGAAGCCCGGGATGGTGTTCAGCTCGTTGACGAGCACGAGCTCGTCCTCGACGAAGAAGTCGACCCGCGCCATCCCGGAGCAGCTCACGATCTTGAACACCTCGACGGCGAGCCTGCGGACCTCCTCGAGCACGTGGCCGGGCACCCGGGCGGGCACCACGAGCTCCATGCCGCCGTCTCTGTACTTCGCGTCGTAGTCGTACCAGTCGCCGGTCTTGACGACGATCTCGCCGGGTTGCGAGGCGACCGGATCGCCGTGACCGAGCACCGAGCACTCGAGCTCGACGCCCTCCGAGAAGCGCTCCACCAGCGCTACGGGATCGTGCTCGAACGCGTTCAGCAGGGCCACGTCGAGGTCGGCCTCCGACCAGGCCTTCGATATCCCCACCGAGGAGCCCAGGCGGGCCGGCTTCACGAAGGCGGGCGGGCGAAGGGTCGGCCTGTCGCCGTCGCGCACGACCGCGTACTCGACCTGCGGGATTCCGTGTGCCGCCATCAGGTCCTTGAATAGGGCCTTGTCCATCGAGACGGCCGAGGACGCCACGCCGGCGCCGACGTAGGGCACGTCGAGCAACTCGAGCAGACCCTGGACGGTGCCGTCCTCGCCGAACGGCCCGTGGAGGACGGGAAACGCGACGTCGGCCCCCAGCAGTCCGCCCGCAGGCTCGAGCGCCAGCGGTTCGCCGTCGCGGGTCCAGCGCCCGTCGCGGTCGATCCGGACGTCGAGCGGCTCGTGCCCGCCCTGCTCGAGTCCATCGCGCACCGACTGCGCCGAGGCGAGCGAGACGTCGTGCTCGCTCGAGCGGCCGCCACCGATCACGGCGACCCTCACTGGCCTTCCGCCGACTCCTCGGGCGGAGGCTCCGTCGGCGTCGGCTGGATCTCCTCCTCGGGCTGGAGCACACCCACGATGATTACCACCTGCCCACCCCTGTCGAGATCCACTCCGGCGCCCGGACGCTGGTCGATGACGACGCCGTCCTGGTCGGGGTTGGTGACGGTGCGCTCGCTTCGAACGACCGTGAGGCCAACGCTGCGGATCTGACCCTCGGCATCGCGGGGGGACAGCCCGACCACGTTCGGCACCCCAACCTGCTCGATGCCGATGGAAACCGTGATGGTCACGGTCGTGCCGCGATCCACCTGCACTCCGCCCTCCGGCGACTGCGCGATCACCTGGCCCTCGGTCTCCTCGGACTCCTGCTCCTGAACCGCCACGCCAAACCCCTCGGAGGCCAGGCTCGCCTCCGCCGAGTCGGCCGACAGGCCGACGACGTCGGGGATCGTCACCTGCTCCGGACCGGTGCTGACGAACAGCGTGACCCGCGTATCCCGCTCCACCTCCTCCCCGGCACGCGGCACGGTTCGGATCGCGTGGCCTGCCCTGATGTCGTCCGAGCTCTGGGGCTCGGTCGTCACGCGTAGCTCGACGTCCTGCAGATCGTCGATCGCCTGCTCCTGAGGCAGCCCGGCCACGGAAGGGACCCTTACCGTCCCCGGTCCGTCCGAGACCTCGAGCGTGACCGTGGACCCCTGGTCCGCTTCCTCGCCGGCGTTCGGGTCCTGGTCGATCACCTGGTCGAGGGGCTGCCGGCTGCGAACCCGGGTCTCGGCGACCTCGAAGCCCGACCGCTCCAGGACCGCGCGCGCCCGGACGAGCTGTTGCCCGGTCACTCGCGGGACCTCAACCTTGTCCGGGCCAAACGCCCCGCTCAGCCCGAGATAGATCAGGAAGCCCGCCAAGGCGAGCATCAGTAGACCGATCGTGAACCACGGCCAGCGGCGGCGGCGGCGCCGAGTCGGCTCGCCCGCCGGCGGGACGGCTTCCGGTGGTGGGGCGGGAAGCGACACTGGTGCGACCACCGGCGGATCCCCCACGCCGTTCACGCCTGCCTCGATCTGGGAACGCGCCGCCTCGAGGCCCTGGGCGAACTCCTCCGCCGACTGCCAGCGCTGCGCCGGGTCTTTCGCGAGCGCGGCCATCACCACACCCTCGAGAGCGGGATTGATGTCGGGTCGAAAGTGCGACAGGGGCGGCGGCGGCTCGGACAGATGCTTGAGCGCCACCGACACGGCGCTCTCGCCCTCGAACGGCAGCCTGCCGGCGAGCATCTCGTAGAGCATCACGCCGATCGAGTAGAGGTCCGACGCGGCGGTGACGGCGTGCCCCTGTGCCTGCTCGGGGGAGAGGTACTGGGCCGTGCCCATGATCGAGCCGGTCTCGGTCATCTCCGAGGCGCCCGCCCGCGCGATTCCGAAGTCCGTGACCTTCGGGCGGCCCGCGTCGTCGACGATCACGTTGTGGGGCTTGAAGTCCCGGTGGATCACCCCGTGGCGATGTGCGTAGCCCGCGCCCTGGAGGATCTGCTCGCCCAGGTCGATGGCGCGCTCCTGCGACAGCGGCGCCTCCGTCTCGACGATCTCCTTGAGCGTCCGCCCCGGGAGATGCTCCATCGCGATGTAGTAGGTGCCCTCGTGGTCGCCGCGGTCGAAGACGCTTACCACGTTGGGGTGGCTCAGCCCGGCCACCGACTTCGCCTCGCGCCTGAACCGCTCGACGAATTCCTGGTCCTGGGCGAAGCGCCGGTGCAGCACCTTGAGCGCGACCTGCCGGCCGAGGTGTGTGTCCTCGGCGAGGTACACGTCGGCCATGCCGCCGGAGCCGATCCGCTGGTGGATGCGGTAGCGGGTGTCGACCAGCGTGTTGGCGGCGACCTCGGTCATCCGCTCCCCAAAAGCTCCTCCAGAACGCTCCGGGCGATGGGCGCGGCCACGGTCCCACCGGCCGATCCCGGCGGCTGCCGTTCGACGGTCGCGGCGACCGCTATGCGCGGGTTCTCGACCGGCGCGAACGCGATGAACCAGGGCTGCGTGAACTCCCGGTTCGCCCCCACCTCGGCCGTGCCGGTCTTGCCGGCGACGGTGATGCCCGCGAGCGCCGCGGCGGTCCCCGTGCCCTCCTCCACCACGCGGCTCATCATCTGGGCCAGCTGTTCCGCCGTCTCCGGCTTCACGACCTGTGACTGTAGGTCCGGCTCGATGACCTGCTTGACACGGCCGTCCTTGCGCAGGATTCGATCCGTCAACCGTGGCTTCATCAGCCGCCCCCGGTTCCCGATTGCGGCGGCGACAAGCGCCATCTGCAGCGGGCTCGCTCGGATCTCGCCCTCGAGTCCACCCTGCCCGATCGCCACGCGGCCCACGTCGAAGCCGCTGTCGACATAGTCGCCCTTGCCGTTGATGATCCCGCTCGGGACCATCTGGAAGTCCGGATAGTCGAGCTGCGGGTCCGCGTAGAACCCGAACCGCCTCATGTACTCGACGAGCGTGTTTTGCCCGATCCGCTCTCCCACCTGAGCGAAGACCGTGTTCACGGAGTTCGTGAGGGCGTCTGTGAAGCTGATCGGGCCGAAGCTCTGGCCGCCGGCGTTCTCCAGCGGAACGCCGCTGATCGTCTTGGGCGACGATCCGTCGATGACGCTGGTGGGGCTCACCTTGCCACTGTCGAGCGCGGCTGCCGCCGTCACGACCTTGAAGGTAGACCCGGGCGGGTATAGCTCCTGCGTAGTCCGGTTAAGCAGAGGTTGGTTCGGATCACGCTCGATCTGGCCGAACGCGGACGGGACCCGGTTCGGGTCGTACTCCGGGATCGACACCATCACCCGCACCTTGCCGGTCTGCGGCTCGATCGCGACGACCGCGCCCTTGCGGCCCCCGAGCCCCTGGACCGCGGCGCGGGTGGCTCCGGCGTCGAGGTTCGTCACCACGTCGAAGCCCTCGCGCGTCTGGTCCTCGAGCTCGGACAGGATCGACTGGAACTCGTCCTCCTCGCCCACCAGATCGTCGTTGCGGAACAGCTCGAGGCTCCGCCGGCCGTTGCGGATGAACGAGTAGCCGACCGGATGCGCGAACAGCCCGCCGGTCGGGTAGACGCGGGTGAAGACGCGGTCCTCGCCCCTTCCGATGGCGCGGTTGCGTGCGAGCAGCGTGCGTCCGTCGCGGGCGAAGATCAGCCCCCGCGGAGTCCTCTGCTCCTCGATCAGCGGCCGCCGGTTGGCGGTGTTGTCTTCGAGCGACTGCGCGTCGAACACGGTCCAGCGCGAGGTGAAGGCGATCAGGATCGCGAACAGCACCACAGTGAGGCCGAAGAGCTGGGCGATCTGGCGGTTCACACGAGTCCTCCGCGCCTGATTCGCTCCGAACGGGCGTGATCGGAGACGATCAGGAGCAACGCGAGCAGCACCATGTTCGCAACGATCGAGCTGCCGCCGTAGGAGACGAACGGCAGCGTGACGCCGGTCAGCGGGATCACCCGCGTGACCCCGCCCACGATCACGAAGACCTGGAGCGCGAAGACGGCCGTGAGGCCCACCGCGAGCAGCTTCGAGAAGCCGTCGGAGGCGAGCATCGCCGTCTTGTAGCCGCGCCACACGAACAGCAGGTAGGCGCCGATAAGGCCGGCCGCGCCGAACAGGCCGGCCTCGTTGGTGAGGACCGCGTAGATGAGATCGGTGTGGGGGGCGGGAAGGATCGTCCCGCCGCCGGGTAATTCGAGCAGCGCCTGTCCGAAGCCCTGTCCGAAGAGCCCCCCGTCCGCCTGTGCAAAGAGCGACTGCGCGATCTGGTAGCCCTCGTTGTCCACCACGCCGCGCTTGAACGGGTCGAGCCAGATCTCCACCCGCTCGTGCACGTGGGACACGTTGTTCGCGACGAACACGGCGCCGCCGAAGAACATCGTCGCCCCGGCCGCCACCAGCGAGAGCCGCCCGGTGGCCGCGTAGAGCAGGGCCAGGAAGCCGCCGAAGAACATCAGCGAGCTGCCGAGGTCGCGGATGACGATCAGCATGAGCATGGCGAGCCCCCAAACCAGCAGCAGGGGACCGAAGTGCTTGGGCGACGGTCGTTCACGCAGCACCGCGACCAGTGAGGCCACGAAGACGACCAGCAGTAGGGAAGCGGCCGTGCCGAGATCGAGCACGAGGATCGCGAGCAGGGTCAGGAGCGCCGGCAGGCCATAGAGCAGGAGTTGTCGCTGGAACGGCAGCGGGCGCAGGCGCGGCCGCACCAGGATGTCACCCGTCTCGCGCAGGTAGCTCGCGAGGAAGATGATGATCCCGAGCTTCGCGAACTCCGCGGGCTGGAACTGGATCGGGCCGAGCTTGATGGCGAGGAAGGCGCCGTTCACCTGCCCGCCTATCCCCGGTAGACGCGGCATCGCCAGCAGGGCGATGGAGACGGCCGCGATCGTGTAGCGGTACCGCTCCAGCACGTGGTGGTCGCGAATCGCGAGAATCGTGCCGCAGAAGAACACGAGCCCGACCACGAACCACTGCGCCTGTTCGCGCGCCAGGTCAGCGTCGATGCGGTAGATCAGCACCAACCCGATCGCGGCGAGCAGGGCCGCGAGCGGGAAGAGATACGGATCGGCGTCCGTCAGCCGGGCACGGATGAAGAGATGCGCGATCACGCACAGCCCCAGGAAGACGGCGCCGTAGGTGATCGTCGCGTTGGAGACGTCCTGTGTCCGCGTGGCCAGGACCGCGGCGAAGCCGGCGGCCACCAGCAGTGACACAGGCAGGAGTCCGAACAGCTCTCGCGTGCGCGCCGACATCAGCGGAAGGCCCCGCGCGAGGCCGCGGCGGCCGCGCCCCCACCGTCCAGCTGCTCGCGTTCGAGCGCCCGAACGAGGTCGACGGCATCCTCGCGGCTGCGCCACTCATGGTCGAGCACGCGCGCGCGGCGGCGGGCCGGGATGGCCCGGGCGGGAACGCCGCTGGCGTAGCGCTGCTCGTAGAGATTGATGCCGAAGGGGAGCTCGTAGGGAATACCGCGGTACAGGGTCACGAGCCCGGCATCGTTGGTGCCGACGAAGTAGACCTGCCGGCTGAGCGCGTAGAGGCCGGCGACGACCCCGGCCAGCAGCGCGACCGCGACGAGCACCTTCGCAAGGGTTCGTATGGGGCGGCGGCGACGCCGGGCCGGCGCCGGCGGAAACCGCTCGGGCGGCCGCACCACCGTAGCGTCCGCGGGCGCGTCCGCCAGGGTCGCGCGGAGGCCCACACCGGCCCGGGCGGGCGTCGGCTCGTCGGCGGCGGCGCGCACGTCCTCGGTCGTGATCGTGCCGGCGATCGTCTCGTCCTCGGTGACCGCCCTCACATCGGCGTCGTCGGCGACCCGGAACAGCACCACCGTGATGTTGTCCTTGCCGCCACTCTGGTTCGCGGCGCGCACGAGCGCGTCGGCAGCCTCGTCGAGCGACTCGGAGGAGCGCAGGATCGACGCCACCTCCTGGTCCGAGATCATCGACGTCAAGCCGTCCGAGCAGAGGAGGAACAGATCGCCGTCGCGACCGGTGACGGTGTAGGTGTCCACCTCCACCTCGGGCTCGGGACCCAGAGCCCGGGTGATGATCGAGCGCTGGGGGTGGTGTTCGGCGGCCTCGGGTGAGATCTGGCCGCTGCGTTCAAGCTCCGCGACGAGCGAATGGTCGCTCGTGAGCTGCTCGAGCTCGCCACGGCGCAGCACGTAGGCGCGGCTGTCGCCCACGTGCGCGAAGCTGATCTCGTCGCCGTGGACCATCGCGGCGGTGAGCGTGGTTCCCATGCCGCGATGCGACTCATCCCTCACCGCGAGCTCGTAGATGCGCCGGTTGGCCTCACGCAGAATGCGCGCCAGCTGGGCCTCGGCCGGCTCACCGGAGTCGGCTTCCCCCTCGAACGTGCCGGCCGCGATCTTCGAGGCGACCTCACCGGCCTTCGCGCCCCCCATCCCGTCGGCGACCGCGAAGAACGGCGGGCGCACCACCAGGTCGTCCTCGTTGACGCTGCGCTGACGGCCAACATCGCTCCTCCACGCCTGGTCGATAATCCGAAGCGCCACGACTACTCCTGGTAGCGGTACTCGCTGTCGCCGATGCGGATTACGTCGGCCATCTTCAGGCGTTCGGCGTTGCGGACCTGGCGCCCGTTCAGGTAGGTGCCGTTCGTCGAACCCATGTCCTCCACGTACATGAAGTCACCGCGCGGAAATATGCGGGCATGGGCCGAGGACGCGAACGGGTCGTCGACCCTGATGTCGGCCCCGTTCGACCGCCCGAGGGTCACGCCCTGGCCCAGGTCGAAGGCGGTGCCGGGCTCGTACCCCATCGCGGCCACCACCTCGAGGCGCGGCGAGACGCCCGCCCGCAGGTCCGGCCCGCGCCGGCGGCTCCTCACCGGGTTCGGCGCCTCCACGGGCTCGGCAACGGAGGAACCCTCGTAGCGGCGCAGGTCGCGCAGGGCGCTGCGGGCGACCCAGAGCAGGAAGAGATAGAGGACGGCGAGGAAGCCGAACTTGAGCGCGACCGCGAGCGGCTCGTCCACTAGGCCACTGGTCTCCTACTCGAGCTCGAAGGTCAGGTCCGTCACACCGAGAGTTATCCGGTCGCCGGGCTGCAGCCGGGCCGAGTCGACGCGCCGTCCGTTCACCTTGATCCCGTTCGTAGAGCCCAGGTCGACGACCGACCAGCCGTGCTCGCCGCGACGAAGCTCGGCGTGGCGGCGCGAGACGTTCGGGTCCGAGACCACGACGTCGCAGTCCCGGCTCCGCCCGATCACGACGCGGCTGCCGCTCAGCATGCTCCGGCGGCCGTCGCCGACGAGCAACGCCTGGCGCCGGTCGAGTTCGGGCTCGAGCCGGCGCACCTCTCGGTCTGGCGAATAGACCATCGTGTGTCCGAAGTCGCCCGCGGACGGCGCCGACGCCGGAGCGGCGTGCTGCTCCTCTTCCTCGGGTGGAGAGAGCAGCTGGGCCTGGATGCCGAACTCGCCGAGGTCGAGGCGCTCATCGGTCTGGAACTCGACCTGCGGCCGGCTGGTGAGCGCGAGACCCTCCTGCCGGGCGTGCTCGAGCAGGTAATCGGACAGTTCCTTCCGCAGCGCCGGTTCGTAGCTAGAGAACTGCTCGCGGTCCTGGGGCGAGAGGAACACGCGGTAGTAGTTCGGCACGTAGACGCGCGAGACGGAGGCCATCTGGTTCTCCTCCATCTCCTTGGCGAGCTTGTGCGCGAGCTCGACCGGCTGGACGCTCGTCTTGAATGCTCGCCCGAACGCCCCCTCCACGAGCCCGCCGAGCTTCGCCTCCAGGTTGCGCAGCATGCTCATCTCGCTCCGCAGGGTAGTCCTAAGCCGTTGTGATTCGCGGTGCCCGCAGGGCCTCTGCGGGCGGCGCGATCCGGGATACGGACAGAACCACCAGCGCGGCCACAATCGGCCCGGCGACCGCGCCCCGTGCCTGTTCCAGCGCGACGTCGGCGGCCAGCACGTCCCCCAGCGCGACCTGAGCCGCGATCAGCCCCGCCGTCCACAGCCCGGCCCCGATCAGGTCGAGCGCGATCCAGCGTCCGCGCACCGCGAGCGGCAGCAGGGCGGCGAACGCGGCCCATATGAGGACCGGCCCCAGGGCCGGGGTGGTGAGGAGCGGCTCCAGCGCGTTCGACGCCGCCCCAGTGAACGAGCCCTCCCAGTCTCCGCGCGGGAGCGTTCCGTCCGGCGCCCCGAACAGCAGGGCCTCACCGGTGACCGCCTCGCCGATGACCAGCCACAGGCAGCCGGCGGCGGCCAGCCCCGCCCGGCGCCACGCGGTCTGGGCGAGCGCAGCGACGCCGACGAAGGCGGGTGCGAGCGCGATCGTGCCGAGCAGCGGCGCGAGCACGGGTAAGGACCAGAGCAGGCCGGCGCGCGGGAGCAGGAGGGGTACCGGAGCCGCCGCAGCGGCCACCATGAGCGCCGTGCCCTGGCGATCCGCCTCGGGCGACGCGAGCCAGATGCAGACTCCGGCGACGGCAAGGAGCCAGCCGATGCGCGGCAGGAGGGCGATGGCGAGCGCCGCCGCGGCGGTCGCGGCAAGCACCGAGAAGGACGGCTCGGGTCCGAGCGACTCCAGCGCCGCCAACACGAGCACTCCGCCCAGCACCCCCGCCCCCGCCCGCTCGGCGAGGCGCAGTCCGAGGGTGGGCGCCGAGTACGGGTCGGCTCGTCCGAGCAGCCCGCGGGGCTCCTCGCCTGGCACCGCGGCGATCTGGCGGCGGCGCAGAAAGCCGCGGCGCGTGGTGGTGGGCAGCCCCACGCGGCGCAGGGTGGCCGGCTCGACCAGGCCCCCCTCATCGGCCAGCTCAGGCTCTGCGGCCTGGAGCGCGGCGCGCAGGCTCGCCGGATCGGGACGGCGCGCGGGGTCGGGATCGAGCGCCGCGTCGATCGCATCGCAGAGCTCGAGAGGAAGATCGCGGCGCAGCGCGGCGAGGGACGGCAGCGGGCGGCCAAGCCGGCGCGCGGTCGCGGCGGGGCCGCCGGCGCGAACCGGGTTCGTCCCGGTCCAGGCCTCGTAGAGGGTCAACGCCATGGAATAAACGTCGCAGGCGGGCGTGACGCGTTCGCCGTCCGCCTGCTCCGGAGCCATGTAAGCGAGCGTGCCGACCACGTCGCCGGTCCTCGTGAGCGAGTCGCCGCTCACGACGTGGGCCACGCCGAAGTCGGTGAGCTTCGCGAATCCCGCACCCGCCGCCGGCTCCGCCACGACCATGACGTTCTGGGGCTTGACGTCGCGGTGGATCACCCCGCGCGCGTGGGCGTGCTCGACTGCCTCGCACAGCGCCTCGCCGATGCGCGCAACATCGCGGTCCGAGATCGCCCCCGCCCGCAGCAGCTCCGCGAGGGTTCGGCCCCGAACCAGTTCCGAGACGAGGTAGACGTCGTGGACGTCGGAGGCCAGCTCGTACACCCCGACGATTCCGGGGTGGTTGAGGCGCGCGGCCGCGCGCGCCTCGCGCTCCACCCGCTCTCCCACCCCCCGCTCGCGGGGGATCGCCTTGACCGCGACCTCGCGCTCGAGCTTCTCGTCCCAGCCCAGCCATACAACCCCGAACCCACCGGCGCCGAGCCGCCGCTCGAGCCGGTATCGACCCAGTACGAGGCGTGGACCGGGAGCACCCGGCAGCGCTTCGGTAGGGTCCGAGCTACCGAGCGGCAGGGTGCCGGGCTCCTCGCCGAGGTTGCTGTCAAAGCGTTTCATGCCAGGTTTCCAGTTCGGTTCGCGGAGAGCGCGTCCTGCCGCCCGTTCATACTCTCAACCCGAAGCGCCAGAGGCGCCTCCGAAGCGCTAGGAGCGATTCTGCTGTCCTTCCTCGACGAACCGGACGAGCCCGTACGCCGCCCCAGACGCCGGCCGCCGGGGGGTCCGTCGACGGACCGCCAGACGCTGATGGTCCGAAGGACCA
>Ga0081538_10005708_pt1 | contig 11127 bp, 8 predicted proteins | sample TabmetS5T2R1_FD_71022 | JGI IMG/M metagenome (GOLD analysis project Ga0081538, IMG submission 71022) | Tabebuia heterophylla rhizosphere microbial communities from the University of Puerto Rico - S5T2R1 | ecosystem: Host-associated > Plants > Roots > Rhizosphere ...
CGCTGCCGAAGTATCGCTCGTAGATGGCCAGCGCCGAGATCAACCACGCGAAGTAGATCGCCATCAGCACGACGCCGAGCGTCGCGATGGCGAGGACGGACGGGGATCCGAGGACCTCGAAGGCATGCCACCGGGAGAGATCGAGACCCTGCTCGCGGCGTCGGCTCAGCTCGTATGTGCCTAGCGCGACCAACGGGCCGATCAAGGTGTATCCGGCAAGGAGTGGGAAGACCAGCGGTAAAACATCGTATCCGGCGGCGGTCCTGGCGAAAATGAGGGTGAGGACGGGATATATCACGCAAAGGAAAACCAAGTGGGTTGGCATCGCCTCGAAGTCAGCGAGGCCCTTGGATAAACTGTCTCTGAGGTCCGCCATGCCAATCGTGCGGACAACCGGTTGAGCGGGCTTTCGCATCGGCGATCGCCCCCTTATTCGGGATGGTCGTCCCTCCTGAACCGCTGGTCCGAGCGGTCGCCACGCACAGGTGACACATAGCACCGGTCCGGGCGCTGGTGACACAACGGTACTTTATGCTGCTAGTCAAACCTTGTCATGTAAGACGCATACGTTGGCATCGGATGATGAAACGATGAGGCCGCGGGGTTGCGCAACTTTTCGCGTCCTATCCCGAGCATCGGTGTCATAATGCCCATTCCAATGAAGGCGGGCGCTGAATCCGGCTGAAGCCGGCCATCTGGTCCGATCAAAGGCGGCCACGAATTCCGACGAAGCCAGCCGGCACCGACAGCTTGCCGCGGCGGTTGCAAGCGCTGCCGGGTGTTGCGGTCTGGTCAAGTGGGTTGCAGCTCGTCCCCGTAGTTCATAGAGGGGGCCGTGCGCGCGCCGGTGCGTGCCCTTCAGCGCGCTGACGCGGCGGCGCGCGCCCTTGAGCTCGATGCGCCGGGCGTAGTGCACGATGCGATCGAGAATGGCCGAGGACGTCGTGCCAGCGGCTGATCGGCAGCTGGCTTGGGAGCAGGGTCGAGGCGCGGCCGCAGCGATCCTCGACGATCTCGAGCAGGTCCCGGCGCTGCTCGGCGGTCATGGGTTCCGGCCCCCCAATCGTCAAGGATCGACAGACGGGTCCGGCACAGGCTACGGAACGGCCGCGGGTAGCGGTCATCGCCGCGGGGCGAGCGCGAGGTCGGCGAAACGCCGCGGCAGCCGTTGATAGAGAACCGTGAACTCGGCGCGCGCGGCGTTGTGCCCGAGCGCACACGCCAACCAGGTCTTTGCCGATGCCGCAGGCGCCGGTGATAAACAGGTTCTGGTAGCTTTGAGCCACTGGCCGGTGGCGAGTTGGTGGAACAGCCGCCGACGAGGTCCCGAGCGGCGGCGAAGTCGACGTCCTCGACGCAGGCTTGTGCGAAGCGCAGCTTGGCCGCGCTGCCGCTGGCGTTCTGCCAGACCTGGCGCTCAAGGTCGTCGAGCTCGGTCAGCAGTTGCATAGCCGACGTGCTGCTCCGACCCAGACGGCCATCGGCGCAGCCATGACCTGCTCCCTGCCACCACGGCGCAGCCCATGGCCATGATCACGGCGACGATGCCGTCGATGCGCTCGGTCGACTTGTCCTTCGCCGGCTTGAGGTTGCCGGCGGATCCTGGACAACGGCGACGTTTGATGCCATCCAGCGCGTCAGGGGCCGGATCGCTCGCACCTGTGGGCGCCGCTCAGGTTCACTTCCAGCCTGTCGGGGGCGACATCAATCGGAGCGGGGTGCCTGGTCCGGAGTCATGAGTCGGCCTGCCAGGATCACGACCACCCGGCGGCGCAGCGGGCGGGCCGCCTCCATTGCCGCCCGACCCTACGAACGCCGCATCCATCTCCGGCCACATCATCCCGAGCGGATTGGCGCTCCAGCGCGCGACCATGCCGTCGTCCCAGGTGGCGTCGAACGCGCCGAAGTAGGGCACGGAGGCCCGTCGAGCACCTCGCTGCTGAAGCCACTCCTTTGTAGATGCTCCAGCGTCAGGTGGCAGTGACCCGCAACTGCGTTGGTGCACTGGCCATGGACGACTGCTGCCCGCCCCAAACACGGTCTGCACAGAACCATCGCGCTCATCCCATCAAGCAGACGACCACACCGGCGCCTGCCAGCGGTGGCGATTCGCCACCTTCCTGCTGCTCGGCCCCTGGCGCTGCGAACGCACCCGGGTCGCTCATGTTGTTCCAGGTTATCGCGATCCAGCCGTCGGAGCGCTGGACATGCGCGATGCGGAACTCGTCGATATGGCCGTTGAAGGGATCGGCGATGCCGCTCACACGCCGTCCGATGCCGAGAGGATTCGAATTGAGATCCAGGGGCTCGAGCGGTAGTACTCCGGCCGACCGTTTTCCGGATCATGCGCGGCTGCTATCCTGGCCGGGGAGGGCAGCTCGAGGCGGTTGATGAGACTTTACGGAGTGGGCAGGCATGGGACCGCACCTGATGGACGTAGTCGTCGAGGGGAAGCGGTATCGGACTGCGACCGCCACCTTGCTGGCGACCGGCCCGGGCTGGGACCAGCGGCTTGGCGACGAACCCCGCCGCCTGCTTGAGGTCCGGGTCGGCGGCGTCGACCTCTCGGCCGTGGTGGGCGGGCGCGGCTGGGAGCGGCTTGGCTGGCAGGCCTTTCTGTTCCGCACGACGAAGGGCAACCACTTCGTGCAGTTCCAGAGCACCTGGCCCGGCGAGCGCGACCAACTCCTCCCGCTGAGCCCGGACGAGGCCATGCGGCTATATGGCGAGCTGCCTGAGAAGAAGGTGAGCTTCGAGGAGGCTTTCCCGGGCGTGGAGATCGAAGAGGCGTGATGGCCCCTTAACCTCGCGGTCGCGCTCGACCGAAAGGCCAGTCCTGGGCCCCGGCTCGGCCCTCAAGCTGGGGCCCCTCAGTCGCTTCGGCCGTAGCAGCCAAGGCCGTGGCGAGTATACCGCCGAACCGCCTTCTGCAACGTTGCAGGTGACGGATTCCCGTTACATACTGCCAATACCGAAACCTGCAGCGTTGCGGTCCAGGCGGTGTGTCGGAACAGGCAACGGCACCGCGACGCATTCAGATGCGTTCAGAACGGGCGACGTTGGAACCACCAGACAGGGAGGACGAGATGAGCCCGCCGTTCGTGAGATCACTCTTGTGCTCGATCGTAGTCACCGGCTTTGTTGCCAGCGCCGGCGCCCAGGAACTCGTCACGACCGATCGCGTAGGGGCCGCCGACGCGCCGAATATCCTGACCATGCGCGCCAATCCGAACCAGTCGCCAAACAGCCCGAGCGACGAACAGCGGGCGGCCTTCAAGGAGGTATGGCAGGCCTTCGCCGAGAATCACCCCGACTGGCAGATCCAGTTCGAGTTCTTCACCACCGACATCGGTGGTGAGCACGCTCGCCTGCTCGAACAGGCCCGGGCGGGCCGGGCACCCGACTGCGTCACCGTCGATTCCTTCCAGCTGGCGCTGTTCATCGAGAACAACGTGCTGAAACCCGTGACGAAGTATTTCAGCCAGGAGGAGATCGACGACCTGTTCCCGTTCATCCGCGAGGGTATCACGGGAGGCGATGGCGAGATCTATGCCTGGTGGTGGGGCACCGATCTGCGCGTTCTCTATCGCAACACCGATCTGGTGCCCGACGCGCCGGCGACCTGGGATGAACTCAAGGCCTCGGCGCTCAAGGCGGCCGAGACTGGGGTTGAAGGCGTGCTGTTCAACGGTGGTCGTTGGGAGGGAACCACATTCGACTGGCTCGCCCACTTCTGGAGCCAAGGCGGCGATCTCGTCGACGAGACCGGCAAGCCGGTATTCGGCGAGGGCGAACAGCGTGAGAAGATGCTGAAGGCGCTCAATTTCTACAAGGACCTCATCGACAGCGGCGCTGCACCCCAGAGGGTGACGACGATCACTGACTACAATGACTTCAACGCGGCGGCGATCGCTGGGACCGCCGCCATGTTCGAAGGCGGCCATTGGCAGTACTTCCAGCTGCAGGAAGCGATGGACCCGGATCGCTTCAGCAAATGGGAAGTGTCCGAGCTGCCTGGTCCGATGCCGGATCAGCGCGCCACCGGAACCGGCGGATGGACAGTGGCAGCGTTCAGCGACGATGAGGACAAGATCGCCATGTGCGCCGCCTTAATGCGCGAAGTCTACATGGGAGCAGCCAACGAAGTGATCGGCGATCTGCCAACCCAGCAACAATTGTTCGAGACGCTGCCGAAATTCCAGGACCCGTATTTCGATCAATTGAAGGAGTATCTGGCGCACGGCAGGGCGCGCCCGGGTGTTGCAATCTACCCAGAAATCTCGAACCAGATTCAGATCATGATGGGCGAGGTCCTGTCCGGCGCAGAAGAGCCTGAGGCGGCGCTCGACGATGCGTGGAATCGAGTGATGGACGCCTACGGCAAGCGCTGATCCGAGGCCAGGGCGGGCGGACCTTTGCGCAGTCCGTCCGCCGACCTTCCGCACCGCGGATTTGGGCCGATGTCGCGGGGAGATTCGGTATGAGGGCTGCCGCCGGCACCGCGCCTGACACTGAGCCTCGCGTACTGGCGCGGCCGGTGACGGAGCGACCGCTGGTCTGGCTGATGCCGCTCGCCGTCCTGTTGCTCGCCACCTACGTCTATCCAGCGATCGACGTCATTCGCTACAGCTTTACGGACGCCACGCTGCTCGCTCCCACGTTCGACTATACCCTAGCGAGCTACGAGGCCATCACGCGCAACCCGGACGTTGCGGACATCCTGCGGGTAACTTTCATCTTCGTGGTCGCCAGTGTCCTGTTCCAGCTGATACTAGGCCTTCTCGTCGCGATGGCACTTCACCGTGGCGTCAAGCGGGGCTTGCGCGGTGTCGGGGTCGTGCGCGTGATCATTCTCTCGTCATGGATCGTACCTGGTGTCGCCGGGGGCATCGTCTGGCAGCTGATATTCAACGAAGCGAGCTACGGCTTCCTGAACGGCATCCTCAGGGCGGCGGCGCTGCCGCCGGTGGCGTGGCTGTCCGATCCGGATCTGGCCATCTGGTCGGCGGTCCTCGCCAATGTCTGGCGCGGCACCGCGTTCAGTATGATCCTGCTCTATGCCGGCCTGGTGGTCATTCCGGCCAGCCTCTACGAGGCCGCCGAAGTCGACGGTGCGAACGCGCTCCAGCAGTTCTGGTACATCACCCTGCCGCAGTTGCGGCCGATCCTGCTGATCAACACCATCCTGATCAGCATCTTCACGCTCAATACGTTCGATCTCATTCTGCCCCTCACCGGTGGCGGGCCGGGACGCGCCACCGAGGTGCTGGCGCTCTACGCCTACAACACGGTTTTCCGAAACCTCGATCTGTCCAACGGCGCCGTGCTCGCGGTGCTGCTGCTTGCGATCAGTATCGCCTTCACGTTCTTCTACGTGCGGCTGCTGCCGGAGGAGAAGTGACGTGTTGACTTCGCGGCGAGCGCGCGCGGCCGATATCGCGACCTACCTCGCCTACGGCGTCATCTGCCTGTTCTTCGCCGCGCCGCTCTTGTGGCTGATATCGCTATCGATTCGCACCAGCGCCGAGGTCTATGTCAGCGACCTCCGGCTATGGCCGAACGATCCGACCATGCAGAACTACCTGTCGGCGCTGGCCAATCCGCTATTCCCGACCTATCTCTGGAACGGTCTCAAGCTCTCCATTGCCGGCGCGCTCGGCGCCATGCTGTTCGCCACGCCGGCGGCGTATGCCCTGTCACGCTTCCGCTTTCGCCACCGTCATCTGGTGATGATCGGCCTGCTCGCCTTCCAGATGATCTCGCCGTTGGTGATCATGGTGCCGCTTTACCGTTACATGGATCGGCTTTACCTGACGGACAGCCATCTCGGCGCCGCCATCCTCTACATCGCGATCGCTGCGCCGCTGTTCACCTGGATGCTCAAAGGCTTCCTCGACGGCATTCCACAGAGCCTCGAGGACGCGGCGATGATCGACGGCTGCACCCGCTTCGGAGCCTTCATGCGGGTCGTCTTGCCGCTCAGCCTGCCAGGCCTTACTTCGGCATTCGTGCTCAATGCAATTCTCGGCTGGTCGCAGTTCGTCATCCCCTTCATCCTGATCAGCAAACCTGCGCTCCAGCCAATCGCCGTCGGAATCTTCAATTTCCAGGGCACCTATATCGACACCTCGACCCAGCTTCTCGCGGCAGCGAGCGTCCTCTCCATCGTGCCGGCGGTGTTCGTCTTCCTGGTTCTCCAGCGCTTTATCATCGGCGCCCTGATGGCCGGCGCGGTGAAGGGCTGATTCCTCACTCGCAACGGCCGGGCAGGCCAAGCCGGCTGACGAAAGCGAGAACATGGCGCTCACGAAGGCACAACGCGTCACACGACTGAAGAAGCGAAGCGAAGAACTCGCCCTCTGGACCGTGCGACGCGCGATCCCCCTCGATCACTGGCTGTTCAACTGCGAGCCAATCGCACGCGGTGAACCCTGGCCAACGCGTGAGGGCGTGGCGGCATTAAGCCACGGCGAGGTAGCAGTGCCGGCGGATTGGCCGCTCGACGATGCCCGACTGGACCTCGACCTGGGTGGCGAGGGACTCCTACGCCTTTCCTACGCAAGTGGTGCCAGCGACGTCTTTGGCCTCGATCCGAACCATTGCAGGTTCCGACCAAAGGAGCCGCGTTTTTCCATCACAGCAGACTGCGTTGCGCGGCTGCCCTTTGGTGTGCCAAACCGCGACGCCCGCTTAGGCCAGGCACGGCTCGTCTGGCTGGAGTCCCAACTTGCCGAATTTGCGTTGCTCCTTCGGCAGGTCATCGAGATGGCGCAGGTGCTGGAAGCGCACCAGGTGATTGATCCGCTGCTCTCGGCGGCCGAGGAGAGCCTGTACACGCTTCGCTGGCCGACGGCGACGCAGGCTTATGTCGCCCGAGTAACGCCGGGTCGCGAGCTGCAACGGATCTGGCAACTGCCGGCGGGCATCGCTGAAGAACCCGCTGGACTCGATGAGACGCAGCGCGCTTCGGTCTCGTCAGCGCTCGCGTCTTTGGTCTCGCGATTGAAGGCTTTGCGCGAGCGCTATCCACAGACGGGCGCCCTGGCGCTGACCGGGCATGCTCATCTCGATCTTGCCTGGCTGTGGCCGCTTGCCGAGACGCGGCGCAAGGCGATTCGCACGTTCAGTTCCGTGATCGGTCTCATGGACCAGCATCCGGACTTCCGCTTCAACCAGTCGACCGCCCAGCTTTACGCGTTCCTCGAAACGGATGATCCTGGGCTCTTCATGCAGATCAAGCAGAGAGTTGCCTCCGGGCAGTGGGAGCCGATCGGCGGCATGTGGGTCGAGCCCGACACCAACATGCCGACCGGCGAATCCCTCGTCCGCCAGCTGCTTTATGGCCAACGCTATTTCGAGCGAACCTTCGGCCGCCGTCATACGGTGTGCTGGCTGCCCGACTGCTTCGGCTTTTCGCCTGCGCTCCCACAGATCCTGCACCTCGCCGGCATCGACAGCTTCTTCACCATCAAGGTCAACTGGTCCGAGACCAACCGGATGCCCTTCGACCTCTTCTGGTGGGAGGGTCTCGACGGCAGCCGGGTGCTTGCGCACACCTTCAAGAACCCGGCGGGCGGCTACAACAGTACGACCGACCTGCTAGCGGTCATCGAAACCTGGAGGAACTTTACCGGCAAGCATCTGAACCCGGAGAGCCTGCTGTGTTTCGGCCATGGCGACGGCGGCGGCGGGCCGACCGAAGAGATGCTGACACGCCAGCGTCAGCTCGCCAATTTTCCGGTCGTTCCGGCGCTTCGCCCGGTGAACGTGGCGGATTGGTTCGCCTCGACGCGCGACCGAGTCGCGGCCAACCCCAAGCTGCCGACCTGGGTCGGTGAGATCTATCTCGAACTACACCGTGGCACCCTGACCAGCCAGGGCCGCACCAAGTTCCTCCACCGCCGCGCCGAACGGGCTCTGATCACTGCCGAAACCATCTCGAGCATGGCGACGCTGCTGGGCGGGCCATTGGCGCCGTCGCTCGAGGAGCACTGGCGCGTTCTGCTCCGCAATCAGTTCCATGACATTCTGCCGGGGTCGAGCATTCGCGAAGTCTACGAACAGACAGAAGTCGAACTAGCGGGGGTCATCGCCGCCGGCACCACCGTGGTGCGCGACCAGCTCTCCGCCATCGCCGATATGCTGGCCGCATCGGATGGTGGGAATGGGATGTTGGTCATCAATCCCGACCTGTCGGCGCGACCGTTGCGGCTCCTGAGTGAAGCTGCGTTGCCGGGTGGCCAGGCGGTCGAGGGCGGCAGCGTGCTTGCCGGCGGCGCGACCGTGCCCGGCCTCTCGGCGATGGTGGTCGCCGCCGGCTCGCCACCGGCTGGCCTCAGCGTCGACACGCGACGGATCGAGAACGCGCGGCTACGGATCGACCTGAATGAAGACGGCACTCTTGCTCGTGTCTATGACAAACGGGCCGACCGTGAGGTCCTCGCCGATCGCGGTAATCAGATCTGGGCCTACGTCGACAAGCCGCGCGAGTGGGATGCCTGGGACGTCGAGGAGGACTATTGGCGCCAGGGCGAGGAAGTCACGGCGACTTCCGCGTTGGAGGTTGTGGAGGCCGGCCCGCACCGAGCGGCAATCCGGGTCGTCCGCCGCTTCCGCGACAGCGAGATCGTGCAGACGATGCGGCTCTGGGCCAATTCCGCTCGGCTCGACTTCAAGACCGATATCGATTGGCATGATCGCAGGATCCTCCTCAAGGCGCGGTTCCCGCTTGCCATCCACACCGACCATGCGACCTTCGAATGCGCGCACGGCGTCATCAGACGTCCGACGCACCGCAACACGTCGTGGGACCAGGCTCGCTTCGAGGTGGCCGCTCATCGCTTCGTCGACATGTCCGAGCACGGCTACGGCGTGGCGCTTCTCAACGACGGCAAATATGGCCATCACGCCGTGGGCAACGAGCTTGGCTTGACGCTTTTGCGCTCGCCGGTCTACCCCGATCCGCTCGCTGATGAGGGCCAGCAAAGTTTCACCTATTCGCTCTATCCGCATACCAGTCACTGGTTGGACGGAGGCGTGCTTGCCGAAGCGGAAGACCTCAATCAGCCGCTGCTCTGCCGGCCGGCGGTGTCGGGCGCCGGGACGACATGGATGGCCGTCGAGATCAGCGGCATTACGTTGGGGCTGAGCGGTTTCAAGCCGGCGGAGGATGGCAACGGGCTGATCTTCAGGACCTACGAACCTGCCGGGGCCAGCGGCGAGGCCGATATCACATTGGCCGAAGGCTGGAGCCTTGGCGACGGGGTGGATCTCCTGGAAGATCAACAGGGACCGGCAAATCTGCGGTTTTCACCCTTCAAGCTGCGAAGCTGGCGGATCAGACGGACCGCGTGACGCTGAGCGCGATTGAAATGGCGCTCGGTTGCCAGGGTGCCAGCCTCAGGTCCGGCGGTGGAAGCGTGGTTCGGCGATCGACTGCAGTTTGTCGACCGTAGCGCCGGCGATCCGCATAAGCAGCAGGCGCGCAAGTTCCTCTCCAGCGAAAATCAAGTCCTCGTAGAACGAGTCGATCGACGGCGTGACATGGTCGAGCAGATCGGAAGTGTCTTTGCCGATGACGTCGATGTCCCGGCCGACCGTGAGCCCGCCGTCCTGCAGTCCGGCGACCAGCGCCAGCGACCGCGTCTCATTGGCGCAGATGATGCCATCGGGCGCGTTCGGCCTCGCCGCCAAGCGCCTCGCCTCCAGACGAAACTCGGCTGGGTTGCTGTCGAGATGTACGCGAGCCAGAATCTCGCCGTGGACTCCGGCGTCGGCGATCGCCCGGCGAAACCCTTCGCGCATGTGACCCCAGCAGGTCAGGTTTGGTAGCGGAGCGATGAGCAGCAAGCGCTTGCGCCCGCGCTCGCTCAGCCGATGCACAGCCTCGACCGTGAAGCGTTCGTTGTCGAAATCGTAGAACGGGTGCGGCTCGTCGAGTTTGGTCCGTCCATGGCAGATGAAGGGGAAATCTCGATCGAGCAGATAGCGTACGCGCTCGTCGCGCGGCTGCGTGTGCGTGAAAATAAGCCCGTCAGCGGCCGCCGTCTCAACGAAATAGCGGATCGGCTCCATCAGATCGGCGTCCTGCATCAGCGGCATCACGACGAGGTGGTAATTGGTGTGAGCAAGCACCCGCGATACGCCGAGGATGATGCGCTTCTCGAACTCGGCGACCGTGTTGTTCTGATCGAGGATCAGGCCGATGACGTATGTACGGCCGGTCCGTAACCGAACGCCGGCCCGGTGCGGCCGATAGCCGAGTTGATCTGCTATCTCGCGGACCCGCGCCCTCGTCGCCACGCTCAATTCTGGCCCGTTTTTCAGAGCTCTGGAGACGGTGGTGATCCCGAGGCCCGTGAGTTGCGCGATCGTCTTCAGCGTCGGCCGGCGATCGCCACGCGAGGGCTCATCGTTGGCGGCCCCGTGTTCCGTTGTGCCGCCTTGTTCTATGGGCAAATTGCATCGTCCTTGGACAAAGGCTTGGCCAGCTATCGATGTTAGGCCAAGCGAGTTTCGTGCGAAATCCCTACCCTTGGTGATCGGGCATTGGTCGATCGATCAGATTGCTCCCTGGCGTAGCCACCGACAGGACCTGCAATCCCCCGAACGATGGCGCTTTACCCGGCTGCGACACCGATCACCGTTGCTATGATGCATTCGGCGGCCCGCCCCCATACCCGACGTCACGAAAACTGTATTGCGTCTCCGACCAGCGCATCCCGACGGGATTGGCACTCCAGCGGGCGAGCATCGCGTCGTCCCAGGCAGAGTCGAGTAACCGCGTCGCGGCGCAGACCGTTGACGACCGCTGACCCAAGACAGCGAGCGCCAAGTGTCCGCCCTCATCGTATGAGACAGGCGACCACACCGGCGCCGGCAAGCGGCGGCGGTTCGCCGCCTTGCTGCTCCTCGGCTCCTGCTGCGGCGAACGCACCGGGGTCGCTCATGTTGTGCCAGGTGGTCTCGATCCAGCCGTCGGAACGCTGGACGTGCGCGATGCGGAACTCGTCGATGTGGCCGTTGAACGGATCGGCGATGCCGCTCACGTGCCGGCCGAGGCCGAGGGCGGCTGAAATCAGATCGATGGGCTGCGTATCGCTCATCTGCCCGACGCGCGCGCCATTA
>Ga0081538_10005709_pt1 | contig 11126 bp, 9 predicted proteins | sample TabmetS5T2R1_FD_71022 | JGI IMG/M metagenome (GOLD analysis project Ga0081538, IMG submission 71022) | Tabebuia heterophylla rhizosphere microbial communities from the University of Puerto Rico - S5T2R1 | ecosystem: Host-associated > Plants > Roots > Rhizosphere ...
CGCTGGCGGCAATGAAGCAAAGCGCGCATTTGATGCGATGATGGGGATGAAGAAGATCGACGTCGCCGCGATCAAGGCGGCGCGGCGCGGCTGACGTTGCTATGTTGACCCATCTAGCATTTTGTTGATCTTCAGCACCAGTTCCTCGGTGCTCAAGGGCTGGGTGAGAAGAATTCGTACCTTTGGAAGCAAGCGAGCCATGCCTGAAAGTGGCACTGACCGACAGTTCCGGCACGTCCGCGCATCGGTCGCGATCGGGGGCAAGCCGGACGTGTTATGCTCGCCTGAGCCTTTCAGCCCATGACCCGGAGCCGAGATCCCATTGACAGGCCCATGCGGCGAAGGCTCGGTTGTTGCCGGCAAGCTCCCGTGCCACCATCTAGGCACCGAATATTTCTTGACTTTGAGGCTCTATGCCGCGCCGAAAATACGACTGGGAATCGCTGTCCGATGAGCACTTGCTCAAGCGCCGGCTCAGCAGTCTGAGGGTCGTGGTTGAAGGGACCTGGCTCGAGGACTGCCTCCACAAGCTCCATGAAGAGCTCGAAGAGCGGGGCATCCGGCTGCGGCCGCACGCGTGGATATCGAGCGAGTGGTTCAGTCCGGTTAGTACGCCGGGCATTGCGATCCCATTCTATCTCGCCCATCCGCGCCTGATGAAGCTCGAGAAGAAAATGATGCTCGAGGTTGAAGGGGGCACCTGGTCCGAGTGCATGGCCATTCTCCGCCATGAGGCTGGCCACACCATGCAGCACGCCTACCAGCTGCAGCGCCGCCGGCGCTGGCAGCAGCTGTTCGGCCCGTCCTCGAAACACTACCCGCGCTATTACCGACCCGATCCGGCCAGCCGGCGTTATGTCCAGCACCTTCGGCGCTGGTATGCGCAGAGCCATCCGGACGAAGATTTCGCCGAGACCTTTGCTGTGTGGCTGCGGCCGCGTTCGAACTGGCGGACGCGCTACGCCGGTTGGCCCGCGCTCAGAAAGCTGGAATATGTCGACGAGCTGATGGAGGAAATCGCGGGGGAACGGCCTCTGCTCACCGCGCGGGAGCGCGTCGATCCGCTGCACGAGCTCAGCCAGACGCTCGGCGACCACTACAAGAAAAAACAAGCGCTCTACGCTTTCGACCCACCGAAAACCTACGACCGTGATCTCTATCGGTTGTTCTCTGCCGATCCGCGGCATCGCCGGTCGCAAGCGGCTTCGATGTTCATCAGGCGCCATCGTGCAAGCATCAGGAAGCTGGTTGCGCGGTGGACCGGCGAAAACCAGCTCACGCTTGACGCCGTGCTTGACGACATGATCACCCGATGCCGTGTGCACAATCTGCGCGCCTTCGGTCCCGAGCAGAAGCTCCTGATCAATTTCACTGTCCTGTTGACCGCCAAGACGATGCACGCGCTGTTCGGCCCGTCGCGGCGCAAATGGATTGCGTTATGAGGCGCCTGCGCGTCCTGGTGCTCATGGACCCGGACTTGGTGCCCCCGGACTCGACCAAGGGGTACACCCCGCAGCAAATCAACGAATGGAAGACCGAATACGACGTCGTGAGCACGTTGCGCGCGGCCGGGCACGACGTTCGCCCGCTCGGCGTGCACGACGAGCTCAAGCCGGTGCGCGACGAAATCGAAGGCTTCAAGCCGGACGTGGTGTTCACGCTGCTGGAGCAGTTTCAGGGCGAGGTCATCTACGACCAGAACGTCGCAAGCTATCTCGAGCTGATGCGAATCCCGTACACCGGGTGCAACCCGCGCGGCCTGGTGCTGGCGCGCGGCAAGGACCTGTCCAAGACGCTGGTGCACTATCACCGGATTGCCGTGCCGGAGTTCGCTGTGTTTCCGATGCACCGCAGGGTCAAGCGGCCGGCGCGCCTCGCGTTCCCGCTGATCGTCAAGAGCCTGAGCGAGGACGCCTCCTGCGGCATCTCGCAGGCATCCGTTGTCGACACGGACGCGAAGCTCGCGGAGCGCGTCGCCTTCATTCACGAGCGGATCGGCACCGCCGCTATCGCCGAGCAATATATCGAGGGACGTGAGCTCTATGTCGGCGTGCTCGGCAACCAGCGGCTGCGGGTGCTGCCGGTATGGGAGCTCAAATTTGGCAGCATGGCCCAAAGTGCATGGCCCATTGCCACGGAGAAGGTCAAGCGCGATCCCAATTATCAGGAGCGCGTCGGCATTCTGGATGGGCCGGCGAAGGAGCTTGCGCCGGAGCTATATTCCCGTATCCAGCGCACAGCCAAACGGGTGTACCGGACGCTGGAGCTCGACGGATATGCACGCATCGATTTTCGCCTCTCTGCCGACGGAATTCCATATTTCCTCGAAGCGAATCCCAATCCCGAGATCGCGAAGAGCCAGGAATTTGCGACGGCAGCGCGGCATGACGGTCTTGCCTATGCGGACCTGCTGCATCGCATTCTGGCGCTCGGAATAAGTCGGGCAGCGGCACGGGTGTCCGCAAGCTGAAAGGCAACACCGGGAATGTCGGGCTCCTGGCCCAGACCGGACGTTCGATGCCGAGGCCGCAAGGCAACCGAGAAGCGATGGATCAAACCAGCACGGCCGACGGGCGGCGATTTCGTATGCGCGGCGGGTTCGCCATATGCGCCGGTCTTGGCTACGAGCTCCGCGCGTGCAGCCCGGTAGGGTCGGTATTCGCCGAGCGGCACATTCCTGAGGCAGCTGGAATGGCGCTTACACTGGGTAGCAGGCCTACCTCGCAGGCCTTTATCTGCAGGCCGAGGTACTTGGAGTAAATCCGGCATTGGGCAAAACTGCCGGCGATAAACCAGAGCCCCGGCTGTGCGGTGCGCATGAACATGTTGCGCAACTCCTGTTCATCGCCGAATCCCCAGATTGGGCCAACGCGGCCAGCAACATTATCGCCAAACAATTTGCGAACCAGATATTCCTGGCCTTTGTAGCCGGTCGCCAACACAATCAAATCGGCGGCAAGCATATCGCCCGTGCGCATCCGCGCTCCCTCTGCGACGAATCCGGCGATATCGGAAAATTGCACCAGTCCTATCTCGCCCTCAACAATCAAATCGGAACAGCCGACATTGAAGTAGTAACCGCCGCCACGGGTGAGGTACTTGAACTGCCAGCCGGTCCCGTCTTCACCGAAATCAAGCTTGAACCCCACGCGCTCCAGTTTATCGAGGAGTTCCCTGTCCAGATTCTTCGCTTGTTCGGTGAAGAGTATATGGCTCTTTCTTGCCAATGGAACTGGGATGGACGTCGTGATGAGGTCACAGTCCTCCAGAGAGGGTCCTTCGTCATACAGCGCGTAAGGCAGTTGCGCGCTCGGCTCGACATTGACGATCAGAGTCGAACGGCGTTGAACGAGAGTGACCTTCGCCCCGCTCGAGTGTAGGTCCTGAGCAATATCATGGCCGCTGTTGCCGGAACCGATGATAAGAACATTTTTGCCCTTCCACGCCTCGCCGTCGTCGTATTGGCTGGAGTGCAGAATCGTGCCGCCGAAGTTGCGCAAGGTCGGAATATCCGGAAGGCTCGGAATGCCGCTCACTCCGGTGGCCATGACGACGTGTCGCGGGTACATCTCTCGCGTCGTGCCGTCCGACCGACGGAGCACAACGGACCATCGTCCCTCTCTTTCGTCGTACGTGCCGCCCTCGAATTCGGTGGCCGTCCAATAGTTGAGCTCCATGCTTTCCACATAGGCTTCAAACCAGGCGGCAAGTTTGTCTTTGGGAATATAGGTCGGCCAGTTCGGTGGAAAAGGCATGTACGGAAGGTGGTTGACGTGCACCTGGTTGTGCAGGACCAGCGCGTGATAACGATTACGCCAGTTGTCACCAATGCGCCGTTCACGGTCCACGATCAGCGTATCGACCTGCAATTGAGACAGGCGTGCGGCGATCGAAAGGCCGGCCTGTCCCCCGCCGACAACGAGCACGGCCGGATCTCGATCGACATACTCGGCGGCGGCCTTCCTCAGGTCGAGCCAGTTGGGGCCCCGAAAATCGCGGGAAAAGGCCTTGGCTTGAGGCCTTGATCTCCCGACCTGCTCCTCGAACCCCTTTATTTCGTCCAGCGCGGTGAGCAGCGTCCACGCTTTGAGCGTGTTGCCATCGTTGGCGTCGGGGGTGAGCCTTAAGACTCCATTGCCGCGGCCGTCGGCGGTTTCAAATGTGAAGATCGCTTCGATCGCCTTGGTGCCCGCGCGCGTCACATAGCGGGGTGCAGTCCGATTGGGGTCCGTCCTAAAATTAATCGGATTAGCTCGGCCAACATGCGCATTAAGTTCTTTCAGAATGGAGTCCAAGCCGTTGACCGTTCTGATGTGCCAGGTGAGCGCCAGCACGTCGCGCCAATGGCTATCAGCATGAAACAGAGCCTTGAGCAGAATATCGTCGGGTTCCGCGAGCACTCTTTCGAACTGCGAAAGCCAATTCTCCACAGTCGTTGCGATGGTTTCTGTTCCAGACAACATTCGCGCCCTCAAGCAATCGATCTGCGCGGCGTCTCCAGAATTTTGAATTTACACCGATTTGAGACCGGGAAGCGAGGGGTGAGACACGCGCCGATTTCCAGTCCTGGCACTGACCGATCGTCATCGGATGCAGGGCCTCGCTCGATCATTTTGGCCGATCCTTGCCCTTGCCATTGCGCGCAAGCCACTGGCGCCACGTCTCGGCAAACGCAGTCTTGGCTTCCGCCAGCGTGCCGGCGAATTCGACCGATGACGCGCTCGCCGCTCAATACGTCGTGAATCGTCGGGGGTTGGCCCGGCGTGGCGCGGTGGTCGCGGCATGGCGAAACTTTAGCGGCATTTGGGTTACTCGGCTATGCTAGGGACCGGGAACGATCCTTCGCGTGTTGAAATTGACTTGACGTCGTGCTGGTTGGCCAGGTTCCGCCACCGCTTCGCCATGTATGGTTTGATTCTCATTCTTCTCCTTGCCTTGACCGTGCCGGCATCGGCCGATCTGCGGATCAGGCGTGACCATGGCGGCTACCTCGAAGAGTACAAGGCCAAGTACGCGCGCATCCGTGACAACGGCGGGCGCATCATTATCGACGGCATCTGCAATGGGGCGTGCACTGTCCTCCTCGGAATCGTTCCGCTTAATCGAGTGTGCGTGACGCCGCGGGCAAGACTCGGCTTCAAAGAGGCCCATTATGACACGCAGGGGACAGCCGGATTCTGGCAGTGGACCGCCTGGTTCTCGATGACGAACATCTCCGCGACGGACGAGCTGATGTCGATCTATCCGCAATCTGTAAAGGACTGGATCAGTCGCCAGGGCGGCCTGAGCGGCGAGCTGAAGTACTTGAAGAACGGCCCGGAACTTTGGGCCATCGTTGATCCCTGCCCCTAGGAATTCATTGGAATTTGAGCCCGACCATGCCCAGCGTCGGGTAGGTAAGCGTCGGCAACCTGGTCGCTGCCGGCCCCGGAGCTCCGGTGCTGACGACGCGGCGCCGAGCCTGGACTGGCGCAATAGATAGGGCGGATCAGCGTCAGCATTCTCCGCATGAAGCGGCGGATTACGCCTCCGGCTAATCCGCCCCGTAAGGCTAGATCCGCCCTTCCGCCACCGCATGACAGGCGACGGCGCCCGCGGGCGTGTGGATGAGCTGCGGCAGTTCGGCGCGGCAGCGCGCCGTGGCGTAGCGACAGCGCGGGTGAAAGGCGCATCCCGGCGGTGGATCGACCGGATTGGGGACCTCGCCCTCGACCGGTCGGCGCTGGCGTCCGCTCGGCGTGAGGTCGGGCACCGCGTCGAGCAGCATGCGCGTGTAGGGATGCTGCGGGGCGTAAAACAGCGCCTTGGCGGCCGCGATCTCCACCAGGCGACCGAGGTACATGACGCCGATACGGCTCGCCATGTGCCGCACCACGGCGAGGTTGTGACTGATGAACAGGTACGCGAGACCGAACTGGTCCTGCAGATCGCGCATCAGGTTCAGCGTCTGCGCCTGGACCGACACGTCGAGTGCCGAGGTCGGTTCGTCGCACACGATGAACTCCGGCCGCGACGCGAGCGCGCGGGCAATGGCGATGCGCTGGCGTTGGCCCCCGGAGAACTCGTGCGGATACTTGCCGCCGTCGGCCGGATCGAGGCCGACGAGGGTCAACGCTTCGCCGACTTTTGCAGCGGTCTCCGCTCGCGTGTCGGCGAGATGAAAGGCGCGGATCGGCTCGGCGACGATGTCGAGCGCCCGCCAGCGCGGATTGAGGCTGGCGTAAGGATCCTGGAACACCATCTGGATGCGCCGACGCAGGCGGCGCTGCTCCGCCGCCTGCCTGCGATCGGTCATCGACACGCCATCGATCACGACATCGCCCCCCGTCGGCGCGATGAGGCCGACCGTCATCCTGGCGACCGTCGATTTGCCCGAGCCGGATTCGCCGACCAGCGCGAAGGTTTCGCGCCGATCGATCGAGAACGTCACGTTTTCCGCCGCGACCAGCAGACGCCGCGGAAGACCTTCCGTCATGCGGTTGAGCCACGGCTTCGACACGTCGAAGGTGCGGCTGAGGTTCTCGACCCTGACCAGCGGCGCCGCCGTCATTGGACCGCCTCGGCCGGTGCGTCGTGGTAGAGCCAGCAGGCGACGCGCGACCGGCCCTCCGGCTTGAGCTCGGGCCGCTCGACGACACAGCGCGCGAACACGGCAGCACAGCGCGGATGGAACGGGCAGCCGCCCGGGATCGCGGTGAGGCGCGGCATCGCGCCCGGAATCTGCACCAGCCGGTCGTTGTCGAAGTCGAGCGTCGGGATCGAGCCGACCAGGCCCTTGGTGTAGGGGTGCAGCGGCGATTTGATCACGTCGTGCAGCGGCCCGATCTCGACGATCCGTCCAGCATACATCACGGCAACGCGGTCGGCGGTCTCGGCGATCACGCCCATGTCGTGAGTGATCAGCATGACGGCCGCGCCGCGCTGGCGGCATAGCTTCCGCAGCAGGGCGATGATCTGCGCCTGCACCGAAACGTCGAGCGCGGTGGTCGGCTCGTCGGCGATGATCAGCTCGGGCTCGGCGGCCAGCGCAAGCGCCAGCACCACGCGCTGGCGCATGCCGCCGGAAAACTGGTACGGATAGTTGTGGATGCGGGTCTCCGGCGCTGGAATACCGACCTCGGAGAGGAGCGCCAGCGCGCGCCGCCGCGCGGCAGCGCCCGACAAGCTGACGTGCGCCGTAATGGTCTCGATGAGCTGGTCGCCGATGCGATAGAGCGGATTGAGGCTGGTGAGCGGGTCTTGGAACACCATGCCGATGCGCTTGCCGCGAATCCTGCGCATCGCCTGATGCGACAGGTGATCGATGCGCGCGCCGGCGAGCCGCAGCTCGCCGCCAGCGATGCGTCCGGGCGGCTCGATCAGGCCGATGATCGCGGTGCCGGTGAGCGACTTGCCGGCGCCGGATTCGCCGACCACGCCCAGGACTTCGCCCGGCATGATGTCGAACGACACCCCGTCGACCGCGGTCAGCGTGCCGCGCCGGGTCGGAAACTCGACCTTCAGGTCGCGGACACTGAGCACCGGGGCATTCATCGGAGCTTGGGGTTCAGCGCGTCGCGCAGCCAGTCGCCGATAAGGTTGATGGACAGGGCGAGCAGGATCAGGGCGAGCGCCGGATAGAACAGGATCCACCATTCGCCCGAGAACAGGAACTGCTGGCCGACGCGGATCAGGGTGCCGAGCGACGGTTGCGTCGGCGGCACCCCGACGCCGAGGAAGGAGAGCGTCGCCTCCTCGATGATGGCGAGCGCGAGGTTGATGGTGGCGATGACGAGCACCGGGCCGATCACGTTCGGCAGCACGTGCTGGCGCATGATGGCGAACGACGAGCGGCCCATGACGCGAGCCGCCAGCACATAATCCTTGTTCCTTTCGACCAGCGTCGAGCCGCGGACGGTGCGGGCGTATTGCGCCCAATGCGACAGGCCGATGGCGACGATCAGGACCCCGATCGCGGCCTGCTCGTGGTAGGCCGGCTCGATCAGCCCGCGGGCGACGCCGAACACCAGGAGCGCGATCAGGATCGCCGGAAACGACAGCTGGATGTCGGCGATGCGCATGATGAGGCCGTCGAGACGCCCGCCGAGATAGCCCGAAACGAGCCCCAGCATGACGCCGAGCGCGACCGAGAAGGCGACCGAGGCGAAGCCGACGGTGAGCGACACGCGCGAGCCGTAGAGGATCGCCGAGGCGACGTCGCGGCCCTGGTTGTCGGTGCCGAACAGGAACACGCGCCCGGTCACCGGGCTGGGCTCGCCCGGCGGCGAGAAGCCTTCCATCAGGTTGAGCGTGGAGGCATCGAATGGATTGTGCGGGGCGACCCACGGGGCGAATACGGCGGCCAGAACCAGGATCAGGGCGACGGCGCTGGCCGCGATCGCGACCGGAGAATGGCGATAGCTCCAGGCGATGTCGGAATCCCACCATCGCCGCAGCCGGGCGGACAGGCGTTCGGCGGATGCAAGCGGCTCATGCATCCTCACCTCGCGAACGCCGGTCCGTTCCCGCGCAGCCGCGGGTCGAGGACGAAGTAGAGGAGATCGACGGCGAGGTTCACGGTCACGAACACCAGCGCCACGAACATCAGGTACGCCGCCATGACCGGGATGTCGACGAACTGCACGGCCTGCACGAACAGCGCGCCCAGGCCCGGCCATTGGAACACGCTTTCGGTGACGATGGCGAAGGCGACCACCGAGCCAAGCTGCAGGCCGGCAATGGTCGTCACCGGGATCATGGTGTTGCGCAAGGCATGGCGGAAGCGGATCGAGCGCTCCGGGATCCCCCGCGCGCGGGCAAACTTCACGTAATCGCTGCGCAGCGCCTCCAGCATCTCGGCGCGCACCAGACGCATGATGAGGGTGAGCTGATAGAAGCCCAGCGTGAGGGCCGGCATGATCAGCGACTTGCGGCCGCTGTCGGTGAGGAGGCCGGTCGACCACCAGCCGAATTTCACCACCTCGCCGCGCCCAAACGACGGCAGCCAGCGCAATTCCACGGCGAACAGGTAGATCAATCCGATGCCGATCAGGAAGGTCGGCAGGCTCACGCCGATCAGCGACAGCGCCATCGCCGCATTGGCGAGAATGCCGCGCCGGTTGATCGCCGCATAGATGCCGAGCGCGACGCCCAACGCCAGCGCCATGGCCGAGGACAGCACGGCGAGCTCCACCGTCGCCGGCAGCCGTTCGGCCAGGAGCTCGGCAACCGGGCGGCCCTGCCGATACGACATCCCGAATTCGCCACGCGCGATGCCGAGCACGAAGCGGCCGAACTGGACCACGACCGGATCATTGAGCCCGAGCCGCTCGGCGATCTCCCCGCGCTCGGCGACCGAGGCTTCCTGGCCCACCATGGTGGCGATCGGATCGCCGACGAAGCGGAACATGGCAAAAGCGATCAGCGCCACCGCCAGCATCACCACGATGGCCTGGGCAAGGCTGCGCAGGATGTACGCGATCATGGCGCTGTTGCGCTCAGGACTTGCGAAACGCCACCAGCTTGAAGGACACCTGATTGTCCGGGTGGACCGGAATGTCGATGAAGTTCTTCATCGCATGGGCGAGCACCTGGTGGTGGATCGCGACATAGAGCTGGTCCTTGGCGACCTGCCGCCAGATCGCGGCGATCGCGGCATTGCGCCTGGCAAGATCGGTCTCGGCCGAGAGCCCCTCGATCAGCCGGTCGACTTCGGCATTGGAATAGCGTGTCGCGTTCCAGCCGCCGAACTTGTCCGTGCGCGTGTGATACAGATAGCTGAAGACGTACTCGGAGTCGTAGGGCGGGACGCCCCAGCCGAGCAGATAGAAGTCGGCTTCAGCCTTCTGGATCAGCGGGAAGTGCAGCGACTTCGACTGCGCGACCAGGTTCGCCTTGATGCCGATCTGTCCCAGCATGCCGACCGCGGCCTGGCAGATCGCTTCGTCGTTGAGATAGCGATCGTTCGGGCAATGCAGGCTGACCGAGAACCCGCCCGCATAGCCGGCCTCGGCGAGCAGCGCCTTGGCCTTCGCCACGTCGAGGCGCGGAACCGCATCGATCTCCCCGGTGTACCCGTTGACGAATGGCGGCACGATCGCACCGGCCGGCACCGATTGCCCGCGCATGACGACGCGCTGAATGGCCTCGCGGTTGATCGCCATGTTCATCGCCTGGCGCACGCGCACATCGGCGAACGGGTTCCTGCCCTTGACGTCCGACGATTTCAGCTGCGGCGAGCCGACGTCCATTCCGAAGAAAATGGTGCGGTTCTCCGGACCGGTGGTGATGCTGAGGTTGGGCGAACTCTTCAGCCGCTCGACATCCTGCACCGGCACGTCCTGGACGAAGTCGATTTCGCCGGAGAGCAGCGCGGCGATGCGCGTGGCGTCGGCCTTGATCGGCGTCAGCACGAGCTCGGTGACCTCGAGCGGCACCTCGCCGCGGCCCCAGTAGAGGTCGTTGCGCTTGAATACGGTCCTGACATCCGGCTCGCGCGAGACGAGCGCAAACGGCCCGGTGCCGTTGGCGTTGCGGACGGCGAAATTCTCTTCCTTGTTCTTGAAGTCCTGCGGCTTCGCCGCGTTGTTCGCCTCCGACCACTCCTTGTCCATCATGAAAAGATACGTCAGGTTCTGGACAAGGATCGGATTGGGCCCCTTGGTCCTGATGCGGACCGTGTGCGAATCCACCTTGGTGACGGATTCGACCGAGGTCAGATAGCCCTTGAAGTCCGACGTGGGCTGCCGCGCGCGCTCGAACGTGAAGACGACGTCGTCGGCATCGAACGCATTGCCGTTGTGGAACTTGACGCCCTGGCGCAGCTTGAATTCCCACACCGAAGGATCCTCGGTGATGCGCCAGGACAGCGCGAGCGTGGGCACCAGCGCGCCGGAGCGGTCGCGGTCGACCAGCGGTTCGTAGACTTGCCGGTTGACGTTGGTGGTTGGTCCCTCGTTCTGGGCGTGGGGATCGAGCGTCAACGCATCGCCCGAGCGCGCCCATCTGAGCGAGCGCGCGTCGGCGGCGCTCAAAGCGAGCGCGGTTGCAGCCAAAAACGCGGCAGCCGCGGCCGCCCAAAGTCCGGCTCTTCCCAGCATCTTCGCCTCCGGGGCTTGAATTCCGAAACCCGGCAATTGCCGGAATCC
>Ga0081538_10005710_pt1 | contig 11126 bp, 9 predicted proteins | sample TabmetS5T2R1_FD_71022 | JGI IMG/M metagenome (GOLD analysis project Ga0081538, IMG submission 71022) | Tabebuia heterophylla rhizosphere microbial communities from the University of Puerto Rico - S5T2R1 | ecosystem: Host-associated > Plants > Roots > Rhizosphere ...
GACCAGGACGTGCGCTCTGCGCTCCAAGATGGTTTCGACAAGCTCTTCTCGCTCGTTGACGACCGCTGCAACGAGCTGCGTGAGGACGCGGAGTCGCAGCAGGAGCCGGACTCGACCGAGGAGCCGCCTGTCGTGACGGAGACGGAGACCGTCCCGCCGCCCGAGACCGAGACCGTTCCGCCGCCCGAGACCGAGACCGTTCCGCCGCCCGAGACCGAGACGACGCCGCCGCCGACGGAGGAGGAGGAGCCACCCGCCGACGAGGGTGACGGTGGTGGCGTGCTCGCACCGCAGGGGGACCAGGGATGAGTCCGCCCACCCAGGTCGCGGGCCGCTACGTGATCGAGCGCCGGCTCGGCGCCGGTGGCATGTCGACCGTCTTCAGGGCCAACGACACGGTCCTCGAGCGACCCGTGGCCGTGAAGCTGCTGGCCGAGCACCTCGCCGACGACGAGGCATTCGTGGCGCGCTTCCGCCGCGAGGCGCTCTCGGCGGCGCGCCTCCAGCACCCGAACATCGTGCAGGTCTTCGACTCCGGCCAGGATCCCGAGAGCGGGCGCCACTACATCGTCATGGAGTACGTCGACGGCCCCTCCTGCGCCGACCTCCTGCGCGAGCGCCGCGAGCTCGACGTCGACCAGACAGTGCGCGCCATCCGGGACGCCTGCCACGGGCTCGACTACGCCCACCGCGCCGGCGTCATCCACCGCGACGTCAAGCCCGGCAACCTGCTTCAGGCCGCGGAGACTTGGATCACGAAGCTGGCGGACTTCGGCATCGCGAAGGCTGCCGAGCAGACCCGCATCACCCAGGTGGGCTCGATCCTCGGCACGGCGGCGTACCTGTCGCCCGAGCAGGCTCGCGGCGACGAGGCCGGGCCGGCGTCGGACATCTACTCGCTCGGTGTCTGCGCATATCAGTTCCTGACCGGCCGGCTCCCGCACGAATATGCCTCGCTGACCGAGCTCGCGCTCAAGCAACAGCAGGATCCGGTCACGCCGATCCGCGAGTACAGACCCGAGGTGCCGCCCGCGCTCGACCAGGCCGTGCGCCTCTCGCTCGACCCCGATCCCGGCCATCGCTACGCCTCGGCGCTCGACATGGCCGACGCTTTGGAGGCCGGGCTGCACGACGAGAGCACGGATGTCACCCGCCAGCTCACGCAGGAGGAGACCTACGAGGCCACGCGCGCGCTCGACGACACGGCGGCGACGCGTGCTATGGCGGCCACGAGAGTGGTCCCGGCCGGTGAGGCCGCAACACCCGCGCGCCCGCCGGCCGCGCCGCAAGAGCGCCGCGCCCCGCGCGAGGACGCGCGCCGCGCCTCACGGAGGCGCTGGGGAACGTTCCTCGCCCTGCTTGCCGTGCTGGCGGCGATCGCCGTGGTGGTGGTCGCGCTCAGCTCAACGAGCGGCGGCGGTGGTGGTGTCGATGCGCCCAACTCGAACGACCTCGAGCAGCAGATCCAGCAGCTGCGCGACTTCATCCAAGAGCAGACGCGCTGAGCGCCGCTCAGCGGTCGGCCGGGAACAGCGGCGGCTTGCCGTCGCCCATGCCCGTAATCGCCTCGGCGATTAGGCGCCCGGAGAGGAAGCCCGGCACGTTCCCGTGACCCGAGTAGCCGCCCGCCACCCATAGCCCCGGCCGCCCCGGCACCTCGCCGACGTACGGCAGGGCGTCGTCGCTGTAGCCGACCACGCCCGCCCAGCGGTGGGTGATCACGGCGTCGACTCCGAGCTCATCGCGGATGTGACGCTCGATCCGCTCCCAGATGGCCGGGCTGCCTGCGTCCGAGTCGGTGTAAGAGCCGTCGCCGTCGACGTCGCTGAAGCCGCCGATCAGGAGCCGTCCGTCGGGACGCTGCTGGAAGTACTCGTAGCCCCAGCGGTAGTAGACGAGCCGCTCGGTGAGGCGCTCGGAGAGCGGCGCGGTCGCCGTCATGTGAAGCCGGCGCGGCCGCACCCGCGGCGCGTACTCGGGAACGAGCGCGGGCAGCGCGCCGTCCGACGCCACGACGACGTGGCGGGCGGCGACGCTCGCGCCGGCCGCGCTGCGCAGCTCGCCCTCTCCGGGCGCCGGCACAGGGCCCTCGACCGCTGTGCCGTCGTGGATGCGCGCGCCGGCGGCCTCGGCGCCGCGCGCCAGCGTCCGGATCCAGCGCGCCGGCTGGAGCGCGCCATCGTGTTCGGTCAGGCAGCCGTTCAGCGCGAAGCGCCCGACCGCCGGCGGGAGCTCGCCGCGCTCGAGGAGCTCCGCCGGGAAGCCGTCCTCGCGCAGCGCCGCCACCTGGCGGGCCACGTTCTCCGCCTCCTCCTCCGAGGCGCTCGCCCGTAGCAGGCCTACGCGGCGCATCGAGTCGCCCGCGCCGAGCTCGCCCGCCAGCGCGTACATCTGCCGTTGGGCGTCGAGAGTGGCTGCATACATGCGGCGCGCCTGGTCGTGGCCGTAGCGCTCGCGCGCGTCCCAGTAGAACGGAGCCACACCTGCGAGCAGAAAGCCGCCGTTTCGCCCGCTGGCGCCGCCGGCCACGGTGAAGCGCTCGAGCACGACTGTGTCGACGCCGGCGCGGGCCAGCGCAAGCGCGCACGAGAGGCCCGCCACCCCGGCACCGATCACGCACGCCTCCGCCTCCACGTGTCCTTCGAGCGCGGGCCGCGGCTCGTAGGGCTCGTCGAGCCAGTAGGGGATGCCGGCGGCGGCGGTGTTCACGGCAGCTCACCCGCGAGCACGGCCCGCGCGTGCTCGTCGTAGCGGCCCGCCTCGATCGCCGCGCGCATGCCGCTCATCAAGCGCTGCATGAAGGTGAGGTTATGCAGTGTCACGAGCCGCTTGCCGGTCAGCTCGCCGGCGCGCAGCAGGTAGTGGAGGTAGGCGCGCGTGTGCTCGCGGCAGGCCGGGCAGGGGCAGCGCTCGTCGATCGGCTCGCGGCTCGCGCGCTGGGCGCCCTTGGTGAGATCGAGCCGCCAGCGGCCGTCCGGATCGGGGACGAGCGCGGTGCCGTGGCGCGCCAGCCGCGTCGGCGTCGCGCAGTCGTAGCTGTCGATGCCGAGGCCGACGGCGTGCACGAGGTCGTCGACGTCGCCGATCCCGAGCAGGTGGCGCGGCCGCTCGTCGGGCAGCCGCTCGACCGTCCAGCCGACCACCTCGCGCATCTGGGGCTTCTCCTGGCCGAGCGAGCCGCCGATCGCGATGCCGGGTACGCCCGACTCGGCGACGTAGTCGCTCGACTGGACGCGCAGGTCCTCGTAGACGCCCCCCTGCACGATTCCGTAGAGCAGCTGCCCCGGCGGCGCGTGCTCGGCGCACCAGGCGACGCAGCGATCAAGCCATCGGTGCGTTCGCTCCATCGAACGCGCCGTGTAGTCACGCTCGACGTGGAAGGGCGTGCATTCGTCGAACGCAAGCGCGATGTCCGAGCCGAGCTTGGCCTGAGTCTCCATCGAGGTCTCGGGCCCCATGAAGCGCTCGCGCCCGTCGAGGTAGGAGCGGAAGCGAACACCCTCCTCCTCGATCGCGACGATCATCGACTGGCGCGGGTCGCGCCGGCGCTTGATCTCCTCGGCGACCGAGCCGTGTCCCATCGAGAAGACCTGGTAGCCGCCGGAGTCCGTGATGATCGCTCGCCGCCAGCCCATGAACTCATGCAGCCCGCCGAGCTCCTCGACGAGCTCCGGCTCGGGCTGGATGAACAGGTGGAAGGTGTTGCCGAGCACCATGTCGTAGCCGAGCTCGGCCACCTCCGAGGCGTGCAGCGACTTGACGGTCGCCGTCGACGCAAGCGGCACGAAGGCGGGCGTGCGCACGTCCCCGTGGGGGGTATGGATCAGGCCCGCGCGAGCGTCGCCGTCGCGGGCGTGGATCTCGAAGGGCGCCACGCGGGATGAGACTATGCGCAGCGCCCTTCGAAGCTGATTACTTCTCCTCGGCCGAGCCCTCCACTGCTGCCGGCTCGGCGCCGCCGTTGGTGGCGATCTCGATCCGCTGCGGCTTGCGCTCCTCGGGCTTCGGGATGCGAACCTCGAGCACGCCGTCGGTGAAGCTCGCGCTGATCCCGCTCGCGTCGACGTGCTCCGGAAGCGTCAGCGAGCGGCTGAAGGAGCCAAACGAGCGCTCGATGCGGTACCAACCGCCCTCGCTCGCCTCGTGCTCGGCCTTGCGCTCGCCTGAGATGGTGAGCGTGCCGTCCTGCACCTCGAGCTTCACGTCCTCGTCCCTGAGGCCGGGGAGGTCGGCCTTCAGCACGAAGTGATCGCCCGCCTCGACCAGGTCCATCGGGGGCACCCAGCGGCGACCGCCGCGATCGGACTGACCGAAGAAGGCGTCGAAGAGCCGGTCAACTTCGCGGCTGAAGGGCTCGGGCCTGACCATGATTGCCATGTGATCCTCACCTCCAGTGGTGTTAACTGGAGCCGAGGATAAAACCTAAGCCTTGAAGTGTCAACTTTCCTGCTTAGGTGAGCAAGGAATCTCCGGTCATCTCGGGCGGCTGCTCCAGCTCCAGCAGGGCCACTACCGTGGGCGCAACATCCGCGAGCACCCCGCCATCGCGCAGGGAGCCCACGTCCGCGGTCACGACGAGCGGCACCGGGTTCATCGAGTGAGCGGTGTTGGGGCTGCCGTCCTCCTCGAGCATGTGGTCGGCGTTGCCGTGGTCGGCCGTGACGACGCACACTCCCCCGCTCTCCGCAACGGCGGCCGTGACCCGGCCGAGGCACTCGTCGACCGTCTCGACGGCCTGTACCGCGGCCGGGATCACCCCGGTGTGACCGACCATGTCCGGGTTCGCGAAGTTGATGATCGCGAAGCTGAAGTCGCCCTCCCGCCAGGCCTCGACGAACGCGTCGGTCGCGCCCGGGGCGCTCATCTCCGGCTTCTCGTCATAGGTCTTGACGTCGCGCGGCGAGTCGACGAGATGGCGCTCCTCGCCCGGGTACGGGTCCTCCTCCCCGCCGTTGAAGAAGTACGTGACGTGCGCGTACTTCTCGGTCTCGGCCACGTGCAGCTGGCTCAGCCCGAGGTCGGCGAGCAGCGCGGCCAGCGTGATCGCCGGGCGCGACGGCGGGAAGGCGACCGGGTAGTCCCAGTCCTCCTGGTACTCGGTGAGCGTGGTCAGCCGGACCGAGGGCGGCTGCTCGCGGTCGAACTCCGCGAAGTCGGGCTCGCCGAGCGCGCGGGTCATTTGGCGCGCGCGGTCGGGGCGGAAGTTGAAGAAGATGACGCTGTCGCCGTCGCGGATCCGGCCGTCGTCGCCGACGAGCGTCGGCTCGATGAACTCGTCGGTCTCCTCGCGCTCATAGGCCGCGCGCACGGCGGCCTCGCCGCTCTCGGCCTCATGCTCGGCGCGCCCGAGCACGATCGCGTCCCATGCGCGCTTCGTGCGGTCCCAGCGGCGGTCGCGGTCCATCGCGTGGTAGCGCCCGGTGACGGTCGCGATGCGCGAGCCCCCCCAGCTTTCGACCTCCCCGACGTAGTCCGCGCCGGAGTGCGGCAGCGTGTCGCGCCCGTCCGTGAACGCGTGCAGCACGACGTCCTCGACGCCCTCGCGCCCGGCCAGCTCGATCAGCGCGCGCAGGTGCTTCATGCTCGAATGCACGCCGCCCTCCGAGACGAGCCCGAGCAGGTGCAAACGCTCGGTCCGGCAGGCGGCCCGCAGCGTCTCGTTCTCGAAAAAGCTGCCGTCCTCGATCGACTCGTCGATGCGCAGCAGGTCCTGCTTCACGACGGCGCCGGCGCCGAGGTTCAGATGGCCGACCTCGGAGTTGCCCATCTGGCCCTCGGGCAGCCCGACCGCCGGGCCCCAGGCCGTCAACGTCGTGTGCGGGTGCCGTTCCCAGAGCTCGTCGAACACCGGCGTGTCGGCGAGCGCGACAGCGTTGCCCGGGCCTGCCTCGGCAAGCCCCCAGCCGTCGAGGACGACGAGGCAGACGCCCGGTGCGCTCACGCGACGCTCGCGATGATGCGAGCGAAGCCGTCAGGGTCGAGGCTCGCGCTCCCGACGAGCGCACCGTCGACATCGGGCTCGGCGAGGATCTCCGAACAGTTGTCCGGCTTGACGCTCCCGCCGTAGAGGATCGGCACGCGCGCGGCGGCGTCGCGCGACCGGCCGGCCACGAGCGCGCGGACGAACGCGATCGCCTCCTGCGCGATATCGGGCGTGGCGACCTTGCCGGTGCCGATCGCCCAGATCGGCTCGTAGGCGATCGCGATCTCCGTCAGGCGCGCATCCGGCACGCGCTCGAGCGCCTCCTGGACCTGGTGGCGCAGCTTGCGCTCCGTATCGCCGGCCTCGCGCTCCTCCTCCGTCTCACCGACGCACAGGATGGGGCGCAGCCCGGCCTCGAGCGCAACCGGCAGCTTCTCCTGCACGGCGCGATCGGTCTCACCGAAGTGCTGGCGACGCTCCGAGTGGCCGAGCACCACTCCGTGGACGCCGACCTCCCTCAGCATCGGGGCCGACACCTCACCGGTGAAGGCTCCGGTCTCGGCCTGGTGCATATTCTGCGCGTAGACGGCCACGCCGCTGCCCTCGAGCTCATGGACGCAGACGTCCAGGCTTGTGAACGGCGGGCAGATCCCGACGGCTGCCGGACGACGGGTCTCGTCCGGCAGCAGCTCGAGCAGCCGGTCGCAGTAGGCCTTCGACTGCTCGCGTGTGCCCCATAGTTTCCAGTTGGCGACGATCGCCGGCCGGCGCGGCAGCACCGGCCCGTTCTCAGGCGTCATCCAGGGTCTCCACGCCGGGCAGCTCCTTGCCCTCGAGCAGCTCGAGCGAGGCGCCGCCGCCGGTCGACAGATGGTCGATCCGGTCGGCGAGCCCGAACTGGGCGACGGCCGCGCCGGAGTCACCGCCGCCGATCACGGTGGTGCCGGACGCCTCGGCCACGGCCTCGGCAACCACGCGCGTGCCGTCGGCGAAGGGCGCGAGCTCGAACGCGCCCATCGGGCCGTTCCAGAAGACCGTGCCGGCGCGCCCAATCTCGTCGGCGTAGGCGGCGGCCGTGCGCGGCCCCACGTCGAGCCCCATCCAGCCGTCCGGCACCTCGACGCCGTCCTGCTCGCGTCGCTCGCTGTCGGCGTCGAAGCTGCGGCCGAGCACGAGGTCGACAGGAAGCATCAGCCGGCAGCTGGAACGCTCCGCCTTCTCCAGCGCCTTGCCGGCCAGCTCCACCCCCTCCTGCTCGACGAGCGAGTCGCCCGTGGCGATGCCCTGGGCGCGAAAGAACGAGAAGCACATCGCGCCCCCGATCAGGAGCGTTTCCGCGGTGTCGAGGAAGCGCTCGATGAGCGCGATCTTGTCGCTCACCTTCGCCCCGCCGAGCACCACCACGAGCGGCCGCTCGGGCGTCTCGATGATCGAGCGCAGCGTCACGACCTCGCGCTCCAAGAGCAGGCCCGCGACCGCCGGCCGGAGGAATTGAGTCACGCCCACGGTGGACGCGTGCGCCCGGTGGGCGGCGCCGAACGCGTCGTTGACGAACGCGTCGGCGAGCGCCGCCAGCTGCTTCGACAGCTCGGGGTCGTTCTCCGTCTCGCCGCGCTCCCAGCGAGTGTTCTCGAGCACGAGGACGTCGCCCGGCTCGAGCCGCTCGACGCCGCGCCGCACCTCCGGCCCGACCACGTCGGGTGCCTGATGCACGCGCGCCTCTATCAGCTCGCCGAGGTGCTCGGAGACCGGAGCGAGCGACGTCTCTGGGTCGCGCCCCTTCGGGCGTCCGAGGTGCGAGCAGAGCACCAGCCGCGCGTCGCGCTCGAGCAGCAGCTCGATCGTCGGCAGCGCCGCCCGGATGCGGGCGTCGTCGGTGACGCGGCCGTCCTCGAGCGGGACATTGAAGTCGACCCGGGCGAGGACGGCCTCGCCCGTCCCGACCTCGAGGTCGCGAACGGTGCGCTTGCCTAACTTCGTGGTGGCCGGCTCAGGCAACCGGCGACCCCGCGAGCACCCGCTGCGCCAGGTCGACGACGCGGTTCGAGTAGCCCCACTCGTTGTCGTACCAGGCGATCACCTTCACAAGCCGCTCGTCGATCACCATCGTGAGCGGGGCGTCGAAGATCGCCGAGTACGGCGACGTGACGATGTCGCTCGAGACGATCGGGTCCTCGTTGTAGCGGATGATGCCCTCGAGCGAGCCGCTGTCGGACCTGTCCGCGAAGGTCGCGTTGATCTCCTCCGCGCTGGTCGGCTGCGCCACCTCGCAGACCAGGTCGACGACCGAGCCCGTGATCACGGGGGCACGCACGGCTACGCCGTTCAGCTTGCCGTCGAGCTCGGGGATCACGAGGCCGATCGCCTTGGCGGCGCCGGTGCTCGTGGGCACCAGGTTGGCCGCCGCCGCGCGGGCGCGGCGCAGGTCCTTGTGCGGCGCGTCCTGGAGGTTCTGGTCCGCCGTGTAGGCGTGGATCGTGGTCATGATCCCGCGCTCGATCCCGACCGTGTCGTGCAGGATCTTCGCGACCGGGGCGAGGCAGTTCGTCGTGCACGACGCGTTCGAGATGACGTGGTGGTTGTCCGGGTCGTACGCGTCGTCGTTGACGCCCAGCGCCAGCGTCACGTCGGGCTCGCCTGCCGGGGCGGTGATGATCACCTTCTTGGCGCCTGCCTCGAGGTGCTTGGCGGCGTCCGGTCGCTTCGTGAAGAGGCCTGTGGACTCGATGACGACGTCGGCGCCGGCCTCGGCCCAGGGCAGCGCCGCCGGATCGCGCTCGGCGAACACCTTGAGCTCGTCGCCGTCGACGATCAGCGCGTCGTCCGTGAACTCGATCTCTCCGGGGAAGGGTCCGAGGATCGAGTCGTACTTGAGCAGGTGCGCCAGGGTCTTCGTGTCGGTGATGTCGTTGACCCCGACCCAGTCGATGTCAGCCCCGCGTGCGTGGGCGGCGCGGAAGACGTTGCGCCCGATGCGGCCGAAGCCGTTGATGCCGGCCTTCAAGGCCATGTCGAGTGCTCCCTTTGTTCGAAGTCCAGGTGCCGCTGAATCTATCTCAGGGCCGTCGCGGCGGCTTGTCGATGTCGCGGTGGACGACATCGATCAGCTGGTCGCCGCGCTGCTCGTATACCCGGGCCAGATGCTCCGCGATCACAACGGAGCGATGGCGGCCGCCGGTGCATCCGATGCCGACCGTGAGGTGCGACTTGCCCTCACGCTCGTAGGCGGGCAGCAGGTAGTCGAGTAGCGGCGTGAGGCGGTCGTAGAAATCGTTGACGCCGTCGGACTCGCGCACGTAGTCGATGACCGCCTGGTCGAGGCCGGTCAGCTCGCGCAGCTGCGACTCGTAGTGCGGGTTCGGCAGGAAGCGGACGTCGAAGGTGAGGTCGGCGTCGCGCGGGCTGCCGTGCTTGAAGCCGAAGGTCATGAACGTCACGGCGAGCTTGCCGGTCTTGCCGTGCGGCAGCATCTTGTCGGCGACTACCTTGCGCAGCCGGCTGGCGGACAGGTCGCTCGTGTCGATGCAGACGTCGGCGCGCTCCTTGAGTGGCTCGAGCATGTCGTGCTCGCGGCCGATGGCGGTCTCCAGTGAGCCGCCGTTCGCAAGCGGGTGGCGCCGCCGCGTCTCCTTGAAGCGGTTGATCAGCACCGGCTGGGAGGCCTCGAGGTAGAGCAGGCGGTAGGGCACGCCGCGCTCGTCGAGGTCGTCGAGGACGCGCACGAGATCGTCGAAGTAACTGCCGCCGCGCACGTCGGACGCCACCGCGGCGCGCTCCACCTTGGAGCCCTCGTGGCCGAACAGCTCGGAGAGCGATCCGATCATCTCGGGCGGCAGGTTGTCGACGCAGAAGTAGCCGGCGTCCTCGAACGTGGCCATCGCCTGCGATTTGCCGGCTCCGGAGAAGCCGGTGATCACGACGAAGTCCTCGATGTGCGCTTTGTACGCCGCCATCACCGAATCTTGTTTACGTAGTTGTGAATATCACGGGCGACCTTGCCGGGCAGGCCGGGCACGGCCTCGAGCTCTTCAGGGCTCGCGCGCAGGAAGCGCTCCGGTGAGCCGAAGTGCTGCAGGATGCTGCGCTTGCGCGCCGGCCCGACGCCGGGTAGCTCGTCGAGGATCGAGTGGGTCATCGCCTTATCGCGACGGCTGCGGTGGAACTCGATCGCGAAGCGGTGCGCCTCGTCGCGCACGCGTTGCAGCAGCTGCAGCTCGGGCGTGTCGTGCGGGAGCACGAGCGGGTTCTTGCGGCCCGGCAGGAAGACCTCCTCGATCCGCTTCGCCAGGCTGACCACGGTCACGCCGAGGTCGCGGAACGGGCCCAGCTCGCTGAGGCCGGCGTACAGCTGGCCCTTTCCTCCGTCGATCACGATCAGCGCGGGCACCGACGCGAAGCTCTCGTCGAACTCCTTGTCGTGCGGGCTGCGTTCGCGCTGAGCGACGTATTGGGCCATGCGGCGGGAGAGGACCTCGGCCATGGCGGCGAAGTCATCTTGAACGGAGCCCCGGATGCCGAAGCGGCGGTAGTCGGACTTCTTCGGCGCGCCGCCCTCGAACACCACCATCGACGCCACCGGGTGCGCGCCCATCAGCTGCGAGATGTCGAAGCACTCGATCCGCATCGGGATCGCCTCCATCGCGAGCGCCCGCTGCAGCCCGTCGAGCGCCTCGATCCGCTGGGAGCGGCGGCGCTCGGAACGCAGCCGGTCCTGGTCGAGTGCGAGCCGCGCGTTGCGCTCGGCGAGCTCGAGGATGCGCCGCTTGTCGCCGCGCTCGGCGTGGCGAACCTCCACCGACGCGCCACGCCGCTCCGCGAGCGCCTCTGCGAGCGTCCCGTCCAGCTCGAGCGAGCGCGGCACCACCACCTGCGGCGGCACCGCGAGCGCGCTCGCGTAGTACTGGAGCACGAACTCCTCGGCCACCTCGGACTCGTCGCGCTGGGCGGCGTTCTCGAGATAGAAGCTCTGCCGGTCGGCGAGCACGCCGTCGCGCACCTGGAAGACCTGCGCGTTGGCGTCCGTCCCCTCCGCCGCCACCGCGATCGCGTCGAGCGTTCCGACCGCCTCGTTCGAGATGCGCTGGCGCTCCAGCAGCGAGCTGACTGCCTTCAGCTTGTTGCGGTACTGAGCGGCCTGCTCGAACTCCTGCTCGGCCGCTGCCTTCTTCATGCCCTGCTCGAGCGCCCTCTCGATCTGCCGGTA